>Ga0126306_10002027_pt1 | contig 11239 bp, 8 predicted proteins | sample Plot27_FD_92592 | JGI IMG/M metagenome (GOLD analysis project Ga0126306, IMG submission 92592) | Serpentine soil microbial communities from UC McLaughlin Reserve, CA, USA - Plot27 | ecosystem: Environmental > Terrestrial > Soil > Grasslands | place: USA: UC McLaughlin Reserve, Lake County...
GTCTTGCGCCCAGCTGCGCGGAAGACGCCGGCGACCAGCTCCTCGTCCGCGTCCGTGATCGGCTCGACAGGACGCACGGGACCGCGGTCGCGCTCCAACTCGGCCAGCGACCGGTCAGAGAGATCGCGGCGCCAGCTGTAGTCCGCCCGGTAGGCCGACCCGGGCTCGGCGCTGGTGCAGATCCAGCCTTGGTTGTGGGCATCTACGACGCGGTACGGCTCGACGGAGGCGGCTAACGGGCCAGTTTCTGGGGTCATATAAGGAACGCTATAGAACCCCGTACGCCGTGTCGTACCTGAGGAGATAGGCCATGTTCTCGAGCGAGCCGATCTCGTTCACCGCAACCAGCTCGAGCTGGGGCTGCTCCAGCGCCAGCTTGAGTGTCGCTCGGCCGATCCGGCCGAGCCCGTTGATCGCCACCTTGCCGGCCATGGGCGTCTCCTCTCGCTATTAGGCCTATCCCGGATCCGCCGGGCCCGTGTTGGTTACCGTGCGCCGAGACCTTGACCGGCGAGAGCGGAAGGAATGGCGTCTGCCGGCGGGTGCTCGTCCGGTCATATACGCCCTTCGTCGATGACTGCGAACGTCACCTCTCGGGCGGAAGTGCGCTCTCGTTGGTGATGACCGGCCGTCGGCCTTCTTGGCCCACGAGATCCCGCTCAGCCTCGAATTCCGCAGCGAACGAGGTGTCGCTGGTGAGGCGCAGAACCTTGAACTGGCCGTCGGCACGCTGGCCTGTTTCCACCATGCGACGGCGGTATCGGTCGAACTCGCCGGATCGTACGACCCGGATCACCGGGGCGCCGTAGCGCAACGACTTCCTCTTGGTCTGGTACTCCTCGTTCTGGTCCCCCAACGCTGCGTCGACGCGGTCCACCAACGCCGAACCGTCGTGATCAGCGATTTCCTCGTCGAATTCGATCAGGAAGACCAGACGGGGGCTGGTTCCGTCCACCAGCTCGGCGACGGCCGCGATGAAGTGGTACCTGCCGCGAAGGGCCGCGAGCGCCTGGTCAACAGCGGTGATGACCTGCATTTCGTAGAGCTTCTCTCCCGTGAACGAGACGACCCCTTTGCCCTTCTGGATGAAGCGAATAAGCGGTGTCCGCTCGTGGAGCCCGACAACCTCGATGATGTCGTTCATGTCGTAGCGGTACAGCCCCGAGGCGTTCGTGACGAAGACGAAGTAGCGTTGCCCGACCTCCAGCTGCTCCACCCGCAGCAGCTCCTGGCCTTGGGGAGCGCGGTCGCCGTAAGCGGGATGGAACTCGAGCACGTTGGTGCCGACCGCGACCGCCCCGGCATCGCCCTGGTCGCTGAGCGGGACCGATCCGCGCAGTTCCGTGGCGTAGTACCCGAGGTCTCGGACCGGTGGCTGCTGCGGGAAGTAGGTGTCGAACTTCGCCAGATAGGCGCCGACCGTTCCTCCCTTCCAGCAGCCGACGGCGGCGAGCTTGGGCCATGCCAGCCCGGGCCGCAGCATGCCGTCGCCGCGCGCGACCGCCCGCTCCAGGCGTTGGGCCCGTTCCGGATCCGGGCGCAGATGCAGTGACGCCCGAAGGGCTGGTGGGACGGCGAATTCCGGGGACAGCGAACCGTTGCGGACGTCACGGATGATCGATTCGGTGTGCCGCGCGAGTCGGTCGGCCAACAGCACGATCGTGCTGGGGTTGACCGTCGCGATGCAGCTGATGTCCTGCCCAGCGGCCAGCCGCAACAGCGTGTAGTACTTGGCCTCGTAGTCCTCGATGGCGAACACTCCATAGGGCGCCGTGTACATCGAGCGGACCGGTGGCGGCATGCTGCGGTAGGCGTGCCCGGACTCGGCACCGCAGGCGACGCCGCTGGGAGTGTAGGACTCGACCTCGGGACTGACGACGCTGAGGATCCTGCCGCCGACGACGCCGGGGTGGTCGCGATACAGGGCGCACATCCACAGCCACGTGAGGGCCGACTTGGCGCGCTTGCCGTCAGGGGTCATCGGAATGTACTTGCGACTGCCCGTCGTCCCGCTCGTGGTGGTGAACAGGACGGGTGAGCGCCTGGTCAGCTGGTTGGGCTGGCCTAGCATCGCCGCTTTGATGTAGGGCTCCAGATCCTCGTAGCTGGAGATGGGGACCCGCTCCTGGAACTCCCTGAACGTGGTGACGCCACCGAAGCCGTGGCGCCGGCCGAACTCGGTGTCAGCGTTGCGCCGCAGGATCTCCAGGAGCAGGCGATTCTGCGCCTGCGTTGGTGCTCGGCAGACCCTGGTGAACCGCCTGACGGCGACGGGCGCCTTCGTCCACAGCAGCAGCCGTCCTACTCGCGACATCGCTCGCCTCTTTCTACGACCCTACGTGACCAGTGCGTGATCGACCGTGAATCGCCGGAGCATCGCCTGGTCGACCTGAATTCCGAGCCCGGCTCCTGGCGGGCGTCGTGGAGGGCGACCTCCGTAGCGGAACTGGACCGATGGCGTCGCGGGATCCTCGCGGAGAAGGTGCCGCCCGAAGCAGCCTTCGGCGTACCGGACGCCCGGCGTCAGCGGCGCCAGCGCTGACAGCAGCGTCACATGCGCGGCCGACAGCAGCGACGACTCGCCGACCTGGCAGCCGACCTGAAGCATGAGGCTGGCGTCCAGCGCCTGGAGGCACCGTGCATGCGCCGCGACAAGGCCTCCGCACTTGGAAATCCGCACGTTCGCCCCCGTGCAGGCCCGATGGGTGATGAGTCTGTGCAGCGAGTCGCGGTCGGTCAGACCCTCGTCCGCCACGATTCCAGCAGACGACTCCCGCACCAGTCGGGCCAGACCGGGAATGTCGCTGGCGGCGATGGGCTGCTCGAACGACCTAATCCCCACCGTGCGCAGCTCGCGGATGGCGTCCAACGCCTGCTCCGCGTCCCATGCCATGTTGGCGTCGACCCGGAGGTCGACCCGACGGCCAAGGAGCCGCCGCGCTGTCCTGGCCGTCCGCAGGGCTCCGTGACGCTCAAGCTTGAGCTTGACGTGCGGAAAGCGGAAGGCGCGCATCTTGAGCAGCGACACGGCATAGGGCCACCCTCGCCCGGCGGACACGACCCCGCTGTAGCGATACCGGCGCAACGCCGCTGGCGGCTGGGCGCCTGTCGCACCCAGCCACACCGGTTCGCCGCCCGCCCTGCCGAACGCGTCGAGCAGTGCCAGGTCGACGCTGCACCAGGCCGAAGACTGGGGAACATCAGGGCGGACCCACTCCAATGGGGCCTTGCCGTCGCACTTCTCCAGGAATGAGATGACGTCGGCGAGCGACTGGAACGTCCTGCCGAGCAACGCGGGCAGGATCGCGTCGCGAAGCAGGGCGAATGCCTGCTCGCGGCTCTCGCCGGAGACGTAAGCGCGCGGAAGCGACTCCCCCCAGCCCTCGGCGCCGCTGTCCAGGCGGACCCGGACGAACAAGCTCTCGGACGTGGTCCGCGCCGCGGCGGCGTGCCGGAAGGCGGCCTTGAACGGAAGGTCGGTCGCGAACAGCTGGAGCTCTGTGACCGTCGGCATCAGCGACCGCCGCTCGCCGGCTGGACAGACCCGGGTGCCGCGCGAGCCGACATCCAGGCGAGCATGTCGGCTACGTACCGGGCGCGATCCGGCTCGAAATCCAGGGTGTGGCCGGCGCCTGGATAGGCCTGGTAGGTCTTGTCGCCCACGCCGAGCCGTGCGAACCAGCGACGCGTCTTGGGCACGTCCATCATCTTGTCGTCCTCGCCTTGGAGTACGAGGAGCGGAAGGTTCAGGCTGGAGGAGGCGCGCCGACGCCTGCGGTCCAGACGGGCCGTCTCCCAGAAGAACTGGGCGGTTGCCTCCAGGAGGCGGAGCGGATCGGCCCGGATGAAGTCGAGGTAGGGCGGGTTGGCCGTGTACAGCTCCGGCGTCAGCGGGATCGGTAGGCACGCCTTCGGCGTAATGAGGTGTCCGACGACGACCCGGACCCGTTGCCAAGGTGAGAGATTGACCCGGGCCAGCAGACCGGGGCCTAGCAGCATCAGACCAGAGAGCGGCGTCGGTCGCCGCCCTGCGTAAACGACGGCGAGCTTGGCCGCCCAGCTCGAGGCGGCCAGGAACACAGGTGTTCCCCTGTGCTGTGCGGAGACCAGCCGCACCACCTCCTCGACGTCCTCGAGCGCCCGCCCGTAGCGGGCAAGGTGCCCCCGCGGGCCGCCGCTACGACCCGACCCTCGCCGGTCGGGCCCATAGACCGCCACGCCCTGCTTGTTGAGGTCAGCGGCCGTCTCCCCGAACCAGCCACCGTGGCTGGCGATGCCATGCAGGAAGATGACGACCGCCCAGGTTTGCGACCGCCCGCTGGACCAACGGAGGTAGTGCAGCCTGACACCGTCGCTGGCCGTAAGGACCCGGTTCTCGGCGCTCCCGCCGGCCAACGTCGCCGCCAGCGTTTCGGCACGTGCCGCCGTGTCGTCACCGGGCACGCGACCCTCTCGGCCCGAGGGGAGGTGCGCCCCGGCATCGAGCGGAAGCGAACCGGATCCGCGCTCCATGCCGTCGGCTGAGCGACTCATGACCTCAGTGTTGACCGGTGTCCCTTCGAGGTAAAGACACGACCAACGGCAGGTGCGCTCACCCCCGCCGCGTCCCGAACGACGGTGCGCTGTGCTCACCCACAGCCGCAGCCGCAGTTCGGACAGCCGGGGGAAGTCCTCCGCGTCGAGCAGGGCCAAGCGAGGACCGGTTGAGGTGAAGGTCGGATAGGACTTGCTCTCGTAGTACTGGCCCTTCTCCAACTGACTGACGGAGGCCGAACTCTTGCGAAAGAACACCGCGGGCGGGTTCCTCGCCAAAGCCGGTCTCCCGGGTGTGGCTGCGGTGCCCACGGCCAGGAGTGCAGCGGTGCTGGCCAGCTCAGGCCAGTCCAGCCTGACGGCAGGCGCCCACCCGAGCCCGAGGAAACCGCCCCCCGGATGCCGGGAACGCCTCGGCTGGTCGCGGCGTTCCAGCCGAAGACGCCGCCGATCGCGTCGATGTCGGTCAGCAGGTTGCTGACAGTGGTGACGATGCCCTTCGGCTCGCCGGTGGTGGCTCGATCGCGGTGCCGACCTGCGACGCGTCGCTGCCCCGAGTTCCTCCCCATGGGCGCCGCCGCCGTGCAGTCCGACGACGCCGGTCATCCGGCCGCCTGGATCCGGGCCTGCGGGGTGATCGGCCTGATCCCGGTCCGGGTCTACGCACAGATCGACGTGCCCACTGTGGCTCTTCCCGGCGCGAGCGTCGCCGCGGTGGCCGCCCCCCGCGGGCCGCCTGGCCAGCCGGGTCCCGTGGGGAAAGAATGGCGGCAGGCGGGAAGAAAGCATCTCGTGTGGGTGCGGACCGGTCACCCACGGGAACCGGCATCTTCCAGCGCAGGATGGGCGAATGCGCTGACCCTCACACAGGGCCGCTCCGGGAGGAACGCGTGGGAGGCTATGCCATGCAGCGACTGAACGCCGTGCTTGGCGATGTCCGCTGGTCGGACCGCGCTCGACTGCTCGGGAAGTGGCTGAACCCGGCCGCGGCGGTTCCGGCGACGCCGCTTGAGGCCGCGGCCGCCGTGGATGCCTTCCGTCCCTCGTTGATGCCGCGCACATCGAGGCACCAGGGCGTGGTGATGGGGCTCAGCGTGCTGGGGGCCCGGGCAACGGCCGGCGTCGCCGAGACGCTGACGAGCACGGCAGTACCGGCCGATGCGCCGCTTCCCGCGCGGCTCGTGGCACGGGCGGTGCTCGGCGGCGCCGGGGCGGCGCTGGCGGCTTTGCCGGAGCGGGACGACCAGAAGCTGTGGGTGGCGTCGCTGCGGTCCACCGGCATACTGCTGCGGGATGGCAGCGCCGGTGGGGCCATCCACGACCTGGGCCGTTGGTTGCAGCGGCGCCACCCGGACCGGCGGGCCATCCGGCCGGTGGCTGACACGGTCGCGAGCGGCGCCGGGCTGCTGTACCGGGCAGGTCCGCGGCTGGCGGCGGACGATACCGCCGTGGAGCGGTGGCCGTTGCCGAAGAGGACCACGCTGCCGGGTGCGCTGGCGACCTCGTATGCGGTAACGACCGTCGGGACGGGGATGGCCCAAGCCTTTCTCCGGTCCCGCAGCGCGCTGGAGTCCTACTTCGGGCCTGGGCCCTCCAAGCGTGTGCTCGCGCGGCTGGTCAACGCCGGAATGTGGGCCGGGGCGGCGATGGTGGTCTACAACGCCGGGGTCGCCTACGTCGGGCGGGCCAATCAGAAAGTGGAGCCGTGCTACGCCATCCCGCCTGCCAGCCCGCTGCTGTCCGGGCACCTTGAGAGCCTGCTGCCGTTCGCCGACCTCGGCCAGCAGGGACGCCGTTTCGTCACCGACGTCGTCACGCCGGAGCTGATCGAGGAGGTCATGGGTGAGCCGGCGGTCGCCCACCCGATCCGCACCTACGTCGGGTTCAACAGCGAGCCGCTCTACCAGACCGGCCGGGCGGAGCTGGCGCTGGCCGAGCTGGACCGCGCCGGCGCATTCGAGCGGTCCTACCTGCTGCTGATCTCCCCGACCGGCACGGGTTGGGTCGACCACACGCTGATCGAGGCCGCCGAGTTCCTCACGCGCGGCGACATCGCCACCTGCTGCATCCAGTACGCCAGGTACCCGTCGTTCCTGTCGATCCAGAAGGTGGCGCTGGGCCGCAAGCAGTTCCGGCTGTTGCTGTGGGGGGTCAAGCAGCGGCTCGCCGGCCTGCCACCCGAGCGGTGCCCACGGGTGCTGGTCTTTGGTGAGAGCCTGGGTGCCTGGACGAGCTCCGATGTGGTCATGTACCAGGGGATACACGGATTCGAGCACTACCGCATCGACCGTGCCCTATGGGTCGGCCTGCCGTGGTTGGCGAAGTGGTCGCGCAGCGGCATGGTCCGGGGCAGTAGCACACTGGTCCCGCCGGGGACCGTTAGGGTCTTCGACCGCTACGAGCAGCTGGCGGCGCTCGACGACGAGGAGCGCGCGCGGCTGCGGGCGGTCATCTTGTCACACGACAACGACCCCATCGCCGTGCTGGGTCCCGACCTGCTCGTGCAGCGGCCCCACTGGCTTGCCGACGAGGAGCGTGGGCGTGGAGTCCCAGACGCCATGCGCTGGCTGCCGCTGATCACCTTCATCCAGGCGGGGATCGACACGATGAGCTCACTGTTGTCGCCGCCGGGCGACTTCGGCTCGTTCGGGCACGACTACCGCGCCGACATGGCCCGGTTCGTATGCGACGCTTACCGCCTACCCGGCGCCACCGAACCGCAGCTGGTGCGCATCGAGCAGATCCTGCGGTTCCTGGAGCTGGAGCGGGCCGAGCGCACCAAGGCCGAGCAAGCGCAGGCCGCTCCTCGGCCGCCCGCGCAGCGATCCGGTGGCGACAAGTTCCGCGGCGGCGTGCCGCTCCGGAGTCCACGGACCCCTGGGGCCCGCTGGCTCAGGGGGCGGCGCCCGGTGCCGCCAGCGGATGAGGCGGACGGCGACCAGTCCAAAGCCAGAAGCGCCCTTTGACTCAACGTCGCGCGCACCGCCAAAAGCTGGTGCTTCCAGCATGGCGCGGAGGTCCGCGAAATAGATCGCGAAGCCCCATTGGTGGGCGGAGCCACCGTAGCGCAGCCGGCAGAGGGGTAATTTGGGGCCGTCCGTATGATTTCAGCGTCGACCGGTGCTCCTTCGAGGTAAAGACGACCAACGGCAGGTGCGCTCACCCCGCCGCGTCCCGAACGACGGTGCGCTGGGTCCCGAGGTCCAGCATCCCCTCCTCGGTCGCGATCGATGCGGTGATCACGTCGCCTGCCTTGAGATAGGCGGGATTCCGTTGCTCACGGGAGAAGAAGACCCTCCACTTGAGCGCCGTCGGCAGCAGCTCCCCCATCTTCGTTATCGGTGCCGGCGGCACATGCAGGGCGCTACCCCCGGGCGTGCCGGTGAGGACCAGGTCACCCGGATCTAGTGGCTGGAACTGGGCCAGTAGGGTCAGCGCCGCGGCCGGCGGGGTGATCATGTCGGCCACCGTCGCGTCCTGCCGGAGATCACCGTTCACCCACAGCCGCAGCCGCAGTTCGGACAGCCGGGGGAAGTCCTCCGCGCCGAGCAGGGCCAAGCGTGGACCGGTTGGGGTGAAGGTCGGATAGGACTTGCTCTCGTAGTACTGGCCCTTCTCCAACTGCACGTCGCGGGCGCTGACGTCGTTGCTCAGGACCAGCCCGGCGACGTAGCGGGGCAGGTCGGCGTCCGTCACGGTGGTCCCGATGGCAAGCCCCTGCCCCATGACCAGGCCCAGCTCGACCTCGTAGTCGAGGAGCCGCACGTGCCCTGGCCTGACGACGTCGTCGTTGGGTCCGCTGACGGACGCCGAACTCTTGCGAAAGAACACCGCGGGCGGTTCCTCGCCAAAGCCGGTCTCCCGGGCGTGGCTGCGGTAGTTCACCGCCTGCGCCACCACTCTGCAGGGCGTCGTGACCGGCGAGAGCACCGACAGCCCGTCGGCCGGCACCCCTCCCTCAACGGCTGAGGCTGCCGCCCGCACCCTCTCCAAGCCCACGACAAGGAGTGCAGCGGTGCTGGCCAGCTCGGCGTCAACCGGGAACGCCTCGCTTCCGCGCTGGACGTACCACCCTTTGGCAGTGCGGATGACATTGATGCTCAGGAGCGCTCCCTGGCTAGGACAGGTCGGCCATCACCTCGATGCTCAACAGGACCAAGGACCGCGCCGGGCAACCGCGCCAGCCCAAATCCAGCCGGTCCAGCCTCACGGTAGGCGCCTACCCGACCCCGAGGAAACCGTCCTCACGGATGCCGGAAACGCCTCGGCGCAGAGGATTCGCCCCGTAGCAGGCTCGGCAAGCACGGTAGATGCGCCGGCTGGTGACCCGGCGTTGGGTGACCTGCGTGCGGTGCTTCGTAAGGTTGACCCGCCGGACAAGGAAGAGGTCTACCGCGGACTTGGCATGAAGCCGACGTACCGGCCGACAACCAAAACGGTGCGAGCCGAGGCGAACCTCGACCCACACCGTGGGTAGATCGTGTCCGAGGGGGGATCTTGACCCTTCGTACATGGTCGTGCTGCGCGAGGAGTTGGTGCTCCCGTAGCTGCTCGCCCGGTTCCCTGGTCCTTACTGCGCCGGTGTCGTCGGTTCCGTGCCAACTCGCGAGTCCCATGGCGTCAGGGGAGGGGGAGCGGCGGCGAGGTTCATCGTCGACAGGGGACTGGGCATCAACGAGGCCAGGCACCCAAGTGCGATGCACCTCAAGACCGACGCCCCACCCCCTTTCCTGGGCCTAACCCTCGTGCGGTTCATTTGCACCCTCCGGGGTCGCAACTGAACCGCACCTGTTCGTCTAGTCGTCGTTGACGATCTTCTTGCAGGTCACCGGCTTGCCCTCGGTGCCTACCTTGATGATCTCCCTGTCGTCCGCCAGGATCCGGCACGTCAGCGCGCCCGTCGTGGGCTCGGCCGTGACCGACTGGAAGCCGAACTCGGTGGTCACGGACTTCTTCCACGGCAGCGGAACGTCCTGTTCCTTCGTCGCGTCCGAACCCGGGCTGTCGTACTCCACGGTCCCCGGCCGCGCAGGTGCCCGTCACTTCGAACGTCACCTCGTGCTTCTGGCTGACTAGGGAGCAGCCCGACGACAGCACCAGCGCCGAGCCCAGAATGGCGGCAACGGACAGAACGCACATTGAATCTCCTTCTTGAGCGGATCCGACAGCGGCGGGCACTGTCGGGGTCATGGTGGAGAGTCTTGCGATCGGATCCGGTTCAGCGCTTCGATCTATCGACAGATTGCGCCCCCACCGCCTCTTACTTTCGGCGGATCAGCTGTGACAGCAGCGCAGGACATGACGATTGCGGGTTTCGCGTCCTCATCCGAGGGCCGCGTCCGCTCCTCCGCCGCAGTTGGGCTTCAGCGGTGGCGCGCCCAGGCAGGACGTCAGATCACGCAGCCGGGAACCTTTTGTCAACGGCAGCCGAATTGGCCGCTCGCCGTGACGACTGCGCGGCCTCGGCCGCGATCGTGTATTGGCAGAACCGACGTTGTTCGAGCGGCACGGGCACGAACGAGGGGATAGCGGCAGCCGACGAGGACCCTGACGGTCCGTCACGTCAACGCGGCCGGTTCCGCTCGAGGACCGTTGCCTGTACGGCCACCTCATCGGCACCGGCGCCCGATCCGTCCCCGGCTGTTCGTTGGCTACCTCATTTGACCAAACTGCTGGCCACCCCCACCCCACGGGCCGCCCGTGGTCACCGGCATGGCGTTCGCGGCGGGAGTACGCGCGCTCAGCGGCGCTGGGCGTCGGTGGTGTCCAGTGCCATGCTGAGCCGGCTCACGAGGTCGGACCGTCGCGGTTACCGCTAGCCGGTAGGCGGGGACGGTGGCTGGCGGCGAAGCCGAACGCCGGCAATCCTGCGAGCCTTGCGGCATGAGCGTTGAATACACCGCGTCGCGCGATACGGCGTTCCCGTCGACGGCGGGCGACCCGACACTGGCTGTAGACGTAGCGCCGCATCCGCACCCTGCCGCCGCCACCCACCGTCGTCGCCGGTTGCCGAGCTGGGCGCGGATGTTCCTCGTGGGCGTGGTGCTGTGGACGGCGACGGTGGTGACCACGTTCGCCACCGGCAACGTGAACGTGGTTCCGACGGTCATTCTGCTGGGCAGCTTCCTGGTTCCCGTCACGTTCGTGGTGTACGCCTTCGGGCGTACCGACGGCGTGCTGACCTCCCAACGGATCTTCACGGCGTTCGTGTGCGGCGGCGTGCTGGGGGTGCTGGGTGCCTCGGTCCTGGAAGCGGCGCTGCTGCGCCAGCCGTCCGGGCTGGGCTATGCCGGCGTGGGGTTGATCGAGGAGGCGGTCAAGCTAGGCGCGCTGTGGGCGCTGGCCCGGCGCCTGCCCCGCTACACGGTGCGGGACGGCATGGTGCTGGGCGCGGCCGTCGGGTTCGGTTTCGCCGCGCTGGAAAGCGCCGGCTACGCGTTCACGTCGCTGTTCACCCCCGACGGGCTGTCGCTGCTCAACGTCGTCGAGACCGAGGCGCTGCGCGGGGCGCTGGCGCCGGTCGGGCACGGGCTGTGGACGGCGATCCTCGGCGGGGCGCTGTTCGCCACGGCGGCGCGGGCCCGCCGCGGCCGGCCTCGGCTGCGTGGCCCGCTGCTGGGCTGGTACGTGCTGGTCGCGCTGCTGCACGCGTTGTGGGACGCCGCCGGGGGGATCGCGGTCTGGCTGACGCTCATACTTACCGGCA
>Ga0126306_10002028_pt1 | contig 11237 bp, 13 predicted proteins | sample Plot27_FD_92592 | JGI IMG/M metagenome (GOLD analysis project Ga0126306, IMG submission 92592) | Serpentine soil microbial communities from UC McLaughlin Reserve, CA, USA - Plot27 | ecosystem: Environmental > Terrestrial > Soil > Grasslands | place: USA: UC McLaughlin Reserve, Lake County...
CGCTCGCGCTCCGGCGAGTTGTCGAAGGCCGGCTCGCGCACGCTGCGCTTCGCCGCCGTCGAGGCCGCCCAGGGTGCCTGGCGCGAGACGAACGCCTGGCACCGGCTCTACTCAGACGTCAAGGCGCGCACCGGCAAAGCGAACCCGGCCAAGTCGGCGGTCGCCCGCAAGGTTTTGATCGCCTGCTGGCACGTACTCAGCCGCGAACAGCCCTTCAAACCCAGCCGCCCCCGCAGTGATCTTGTCCCGGCAAACTCCAGCCGCTTTCTGGCCGCCTGACGGCCCGCACGCGAATTGAGAAGCCGGGACAGCTCCTATCCCAGATGGTGCGCCGCAAGAGCGCCGAAAGAGAAATGAGCGTTCCTCGAATCGACCACGAAAGGACTCGACAGGCCCCAGCCGTTCAAAGAGAAAGCGGCGGTGTCGGCGCTGCCTACTTCGATAGGTTGGCGCGGTGTCCGAAGGACGCGAGTTCGCGGCGCGCATGTACGCGGCGGTCAACGCGCGCGACCGCGGCGCCATCAGGGCGCTGACCGCGTCCGACATCGTCGTTGGAACCACCGTCGAGGCCTTTCGCGGCCCCGAGTCCCTGCTCGAATGGCTGGACGACGGCGACGATGCCTTCGACGATTTCACCGTCGAACTGCTCGACGTCGAGGAGCTCGACGGACACGTCGTGGTATCGATGCGCCAGCGAGGGCGCGGGAAGGCAAGCGGCGCCGAGGTCGATGACCGCATCACGCACGTCTGGACCATCCGTGACGGCCAGGCGATAGGGCTGCAGTCCTTCTCGCAGCACGACGACGCCATTCACTACGTCAAGCGTCGGACGACGGTCGGCATGGGCGCTACGTTGGGTCGCGTGTCCCAGCGGGAGCCTGTCCTACGGTCCGCCTACCAAGCGTTCAACGATCGCGATATCGAGACCGCGCTTGAGCTGCTGCACCCTGACGTCGACTGGCCGAACGCTTGGGAAGGCGGCCGCGTGCGCGGTCGTGTGGCTGTGCGCGAATACTGGGAGAGGCAGTTCGCCGCCATCTCGAGCGACGTTCAGCCCGAGCGGTTCACAAGCGAGCCGGACGGCAGCGTCACCGTGGACGTCCATCAGGTCGTTCGCGATGCCCGCACCCACGAGCTGCTCTCCGACTCGCACGTCCGGCACCGCTATCGGCTCGAGACGGGGCTGATACTGCGGATGGACGTTCTGCCCGCATGACGTCAGCGCGCACTCCTGCTTGCGCCCGAGTGAGCGTAGCCCTGAAACGCTGAGCCGGAACCGCCCGGCGGCCCCGTAGATCTCCTGGGAATCATCGCTTCCGCCCTGCGCGACGAACAGCACGCCAGCCAGCGCGTCTCGGGGTGGCGCTTGTGCGCGAACGTGAGCTCGAGTTGGCGGGAGACCGACAGCCGGATGTCGGTTGTCCCCACTGGCCGCAAGAGCGCGGATAAGGGATCTTGGGCAAGCGTAGTTATGCCGAGCCAGAAAGGACAGACGACTCCATGCATGGACCCCCCTTGACACCGCAAGAGGCTGTGGCCTCGATCGCGCGACGCGTGCGCCGCGGCGAGGCCCAGGGCCTCGACCGCGAGCAGGCGATCCGGCGCACCGCGGTCGAGACCGGAATCGATCCTGAGAAGGTGCGCTGGTGCATCGAAACCGTATTCCGCGCCGCGCCGGTCCGCCTCTCGCCTTCACTGAGGCGGCGCCGGGGCGCCTTGGCGATCGCCGCCGCTCTCTGACCGCCCCCGCACACTGAGGCCGCTCTCGTTGCCGCCCGCCACGACCAGCCTGCTATCGCAGCGCGCAACGCGCAACGCGCGCAAGCGCTAGGTGGCGCCACTCCCCATAGGACGACGCGTCATTGCTGGAGGGCCGGTCTGTGGCTAATGGCAAGTGCTAGTGCCACGAACACCATCCAGTACCGGTGTTGTGAGGGGACCGACCGGCCTAAGCGAGCGGGACTGTCCGCAGGTGCTAGGGCAATCCCGCCAGCACTTCGTCGAAGCGCTCGAGGGCCCAGTCGAGCTCTTCGGCGGTGACGGTGAGTGGCGGCGCGATCCGGACCGTCGTTTCGTGCGTGTCCTTGGCAAGGACGCCGCGATCCATGAGGCGCTCGCTCGCCCGGCGTGCCGGGAGCGCCTCGTCGACCAGCTCGATCCCAAGCCACAGGCCGCGCTGACGCACCTCGCGCACCGCAGGATGGGCGGCGGCTCGGAGCCGGGCCGCCGCGACCTCACCCAGCGCCGTGGACTCCTCAATGAGCCGGCCGTCGGCCAGCAGACGCAGCACTTCGCGCCCGACGGCGCACGCGAGCGGGTTCCCGCCGAAGGTACTGCCGTGCTCCCCCGGGCGCAGCACGCCCACCACGTCGTCGCTCCCGACGACCGCCGACAGAGGCAGGATCCCGCCGCCGAGCGCCTTTCCCAACACGTACAGGTCCGGCCGCACGTGCTCGTAGTCGCACGCGAACCGCCGGCCGGCACGGCCAAGACCGGACTGGACTTCGTCGGCGACGAGAAGTATCCCGGCCTCGTCACAGATCGCCCGCGCGGCAGCGAGGTACCCGTCGGGCGGCACGATCACCCCGGACTCACCCTGGATCGGCTCGACGAGGAGCGCGACCGTATCTTCACCCACCGCGGCGCGTAACGCGTTGGGATCCCCGTACGGGACCGTCACAAAGCCAGGGCCGAACGGGCCGAACCCGGTTCGCGCGAGCGGATCGTCGGAGAAGCCGACGATCGTCGTCGTCCGGCCGTGGAAGTTGCCGGCGCACACGACGATCTGCGCACGGTCCGCTGCAACCCGCTTGCGCTCGTAGCCCCACTTGCGCGCGAGCTTGATCGCGGTCTCGACCGCCTCCGCCCCCGTGTTCATCGGCAGCACGCGGTCGCTTCCGCAGAACTCCGCCAGCTCGACGCAGAAGCGTCCGAGCTGATCGTTGTGGAAGGCGCGGCTCGTCAGTGTCAGCCGTCCCAGTTGCTCGCTAGCGGCCCGCAGGAGCCGCGGGTGGCGGTGGCCGAAGTTGAGGGCCGAATAGGCCGACAGCGCATCGAAATAGCGGCGGCCCACGACATCGTGCACCCAGACCCCCTCGCCATGGCATAGGACGACCGGCAGCGGCTCATAGTTGTGCGCCCCATAGCGGCCCTCGGTTTCGATAGCCAAGTTGGCGTCGGTGTACACCGTCATCGCGCCCGCCAGCGTAACTGCCGCCGCGAGCGCCCGTCAGCCGCCCGAGTGGGGGCGCCGCCGACCACCCTGAGCCTGTTCGCTCTCAATCGAACGCGAGAGCGAGTCCGCCCTCGGGAGCGACTGTCGGTCCTCGTCCCACCCGGGACCGCGAAAGCCACGCGGCCGCGCGCCTGGTTTGCCTGGAGGCGGCAATGCGGCGTGCGGTGCGCCGGCTGCTCGGCGCGCTGCCCGGTTTTCTCGGACGTGATGGTGTGGAGCACGACCTAGCGCGATCGAAGCGGAGGGCGGGGGCTCATGCCACGGCCTCGGCGCGGAGCGGGCGGCCGCCTCGGCCGGCTGGCGATAGGCTTTGACCAGAAGACGCTTGCAGAGCCCGACCAGCTGGAGGACGGAAACAAATGGCGGACGTAAAGCCGATTCCCGACGCCTATCCGCAGGTCACGCCGTACCTGTGCGTGGACGGCGCGGAGGCCGCGATCGAGTTCTATTCGAGGGTTCTGGGAGCCAAGGAGCGGATGCACATGCCAGGCCCCGACGGCAAGATCGGCCACGCCGAGCTCCAGCTCGGCGAGTCGCTCATCATGCTCTCGGACGAGTTCCCCGAGATGGGCGTACGCGGGCCGAAGGCCGTGGGCGGCACGCCGGTGATGATCAGCGTTTACGTCGAGGATGCGGACGCGGTCTTCGATGCCGCCGTCGCGGCGGGCGCCACCGCCCTGCGTCCGGTGGAGAACCAGTTCTATGGGGACCGCACCGGTCAGTTCGAGGACCCCTTCGGGCACCGTTGGAGCGTCGCGACCCACGTGGAGGACGTGCCGCCTGAGGAGATGGAGAAGCGGGCGGCAGCGGCCATGAGCGGCTGAGCGCGCGCGTCTGCCGGAGCGGGCCGCCGCCTTCCTCGTCGCCGGGCCGCACGGCGCCTGATCACGCCTAGCCTCCGCAGGGATCGTCTAGCCCTCCTGGGGCGCGAGGTCCACGCGCACGGTCTCTGACGCGAGCGCCTCCGGCGCAGCAATGGCCGCGCTCACGAACAGGTCGTAACGGTGGCTGGGATCCACCTCCGTGGCGATGTCGAGCACGCCCTTGTGCTCTTCGATCGCGATGCGTTCGGTCGTTGGCGGCTGGCCTTCGTCGGGGGAGTTGACGGTGACCACGAGCCCGTCGGGCCAGCCCTCGCCCTGCGTCGGAAAGACCTCGTACTTCAGCCGGATCGAGCCCCCGTACCACTCGGCGGTGATGCGTGGCGGCGAGGGCGGGATCGGCGGCGGCCCCTCCGGCCCCGCCGCCTCGCGCGCTTCCGCGCGGGCACTGCCCTCCAGCTTGAGCGGGTCGTCCCACTGATCGTGGACCGCGGGCCCCGTGGGACTGTTCGAGTCGAGCGGGCTGTCGCCCGCCTTGGTGTCGCCCCAGCGCCCCGGCCAGCGCAGCCACCGGAACTTTGGGTCGGACTCGTCGGCCACCTCGAGCTTCAGGCCCGGGCTGCGGCGCTTGCCGTCGGCGTGGTCGAACCAGTGGCCGGTCCACTGCGTACCCGGCTCGAAGTACGACGCGTGCGAACCACGCGCGACGTAGACGATCGGTCGCTGCGTCCCGGGGAGGATGTCCACCTGGCGCCAGTCGCGCCCCTCGGCGACGCTGTGCTGGGCGTAGACCGCGTGGTCTGGCCTCTCGTTGGCGAGGTGAATCTGGATCATCTCCCAGTCCCCCTCGTGCAGCCCGGCGTGGATGAAGGGCCCGATCAGGTTGTAGTCGTTGAAGAAGTAGAAGAACCAATACTGCAGCCACACATCGGCGTCCCCATCGCCCACCATGTGGCCGTAAACGCGGTTGGCGTAGCGCTTCTTCGCGTGCAGCGCGCGCGCCTGCTCGGCATATTTCTTCGTCGGGTCGCTGATGCAGTCCGTCTTCGCCGCCCGGCTACCGTCCGGATAGCGCTCGCCGAGGAACGCCAGCGATAGCCCCTCGCCGGCCACGGCCAGCTCGTCTCCCTCCCCGTTCAAGAGGCGGTTGCCCGGGTTGTCGGTCCACTCCGCGGCCGAATCGGCGAAGTACGTCTCGTGCGAGTCGTACTTCAGAAACGGCCGGTGACGTCGCAGCAACTCAGTTGGGATGCTCATGCGCCAATCATCGCCGCGCGCCCTGCCTGAGTAAAGGTCCCGCGCTCGTTGACGTGGCGCCGGGGAACGGGGACGATGGCGCCGTGCACCAGACGACCACACTCGGCGCCGAGTTCGCCACCGCGCTGGCGGCCAAGGACTCGACCCGGCTGCTCGAGCTCATGCATCCCCAGATCGACTTCCGCGGACTGACGCCCAGCAGAAGCTGGGAGGCGAACGGCCGCGACGCGGTCATCTCCGTGCTGCTCGGCCAATGGTTCGTTGAAGCGGACGAGATCGAAGCACTCGAAGAGCTCGAGAGCGACGCCTTCGCCGACCGGCAGCGCGTGGGTTACCGGTTCAGCGTCAGCAATCCGGACGGCCGCTTCCTGGTCGAGCAGCAGGCCTACCTGTACGCCCGCGACGGTCGGATCGAGTGGATGCGCGTGCTGTGCTCGGGATACCGCCCCGCCACTGCAGCCGAGTAGCCCTTCATGGGCGCGATCCGGAGGTGCCGTGATGACGAGCGTGCGGCGATTGTCGCGATCATCAGCGCGGCTGCGGAGGCATATCGCGACGTGATCCCGGCGGATCGCTGGCGCGAGCCGTACATGCCGCTGCGCGAGCTCGACCATGAGATCGCCGCCGGGGTGGTGTTCTGGGGCTATGAGGTCGATGGGGCGCTGGTCGGCATCATGGGGATCCAGTCCGTGGGGGACGTCGACCTGATCCGCCACGCCTATGTCTCGCCGGCGAGCCAGCGGCGCGGCGTCGGTAGCGCGCTGCTCGCTGAGCTCACGCGCTCGCCCACGCGGCGCATGCTGGTCGGCACCTGGGCCGCCGCCGGCTGGGCGATCAGCTTCTATCGCCGCCACGGCTTCGAACTCGTCCCGCCCGAGCGCACGGCGGACCTGTTGAAGACCTACTGGACGATCCCGGATCGCCAGATCGAGACCTCGGTCGTGCTCGCCAAGCCGCCGCTCACCGAGGAGTGAACCTCCTAGGGTTCAGTCATCGCCGAGGAAGCTCAGCACCTCGGCGAGGAATAGCTCGGTGCCGGTGTCCATGGCGGCATGTCGCTGCCCGGGCATGACCGCCACCCGGCAGTCGGGCAGCGCCGTCGCCAGCGCCTCGCCGGCGAGCCTGAAGGGCTCGGGGCTGTCTCCGCCCTGGAGATACTGGTCGGCACGGTCAGCTCTCGAAAGCGGTCCGGATCCCAGGGGTACTCCCCGTTCGCATGCTCCTCGCGTGGAATCGTGTCCGCCGCGGCGAGGCGCGCCTCCCAGGCCGGGAGCGAGCGCATCACTTCGATCTGCTCGGGCGGAAGCCCCGCCACGTCGCGCAGGAACCGTGCGAGTGCCCCAGCAGGTTCACGTCCGCCCCTGCGGACTCGACCACCGCGACCACGTCCTCGAACTCGCGCGCGAGCGAGTAGTCGGCCGCATCGCCGCTCTCGCCGCGGCCGCGACGGTCGAACTGGTGAACGGTGAAGCGCTCCTCCAGCGCGGGCAGCACGGGCGCCCAGCGGCTGTGATCGGCGGCGGCGCCGTGGACAAGCACGAGCGGCGGACCCTCGCCGCTTCTCCACAGGGCGAGGGGCAGTCCCGTCCGCGGAAACGACCGTCTCGGGCATCGCGGGGCGCAAGCCTAGCCCAGGCGGGAGGCTCAGCCGACGAGCACCTCGCCGCCGCGGTGGGGCGTCACGACGAGCGCGCTGCGGCGGGCGCGCTCGGGCTCGGGGCGCACCGGGCGGATCGTCAGGTCGGCTGCCGCGCGCAGCACCTCGCGCATCTCCATCTCGGCGAACGGCGCGCCGGCGCAGCGGCGCACCCCTCCGCCGAAGGGGATCCACGACATCGGATTCGGCGGCGGCGCGCCCTCGAGCCAGCGCTCTGGCCGGAACGCGCCCGCCTGGGGCCATAGGTCCTCGCGGCGGAGCGCCAGCCACAGGCAGGCGGCCACGTGCACGCCGGCGGGCAGGGTCCGCCCCGCGATCTCGGCCGGTTCGAGCAGCCGCCGCGGCGCGATCGTCAGCGCCGGGCGCGCGCGCAGGACCTCCTTGACGACCGCGTCGAGGTAGGCGGGGTCATCCTCGCGCAGCCGTGCCTGCACCGCCTGGTGGCGGGCGAGCCGCTCGAAGGCCCAGGCGAGCGAGGCCGCCGAGGTGTCGTGGCCGGCCGCGAGCAGGGCCACGAGCTGGTCTCGCAGGTGCCGATCCGTCGGCGGGTTGCCGTCCTCGTCGCGCTGCTCGAGGAGCAGGGCGAGCATCGAGTCGCCGGCGGGCTCGGCGCGCCGGCGCGCGACGAGGTCGAGCAGCAGCTCGTCGAAGCGCTCGACAGCCAGCCGGAACCGGCCCCACGGGCTGCGCGGTCCGAGGTCGCGCTGGACCAGCGACATTGCCAGCATCCGCGGCATCGAGCGGACGGTGTCGAGCGTGCTGTGGACCGCGCCGCGCAGCTCCGCCGCCTCCTCGTCGCGCGCACCGAAGACCACGCGCAGGATGGTCTCGAGCGTGAGCTGCTTCATGCGCTCGAGCGTCGTGACGCGGCCGCTCCAAGCGCTCAGCTCCCGCCGGGCGAGCTCGGCCACCAGCGGCTGGAAGGCACGCATGCGCTCGCCGTGGAACGGCGTCTGGATCAGCCGCCGCTCGCGCAGGTGCTCCTCGCCGTCGAGCACCAGGATCGAGTGCGGCCCGGCGAAGGGGCGCAGGAACTCCCAACTCTGGCCGGCGGGCGCGACCGCCGGATCGAGCCGGAACAGCTCGCGCACCGCGTCGGGGCTCGAGAAGAGCACCATCGGCTCGTCGGTCCAGTAGGTGCGGATCGTGACCGGATCGCCGAAGCGCTCGTGCACACGCCGGAGGAACGCAGCCGGCCGCGTGGTCCACGCGACGGTCTGCCAGGCGGCGGGTGCACGCGGGCCCGGCGGCAGGTCCATGGGAGTACCCTGACACGAGAGGTCGCCGTGCCGTTCGTCGCCTACGTCCGCGCCCACGAGCCCGATCCGCGGGAGGACCGGCGTGCGCCCTGGGAGCCGAACTGGCGCGTGTGGCGCTGGATCGGGGCGGCAGCGCTGGCCGGGTACGCGTCGGCCCACAGCCAGGGCGCGGTGTCGGCGCTGCTGATGCTCGTGGTGTTCGGGTGCGTCTGCCAGGCGGCCGCTGAGGCGCTGCCGAACGGCGACGGCCTGCGCCAGCACCGCCAGTAGGCGGACCCGTCAGGCGCTCGCCGGCGGCTCCTCGTCATCGGGCCAGAAGTCCTCGACGCTCTCCGTGTCCGCGCGCGGGTCCTCGGACTTCGTGGAGACGACGATCACCACGGCGTCGCCCGGGCCCTGGTTCCACACGGAGCGGGCCACCTCGGGCGCCACGCGCACGACCGTGCCGGCCGACACGTCGATCACCTCGTCCTCGAGCTTGAACTGGAGCTTCCCGGAAGCGACGAAGTAGACCTCCTCCTGGGTCTTGTGGCGGTGCCCGTAGCTGCCCTTGCCGCCGGTGAGCGGCGGCATCCGGCGCCATGTGAAACCCACCTGCTCGGTGCCCAGGTCGCTCACCGCGCTCATGCGCATTTCGCCCGGATAGTCGCCGAGGACATCCGGGATGTCATCGAGCGCCATGATCGTGTAGCCGGCCATCTCACCTCCACTGTTCGAGGGCGTGCCGCGCGTGCGGCACCCACCACGCGAGCTCCGCGCGTGCCCATTCTCGCTCGGCGGGGTCCGTATGCACAACCGCGCTGTGGCCGAAGATCCAGCCGTACTGGACGAGGCCGCTGATCAGGCCGAGCTGGAGCGCCACGGGATCGTCCCGCTCCCCGAGCGCGCGCCGAAAGTCCTCGACCACCTCGTCGTGCGTCGCGGCTATCCGCCACACGTCGTGAACCATGTACCACGCCAGGTCGACCGCCGGGTGGCCCTGCGTCGCGAGCCCCCAGTCGAGGAGCACGAGGCGGCCGTCGGGCAGCGCGATGTTCTCGTCGCGCAGGTCTCCGTGGATGAGGGTCGTGCCGCACGCGGCAAGGGCGGCGGCCAGCGGCGTCACATCGTCCACCAGCTCGAGGACGGCCGTGCCCACGTCGGGCTCGACCGCCTCGCCGAAGGCCTCCCACGCCGCCTCGAACTGCTTGGGCAGGATGTCCACGCCGTCCCGCTCGCGCTCGGAGATGGCGGGGGCCGCACACGTCAGCCGGTCGCTCAGGGTCGAGAGGTGGGGGACCGCCTCGTCCCAGAACGCCGCCCACATCGAGGCGGCGCACCCGAGCACGAATCGGTTCTGCTCGCGCGTGAGCGGGGTGGCCGCGTCCAGCAGCTCGCCGCTCACGTCGCGCATCACGACCCACCAAGCGCCACCGTCGCGCTCCGCGGCCACGATCGTCGGGTCCACGGCGGCGGGCATGGGCGCGAACACCCCGTCCGCGAACAGGAGCGCCTCGCGTCCGGGGTCGCGCGTGGCGCGGCCGAGCCAGTCAGAGCCGGGCACGATGCGCTTGGCGATCAGCACGCGCCCGTCGGCAAGCACAAGCCGGTCGATGCGGTTCCCGGACCAGCCGCTCGATGCGAGCGTGAGGCGCTCCGTTATCTCGCCGAGGCCGGCGAAGAGCTGTGCCGCGGCTTCCGGAACGGGCTCTGAGGGGGGCGCGGTGTGGGGTCGCGCGGCGTAGATCCAGTGGCGCGCGACGTGTCCCTGTGGCCCGACGTGCAGGTACTGGCGCTGGCGGACCGCGTCGCCGTTTTCACCGACCCGCTCGACCCAGACCGCGATTCCGGCGGGGTCGACCGCGGCGTTCCATTCGATGACCCGGCCGGGGCCGGGGAAGGAGGCGGCCAGCGCGGCGACCGCCTCCGCTGGGCCTTGCAGTCGCTGGTGGCTCCCGGGCACTGAGGCATCGAGCACAGCCTCCGCGGCGTAGGTCTCCGCCATCGGCCCGAACTCACCGGCCTCGGTACACGCCCGGAGCCGCTCGGCAATCGCGTTCGCCCTCACGCGCAGACCCTAAGCGGTGAGGCTCAACACGTTGCGGGACTGTGGGTCCCGTTTCGTGTTGAGCTTCCGGCGCCGGGCGGGTCGGGGGCTAGGACCAGCTGTCCCAGGCGGTGAGCGACGGCAGTGGGTCGAATGGCTTGCCGCCGTCGTACCAGCCCGGGGCGCTCCAGAGCTCGAAGTGGAGGTGGCAGCCCTCGGCGTTGCCGCTGTCGCCGACGGCGCCGATCGTCTGGCCGGTGTACACGCGGTCGCCCTCGCCGAAGGGGGAGGGCTGGTCGAGGTGCATGTAGGCGTAGTCGATGTCGGTGCCGGCACCGTCGATCACGATGTAGTGGCCGGCGGCGGCGTGGTACTGCTTGAACTTCACGCGGCCGCCGCGGGCGGCGACCATGCGGGTCCCGCACCTGGCGAACACGTCCTGCCCCTGGTGAATGTGCCCCGCTCGACCGGCGCCGAACTCCGCGCCGGCACCGCCGAAGTCGTGGCGGCCGCGTATCGGGAAGATGTTGTCGTAGAGGTCGAACGAGTCGCGGTCGATGTCGCCGGCTTGTGAGTTGCGCGCCTCAGCACCGTCGGCACTCGCCGCGGTGAGGCGGAACGAGTAGCGGCCCGGCTTCGCGGCCGCGCGGCCCAGGCGGCCGTCCCAGGAGATGCTCTGTACCTGGTCGGGAGCGACCTCCTGCGGGGTCCAGGTCTTCAGGGCGACTCCGTCGGCGGCGCTCACAAGCTCCACCTTGAGCGCCGCGGCCGACGCGCCCGAGAGCCGGAACGAGAACGTCACGCCCGGCCGAGCGCCCACGAACGCCTTGGTGCGGCTCGTGCCGGTCTCCAGCCGGGGCGCGCCGTTCACGCGCGGTCCGGGCGCCGGCGACAGCTCGGCGTTCGGCTCGGGTGGCGGCGGCGGGAGGATGAGCACCGGCTTCGTGGGCGCCGAACGTCCGCCGCTCGCGGTGGCCAGGGC
>Ga0126306_10002029_pt1 | contig 11235 bp, 11 predicted proteins | sample Plot27_FD_92592 | JGI IMG/M metagenome (GOLD analysis project Ga0126306, IMG submission 92592) | Serpentine soil microbial communities from UC McLaughlin Reserve, CA, USA - Plot27 | ecosystem: Environmental > Terrestrial > Soil > Grasslands | place: USA: UC McLaughlin Reserve, Lake County...
AACTGGTTGGCCCGCCTGCCCATCGCCAGGAGCTCTCCTAGGGCCTCGCGTGGCCGCGGAGCGAGCATCTTTTCCTCGTAGCGTGCCTCCAACTCCCTGAAGTCCTCCAGGACCGCGGCGGCGTCTTCGGGTAGCCCCTCGGGGCGCGGGACCTCGCCGTCGAAATATCTCTCTGCAAAAGAGAGGACGCGATTTACGCAGTTTCCGAGGTTGCCGATCAGATCCGAATTCACCCGGCTCTGGAAATCCCGCCAGGAGAACACCACGTCGCCCGTCTCGGGGAGGTTCGAGGACAGGTAGAAACGCAGGGGGTCGGCGGGGAAGCGGTCGAGGGCCTCGTGCAGCCACACCGCGAGGTTGCGACTCGTCGACATCTGCATCGCCTGCCTCTCCCCGTCTACAAGGACCTCCAGGTTCATGAACTCGTTGGCCGGAACGTCGTAGGGGAGGACGAAAGGCTCCTCTCCGTCTTCTGCCGTGCCCATAAGCTGGGCGGGCCAGATCAGGGTGTGGAAGACCGTGTTGTCCTTCCCGATAAAGTGGATCAGCCGGCTCTCGGGCTCCTGCCAGTACTCCCTCCACCTGTCGGGCTCTCCGATGTTCTGTGCCCACTCCATCGTCGAGGAGACGTAGCCGATGCAGGCGTCGAACCACACGTAGAAGCGCTTGTCCTCGAAGCCAGGCTCGGGGACGGGGACGCCCCACTGGATGTCGCGCGTTATGGGCCGCTTCTCGAGACCCCCGTCTATGATGCCTAAGATAAAGTTCTTGACCGAGGTGCGCCAGTGCTCCTGTCCCGCGACGTACTCCCTCAGCCTGTCCGAGAATTCGGGGAGGTCGAGGTAGAGGTGCGTCGTCTCCCTGACCTCGACGGGACCGCCCGTGACCTTGGAGTGGGGTTCGATCAGCTCGTAGGCCTCGTACCAAGAGCCGCAATTGTCGCACTGGTCTCCCCTCGCCTCCTTGTAGCCGCACACGGGGCAGGTCCCCTCGACGTAACGGTCGGGCAGGAAGCGGCCCTCCGTAGGGCTGTACATCTGCTTGGATTCCTCCTCCGAGATGTAGCCGCCCTCCTTGAGCTTGCGATAGAAGAGCTGGGTGTTCTTCGCGTGAAGCGGGGTCGACGTGCGCGAGAAGTTGTCGAAGGAGATGCCGAAACGCTCGAAGGTCTCCTTCATGTTGACCCACCAGTGGTCGACTACCTCCTGCGGGTCCTTCCCCTCACGCTCGGCCGTCAGCGTGATCGGCACGCCGTGCTCGTCGGTGCCACAGGCGTAGACTACATCCTCTCCACGCGCCCGCAAATAGCGCACGAATGCATCGGCAGGCAGGTAAGCCCCCGAGATCTGCCCGACATGCAGCGGCCCGTTGGCATAGGGCAACGCCGAAGTTACGAGGTACCTTCGTCTCTGCTCGCTCATGTTCACAGGATAACAGCAGAAGGCTTCAGGTATCAGGGGTTCAGGTATCAGGAGTTCAGGCGGTGCGTTGTCGCGCAAGGATCACGTGCAGAACAGCCCTTACCTGAAGCCTGTAGCCTGAAACCTTCAATGCTACCATTGCTCCGATGAGCCCCGAGCACCCGCTGCACATCCCTTTTCGCCGTCTCGTCCCCGAGGCGGGGATGCCAGAGCGTGCCCACGCGGGGGATGCTGGCTATGATCTGCGATCGGTCGAGGCGGTGGACCTGGCGCCGGGATCCCGGGCGCTTGTGCGGACCGGGATCTCTGTAGCTATACCTGAGGGTTATGCGGGGCTCGTGCTCCCGCGCAGCGGCCTCGCCGTGAGGCACGGGATCTCCCTCGTCAACACGCCGGGTCTCATAGACTCTGGCTACCGTGGTGAGATACGGGTCCCACTCATAAACCACGACCGCGAGGAGACCTTCCTGATCGAGGAAGGAACCAGGATTGCGCAGCTGGTCCTCGTAAGGGTGGCTGCAGCAGTCTTCGGCGAAGTAGAGTTCCTCGAGACGTCGACCGACGGCCGTGGGCAAGGCGGCTTCGGCTCCTCCGGGTCCTAGCGTGAGATTCCTCTGCGACGCGGAGCACCGGCTTGTTCCTGTTTAGCGAGCCGTCCACAGGGTGGGTCTCGCGGTTCCTCGATGCGCATCGCGACGCGCCATTCTCTTACGAAGAAGTCGGGGCCACGCGCGAGGGCGCGAAAGCGCCCACCGGCTACGCGGTTGACCACAACCGCACCAGACTCGGCGTAGGCAAAGACACGTTCGACCGGGCCGTAGCCGCCCTGTACGCCTGGAAGATGTTCGACCTCGGATGGGCGAAGCTTGTGCCGGAGGCCGCTCCGGTCGAGGTGGGGACGACGGTCGCGGTGCTGGCCAGCCATTACGGCTTCCACTCCCTGAACCCGTGCCGGATCTCGTACACGATCGAACAGGACGAAGGCTACATCGTGAGACGCGGCTTCGCCTACGGAACGTTGCCCGACCATGGCGAGAAGGGAGAGGAACGCTTTGCCGTAGAATGGTGTCGCGACGACGACTCCGTCTTCTATGATCTCTACGCTTTCTCCCGACCCAACCACCTTCTGGCGAAACTGGGCCACCCGATTGCACGGCGCCTGCAACGCCGCTTCGCGAAAGACTCACTGCACGCGATGATCCAAGCCACAAATCACAAAAATCCTGAAGCCTGAAACCTACTTGCTAAACTGCGTGCGACTTGAACGCGACCACCCATGCCGTTTTCGGGGTCGCGGCCCTGGCCGGCGCCGCGCTCGTTACAGGGGCTGACCCACCCGCCTACGTCTACCCTGCCGCTGTGGCCGCAGCCTGGTTGCCCGACGTCGACAACCCGCGCAGCACCCTGGGCAACGGTCTGAGCCGGCTCGAGAACCCCGTGCTCAACCTCCTGACCAGGCCCTTGAGCTGGACTTTGAGGATGACGTCTTTCGTGCTGGTCCGTACCGTTGGCCACCGCACCCTGACCCATTCACTGGTCGGGGTACTCGTCTTTTCACTGGCGGTGTGGCTGCTCTTTCGAACTTTTCCGAACCTCGTCCTCGCCCTAATCGCCGGCTACGCCTCGCACATCCTCGCCGACGCGCTCAACACCAGGGGCGTGCCGCTCTTCTGGCCAGTGGGGAGGCCGTTCAAGTTGGTGCCTGGTGGGGTGAGATCCGGCGGAGCCGTCGAGGTGGCCGTGGCCCTCGTGGCACTTGCCTTCACACTCTACGCCCTACTCCTGCTCTATCCGGAGTTGCGCGGTGCGATCGGACTCCAGCCAATCTAGCGTGTCTATACTCGCAGGGTGCGTGGCCTTACCTCGCGCTTCGTTGTGGGCTACGGCGCGCCGCAACGCCTCCAGGGCCGCCGTGTGGAGGTCCTCCTTGGCCAGCCTGCGCAGGCGTCCCACGCTCGGGTAGTCGCGGGCGGGTTCTATCTTGTCAGCGACGTAGAGGACGAGCGCGAGCGGTCCCATCCCCGGCCTCCCTGTTGTGTGGGCCCTGATCGCCTCCAGAACCTCCTCATCATCGATACCAAGCTCACGCCTTGCCATCTCAGCGGCCACGGGCCCGTGCAGGAGCTTCGGGCTCTGTCGTTCCGGATCACCCACCTGGAGGTGCCAGGTTTCTGCAAGCTCAAGAGACTCATCACGCCCTATCTCGCGGGCGGAATCGTGCACCAGGGCGGCCAGACGCGCCCTGTCCGCATCGAGATCGTGGGTCAGCGCCAGATCTTCGGCGGTGTCGGCCACCCTTAAAGTGTGTTCGTAGCGTGCATCCGAGAGCCGGGAACGGGCGAAGGCGTCGGCTACTTCGAGGATAGTGTCTGTTTTCGCGTGGTCCTCCATCCGGCGGATTGTAGAATACCCACGTGCATGATGGGAAGAACATAGAGAGAGCCGAGATCGTGACCGTAGGGACCGAGATGCTCCTCGGCGACCTTGTGGATACGAACACGGCCTGGATCAGCCAACGCCTCGCCGAGCTCGGGGTGGGTATCTACCGCCACACCACCGTCGGGGACAACTCGGATAGGATCGTCGCCGCCCTGCGCGAGGCCGCCTCCCGTTCCGATCTGGTGGTCACGACGGGTGGCCTCGGCCCGACCACGGACGACCTGACCAACGCCTGCATCTCGACCCTGACGGGCCGCGAGATGGTCGAGTACCAGGAGGCCAGGGAACACGTGGACAGGATGTTCGCGAAGTTCGGTCGCACGCCGACCGCCAACAACTACAAGCAGGCTCTCTTCCCCGAAGGGACTGAGCTCATCCCCAACCCTGTTGGGACGGCGATGGGGGCGCTCGTGGAGTGGGAAGGGACGCTGTTCGCCACGCTCCCTGGGGTGCCAACGGAGATGAAGAGCATGTTCGAGGCGACGCTCGAGCCCCTGATCCGCGCCCGCAGCGAGGGCTCCATCGTCTCCAAGACCCTCCACTTCGCCGGCATCGGGGAGTCCGCGCTCGCCGAGAAGGTCCAGGAGTTCCTCGACGCCACCGACCCCACGGTCGCCCCACTGGCGGGCCAGGGCAAGGTGCGTTTGCGTATCACGACCAGAGCCGCCACCGAGCGTGAGGGGCAGGAGAAGATAGCCCCGGTCGAAAAAGAGATCATCGCCCGCCTCAGCGACTACTACTTCGGCGAAGACGATGAGACTCTCGAAGGCGCTGTCGGGCGACTGCTAAAGGAAAGGGGCGCTACCCTGGCCGTCGCCGAGAGCTGCACGGGCGGGCTTCTCGCCAAGCGCGTGACGGACATGCCCGGGTCCTCTGCATACTTCGGAGAGGGACTCGTTACCTACTCCAACGAGTCCAAAGAGCGCCTGCTCGGCGTGCCGCACGCCCTGATCATGGACCACGGTGCCGTCTCGGAGCCCGTGGCGCGCGGGATGGCCGAGGGGGCGCGCAGGGTCTCCGGCGCCGACTACGGGCTCTCCGTCACAGGCATCGCGGGTCCCGATGGTGGGACGGAGGAGAAGCCAGTCGGGCTCGTCTTCGTAGGTATCTCCGACCAAAAGGACACGTTCGCAGAGAAGCTCGACCTCACCGCCTGGGCGCGCTCCAGGGATTCGATCCGCGAGCGGAGCGCGAACCGGGCCTTCGACCTCCTCAGGCTTCGCCTCGAAGATAGTCAATCTTGAGCATCACCCTTGCTGGATACAATCCGCGGTAGTAAACTTCGCGGAGTTGAAAGCACGCGAAAGGAGGTGATCCAGATAGACGCATCGAGTAGTAGTCGCGGGTATCTTCTGGGAGAGGCGGCTCTGACCTAGGACCACCAAAACACCCGGCGGGATCCTGGGTTACTTTATCCGCCTCCCATGGTGTGAAGGCGGACGTGCTGAAAACGGGATACCTGCGTAACGCTCAGAAGGGTACGGCCCCCGGATCTCTCCGGGGGTCGTTTTCGTGTCTCACTGCGCTACCTCTCCTCGAGTGGCACCCAGCTTCTGTCCTTGCTCCCAACATACAAAGACTGTGGTCTGATGAGGCGCTCGAGCGTCCTTTGCTCGAAGCAATGCGCCGTCCACCCCGCTACCCTCCCGGCCGCGAAGGTCGGGGTGAAGTGCTGTGTGGGTAACCCGAGCCCGTGCAGCAGCAGCGCGGTGTAGAACTCGACGTTGGTCTGCAGGTTCCGGCCGGGCTTGTGCTCCTCGAGCAGCCGCAGCGCCGTCTGCTCGACCCCGAGCGCCAGCTCGTAGAGTTCTCTGTCCCCGTCGGTGGTGTACAGGCGTTCGGCAGCGGCGGCGAGCACGTCTGCCCTGGGGTCGCGTACACGGTAGATCCTGTGCCCGAAACCCATGAGTCGCTCCCCACGTCCGAGCTTCTCCCGCAGGTACGCCTCGGCCCTGCTCAAGTCCCCGATCTCGAATACCACATCCAGTGCAGGCCCTGGCGCGCCGCCGTGTAAGGGCCCCTTGAGCGCCCCGATCGCCCCGACCACGGCAGAGACGAAGTCCGAACGGGTGGAGACGATACACCTCGCGACGAACGTGGAGGCATTCATACCGTGGTCAGACACAGCATTGAGGTAGGTCTCCAGGGCCCGCGTGAACTCCGCGCCGGGTACTTCGCCCGTAAGCATGTATAGATAGTTGGCCGCATGGCCAAGCCCCGGATTGGGGTCCACAGGCTCCTCGCCCTCGACCAGCCGCGAATACGTCGCCACAACCGTGGGCAGACTCGCCACCAGCGCCAGTGCTTGCTCTGCGTCCGTGCCAGGGCTCGCGGTGCCGGCCGCCATGCGCAGCGCATCCATGACCGGCACTTTCTCGGCAGCCACGGCCCGCAGCAGGTCCAGCGTGGCTCGCGAAAGCTCACGCCGCCCCGCGAGCTCCTCCCTGAAGTCCGCGAGCTGCCCGGGGTCGGGCAAGGCATCGTGCCAGAGCAGGTAGACAGTCTCCTCGAAGGAAGCCCGCCCCGCCAGCTCCTCGACCGGGAAACCCGCAATGGTCAACTCCCCAGCCTCACCGTCCACGCCGCTAAGTCGGGTCTCGGCTGCCACAACATCCTCCAACCCCGCAATAAAGCCCGTCCCAGAACTCTCGCCCATGTTCGTCCTTTCATGCCCGAGAATTTCGAATTGTTCGCTTACTCGGCGCTAATTCCAGATTCATAATTCCAAATTCCTTCGCCACATATCATCCATCTTAACTCTTCACGAAGTATGTATCAATGTTGATTAATAAATCAATATACGATAGGGTTGTGACGTGTAGCGGTGTGCACGGGTCGAGGAGGTTGTTGGATGGGAGAGGAGCGGTACCTCAGCGCCGGGCGGGCTGCGGAGGAGTTGGGGGTCAGCGTGGCGACTTTGTACGCGTACGTGAGCAGGGGGATGGTACGTTCCGAGGCGGTCGAGGGGAAGAAGCGCAACCGGCGTTACAGGGCCGAGGACGTACGGAGGCTCAAGGAGCGGAAGCGGCGCAGGCGGGACCCTGACGGGGTGGTGGAGGGTATCCTGCACTGGGGCACGCCCGTGCTGGAGTCGGGGATCACCCTGATCGACGGTGGAGGACTGTACTACAGGGGGCGTGATGTCGTAGCGCTCGCCGAGGAGAAGAGCATCGAGGAGGTGGCGGCCTGGATCTGGACGGGCGACGAAGCGATGGCTAAGGTACTCTTCCCGCCCGAGCCGTCCGGGTCCTCCTGGCGCATCCGTACTGTTGTGGAGGGTGCGTCTGGACTGATGCCCGTAGAGGTTTTCCAGGTCCTGCTTCCTGTGGCGGCTTCTGAGGACCCGGCCGCCTACGACCTGCGTCCTGATGCTGTCGCGCGTACCGGCGCGAGGATACTCCGCCTGATGACGGATGTGACCGCCGGGGAAGCCGCTCACAGGGTAGCCGAAACGCTCCAGTGCGGCTGGAATCCGGACGATCCAGGATCTGTCGACCTTCTGAACTCTGCGCTCGTGTTTTGTGTGGACCACGAGTTGCCCGTCTCGACCTTCGCTGCGAGGTGCGTCGCCTCGTCCGAGGCTACGCCTTACGCAGTCGTACTGACCGGGCTGGCGGCGCTCGGGGGCGTCAAGCACGGTGGTGAGATCGAACTCGTCGAAGCCTTTTTGCGGGAGGTGGAGGCCGCGGGGGACGCGCGGGCGGTGATCTCTGGCCGCCTCAGGCGGGGAGAGCGTATCCCTGGTTTCGGGCACTCGCTGTATCCCGAAGGAGATCCCCGCGGCGCCGGTTTGCTTCGCCTGACAGCCGGGGCGTATCCTGAGAGCAGTGCCGTCGCGCTCTCCGACACCGTTGCAGGAGAGATGCTTCAGTTGATGGACGAGCGACCCACCATCGATTTCGCGCTGGCGACAGTGGCCCGGACACTTGAATTGCCGCCCGGCGGGGCCTTAGCGCTCTTCGCCCTCGGCAGGACCGTGGGTTGGATCGGCCACGCCATAGAGCAGTACGGGAGCGGCTCCCTCATACGTCCCAGGACCCGCTATGTCGGAGAGCAACCCCGCCGAAAACCTGACGAGCGCTAAGGGGATTTACTTGTAGGGTCGGTTCGCGAACCGCTCTAGATCTGAAAGGTCAGGACGTTCAGGCCTCTCAGGATGATCAGCGAAGCGACGAAGGAGTTGAACGTCGCGTGGGCGACGAACGAGGGAAGGAGGCTACCCGTCCGCTGGAAGAGCGCACACAAGGTTATCGCCAGTATCAAGAGAACCGGTAAGAAGACGGGTTCCAGGTGTGCCAGGGCAAACAGCATGGAGGATGCGAGCGCGGAAGAGACGAAGATCGTTTTGCTGAGAGGCCTTTTGGAATGCTCGGTTCCAACGAAGCGGGTGGAGATCAAGACTCCCAAACGGTAGAGGCCGTTGAAAATAGCGCCCCTGAAGATCAGCTCCTCCACGGCCGGACCGAAGAGCACGACGATCAAAATTATCGCTGGTATGGCTGCGCCAGGGCTCTCTTGCACCCAGCGTACGAGCCCTTGCATGAACGGCTGTTGGATCGACGATTCCGCAGCGTAGCCGAGCCTCTCGAGGACGAGAACGCTGAGCGGGGTTACGATCACGCTAAGTAGTAGGGCACCAATACCGACGGCCACCCCGGCGCCGATCCCCGCCAGGATACCTCCCCGTGGACGTGAGAATCCAAATGGCGCAAGCGAGTAGCCTACCTTCTTGCCGAAGCTCCGCAGCAGCGAGACAACCAGCAAGAACCCCCCGATCACGGCCACCGCTGCCAACGAGTCCAGCAGAATGACCGAGAGCAACGCTTCCTGAGAATCAGCCATCTGTACTCTCGATGTACACGTTTTCGGGGGCCCATCCGTCGCCGGCGTCCCTCAGGAGCCTTTCCTTTATGGAGGCCGGTAGAAGTTCGATCTCCCGCAGCTCTTCGATGCTAACCCAGCGTACCTCTGCGAGGGTCGGCTCGGTGCCTGCGGGAACCTCCGGATCAATTCCCAGGCTCGCTTCCCCGTCTCCTTCCAGAGCCATCCGGGCGACGACGTCGATCGTATGGCGTCCCTCCCTCAGGAACTCGCTCACGTAGAGGACACCAGAGAAGCTGGCCGTGAGGCCTGTCTCCTCAGCGAGTTCGCGGCCCGCACAACCGGGTATCGTCTCACCCGGCTCTAGCCTGCCTCCCGGCAACACCCAGTACGGGTCCCTGCCCGGTTTCTGGTGGCGAACCAGGAGCAGGGCTTCTTCCCGTTCCACCACCACCGCGACCCTGACCCCGAAGTCCATGCCCGAAACTGCGCGATCCTTGCCCATGCAGCGAGTATACCCGGGAGAGAACTACGAGATGTCTGCCGGCTCTTCCTCCTGGTGTCGAGAAGAGTGGCTGAGATGCGAGACCTGGGCCTCCAACTCGTCGCAGGCGTCGAGCACCAGGCGCAAGCCTTCCTCTTCGGAGAGATGCCCATCGTATTCTTCGAGGATACTGGCCTCGGTGGTGGGGTAGATGCCGGTGTTACGGCGGTGGCGAAAGAGGACGGCGAGCCTTTCGTCCTCCACCCCGGCGAACTCCAGGATCGAGTCCACGTAGGCGGATACGTTCTCGTCGTCTACACCTTCTGTTACCGCCGCGTAGAGCAGCTCCCCGCCTAGACGATCGAAGCCTGGGACCCTGAGCACATCTCCCGTGACCTCGAAAGCGCGCATTCCGTCGTCCGGTACGACTTCGAGATCATCCTGCCTGACACGTTGCGCGGCTCCGAGGATCATGGCGGCCGCTGCCAGGGTCACCTCGGGGTAATTGCTGTCCATGCCACGCAACTCCAGCGTTCCCTTGCGGTTGAGACGCACGGGGTTCCAGGCCGGTCTCAGCAGATCCCCGCCCGCCTCGGCGAAGAGGCGTCGCTCCACGCCAGCTCGGTCCATAGCATCCAGCCAGGCTTTGTAGCGGTCGAACTGCTGCCTGATCAGGTGTTGCGCGTCGTCGGCGTAGGGCAGCAAGGCGCCGACCTGAGGCAGGTCTGTGTAGACCCCTTCCCACTCGAAGATGGCACTGCCCCTGTAATGGACCGTGCGTACGGCCAGCCCGGGCTTCCTTCCCTCGAAATATGGGCAGGAGCGGGTGAGGGCAACCAGGGCGGGATCCAGGGCCGTCGCAAGGTTGTAGACGTTCAAGACCTCTTCCCGTGCGGCATCGGACGCGGTGGCGGAGATGCCCGCACCCTCATCGACCGTTCCCGCCTGCAACTCCAGGTGAAGGTGCGTGCCTGCGCACCTCCCGGCGTCGACGAACCTCTCGGGGCCGACCGTGTTGACCTGTACCCTGTAGTCCAGCCTGTCGCGGACGGCGGGCTCCAGAGGCAAAGGATAAGTGCCGAGCGGATAGAGCCTGAGCCCTAGGGATCTCGCCGTGCGCAGGGCCAGCCGCAGGTTCTGCGCGTACTCGTGCTCCATGTCGTGGAGGGTGTGGACCGGGGGCGTGTTTACCTCTATCAGGCCCAATACGAACTCGGGGGCGAAGCAGGCAGGACCGCCGGACTCCGCTGCGGTCGCCTCGCGGCAGCGTTGTAGGAACTCGTCGGCCCGCGTCGATGGACGCCCCGAGTTCTCGACCAGGAAGAACTCTTGCTCGAGCCCGGCCCGTCGATTCAACAACCTGTCCCCTTCGCTCATCCTGTCCCCGCATAGACAAGACGTATTCTCTAACTTTTGTGCACGCTACGCTACCCTAAAGCAGCTTGCAAAGTGGATTGCAAGCATTTCAGCAAAGAAGGCTGTCCAGCTGAAGTGCTGACATACTGAAATGCTAGGGTTGAGGAAGGTTTGACCCTTCCTCAACCCGCCATAAGGAGGTCAGATAACGTGCAACCTCGGAACGAGCACAGCGATCAGCCGGAGCGAGGCGGGACCGAGACTAGGGAGCACCTCGCGAACGAGCGCACGCTGCTCTCGTGGGTTAGGACCGGGGTCAGCCTGATCTCGCTGGGGCTCGTCGTTGAGAGGGCCGGGGCACTGGCAAAGGCTGCAAACCTTCAAGTTGGCTCCACGAGCGGCTCGGATTTCTTCGGGCTTGCGCTGGCGATGCTCGGCGCACTCACGCTCATCCTGGGAACGGCGCAGTTCCTTCGAAACCGGCGCAGTATCTCGGCGGGTGACTTCAAATCGTCGGTGGCCGTCTACCTGATCATCGTCGCAGGCAGCCTGGCCTTCGCCGGCGCCTTCGCCATCTACGTTCTATTCACCTAAGGCGGATTGCTTCGCAAACCACGGCGTCAGGCTACGGGCTTCAGCAGGTGCTGCTCTGGCCGCCACGGCGTCTGCGAAAACAACCTCCCGCCGAGCGTTCCCCGTCGCGTCTGCGCAGCA
>Ga0126306_10002030_pt1 | contig 11231 bp, 8 predicted proteins | sample Plot27_FD_92592 | JGI IMG/M metagenome (GOLD analysis project Ga0126306, IMG submission 92592) | Serpentine soil microbial communities from UC McLaughlin Reserve, CA, USA - Plot27 | ecosystem: Environmental > Terrestrial > Soil > Grasslands | place: USA: UC McLaughlin Reserve, Lake County...
CCACGCTGATTCCATCATTTCGTACGTCACCCGGCCAAAGAGAAGGGCATCGGCCTGGTTGAGGTTCTCGACCGCGTGACGATGCAAGTCTTCGTCCGCGGGGATTGCACGATGATCGCAGCAACCGTCCAATGTGACGTTGATGGAATACCGAAGGGGTCGCATTTCCTGTTCCTCTGCCTGAATCGGATCCGTGTCGAGCAGCCCGAACTCCCGAATCGCGCAAGAGTAGTCGCTATGCCGCTTCGGGTGCGAGTACGGCAGCGGCGATCTTCTCCGCGATGACTCGTACGGAATCGCGGTCTGTGGTGAAGCCTGCGAGGTCGGGCAGGATGCCGCTGTAGTCCGCGACGTCGTTGAAGGTAACCCCGTGAAGCACCGGGATTAGAGTAGGCTTGTGGAGGAGTGCGCCCAACTCTCGTTCAGTCCAGAACCTTCCCGCTAGATAGGCGGGAGTCAGCAAGACGACGCCTGAGTGAGCCTGTCGAAGGCCACGGTCCATCTGGAGAGCTTGGCTCTTGCCTGGGTGGATCGCCACCTCATCGAACCAGACTGAGACTTCCAGGTCCTCAAGGTGGTCCCGCAGCTCGGTGGCGACGGCTGATCCATCGATTCGGGCATAGCTGAGGAAGACGTGGTAATCGCGGACGTCCTGGACTGAGATGGCCTCCTGCACCCTGTCGGCGAGCAGGCGCTCCTCCGGCGTGTATTGGACAGCAGGCCGGGAAGCCGCGCTGAGCCGCCGATTCAATTCATTTACGACTCTCTGATTGTGACGGTCCGCTGCCCGGTTATGCGCTTCGACTTGGCGATTGTAGTCAGCGACAACCCGGCGATTGTGCTGTTCGGCCTTGCGATTATAGTCCGCAATCACCTTGCGGTTGTGAGCTTGCGCTTCACGATTGGCTTTATCTACGGCACGCTTAAGTTCCTGCTCGGCCTTCCGCTGAGCCGCCCTCATCTGCTGGCGGAACGCACTTGAGTTGGAACGCTGCGTCACCGAACCCTCCCTGTCATGTCGCCCTCCCGCATGGAGGGTCGGCTCATGATAGGTCGCGGCACTGACAGCTCATGGTGAGTTGCTCCGGCAAGACTGATGGCGCGCCTACCGGTCTCGCGGCGCTGGCTCAGCTGGTCCGGTAGGAGCCAGGTGGACAGTCGTAGCAGGGCTGTTCGGACCAACACGGACAGTCCAGGAGGGCATGGCGCCATCTCCCTTCCGATTATGAGTCGGTTCAGCGCCCGTCCAGAGGAATAGTCAAGAGTTGTGGATCGCCGGTCCTGCCTGATCACGCGGCGACCTCCTGAACGTCGTCAGGACGCTCGACCATCACCCCCTTGTCGAAGCGGGCGCCGGCACGCACCAGCGCGACCAGGTGCGGCCCGTTGACCGCCCGCCAGCGCTCTTGCGCCGAGATCAGCAGCTTGAACGCCATCGCCAGCCCCTGAGCCTTGCTGCCCGGGCCCTTGGTGACGCGGGTTCTGAGCCTGACCGTGGAGAAGGTCGACTCGATCGGGTTGCTGGTCTTGAGGTGCTGCCAGTGCTCGGCCGGGAAGTCGAAGAACGCCAGCAGCTCGTCGGCATCGTCGGTGACCTTGGCCACGGCCTTGGGCCACTTGACGCCGTAGTCACGGACCAACGCCTCGATGGCGCGGCGGGCGTGGTCGCGGTCGGGTGCGTCGCGGATCTCGGCCAGGGCCTTGCGGGCGCCGGCCTGCACGGCCTTGGGCAGGCAGGCGAGCACGTTGGCCGTCTTGTGAACCCAGTCGCGCTGCTGACGGGTGGCGGGGAAGACCTCCTCAAGCGCTCGCCACAGCCCCAGCGCGCCGTCACCCACCATCACCACCGGGGCGCACATGCCGCGGCGGCGGCAGTCGCGCAGCAACTCCGCCCAGCTGTCGGTGGACTCCCGCTCCCCGTCGACGAGGGCGACCAGTTCCTTGGTGCCGTCGGCACGCACGCCCACGATCACCAGGCAGCACAACCTGGCCTGCTCCAGCCTCACCCGAAAGTGCACGCCATCCGCCCAGCAGTACACGTAATCCCGATCGCTCAGATCACGCTGGCAAAACGCCTGATAGTCGGCCTGCCAGGCGGCGACCAGCCGGGTGATCACCGGCGCCGACAGGCCCACACCCGAGCCGAAGAACGCCTCCAGGGCGGGCACGAAGTCGCCGGTGGACAGCCCGTGCAGGTACAGCAGCGGCAGCACCTCGGCCACCTTCGGGCTCTTACGGCACCACGGCGGCAGGATCACCGAGCGGAACCGAATCCGCTGGCCCGTCACCGGATCGACCCGGCGGTCATCCACCCGCGGCGCCTGGACGGCCACCGCACCGGCCGCGGTCAGGATCTCGCGCTGGCGGGCGTGGCCGTTGCGCACCACCAGCCGCCGACCCTGCTCGTCCCGCTCGGCCGCAGCGGCGGCCAGGTAGGCATCGACCTCGGCCTCCAACGCGGCGGCCAGCATCCGCCTGGCACCCTCGCGGGCCAGTTCGTCCAGGTCGGCGTGCAGCTCGGCACGCGTGCTGTCGTCGGCTATTACACTCAGCATTGCGGCGTCACCCTCCTCGCCGGCGCGCCAACGCCGGCCCCCACTTGACTGGTCAAGCAGGAGGGTACGTCGCGCTCTCGTGCAGGGTGCCGGTCCACAACTTCAGGTCATACCTCCGCCGTCCAGCGGATCGGGCCCAGTGTCGTTGTGGCTGGTCAGGTCGGCTGTCCCGTCCGCCTGGTCGCCTCCTGTCTTGCTGGTTGTGCCTAGTGGAATGACCGCGAGAATGACCGCGGCGGGTACCGGCAGATCAGCCTTCTCCCCGTACCGCTGTCCGTAACGCTTCCTGGACGGTGGCTGGTCACACTGGCACGCGACCGCATGAGGCCAGCGAGGTGGCGATGTCAGGATCAACGGTGGGCGGCAGGCACCGGTGACCGCCGCAGCCCCGCGGACTTCGCCCTGGGCGGTCCGGCTGGCGTGGGCGCTTGCGGGGTTGACCATGCTGACCTTGGTGCCCGCCTTCTGGCTCGGTGGGCTCCTGTGGTCCACCGGCCGGGAACCGCGCCCCTCGAACGCCACCCTCGGAGCCATCGTTCTCGTCACGGTGAGCGCCGCGGCCGTCGGCGCGCTGGTGGCCAGCCGCCGGCCGCGCCACCCGGTAGGCTGGCTGCTGCTCGGCGTCGGCCTCGGGCTGGTGGTGAGCCTGCTGGTCCAGGCGTACGTGGACTACGGGCTGCTGGCGCGGCCCGGATCGCTCCAGGGTGCCCGCTACCTGGCCGGCTTCGCCTATAGCACCGTGCCGATCTGGCTGTCGTGCGCTGGCTTCGTGCTGCTACTCACCCCCACCGGCAGGCTGCCCTCGCCCCGCTGGCGCTGGTGGGCCAGGCTGGCCGCGGCCGCGCCGGTAGTGACGGTGCTGGGGTCGGTCGTGCAGCCTGACCCGCTGGCGCCCGACTACTACGGCAACCCGCTGGCCGTCCCGGCGCTGGCCCGCGTGCTGGTCGTCCCCGCCGTGGCCGGTGTGGTCGCCGTCATGGTGTCGCTGCTGGTCGGGGCCTTGTCGTTGGTGGTGCGGTTTCGCCGCGCCCAGGGGGTGGAGCGCCTGCAGCTGCGCTGGCTGGCGTACGCGGCGGCACTGGCGGCGGGATTGCTGCTGGTCGCCCTCTTCGCCGGCTTCCTGCTGGCCAAGGACGAGGTGGTGTTCGTGTCCCTGGCTCTTGGGGTGGCGCTGCTGCCGCTGGCGACCGGGGCGGCGATCCTGCAGTATCGGCTGTTCGACCTGGACCGGATCATCAGCCGCACCCTGGCCTACGGACTTCTCACGGTCCTGCTCGGGCTCGGCTACGCGGCCGTGGTCCTCGGCCTGGGTCGGCTGCTGGGCCGGGACTCCAGCCTGGCGGTGGCCGCCGCCACCCTGGCCGTGGCGGCCCTGTTCCAGCCGCTGCGTCGCCGGGTCCAGGCGGCGGTGGACCGCCGCTTCAACCGCCGCCGCTACGACGCGGCCCGGATCATCGAGGCGTTCGCGGCCCGGCTGCGAGATCAGGTTGACCTGGACGCCCTCCACGGCGAGCTGCTGGCCGTGGTCGACCAGACCATGCAGCCCACCCGGGCCTCGTTCTGGCTGCGGCCGCAAGCCATGTCGACCACCGCAGCCGAACCCACCGGTGGCCGGTCGCCCACATTGGAATGACCAACAGAATGACCGCGGCTGGCAATGCGTCACGCACCCCGGCACGGTCTGCTTGACTCGCTCGGTGGTCCCAACCAGCTAGCATACGAACCTTCCACCACTGGTTGAGGGTCCGACGGTTCGACTGGCCGGCCGCCACGCGAAGACCAGGCGTGAGGGGTACCAGAGGCGTCACAACCGTTGACCGTGACCGCCGCATCAGGTTGGCCACCGCGAGGGTGGATGCCCTCGCCTCCCGCCGCCGCCGGACCACGCTGTTGCGCGGCCCGGGCCCAGGAGCCAGGGCACCACCGCCGCACTGCCCACCTGGTCCTGGGTCGACGCGATGGGGCGAGAAGGGCTCGTAAGCTCTCGATCCCGCGACCTCAGGCCCATGGGTACCGGTCGCCTTCGCTGAACCCGTGCCGTCGGGCTAGCATTTCCTGCCATGCCGACCGGACGGATGAACCGCGAGCAGTTCTTCGGCCAGCTCGCCACCTTGGACGAGCAACGCCTGAAGAAGGCCCTGTGGAACCTGTACTGGCGAGGCTCGGCGGCCACGCGCGAACGCATCGAAGCCGAGATCGACCCGGCCCGGCATGGCCGCGTCAAGCGCCCCTCCAAGCAACCCGTCGACCCCCACCAGGTCCTGTCCGAGGTGGACGAGTTCGTCGCGCTGGCGCGCTCGGGTGCCTACATGGCCGGTGACCGGCGGGTGTCGCCGCGGGAGCGCACCCGCTGGCGGTTGACCTTCAAGCGTCTGGTCGGCGATGCCCAGGACGGCCTCCGCGACCAGGACGCCGCCGTCGCGGCGACCGCGTTGGAGCGGCTGATCGACCTGGCCTGCGAGGCGCGCGACTACGAGTACGTCCATTCCGAGGACCCCATGGAGGCGGCGGGGTTTGTGGTGTCGGACGCGGTCGCGCTGCTGTGGGCCACGCTGCAGGCCCACCACGGGTTCGCGGGCTTCGCGCAACGCGCGGCACCCCAGCTCATCCGCTGGGAGTCCCGCCACGGCTGGACACGCAGCGGCTGGGGCCGGGTCAGCGAGAAGGAGACCTCGCTGGCCGGCGTGCTCGCGCAGCTGCTGGTGGCGCCCGACATGCGAATTGGTTTCGCCGACCGCTATCTCGACGCACTCGACCGCCTCGCCGTCAATGCCCCGGCCAGGCCCAACCGCGGCTGGCAGCCCATGCGCCGCGACCGTGACCGGCGGACCGCGGAGCTGGCCGAATGGCACGGTCTGCTGCTCGACTGGCTGATCGGCTCTGAGGCCGAGGATCGCCTCGACCGGCTGGCCCACCACCCGGCGCTTGGCGGCCCGGAGCTCGAGTTCCTCAAAGCCCAGCTCGCACACCGGCGCGGTGATCTCAGCAGCGCCCGCGGCCTGGTGCACACGGCTCTGCAGCACCTGCCCGGCCACCAGGACTTCCTGGACCTCGCCGCCGAGATCGGCGCGCCCCTGCCGCCTCGCGCCCAGCAGCTCACCAAGGAACGCTGGTGCTGATCCACAGGCGGCGACCGGTGTTGCGCCAGGGAACCTGGCTCCGGTTGAATGCTGGCCTCGACTCCCAGGTGCCAGGCCGGTGAATGCCATGCAACCGCGCACGTCCACGGCGGTGGCGCAGCGGGCCGCGCTGGCGCTCGCGGAGCGCGCGTTGCGGGTGGGCCTGCCGGCCGAGCTGGACGGGTACCAGGGGTTGCTGCGCTGCCTGGAGCAGGGCCGGGTCGTCAACGACGCCACCTCGGTGCTGGTCGACCAGGCGGTCGGGGTGTGGACGCGGCCGGGGTTCGAGACGCTGGTGTCGCTGCCGCGGCTGCGCTTCGAGCCGTTCGGCTACCAGCTCCAGGCGGCTGGGACCGCGCTGCGGGCGATGCGCGGCCGGGCGATCCTGGCCGACGAGGTCGGGCTGGGCAAGACCATCGAGGCCGGGCTGGTCGCCAGCGAGCTGCGCCTCCGCGGCCTGGCGGCCAGAGCACTGATCCTGGTCCCGGTCGGGCTGGTCGAGCAGTGGCAGCAGGAGCTGGACCGCAAGTTCGGTCTGCCGACGGTGGTCGCCCAGGACGCGGCCCTGGGACGCGAGACCGGCCAGGCGGAGCAGCCGCTGGTGATCGCCTCGCTGCCGGCGGCACGGCGGACGCCGCTGCGCGACGCGGTTACCGCGAGCGCCTGGGACCTCGTCGTCGTGGACGAGGCGCACCGGGTCAAGAACCCGCAGAGCGCCTCCGCCAAGCTGGTGCGGGCCCTGCGTACCCGCTACCTGCTGCTGCTGACCGCGACCCCGGTCGAGAACCGGCTGGACGACCTCTTCCAGCTCGTCAACCTGGTCCGGCCGGGGCACCTGGGCACGCCCAGGGAGTTCCGCGCCCGCCACGGCTCGGCGAGGACGGGTGCCGAGCCGGCCCGCAACCTGGACACCCTGCAGGCGCGGCTGCGCGAGGTGATGGTCCGCCACCGCCGCAGCGAGCTGGCCTCGATGCTGCCACGGCGGCTGGCCGAGACGCTCTGCCTCCAGCCCGGCGCCGAGGAGGCCGAGCTGTACGCGTCGGTCTCGCAACGGGTCCGCCTCGAGGGGCGCAGCGCCACTCCCGCCCGCAAGCTGGCCCTGCGCAGCGTGCAGCGCCTGGCGGGGTCCAGCCCGTGGGCGCTGGCCCCGAGCCTCGACAAGCTTGGCTGGACCGACCTGGCCCGGCTGGCGGGCAAGATCGACGCCACCGAGAAGGCCCGCGTGCTGATCGAGCTGCTACGCCGGCACCGCGGGGCCGGGGACAAGGTGGTGGTGTTCACCGCCTTCCGGCGCACGCTCGACTTCCTGGCCGACCTGGCGGCCAGCGCGGACCTGCCGGCCGCCGTCTACCACGGGGGCTTGAGCCGCCGGGACAAGGAGGAGGCGGTCCGCTCGTTCCGCGACGAGCTGCCGGTACTGCTGACGACCGAGGCTGCCGGCGAAGGGCGCAACCTCCAGTTCTGCCACGTCATGGTCAACGTCGACCTTCCCTGGAACCCCATGCAGATCGAGCAGCGCCTGGGTCGCATCCACCGCATCGGCCAGGACCGCGAGGTGCTGCTGACCAACCTGGTGATCCGGGGCACCGTCGAGGAACGGATCCTCGGTGTGCTGGAGGCCAAGATCAACCTCTTCGAGCTGGTCGTGGGCGAGCTGGACATGATCCTGGGGCGCATCGAGGACGACTTCGACTTCGAACGCGCGGTGTTCGACACCCACGTCGCCAGCCGCGACGACGCCGAGTTCCAGGCGCGCCTGGAGTCACTGGGCGACGACCTGGCCCGGGCGCGCCAGGAGTACCTGGCCAGCCGCGGCCGCACCGACCAGCTCATCACCCCGACCGAGCCGTGACCATCACCGACCCGGCCCTCGGATTCTGGCTGCGCTACCTGGAAGCCAGCGGCGGCCTGCACGAGGACCGCGGCGACCAGACCCTGGTGATGCTCCCCAGCGAGCTGCAGGCCAAGCTCGGCCTGCCCGAGGAGGTCGCGGTCACCGCCGACCCCGAGGTCGCGCGCGAGGACGGGGCGCTGCTGCTGCTCCCCGGTCACCCGGCGCTCGATCAGGCGGCAGCGGCCGTCCTCGACCAGGGCGACGCCGGCCTGGCGTGGCTGGCCTGGCCAGCGGAAGCGCCGCCGGCGCCGGCGGCGCTGCTGGAGCGGGCCCGTGCACGGTTCGACGTCGACCACGGCCGCATCGACGCGGAGGGTCACCCGGCCCGGGTGTACCTGCCGGTGCTGCGGGTGGGGGCGCTGGTATCCTACGACGCGGGCGGGGGCGAGCGTTTCCAGGAGCGCGAGGAAGTCTGGGTCGACGGGCGCAATGGCCTGCCGCTCGGCCAGGACATCCTGGCCGCCGTCACCGCGGCGCCGCGACTCACCGCCCCCGACGCCACGCATCGTGCGCTCACGGCCGACCTGGCGGTGGGGCTCGCCAGGGCGCACGAGCGCATCGTGGAGCGGGCCCGGGCCCGCCTGGACGTCCTGGCCAGGCGGGCGCAGGCGCCACTGCGCGAGGAGCTGGCCGCCACCGACGCCTACTACCAGGCCGCGCTGGCCAGCCTCGCCAAGCGCCGTGAGCAGGCCGAACCGGACCGCCGGCGGCTCCTGGACGCCCGCGCCGAGGCGACCAAGGTGGAGTACACCCGCCGACGGGTGGAGATCCAGGAGAAGTTCCGCCCCAGCCACCGGCTGCGCCCGTTCCGCCTGCACCTGCTGCTGGTTCCGGCGCTCGAGCTGCCCGTGCGCGTGCGCCGCGGCCAGACCACACATCCGTTCGCGTTCACCTGGGTCCTTCCCCGCGCCGGCTTCGTCGATCCCTGCTGCCCGCACTGCGGCGCGGCCGGGCAGCTGGTGGCGGGCCGCGACCGGCTGGGATGCCGCGCCTGCATTCAACGGTCCAGCGCGCCGGCCCTACCCCCGGCGCCAGCCGCACCGCCGGTCCCGCCGCCGCCGCCGACCCGGCCGGCCCCGCCGGCCGCGGAGCCGGCACCCAAGGCCGTGCCGGCCACCGTACGGCCCAGCCGCACGCCCACCCGCCGGTCGAGCCGCGCGCCCGCCCCGCCGTCCGACCGGGAGCTGGAGCGGGCATGGCGGGTCGCCAACAAGCTGCCGACCGACTTCTGGGAGGCGGCCGCCAGCGGCGAGCGCTGGCCGCGCAGGCAGGTGGTGCCCGGCTCGCCCTTGAGCGTGCTGTACCGGCTGTACGGCGCCGAGGGGCCGGCGTGCGCCGTGGGAATGGCGCCCGGCCAGAGCCGACGGCTGGCCAGGATCAGCATGCTCGGGGCCAGCTTGCCGCGTGGCCGCGTGGCGGTGATCACCGGTGGCCTCGTTCTGGACGACGGCTCCATCCATCCCTACGCGCTGCGCTGGCGGCTACAGGCCGGCAAGGCGGCGGTCGAGGAGGTCCTGCCCGCCACCGACACCACCGCGCCCACCCTCCCCCACCGCGACAGCCTGCACCCGGCGCTCGCCCGGCACCTGTACGACCAAGTCCCCGGCACGCCGGCCCGGTTGGACCCGGTGGCCGCGGCCCTGTGGGACCATGGACCCCGCCACCTCGGCCTGCCGCTGATCCTCCGCGGCCTCGCGGCTTGGTGGCGGCTGCCAGACCCGGCAGCACTCCCCCATCCACCCCCGGTGCTCGCCGTAGGCCTGGCGGCGCTCACCGGCCGCCTCGCCGGCGCCTGGCACCCCGTCCAAGCGCTGGCCACGGCGCTGGGCGTCGACCCCACCGAGACGGCCGCAGCCGCCGACGAGCTGCAACGACGCCTGCGCCTGTCACCCCAGCAGCCATGGTGACCGGGCCACCGGATACGCCTGGCGGACCCGCAACCCGCCCTTGACGCCGGCGTGCCGGTTCAGGGGGGCGGGGTAGCGGCGCTCGACGCCTGGCGGAGCCGGGCGCGGGTCCGCCAGGGTCGCCGTCACCAGCCGCGACGACAACGACATGCGGCTGATCTTCCGCATCCTCACCGCCACGAACCCTTCCCAGGGGAGGGGGAGAGGCTTCGTAAGCTGGTCGGATGGGTGGGGCTGGCAGGCCTCGAACCTGCGACCCGGCGGTTATGAGCCGCCTGCTCTGACCGACTGAGCTACAGCCCCGCGTCCATCTGGAGCCATCTTGTCGTAGTGGGGTCGCCATCCTGGCCGTTGTCGGATGTAGATGTGCTGGGTCCAGATGGGGCCAGCTTGTTGAGTGATCTCAACGGGACCGATCTTGACGACAGCGGGCAGGCCAGGAACTTCCATGGCCACGAAGGCGAGACGGTACCGTGCTTGCTGCCCGTCCAGGGCTCGGGCTCGATCCGCTGGGGCTGCGGTCGATAGATCGCTGGGCGCACGACTATAGTCGCGCGCCGCGTTGGGCGGCTGCCCAGCGAACGGATCAGTTTCTTGAATGGTCCTGCTCGCCTGCCATTTGTCCTCCTCGGCGAGCCAATAGTGAGCCGAGCCGTATCTGCCAGTTCTACAGGATGGCAACTGCGGCGCGTCGGAGCGTGACCGCCAGATCCGTAGGCTGGTGCTCAGCGTCCACGGCGTGAGCCTGAGTGCCGTCTGCACTGCTCAGGTCAGGTGCCGAGTCTAGGTGCCGTTGCCTGCGGCATGATCGACCCGACCGCAAGCCGAAGACCGACCAGCCAGGAGGCCTGCCCGTGACGACCAGCTTCACCTTGACCATCGACTGCGCCGACGCGGACCAGATGATGCAGTTCTGGACCACGGCCCTGGGATACAAGCTCAAGGACCCGCCCGAGGGATTCGACGACTGGTGCTCGTACTTCCGCAGCATCGGGGTGCCGGAGGAGGAGCTGCGCGGGAACTGCACCGCCTATCTGGTGGACCCCGACGGCGTCGCGCCGCAGATCTTCCTCCAGGAGGTGCCCGAGCCGAAGGTGGTCAAGAACCGCATCCACCTCGACCTGCGGGTCGGCGGCGGGCTCGAGGTGCCGGTGGCCCTGCGCAAGCAGCGGGTGGAGGCCGAGGTCGACCGGCTGGTCGGTGCCGGTGCGACCCGGCTGCGCACCTTCGACGAGGTGGTGGCGGAGCGCTACTTCGTGGTGATGCAGGACCCGGAGGGCAACGAGTTCTGCCTGAGCTGATCCGCCAGACAGCGCCTGGCCAGCACCAGATAGTCCATCTGGTGGCGGCTGGTGGACTGCCACGCGGACTACCACGGCAAGGTGAATGAGCATGGTGTCGCCCTGCAGGATCCCGCGCGGGTCGTGTGGTGCCGCGGTCTTGCGTCAGTGGACGTAGGACAGGGTGGTCATCATGCCGGCTTCCTGGTGGTAGAGGTTGTGGCAGTGCACCATCCACTGGCCAGGGTTGTCGGCTTCCAGATCGACGGCCAGCTGCTCCATCGGGCGGACGATCACGGTGTCCTTGCGGGGACCAGGCCGGCCGCCCTGCTGGACCTGGAAGGTGTGGCCATGCAGGTGCATCGGGTGGAACATCATCGACTGGTTGCCAAACACCAGCCGCACCCGCTCACCGGTCCGGACCGGCAGCGGCTCGGCCTGGTCGAAGGTGCGGCCGTTGATCGTCCACTGCGGGC
>Ga0126306_10002031_pt1 | contig 11229 bp, 10 predicted proteins | sample Plot27_FD_92592 | JGI IMG/M metagenome (GOLD analysis project Ga0126306, IMG submission 92592) | Serpentine soil microbial communities from UC McLaughlin Reserve, CA, USA - Plot27 | ecosystem: Environmental > Terrestrial > Soil > Grasslands | place: USA: UC McLaughlin Reserve, Lake County...
CGCCCGCGGCACCACCGCAGGTGCCTTCGACGGCGCTGGCGCGGATCCTTCAGCAGCAGGCCGAAGAGTACCGGCGCGCCCAACAGGCCCTCGACCGCCACGACCTCGGCGCCTACCAGCAGGCCATCGAACGTCTCGGCCAGCTCATCCAGCAGGCGCAGCGGCTCACCGAGGCACCGCCACCCTCTACGACCGCCCAAGCGGCCAGCCCACCCTGACTACCGTTCAAGCCCGGCGCTCGTCTCGCCTGCCGACCGGTTCCACCCTTCAACCTCCGCATGGGTCGAGCCAGCACCAAGATGTGCTCGTCATTGAACTCGTGCCGCTCCCTGCTGCCGGCGGCCGGCGCCGTCCTCACCACCACCGCCGGGGCCAGGCGACTCGGCGGCAACACCCGCGGCCTCCAACCCTGGGCGACCACCCCGCTGGAGGCCCCGGGGCAGCCCACCATCCAGGTCACGGCCCCCCCTGCCGCCACGGCCCGCCGCTCAGCCGCCCCATCGCCGGCGACGTGATCGGCTTCGCCCTGAGCTGGGACGGCCAGGCCCACGGGACCCTGTGGATCACCGGCGACACCGTGCTGTACGACGGCGTCCACCAGGTCGCCGACCGCCTCCAGGTCGGCACCGCCCTGCTCCACCTCGGGGGTGTGCGGTTCCCGGTCACTGGGCCGGTGCGCTACAGCATGACCGCCCGGGAGGCCGCGGAGCTGTGCCGCCTGGTCGCCCACGGTGGCCATCCCCGTCCACTACGAGGGCTGGACCCACTTCCGCCAAGGGCGAGCTGCCACCGAACAGGAACTCGAGCAGGCACCAGCCGACATCCGCCGGCGCCTCCAATGGCTGCCCATCGGCGCCAGCGTCAGCATCGCCGGGGTGAGCGCACCAGGCTTGGTCTTGGAGGCCCGGTGTCAGAACGCCTAACTTCACCCTGACGGTCGCTCGCGACCTGGGGAAACGACGGTCTGCACAGCGGTGGGCTGCCACTTACTCGCACGGAGGAAGTCAGCGTGCTGGGCTAGGACGTGAGCCAGCGGACGAACCCAGCAGCCACGATCCCACCTTGCCGTACCTGCTTGGGTTCCGCCCCTGCTCGGCAGGACCGTAGCGGCGGTTACCTCTATTTGGGTGGACTGACCCGACCCCCAGCCACACGCCGTACAGCAGCAGCAGTACTTGACCCCAACCGCCGTGCGCTGACCCAGCGCGGCTCGAGCTGACGGTGCGCTATCAGCTGGTCACCAAGTCGTGTCGTAGCTGGTTGCTACGCTGACGCGTCCATCTCAAGGAGAGCGCCAGCATGTCCGAGGACGAGGCAGAGCAGGAGCTGTTCGACCATCTGGTCGCCGAGTTTGGTGATCGGGGAGAGGATGCCGTCCAGTTCCTGAGGACCGCTCGGCGGCTGGTCGCTGCGGCTCCGGCCGGGGAGCTTCCACGGGCGGCTGGTGCGGCCGCCTACTGTGTTCGCGAGGCCCTCCAGCGTCTGCTACCACCCGAGTCTGGTAGGCCTCGCTGGCGAGAGCTGTCGGATGAGGTGCTGGAGGCGTACCAGCGGTTGCAGGCTGTTCGAGGGCTTCCGGGGGCTGATGCAGTAGGGGCCGTGGAGCAGCTCCTCACGGCGATCGGTCAGCTGGAGGAGTTCAAGGAGCGCGAGCAGGGTCAACACCAACGCCGCCTGGTGGGACTCATGGAGACGCGGACGGGAGCGGTACCACTCGACGCGCCTGCCCGGGAGTACCAGCGCCTTCTGGCCGAGCTCAATCGCCATGCCGTTCACGCGTCGGTCGTCTCTATGGAGCAAGTGCAGGAGCTGCTCGGACGAGCCCATTCCGTCCTCAGGATGGTGTTTGCGCCCTTCCAGCTGCGGCGGCCTGAGCTTGACGCGCTTGCCCAGGTCCCGGATCCGATCCAGGAAGACCTTCAGCGTCTGCGTTCGCTGTGCTCGACCCCGCATCACCTGAGCTACTTCATGCAGCACGTGGCCGCACCAGCGTGGCTGTGGCTGCTGACGCCGCTAGGTGTCCTTGACCCTCCCGCGGCCGGGTCTGGCCTGTTCGCTTTGCGGTTGAGCACCTTGCAGCCACCCATCCGCGGGAAGTGGCGGGGTGGCTTGAGGACGTGTATGCCCGTTGGGGTGGGACTGAATCGGGCGCTGCATACCTGGCGGTTGCCGCCCGGGACTGCCTGCCAACCGCCTCAGCGACGCTGCTCCGCGCCCTTCATGACTACCCTCGGACACATTGGATCCGTGTCCAGGCAGTAAGCGCGTTAGCCGTGATGGATCCGGGCAGCCGGTTCATCGATGCCGCGGCCGAGGTGCTGCTGGACCCGGGCGACGAGGTTGGCCTTACTGGCATTGCCCGGCCAACGATCCAGGCGCTCTGCGATGGCATGACACTCGACAACGCCGATGCGCGCGTCAATCTCGTGACACGCAAGCTCGCCTCAAGTTCGCAGGCCCGCTACCCGTGGTTCTTGGCGTCGCCCTCGGGGTTTGTCGAGGACCTCACGGACGAGGCAGATCGGGAAACAACTGCCCTACTCAGGGGCGTGGTGGCGGTGGTTCGCCGCGCCGGTGAGATCGGACTGCCAACGGAACGCGTCCTTGCACTGCTGGAGCCGATCCCGAGCGGGCTGCGTTGTCGTCTCCGGGCCTGGGCGCTGCACGAGGCCACCGATGCGCAGCCTGAGGCGTTGGTAACCGAGATCGCCCACGCGATTCGCGGCCGTGACCCGACCGGAGATGACCTCCGCTTGATCCAGCGCATCACCGAGGAACTTCCCCCCGAGCGCTACGTCGAGGCCTGGCGCGACGCGATAGGTCTCGCGCCGGCCACCGAAGAGGTCGGGCTGGCACTTGCCTCACGCGAGGTTCCCCAGCAATGGCAACGGGTGCGGCTGTGGCAGCCGTTGCTGCCCGACACCGTTGGCGAGGCCTGGATCACGACGGTGAGCCTGCTGTCGCCGGTCCTGCCTGTCCCAACCCGCGAGGAGTATCTCGAGCCAGCCGAGCCGCCATTCGGGTGGGCGCGAAGCCCGATGACTAAGACCGAGCTCAAGCGGCTGGACGTAAGGGATGCGGCGCGCAAGATCGCCTCCTGGCGACCAACCGGCGACCACTTGATCATCGCGCGGGAACTTGCCCGGATCCTGGAGGAGGTGGTTGCCTCCGACCCACGGGCCTGGGCCAGTCGACCACTGGAGACCTTGGCGCTCCTGCGGCATGCGACCTACGTCAATCACTACTTTGAGGGGCGGCCAGGACCTCCGAGGATCTCTCGGGACTGGGATCTGCGTTGGTCGAGGCCGTGGTCTTCGCGCGCACCCACCCGTGGGAGCCGGTGCGGTTGGGCGACGATGACTTTGACTATGACCCAACGTGGGCACCCGCAGACGAGGCCGGCGTTAGCCTCATCGGGCGGCTTGCAGAGCGTGATGTCGATCTTGGGGGCCGCTATGACGATGCCTGGCGATTCGTGCTTGCTGCTGCCCGAGACCGGTCGAGCGGGAGCCATATCACCTCACGCGAAGATCCTCTTGAGACGGCGATCAACAGGCCATGCACCAAGGCGCTCGAGGCAATGTTGCATCTTGTCGCCACCGAGTTCCGCCGAGACGGAACCGTCCGAAACGAAGCCCTCGACCTCCTCGACCAGACGCTCAGCCTCGACGGCTGGGATGGGGCCGAGCACCGCGCCATCATCGCCCCGCGCCTGCCGTTCCTTCGCCATGTCGCACCGGAATGGGTCGAAAGCCGCGAGCCAAGGCTGTTGGGAGACGACGCCCCCGAGGACCTCGGCCAGACGACCGTACAGCTCGCCTTAAAGTGGGGACGCCCGGACCGATGGCTGCTTGAGCGCCATCGCCCAGCGGTCCTCCGCGCGGTGCGGACCCGGTCCAAGCATGCACTCGACCACGCATTGGTCGCCATGCTCTGGGAGGTCCCCGGCTACTCCACCGAGGCGACCTGGCGTGCCCTGGCTGGCATGGGCGCCCCGATTCTCTCCGACGCCGGCGAGCATCTGGCGCACCTGCTGATGAACGACCCTGCTCAAGACCACCTCGACCGAGGGGCCTTGTTCTGGGAGCAGACCCTTCAACACCCGTCGCTCAGCAGTGACGCCTTCCGGGGATACGGATGGTGGGCCGAAGTCGACGCCTTGGACCAGGAGCGCTGGGAACAGATGACCCTAGCGACCTGTCAGCGTGCGGAAGGAAGCCTCGACCGGTGCGTCAAGGTGGCAGAGCGTTGTGCCCGTGAACCGATCACCCAAGCAGGGCTCGGCATACTCACCAGGCTGCTACGCGGACGCCACGAACCCTGGGACCGGTCCCAGGTCGCCGAGGTGGCCCTCGGAGCCCTAAAGGCATCAAGCGGGGACCCGCTGCTGTCAGAGGGACGAGAACGACTACGCGCCGCGCTCACCGACCTTGGCTACTTCGGGGCGGCCGACATATAGGCAGCCGCCACAGCACAGAGGTGACTACCTGTCCCGTGTGAACCCCACGGCCGGCCACACGCCCAAGGACCCAAACCGATAAGTCAGCCGCCGATCCCGCTCCTCGACCGCAGATTACGGGCGCCGCCGTAGCGCACCCTGCCCAATCGCTTGCTCTGGTGGTCATTCTCGCGGTCATTCACCAGGCGTACTGCAGCCAACCAGATCGGTCTCGACGGAATGCCTTGCCAACCTGAGCTGCCCAGACCCTACTGGAACGTAGAGAAAGAAGATTGGCAGTTATAGTAACCGTTTCGGTTCACACGGTGGTGATGCGCCCCTCGCCGCGGGTCGGGTACTGGGCGGCGGTGACCACCCCGCCGAGGGGCCCGGTGCCCCTGGGGTCGAACACCGGCGACGACGAGCAGGTCCAGGCGTGGTGGGTGCGGACGAAGTGCTCGGCCGAGTAGACCTGGACCGGCTTACGCACTACCAGCGCGGTCCCGATGGCGTTCGTCCCGACCGTGTTCTCGTCCCAGGCCGCGCTCCTCGACGAAGCCGAGCCCGTCGGCCCGCGGCGCACAGACGAGCGGCCGTCGCGCCACAGCAACCGGCCGGCCGCGTCGACCACGACCATGATGTGGGCCTCGTCGGCCACCGTGACCAGCCCGTCTCGCAGCACTGGCAGCACGTCGGCCAGCCCGGACTCCCAGCGCCGGTGCTCGAGCTGCTCGGTGGAGATGGGGGCGTCGGTGCCTCGGTCTGGGTCGACGCCATGGCGGCGGACCCTGGCCTACGAGTCGCTGATCAGGGCCCTGGGCCGCACTGGGACGGGTCCACCGGCCAGCGTCGCCTGGTGAACCTCCGCGAGCACACGAGCGTACCGGCGGGGGCCGACCCCCGCCGGTACCGCCGGCTCCAGCCGTTCACGTCGCACCGCTGCTCCTGACGTCACTGTCAGTAGGAACGCTCGACGGGTTCGGCGGAAGGTCCGGCATCGCTCGCCGGACGGCCCCGCCCGGTCGTTCAGGGCTGGACCAGGACCTTCACGTGCTCGTCCTTGTTCTGGATCAGCTCGCGGAAGCCGCCATCGACGAGCTCGTCGAGCTTGATCCGCTTGGTGATAAAGAAGCCGACGTCGATCAGGTTGTCGGCCAGCAGCCCGATGGTGGCCGGGTAGTTGTTCAGGTAGCCGATGATCCCGGTCAGGTGGGCCTCGCTGAACACGAGGTCGTTCATGTGGATCTGCGTCGGGGCGCCCCAGATGGCGACGTTGACGACCGTGCCGGTGCGCTTGACGGCGTGCAGCGCGGTGGTGAGCACCGCCGGGATGCCGGCGCACTCGAAGGCCACGTCGGGCCCGAGCCCACCCGCCGCAGCCCGGATCGCCTCGACCAGATCCTCGCAGGCGCCGTCGATCACGATCGAGGCGCCGGCCTGCTCGGCGAGCTGCTTGCGGGCCTTTGCCACCTCGACGCTGATCACCTTGGTCACCCCGGCCGCCCGCAGCATCGTGATCGTGGCCAGCCCGATCGGGCCGGCGCCGAAGACCACCGCGCTCTCACCGATCCGGACCCCGGAGTTGCGGACCGCGTGCAGCCCGACCGCGAGCGGCTCGACCAGGGCACCGAGGTCGGTCGGGACCGAGCCGAGCGGACGCGCCATCGAGGCCGGGACGACCGTGAACTCGGCGTAGCCGCCCCCGCCGCCCGACAGCCCGTGGAACCCAAGGCTCGGGCACAGGTTGGTCAGCCCGGCCCGGCACTCGGCGCACCTGCCGCAGAACAGGGTGGGCTCGACCGCGACCGCGTCGCCCTCGGAGAACCCGGTCACCCCAGAGCCGACCTCGGTGATGTGGCCGGCGAACTCGTGACCGAGCTGGACCGGGGCGACCTCACCGGTGAGCGGGTGGGGTGACCCGGCGACCGGGGTGAAGATCGGGCCCTCAAGGTACTCGTGCAGGTCGGTGCCGCAGATCCCGCACCAGTCGACCTTGATCTTGACGGTGCCGTCGGTGGTCTCGGGCTCGGGGATGTCGTCGATCCGGACGTCCTCACGCGCGTGGAATCTCGCCGCCTTCATTGCCCACCAGCTCCCTCGTCTCCCTCGTCGGTCGCTGTTGCCCCGCCGCGGCCTTCCACCGCGTCGACGACGGCGTGCGGCTGCTCCATGTGGGCCATGTGCCCGGCGCCGTCGACCACACGCAGCTTGGCCTGGCCGAGCGCCGAGGCGTCGGCCGGGGCAAACACCTTGTCGGCCCGGCCCCAGATCACGGTGACCGGGACCTCGACCGTGGCCAGCAGCGGGGCCGCGTCGATGGCCTGGTCGTCGCCGTCCAACAGGGTGCCGAGCAGCGTCTCTAGGGCCGCGCCGACCCCGTCCAGCCGCTTGTACCTGAGCAGGTCGTCGACGAGCTGCCTGGTCACCTGGCTCTCGTCGGCGAACAGCTTGCCGAGGTGCGGGCGCAGCTCCCGGCGTGAGCCGGCCGAGGCGAAGCCGCGTAGGTAGCCGGCGTCGACGCGGCTCCCAAAGCCGGCCGGGGCGACCAGGGTCAGGGCGCTGACCTTGTCGGGCGCGGCCGCGGCGGCGGCCGTCACCACCGCCCCGCCGAGCGAGTGCCCGACCAGGTGGGCCCGCCCGGCCCCGACCACGTCGAGGAAGCCGAGGACGGTCGCGGCCAGCGTGTCCAGGCTACCGTCGCCGACGTCCTTGCCCGAGGTGCCGTGGCCGGGCAGGTCGATCGCGTGCACAGTGCGGGTGCGCGACAGCGGCTCCTGCACGAACAGCCAGGAGTTCTTGTCGCCGCCGTAGCCGTGGACGAGGACGACGACCTCGTCGCCGTCACCCATCGTCGCGTAGGAGATGGGGCGGCCGTCGACCTCCACGGTCGCCACGACCGGGCCCTGCGGCTCCTCGACCTCACCCGAGGCGAGCTGCGCCTCGGCCTCGGCCACGACTTGGTCGATCTCGGCATCGGGGACGTCGGCCGGGGCAACCACCGCGATCGTGGCTCCGATCGGGGCCGAGCTGTCGGTCCCGGCGATGATGCGGCGCAGCACGCCGTCGGCCGGTGACTCGAGCACTCCGTTGATCTTGTCGGTGTCGATCTCGGCCAGCTCGGCGCCCGCTTTGACCTCGGTGCCCTCCTCCACGAGCCATTCGGTGATCCTCCCCGAGGTCATGGAGAGGCCCCATTTGGGCATGGTGACCTTGGCGATCCTGGCGTCGGCCATGGCGGCGCTCAGCGCTTCCAGCCGACGGTGGCCTTGGCCGCGTTGACGACCTTCTGGGCGTCGGGCATGTAGAAGTCCTCGAGCGAGTCGGCGAACGGCACCGGGGTGTGTGGGGCGGTGACCATCTGGATCGGGGCCTGCAGCGACCCGAAGGCCTCCTGGGCCACGGTGGCGGAGATGTCGGTGGCCATGTTGCATCGCGGGGTGGCCTCGTCGACCACGACCAGCCGGCCGGTGTTCTCCACGCTCTCCAGGATGGTATCGGTGTCCAGCGGGCTGGTCGTGCGCGGGTCGATGACCTCGGCCTCCACCCCCGAGGAGGCCAGCTCGTCCGCGGCCTCGAGGGCGACCGAGACCATGCGCCCGATGGCCACGATGGTCACGTCGCCGCCCTCGCGGGCCACGTTGGCCTCGCCGAACGGGATCGTGTAGCTCTCCTCTGGCACCTCGCCGGTGGTGTCGTACAGCATCTTGTGCTCGCAGAAGATGACCGGGTCGTCGTCGCGGATGGACTGGATGAGCAGGCCCTTGGCCTCGTACGGGCTGGACGGGACGACGACCTTGAGCCCGGGGATGTGGGTGAAGATCGGGTACAGGGCCTGCGAGTGCTGGGCGGCTGCCCGCAGCCCAGCGCCGTACATGGTCCGCACGACCACCGGCGTCACGGCCTTGCCGCCGAACATGTAGCGGAACTTGGCCGCCTGGTTGTAGATCTGGTCGAAGCAGACGCCCATGAAGTCGATGAACATGAGCTCGGCGACCGGGCGCATGCCCCTGGTCGCGGCCCCGATGGCGGCCCCGATGAAGGCGGACTCGGAGATCGGGGTGTCAAGGACCCGGCCCGGGAACTTGTGGTACAGCCCCTTGGTCACGCCCAGCACGCCGCCCCAGGCATCCATCTCGCCGGGGCTGCCCATACCGCCGGCGTTGTCCTCCCCCATCACGATGACCGACTCGTCGCGCTCCATCTCCTGCGCCAGCGCCTCGTTGATCGCCTCGCGGTAGCTGATGGTCCTGGCCATGAATGTGCCTCCTCGGACGTCCGGCTCGGACGGCGCGGCGCTGGTCAGTACGTGATGTAGACGTCGGTGGTGAGGTCGGCCTCGGTCGGCTTGGGCGCGGCCTTGGCCTCGGCGACGGCGTCGTCGATGAGCCGGTCGACCTCGTTGTCGATCTCGTTGAGCTGGTGGTCGGCGAGCTGTCCGGTCTCGGTCACCCGGCCCCGGAAGCGCTTGAGGCAGTCCAGCGTCTCGCGCGCCCTGGCCACCTCGTCGGCCCGGTAGGCCTGCTGGTCGCCTTCGAAGTGGCCGAAGTAACGGGTGAACTTGACCTCGATCAGGGTCGGGCCGCCGCCCTTGCGGGCCCGGTCGATCGCCTCGGCGGCCGCCTCGTACACGGCGAAGAAGTCGAAGCCGTCCACGATCACGCCCGGCATGCCGAAGCCGGCCGCCCGGTCGGCGATGTTGTCGGCCGCCACCGACCAGGTCGACGAGGTGGCCTCGGCGTAGCCGTTGTTCTCGGCCACGAAGATCGCCGGCAGGTTCCAGACCGAGGCCAGGTTCAAGGCCTCGAGCGTGGTGCCCTGGTTGCTGGCCCCGTCGCCGAAGAAGGCGACACCGACCCCGCCGGTACCTTGCAGCTTGGCAGCCAGGGCGGCGCCGCAAATCAGCGGCGGGCCGCCACCGACGATGCCGTTGGCGCCGAGCATCCCCTTGGATAGGTCGGCGATGTGCATCGAGCCGCCCTTGCCGTGGCAGGAGCCGGTCACGCGGCCGTAGATCTCGGCCATCATCTCCTTGGGATCGACGCCTTTGGCGATGCAGTGGCCGTGGCCGCGGTGGGTGCTGGCGAGTACATCGCGGTCGTCCAGGTGGACGCAGACGCCCGCCGCCGAGGCCTCCTCACCCGCGTACAGGTGGACGAAGCCGGGGATCTCGCCGGTGGCGAACTCCTCATGGACCCGCTCCTCGAACTCCCGGATCGTGCGCATCGTCCGGTAGGCGGCGAGCAGAGCGTCCGGGTTCAGCTCGTAGGCGGTGTTGCTGGGCAAAGTGTCGGTCATGGTTCCCTCCCTTGGGGTCAGGGCGGTTGGGACGGACCGGTGGACCTGGTCAGCGCATCACGAGCCCGCCCTCGATGAGGACGGACCGGCCGGTCATGTAGTCGGAGTCGGGGCCGCCAGGTAGGAGACGAACCCGGCCACGTCGTCGGGGGTCTGGACCCGGCCGAGGAGGATCCCGGCCGCATACTGCTCGAGCGCCTCGCCCTTGCCGAGGCGCAGGTAGGCACCGAGCTTCTCGTCGATCATGTCCCACATGTCCGTGCCGACGATGCCCGGACAGTAGGAGTTGACCCTGATCCTGTCGGCGGCGAGCTCCTTGGCCGCCGCCTAGGTCAGGCCGACGACGCCGAACGTGGTCGCGGAGTACGAGCCCAGGTGCGCGAAGCCGGAGTGCCCGGCGATCGACGCGGCGCTGATGATCTTCTCGCCCGTCCCCTGCCGGCGCATCTGCTCCGCGAATGCCGTACACGACGCCGAAAACGTTGACCCGGAACAGTGCCTCGAGGTCCTCCGGAGTGGTCTCAAGCAGGAGCTTGACCTGGGCGATCCCGGCGCTGTTGACGAAGACGTCGACGCTGCCGAGCTCGCTCGCGACCCGCTCGACGAGCCCGAAGACGGCGTCGCGGTCGGAGACGTCGGCCGCGATCGCGACCGACCGGCGGCCGAGGGCGCTGACCTCCTCGGCCACCTTCTCGGCACCTTCGGCGTTAACGTCGTTGATGGCGACGTCGGCCCCGTCGGCAGCCAGCCGGAGCGCGATGGCCCTGCCGATCCCCCTCGCCGCGCCGGTGACGACGGCCACCTTCCTGTCGATGCTGCTCATGGGCACCTACCTCCTGGTGGGTGCGTCGTCGGGGTGGTAGGTCGAGGCCGGGGTGTCGACCTGGCGCTGCCTGGGCTGCTCGCCAGACCCGGCCTCGGCCGGAGCCTGACCCGAGATAAGCAGATCCCGGTCGGCGGCGGCCCGCATGACCTTCGGGATGTCGACGACCAGCGGCCCGGACCCGGACAGCCTCACCGAGACCGGCCGGTCCGGGCTGAACTCGATCTCCCGCTCGCCGTCGACGGCGACCGTGCCCGTCGGCACCGTGCTCAGCCGACGTTCGCCGATGGCGAGGGGGGCGACCTCGAGGATGCCGACCCGGGCCAGGACCCCAGGGGCGATCGGCGCCGTCACCCAGCACCGGGCCGGGCCGTCACCGGCCAGCCGGACGGCCACCCCGCCAGGGTGGCTCCTCGGCGTCGGATGCAGCATCGCGGCCACACTGGACAGCCCGATCGCGTGCGGCTCGGCGAAGGCGCAGTACAGCTCGCGGAGCGAATCCACGTGCCACAGCGCCCTGGCCCCGACGTGGGCCACGGTGGAGATGCACACGTCGACCAGGGCCAGCTCGCGGCGGCTGCCAGACTCGACCTCGAGCACCTTGGCCCGGTTGGTGGCCTCAGCCAGCCCGACCGCCCCGACCGCGACCAGGGCGGCCGCCGAGCCGGCCACG
>Ga0126306_10002033_pt1 | contig 11223 bp, 10 predicted proteins | sample Plot27_FD_92592 | JGI IMG/M metagenome (GOLD analysis project Ga0126306, IMG submission 92592) | Serpentine soil microbial communities from UC McLaughlin Reserve, CA, USA - Plot27 | ecosystem: Environmental > Terrestrial > Soil > Grasslands | place: USA: UC McLaughlin Reserve, Lake County...
CGTTTCGGGGCCGGGGAAGGTGGCGCCGATGCCGCTGAGGCAGGCCCTGATCCTGCCTCGGAACCGCGAGGCACTGAACCGACTGGCCTACCTGGCCGAGGGCCGCCACCGACAGTCCCATATTGCGGTCTGAGTAGCCTGGCCCACGCCGGTCCGGACGAGCGCACGCCGGGAGGCCCGTGCGGCAGTGTGCCCCGAGCGCGGTCCTCGAGCGTTCCATCTTTATGCGCCGTGGACGCCACCTTCGGGGTGGGCCGAGGCACTGGCCAGGAACAGGCCGGGCAGGGCGGTCTCCGGACGCCGAAGCCCCGGCGGCGGCCGGAAGATCAGCTGCTGGCGGAGGGCGATGTGCCGGCATTGACGGCACCGCCCACCAGATTGGCGTCAGCTGGCTCAGGTCGGCGGGCGATTGCACGTGTCGTGTCAGGCAGGTGGATCCGAACCCCGGGGCGCTCGGAGCCCGTCCAACCAGACCTCGGAGTCGGCGAACGAAGCCGAGGGAATTCAGCGGGAACGAGGCCCCCGAGCATGGGCCGGTGCGACGGAGCGATGCACCGCTGAGCAGCCGCTGGGCGGCAGTCGACTCAGCCTCCAGCGGACAGCCGGGCGGCAAGCAGCTTCTTCCCCCGTTCCGCTCCTTTGCGGCTTTCCGTCTGGGCGCGACGGAAGAAATCGGCGAGCTCGCCGTCAGCAGCCCGCTCAGCATCCTGAATGTAAGTCTCGAGACGCAGGGCGTTGCTGAGACAAGCCTCCGTGAACCAGATGATGTTGTAGTCCTTGTCAGCCGTTCCGGTTATTTCACCGGTCTCGACGTCGCTCATGGTCACTCCTCGGTGTCGACAGCTCCCTGCTACCCGGATCGCTCTACGCGACCCGCCGCCAACGTTTCCAATGTTGGGCCCGCAACGATAGACCATCCGAGTCAGCAGTCGATATGTGCCACCAACGGATCGCTGAGCTCCCGACGATCAGGGGCTCTTGTTCCGAATCAGCAGCGCACCGGAAGGCTCAGGCGGAATCGATGCCACGCGGCCAGGGCAGCCAGGACCCAGGCGGTCAGAATCGCGGACCTAGGGATCTTAGAGCCTCGTCGATTCATAGCGAGGCTTGCCACGGCGGCCACGGCCAGTCCGGTCATCAACGCGGCCGCGACGCCTAGAGGTACCGGCCATGGGCCTCGGTCGATGTCCCGATATTTCGCGTACATCGAAGTCTGGAAGGAGTGCCGAGCCAGCTGAAATCAGTCAACCCCATAGTTGCTGCTCCCCCGGTATGGCGCTGACTCTACGAAGATCACCGCCGCCCAGTCGGACCACGGTGAGCGCAGCGGTCGCCATCACCGGTCGGAGAGTCTGCATATCACCGGCCCTCTCGGGCGGCGCGCTCAGCCAAATGGCCGCGTCGGCCAGCACGCTAACCAAGAGAGGCAGCCGGGCGTCAGGGGCCGCTTGCTCGTTGTCTGACCAGAGCGCCGCCGTTTCTCGCGCCATGGAGCTTAGTTCTTGCTGCGGTAGAGATGCATGGTGAGCGGCGCAAATACGGCGGTGAGCGCGGTGGCTGCCAAGAGCACCCAGCCGACCTGGCCTGCGGTAGCGGTGGCGTGCATGAGACCTCTCGCCGCGCTGACCAGCTGGCTGACCGGGTTGACGTCGACGAACGCCTGTAGCCAGCTGGGCATCGTCTTGGGATCGACGAAGACGTTGCTTGCGAAGGTGAGAGGGAACAGGACGAGCAGGCCGATGTTCTGGACCGCGCTCGGGGTTCGCAGGATGAGGGCCAGCGTCGTCCAGATCCAGGAGAGGCCGAACGCGAACGCCAGGACGAGCGCCACCGCTGCCAGCACGCCGACGACGCCGCCGTCTGGGCGGAACCCGAGCGCGAGGCCGAGCACGATCACGAGCGTCGAGGCGACCAGGTAGCGCCCGAGGTCGCCAAGGAGGCCGCCGACGATGGCCGCCGGCCGCCAGATCGGCAGTGAGCGGAAGCGGTCGAAGACACCGGTTGCGACGTCGGTGTTCAACGTGACCCCGGTGTAGACCGTCACCAGCAGCACGGCCATGACGAGCGTGCCCGGCAGCAGGGACTGTAGGTAGGTTCCGGTCGACTCGGCGAGCGCGCCGCCGAAGAGGTAGGTGAACAGCAAGGTGAAGAGGACCGGGATCCCGATCACGTCGCCGAGCTGTTCGGGAACGTGCTTGATCTTCAGCAGTGCTCGCCACGCGAATGCCTGCGAGGCGGACAATGCGCTGGCGCGCGGTGGCCGCGGGCCAGCGGACAGCGCTGTGCGGAGCGTCGCGTCGTCCGTGGTGATGGGGGCGGTGGTCATGCAGCTTCCTCCTTGGTGGCTGCGGGATTTCCGACCGGCCGGCCGGTGAGGGCGAGGAACGCCTCGTCCAGACTGGGCTGGCCGAGCGAGAAGGCGGCGATCGGAACCCCGGAGCGGGACAGTTCGGCGAGCAGGTGGGCGACACGCCCCGGGTCGGAGACCGGCGCCGAGAGCGCGTTCGGGTCGGACGCGAGCCGCACCTCCACGTTCAGTGCCTGCGCGAGCAGCTGCTCGGCACTAGGCCGGGCGTCCGGAGTGCTCACCCGGAGGTGTAGCGTTCCGGCGCCGACCGAGGCCTTGAGATCGCCGGGGGTTCCCTCAGCGATCACCTTGCCTTGGTCGATGACGGCGATTCGGTCTGCGAGCTGGTCGGCCTCGTCCAGGTACTGCGTCGTGAGCAGCACGGTCGTGCCGCGGGCGGCCAACGTGCGGACGATCGCCCAAACCTGATTGCGGCTGTGGGGGTCGAGTCCGGTGGTCGGCTCGTCGAGGAAGAGCATGTCCGGCGTGATGACGATGCTGGCCCCGATGTCGAGCCGTCGGCGCATGCCCCCGGAGTACGTCCTCACTCGCCGCGAAGCCGCCTCGGCCAACCCAAAGGCGTGCAGCAGCTCGTCCGCCCGTGCCCTAGCCTCAGCCCGCGAATAGCCGAGCAGCCGGCCGAGCAGGACGAGGTTCTCCCGCCCAGTGAGGTCCTCGTCGACCGAGGCGAACTGCCCGGTCAGGCTTACCCGGCTGCGGACCGCGTCAGCCTCGTCGAGGACGTCGTGGCCCAGTACGCGCGCCGTCCCGCCGTCCGGGCGGATCAGGGTCGCCAGCATGCGAACAGTGGTCGTCTTGCCAGCACCGTTCGGGCCCAGGAGGCCGTAGACGGTGCCAGTGCGCACGGCCAGATCAACGCCGTCGACAGCATGCGTCTTGTTGAAGACCTTGGCCAGTCCCGAAGTCTCGATCGCGAGCTCAGGAGCCGGCCGATGCACGTGGGGCATGAAAGTCCCTCGTTTCTGCTAGTCACTTTCAACTTCAGCCTAACGTACCAGATCGTGACTCCCAATAGCAAGTGAGCGTCAGATCGGGGTAACATGTTGGTGATGACGACCAAGATCGGACTGCGCGAACGCAAACGGATCACCGCCATGCGGCGAATCCAGCACGTGGCGCTCGACCTGTTCGACGAGCGGGGATTCGACAACGTGACGATCGAGCAGATCGCCGACGCCGCGGAAGTCTCACCGAGCTCCGTCTACCGGTACTTCGGCACCAAGGAACAGGTCGTCCTCCGTGACGAGTTCGAGCCGCAGTTCTTCGACGCCCTCGAGTCCGCGTTCGCCGCCTATCCACCCGTCGAGGCGGTGAGGCGGGCGGTGGCCGCGATCACGACTCAGTTCTTCAGCCGCGACGACGAACTCGCCCGGCGGAGGACGCGCTACTCCCTGGAAGAGCCAAAGCTACGGGCCTCCTGGGCGGAGCAGGTCGATGACTTCGCACGGCTGGTCGCAGACGCACTGGCCCGAGCCGCGGGACGACGTCCCGACGAGCTCCAGGTCCAGGTGATCGCGTCCACTCTGGTCTGGACGCTGGTAGCCGCTGTCCGTCGCTGGCACGCCAGTGGCTACTCCACCGCGCTCGAGGAAGAGTTCGACAGAGCGCTTGCCGTCCTAGAGGGCGGCCTGCAACTCGACGCTGCCACGGCAAAGGTATCCCGCTGAGGGGTGTCACGCAGCTCGGGCCGACCTGACACGGTCGGGCGGCGGCTCGGGACAGCGAGCCCGGCGTCCGACCGCGGCGGCAGGTGCGGTTAGAGGGCTGAGTCAGTCAGCGGGAGCGGAACCCGCAGGAGATGCCGACCTCGCTGCCGACCTGGTCAAGCAGCTCCAGCCACCGGGCACGAGTAGGTCAGGCGATCGCTGCGAGGAGCTGGCTGCAGGCCTCTTCGCAGCGGCGGCAGGCTTCGCCGCACACGCGGCAGTGGTCGTGCATGCCTGCGTGCCGCTTGCACTCGTCACCACAGAAGCGGCATGCCTGCACTCAGGCCTGAAGGATCGTGCGGGTGATGTTGGCGTCGTAGCCAGTGTGCCGGGAGAGCACTCGACCAGTCGTCAGACAGATATCTGCGCAATCCAGACAGCTGCGGATGCACTTTCGCAGCGGGTCGACCTGCTCCTCGCTCAGGCACGACCCGCAAGGTGGCCGTAGCGCCGCGCCTGTTCTTCCTCGACGTTGGGTCCGGACTTCGCCTCACCAGCAAGGATGACGTTGCGGCTGGGCCGAATGAACACCGCGTCAACGACGACCTTGCCATCCCCTGCCACGACCGGCACCTCGATGCCGCTGACCTGGTAGCGGCAATGGGCTAAGGGCGCAGGGTGGACGTCGCCGGGAACGCATAGCGCGATCAACGCATTGAGGGGCACAAGCCGGCGCTCCACGGATCGAGGCTACCGATGGCGTTACTCAGCCTGTTGGATCGACATGGATTCGGCGTGAAGCAGGAGGTCGCCGCGAGGGGGCGGCCGTGACCCGCGGTTTCGGATGGGGCCGGGGTGCGCAGGCCGGGTCCACGCGGCGGAAAGGAATGCGCCGCTCGCCGCCTTCGATTCCCGCGTGCATGGCTGCCAGCGGCCGATGACAGCCGTCGCAACCTCGCTGGCGGCAGCAGTGACGATGCCGGCCGCGGCGGTAATGGCGGCGGGCGCGGACAGCTCGTGGATCGCGTTGTCCAGCGGCCAGACGGCCACCCTGGCACCCGACACCGCGTCGTGCGCAGCCACGCCGACCGCCACCGTCGACCCGGCGCCGGCGTGCGCCACTGTGCCGCTGCCGCTGAGGCGACCACCCGGCCCCGGTTACGGCGGCCGGCGTCGTCGCGGTGAACGGCACGACCCCGCCGGAGTAGACCGGAGCGTAGTCAGCCATGTCAGCCCTCCTCGTCTTCGATGGCCCGCAGTTGCCGCTCCGCAGCCGTACGACGTTGCTGCCGGTCCTCTGCCTGCGCGGCCTTGGCCTCGGCGAGCGCCTCCTCACCCATCACGGCGGCGTACTTCTCATCGCTGGTCAGAGTGCGGTCGAGCCAGTCGTCGACGCGTTGCTCGTACATCTGGTTGCCCGCGTGGTCGGCGCAGAAGATCGCGGCCGCAGCTCCTCGAACAGCTCGAGCGCCTCACCCGGGTCGCGTTCGGCTGCGACTGGAGGCCGGGCCTGCCAGGGCAGGTCGAGCAGCCGCTCCGGTGGCAGCCCCGAGGCGGTGATCGGCGGAATGTCGCCGGACTCGAACAGCGTCGGCGCTGGAGCGGCCGAACCGGCCGAGGCCATGACCGGCCGTGGCCGGAGCCCGTTGCTGAGCGGGTTGACCGCGTAGGGGCCGTCGCTTCCCGACCGCGACCTCGGCTGATGCATCGAGGCACGTGCCGACGCGACAACCCGCTCGGAGTACTGCTCCGGGTACGTGTCGACGAGCACCGGGCTCAGCGACGCCAGCGTTTGCCCGATGCCGGCCGGATCCCGCCGGTAGTCCGATTGCCACGCCGCCGCCGATTTCGGCAGCAACCTGCCCGTGTCGACAGCCCACTACACCGGGTCACCGCTACCCCACGGGCCGACCATCGCCACTCCGATGCCGGTTAGCACACCTCGATCCCGTTCCCGCAGGTGGGTGCGGACAACGCCAAGACCTGCGCACGTCCTTACGTTCGCCCATGCCCCTGAGCCCGCATGCATGACGGCGCGGACGGCGGCATGATCGGATGTCGCGTGTCGTGAGAACTTGGGCTGGTGCAACTCGTGCAACGCGCTACCACGACGACTTGGCGCCTATGGTTGCCGAGTCTCCTGGGCCGGTTGACACACGAGGCTCGTGTCTCGCCGCGTTCACCCCAGTCTCGCCGCGAGCGACGGAGACGCCATCGTCCGGAGTCGGGCCAGTCCTAGCGCGGTGCTGGCAGTACCTGCGGCCGCGTTGTCGAGGCCTACCGTGACGCATGCATCGACTGCCGTACGAACGTACGGGTCCTGGCTCAGGTAGTAGGCGAGCTCGCCGGCGAACAGGTCGCGCTCGTCCTCGGCGGCACCGGGCAGGAGCGTTTGCAGGACTGCGGTCGCATGGCCCGGCGGCTGGGCGGGCAGATAGGCCGCCAGTCGTTCCTCCGCGCTGAGAGATACGCCTCCCCCAGGCAGAGGCGGAGCCGCAGCGGGGAGCGGACGGGCGAGCAGGGCGTCCGCGTTCACGATGCCGGCACCGTACCGGGAGCTGTCCCATCCGGCAGGCCGGCGGGCCGTCTTGCGGACGAGGTCGATGAAGACGGCCTGCAGCGCAGCCTTGCCGTACTTCGCGATCAGCTTCTCCCGGCCGTGGTGTGCGAGCCACAGCGCCGCCGCACCGGCCGTGAGTGCGACCGAGAACGAGGTGCCCGCACTTCGCCCTACCGAGTACACCGGTCCGGTCGGCCCTTTTCGGGCCTGGGCCGTGTGGACGCTCTCACCGGGCGCACTGACATCGACCAGCTGTCCATGAGACGACCCGCTCCACGGCTCGTCGCGGATGTTGGTCGCGGCGACGGCCACGACCTCGGCGTAGTTCGCCGGTGAGACCACGAACCCCACCTGGTTCCCAGCTGCCGCGAGCACCAGGAGCCCGTCGTCGATCGCCGCGTTGATCGCCGCGCGGAGAGCCGGTGAGAACCCGACACCACCGAGACTCATCGTGATCACATGGCAACCCCGCTGCCGTGCGTACTCCACGGCCCGGGCGACATCGCCGTCAAAGACCAGCACGACGCTACGAATGGCGCGGAGCGGGACAAGACTCGAGCCTGGCGCCGACCCGGTCACGGCGCCGGGATCGCGGCTCATCACCACGGACGCTGTAGCCGTCCCGTGTCCGGGGTTGTCCAACCACCACCAGCGCTTCGTGAGCGGATCTGTGGCGTCGTTGTCGTTGTCGAGCAGGTCTCGCTGTCGCGCTGCGTCAAGCCCTGGCTGCAGCTCAGGCTGCGCCGTGACGCCAGTGTCGGGTTGCGCCACCCTGATCCCGGCACCGCGTGGGGGCGATCGTGTCCACGCGCCGGGAACACGCATGTCCTCCAAGGCCCATCGGGGGTTCTCGGTCCCCGGTAGATGTGTGGACTGCGCGCCTGCACCCTCGGCGGTCGGGTCCTGCGTGTCAAGGTCGTACGCCCCGACCGGCGGGTACATCGCCCCGGACGCCAGGTCCGGCTGCACGTCATAGCCGGTACGCCTCATCAACTCCCGCGACATCTCGAAGGCCCGGGCCCTGCGCTGGTCGTCAGTCCCATTTCTCAGACTTCCCGTCACGCCGTAGTAGCCCTCCAGATCGGGCGCAGGCGAGGTTTCGGAGTCAACGTCGAACAGCGGCTCGACCGCCCAACCGCGGCCGAACGTTCGGCGCACCTCACGCCGGACCGTCGCGCGGTCCGCATCGCCGGCCGCGACAAGGAAGCGCAGCCGGCTCGGGACTTCCATCGCAGGTGCTCGTACCAGCGTGGCTCCGGGTTGGACGCCCCATCCGCCCGATGGGAGTGGGCCCAGGCGCTCGCGCCGGTTCGCGACGAGCGTGCCCTCGTGGTATCCCATGAGTCGGAGCCGGAGGGAGCCCGCGCCGGCGTTCTTGATCGTCGTGGCCCGGTCGTCGCGGACGTCGACCGACGCCACCGGTCGGTCGTCGAGATAGACATCGGTGCGGTCCATTCCGGCGGTCGTGACGGTGAGCTTCAACGTTCCTCCCGGCGTCACCGTCGCGTCATCGATGTCCAGCCTGCGCATCGGCCGCTTGTCGAGCAGGTCGGCGGCGTGGGCGATCAGGTCGTCGTTCGTGCCGTCGATATCGCGTCGGGTCAGGTGGTGTCGTTCGTCAGGCACGACACCGAGGTCCTCCACCGGCGTGCCCGCGGCTTCGGCGACGCGCAGCGTCCGCCGGATCGAGACCCTCATGTCGACCCCGGCCGGCAGCGCGCGATAAGGAGATCGGACCCCTACACGTGTGCTCATCAGCTGGCTCAGCAGGCTGTGGGTCCACACGTTTGCGCCGCCTGCGCCCGTGTTCGTGTCGACTCCCAGGACCTCACCGATGCCGTGGTCCTGGAATCCGGCGGCGAAGATGTCCGTCGCGGAGTAGCACCGAGCATCAGTGATCAGCACGACGGGCCCGAAGTACCGCTGCCCCACCACGTTGGCGCGGTCGCCTGGTGTGATCGAGAAGGCGTTCGAGTGGAGCGCGCCGGTTTCGACTGCCTGCTCCATCGACGGCAGCCACGGGCCGAGGTCGATGCCGCCCTGACCCTGATCATGCTGTCGGCAGAGTTCCGCGTTCAGCGATGTGGTGATGAACTGTGTCGGCTCCGGGGTGATGACCGCCGGCGTCAAGGTCTGCAGGATGAGTTCAGCGGCCCAGATGTGCCCGCCACCGTTGCCCCGAACGTCGATGATCAGTCCTCGGTGTGGCAACGCCTCGACGAGCCGGACGAACTCCGCCACGAACCCATCGGGATCGCTCACGTTGAACGTGAAGATCCGCAGATATCCGTACTCGGTCTGGTCGACAGTCACCGGGCGAGCCCGGAAGACGGACGGCAGACTCGTCCGGATCTCGCCCGGAATTGGGCCCGGCTGGTCGGTGCCAGGTGTGAGTTCACTGGCCGCGACCTCCGGCGCGAACAGCAGCTTCCGGGCTCGGTAGGCCTCGTCCTGATCGAGGTCCAGGCCGATGGCTGTACTGGCCTCGTCGACGCGCGCGTCCTCTGCCGTCGCAGGTGGGAGATTCGGCGCCACCAACCAGCGCTGGCGGAACTCACCGGCCGTGCCGTCCTTCTGGAACCCGATGAGCACCCAATCCTCGTCCGGATACCGGTGGATGCGCAGCGGACGGATCGTCAGCGACTCGACGCCCCGCGCATGCCGAGCGGCGTCGTTACTACCCGCGTACCGCGCCGCATTCAACTCGATGGCACGCTCGATCGGCATCCCGTTCCAGTGGGTGATCAGCGCGCCGCGACCGAAGACACCCGTGGGTGCCCCATCCATCACCTTCGTGACCAGGTACCTCGGGCGGGCGTTCTCGTAGAACTCCTCGACCAAGAACGGCAGAAATGCCAGTCGGCCACGGAACGGGTCGGGAAGCAGATAGTTGGTGTGCAGGTCGCGCAGCCCGTGGAAGATCTCTGACATCTCGCCGTGGAAGTCATCCGCGGCAGAGATGGGGCCGGTGCCCGCCCCTGTCAGCCGGGCCTGCAACAACCGCAGGCGCTGCACCGGGTTCACTGCATGCATGGCGACCTTGTGCGGCAGATGAACGTAGTTCTGCTCGATCAGCACCAGGGCTTGCTCCACGATGCGCCGGCGATCGGACACCGTCAGCTGCACCTTCTGCTGCCGGAATGTCGCAAGATCGACGATCTGTTCCAGTAGTGACTGCACGCCCTCGGGCGCGGCCTCGGCCAGTTCTGCTCCGATGTCGGCGGACGGGCCGACGTCGGAGTCGTTCCGTCCGTCGAAGGATTCGTCGCCGCTGACCATGACACCCTCCACCGTCCGAGTCCGTCCGCCGATGACCGCCGGCGCCCTGACACTCATGCGAGGCTTCGCGGATCCCTCGCACGCATGTGTGCGCGGGTGACTCGGCCGACTCTGGCCTACAGGAATGAAGAGGCGCTGCTGCCGCCGCTGATACGCCTGCCGCGGAGAGCGCTGGCATGACTCACTGGACACCCCCCTCGGTCCCCCAATGGCCGGAGCGCGCCGGCGTGGCGAAGCACCCGGTCCGTGTGGCCGGCGCCCATCACTCGTATGCCATGGCGTCTCGCACCAGCACCTGCGTGACCTGCTCGAGTGCGTCTGGCCCGCCGCGCCGTCGATGTCCGGAGCAGCCTTCCGATCGATGTCGTGGTGCTCATCGCTGGCGGTCGTAATCGACCGGGCTGGCGGAGGCCTGGGCCGGGTACGTCGACTCGGGCGGGCTCGTGTGTCGACCTCGATCCGAAATTGGTCCTTCCCGTATCAGGGTGCGTGCTTTTTGCCTCTTGAAGCTAGCCACAGGTCGTTGGCTGACCAAGCAGGCGGCATTTCGGGGGGACTCATGGCACAGGACTGGCCGATTCAGCGTGTCGGCTCACGCGGTGAAAACGTTCGGACCGTCCAATATCTGCTGCGGCATCACGGCTTCCGTTTGGGCGTGGACCGCAAATTTGGCCGTCGAACCGAGGAGGCGGTGCGGGATTTCCAGCGGGACCGAGGGCTGCAGGTTGACGGGGTCGTTGGTAATCAGACATGGCCGGTTCTCATTGTCTTGGTCGGCTCCGGCAGCCGCGGTGACGCGGTGCGAGCGGTCCAGCGGCAGCTCAATGCCCGGACCTCCTCGTTGGGGGTCGACGGCGTCTTCGGAACCCAGACCGCGTTGGCGGTCCGAGGGTTCCAGCAGACGAACGGCCTGCTGATTGATGGGATCGTCGGCCTCGATACCTGGCATGCGCTCGTCACCGTGCCGACGGTCGGCCCGACCATCCGGAGAAACATCGCCAAGGTGTCCCCGGCGGAACGGAACAAGCTCCGCGACGCCATCCTGGAGCTCGACCGCCGCACCTATCCCGACGGCGTGTCGTCCTGGGACAAGCAGGACCAGATCCACCAGGTAACCCACGTGCATGGCGGCCCGGCGTTCATTCCCTGGCACCGGGAGCTGGTCAACCGTTACGAGACTCTTCTCAGGCAGGTCGACCCGACGGTCGCGCTGCACTACTGGGACTGGCAGACCGACCCGCGCAGCAGCCCGGATGGCGCCGGCGGGACGGTCAACCTGTTCAGCACCGGCGCAGATGGGTTCATGGGAAGCGCCAGCGGCTGGGCCGGACCGCCTCTGGACGGATTCGACAACGGCGGCAGCTTCCCAG
>Ga0126306_10002034_pt1 | contig 11223 bp, 11 predicted proteins | sample Plot27_FD_92592 | JGI IMG/M metagenome (GOLD analysis project Ga0126306, IMG submission 92592) | Serpentine soil microbial communities from UC McLaughlin Reserve, CA, USA - Plot27 | ecosystem: Environmental > Terrestrial > Soil > Grasslands | place: USA: UC McLaughlin Reserve, Lake County...
GCCAGCGCGGTGCACTGGGTCGACATCGTGGGCGTGCACGAGAAGGAGACCGTCGTCGTGCAGGGGCCGGGTCACCAGGGGCTCGCGGTGCTCGAAGCAGTGCTGGCCGAGCAGCCGCGCCAGGTGATCGTCACCGGCACGTCGGACGACGGGCTGCGCCTCGACGCGGCCAAGGAGATCGGCGCGTCGAACGTGGTGATGGTCGACAAGGAGGACGCCCACGCCGTCGTCTACGACCTCACCCGCGGCATGGGCGCTGACGTCGTGTTCGACGTGGCGACCGCGACCGCGACCGTGCCGATGGCCGTCGATCTCGCCCGCAGCGGTGGTCGCATCCTGCTCGCAGGGTTGAAGCACTTCGCCGAGGTCCCGGGAATGGTCACCGACCACATCGTGCTGAAGAGCCTGCAGCTGTTCGGCGGTGCCGGGTTCACGCCCGCGTCGATGGCCGCCGCGGTCGCGCTCATCGAGTCGGGCGAGGTGCGGGTCGACGTCGTCGCCGGCGAGGCGTTCGACCTCGACCACATCGACGACGCCATGGCCCTGCTCACCCGCACCGTCCCGGGCCGCGACGCCGTCCGCGTCGGCCTGAAGCACACCCACTCTTCCTGACCATTTGGCGTGGCTCGTGTGCGGCGACGGCACACCACCACGCCAAATGCGACTTGTTCGCCGACGGGTACTGTCGGGCTCATGCTGTACATCAACGGGCAATGGCGGGACGCGGCGTCGGGGGCGACGTTCGCGTCGACGAACCCGGCGTCGGGCCAGGAGATCGGCACCGCGGCCGACGGCGGCGTCGCCGACATGGACGCGGCGATCGAGGCCGCGCACGCCGCCTTCGACGAGTGGTCGACCCGCACCGCCTACGAGCGCTCGAAGTACCTGTACCAGGCGTACCAGCTCATGCTCGAGCGGCGCGAGGCCCTGGCCAAGCTCATGACCGAGGAGCAGGGCAAGCCGATCCGCATGGCCCGCAACGAAGTGGGCTACGCGGCCGACTTCCTGCTCTGGTTCGCCGAGGAGGCCAAGCGGGTCTACGGCGAGACCATCCCGTCGGCGCGCGCCGACCAGCGCTTCCTCGTGCTGCGCCAGCCCGTCGGCGTGGTGGGCGCGATCACGCCGTGGAACTACCCCGTGTCGATGCTCACCCGGAAGATCGGTCCCGCGCTCGCGGCCGGCTGCACCATCGTGCTGAAGCCGGCGGAGCAGACGCCGCTGCTCGCAGTCGAGGTCTTCAAGATCTTCGAAGACATCGAGCTGCCCCCGGGCGTCGTGAACCTGGTGACGACCGCGCAACCCGAGACCGTCGGCCAGGAGCTGGTGACGCATCCGCTCGTGCGCAAGATCACCTTCACCGGCTCCACCGAGGTCGGCAAGCTGATCGCGCAGCAGGCCGCGGCGGGCGTGAAGCGCGTGAGCATGGAGCTCGGCGGTCACGCGCCCTTCATCGTGTTCGACGACGCCGACCCCGTGCACGCGGCCAAGGGCGCAGCGGCCGTGAAGTTCCTCAACACCGGGCAGGCGTGCATCTGCCCCAACCGCATGCTCGTGCAGCGCGGCATCGCCGAGCAGTTCACCGCCACGATGGAGGAGCGATTCGCCAAGCTCCAGGCGGGCAGCGGCTTCACCGACGGCGTGACCGTCGGCCCGCTGATCGACACCTCCGCACTGGCCAAGATGGAGCGCCAGGTCGCCGACGCGGTCGACAAGGGCGCGCGCGTCATCACCGGCGGCAACCGCCTCACCGACGACGGCCTCGACGCCGGCTGCTTCTACGCGCCGACGCTCCTCGCCGACGTGACCCCCGACATGCTGATCTACCGCGAGGAGACGTTCGGTCCGATCGCGCCGGTCATCGTGTTCGACGACGACGACGATGCGATCGCGATGGCGAACGACACCGACTACGGCCTGGCGTCGTACGTGTACACGCAGTCGCTCACCCGGGCCTTCCGGGCGATCGAGCGCCTGAAGTTCGGCATGGTCGGCGTCAACGACATCAACCCGACGTCGGCGGCCGCACCGTTCGGCGGCGTGAAGCAGTCGGGCCTCGGCTCCGAGGGCGCTCGCGAAGGCATCGACGAGTACCTCCACACCAAGCTCGTCGGCCTCTCCGTCTGATTCTGCCCTCCCAGCGCGAGGTTGCGTCACTCAGCGTCGATATACGACGTCACGTGACGCAACCTCGCGGGTGGGGGCAGACTCCGGTCCCATGAGCACCGAGCGCAACCTCGAGGTGGTCGAGCAGTTCTTCAGCGGACCGCGCGACCTCGACCGGCTGTCGCTGATGAGCGACGACTGCGAGTGGTTCAACGGCATCGGCAAGTTCCCCGCTGCGCCCGGGCAGACGACGTTCGTGGGCAAGGACGAGATCGGGCGGGTCGTGCTCGGGCGGGCACCGTCGCCGACGCCGATCACCGGGCGCGAGGTCGACCGCTACGACCTCACCACCGCCCGCTTCCACGACGTGCACACCGTCGCCGACGGCCCGTACGTGTTCCGCCAGCACCACTACAGCGCCACGACTTTGCAGGGCCGTGACTACGCCAACTTCTACGGCTTCCTGTTCCGCTTCGACGAGCACGGCCTGATCGACCGCGTGTGGGAGCACTGGGGCACCCTCGCCGCCTACGAGCAGCTCTTCCAGGGAGATCTCGTGGTGCACGACCCCGACGAGGTCCTCATGACCACCCCGTCGGTGCGCCTGCGCCTCGACCTCGAACGGCCGGTCGAGCGAGACGTGATCGAGCGATGCCTCGAAGTTGCCGTGCACGCGCCCAACGGGTCGAACACGCAGCCGTACACGTTCATCTGCGTCGACGACCCCGACCGGAAGCTGGCGATCGCGGAGCTCTACCGCGACGCGATGCAGGGGTTCATGGATCGGCCGCGCACGCACGCGCCCGAGGACAACGTCGACCGCACCACCGAGAAGCAGCAACGCATCGCCCGCAGCGTGTTCCACCTGCGCGACCACCTGCACCAGGTGCCCGTGCTCTGCGTCCCGATCGTCGCCGGGCGCACCGACGGCTTCGGCCCCGGCGCCCACGCCGACCGCACGAGCGTGTTCTGGCAGGCGAGCCGCTGGGGTTCGGTGATCCCGACCCTCTGGTCGTTCATGCTCGCGCTGCGTGCACGCGGCCTCGGGTCGGCGTGGACCACGCTCACGTTGTTCCGCGAGCGCGAGATGGCCGAGCTGCTCGGCGTCGAGTACGACGAGTGGATGCAGGTGGGGCTGTTCCCGATCGCGTACACGCACGGCACCGACTTCGCGGTCACACCGCGCGAGCCGGCCGCCGATCATCTGCGTTGGAACAGCTACAAACGGTAGATCCGGGCCGCGTTCCCGCCGACCATCAGCCGCATCTCGTCGACGGGCACGTCGTCGAAGTGCGTGTGGATCACCTGCTGCGACTCGGGCCAGGTGCAGTCGGGGTGCGGGTAGTCGGTGGCCCAGAGCAGGTTCTCGACCCCGATCTCGTGCCGGTTGGCCACGCCGAACTCGTCCTCCTCGAACGTGGCGAACATGTTCTGGTGCCAGTAGTGGCTCGGGCGCTCAGGCAGGTTCATGCCCAGCTGCTCCCACCCGTGACGCTCCGACATGCGGTCGAGCCGGGTGAGGAAGTACGGCAGCCAGCCGAGACCGGCCTCGACGAACCCGACCTGCAGGCGCGGGTGTCGCACGAAGATGCCGGGCAGCAACCAGCTCGCCATCGCCTCCGCCATGTACATCGACGGCAGCGACTGGAAGATGCCCTTCGCCGGCGTGGGATCGCGATCCATCAGCTCGAACAGGTACTCGTTGGCACCGGTGTGCTGACTGATCGGGATGCCGAGGTCCTCGATCGCCGACCACAGCGCGTCGTACACCTCGTCCCAGTACGGCGCGAGGTCGACGTCGGACGGGTAGAGCGGGAGCTGGACCGCACGCGCGCCCTCGTTGGCGATGCGCTGCACCTCTTTCAACGCGCACTCGACGTCGTGCAACGGCAGGATGTACACCGGAATGAGCCGGGTCGGGTCGACCGACGCAAATTCGATGGCCGCGTCGTTCGTCGCCTGGAACGCGGCGAGACAGGCGTCGGCGTCCATCGAGTAGAACTCCGCGCCACCGGTTGCATTCGCGTACAGCACCTCGGCGTCGACCTGGTCGATGTCCATGTCCTTGAGGCGCTCGTGCGGGTCGTACGCCCCGGGTCGGCCGGCCGCTTCCCACGGCTTCTCGGTCGGCAGACCCACGGTCGGCGGCGCCGCGCCCGCCTTGTTCTTGAGCTGCTTCTGCGGCTTGCCCCGGAAGATCCGCCGCTGCTGCGCCATGAGCGCGTCCTGGTACGCGTCGTGGTGCTGGCGCGGCAGGTGCCCGAGGATCTTGTGGGGCTTCAGCTCGAGGTGCGAGTCGGCCGAGATGATGCGTTCCGTCATCGCTGGTTTCCTCTCATGCGGATCCCGACATGGCCGCGAACAGGGCCTCGTCCGACGAATTGCGCCAGAGCTCGAGCATCCCGAACGACATCGGGTCACAGCCGTGTCGCATCGGGCCGTCGTCGTCGAGGACCGCGGCGCGGATCGCAGCTGCAGCTTCGAGCGCGGGCGTGTACTGGTCGCGGATCGCCTTGCGCCCCTCGTACACCGCCTCCGCCATGGCGCGGTACTCGTCGTACTCGGCGGCCTCCGACATGCGGTCGGAGTCGTAGAGCATGTCGCTCTCGACCGGCCCCGGCAGGATCTCGACGACGCGGATGCCGAACGGCGCGAGCTCGACCCGCAGCGTGTCGTCGAGCGCGCTCACCGCGGCCTTCGAAGCCCGGTACACCGCGTAGAACGGCACCGGCACGAGGATCGACGACGAGGTGACGTTGCAGATCACGCCCCCGCCGTTCGCCCGCAGGATCGGGATGGCGCGCCGGGTGACCTCGACGAGACCGAACACGTTGGTCTCGAACACGTCACGCCACTGGTCCATCGGGACGTGCTCGACGGGCAGGTAGTCGCGCTCGATGCCCGCGTTGTTCACCAGGACGCGGAGGTCGGACGGAAGCTCGATCGACGACGGATCGTCGACGTCGAGCCGCTGCACCGTGATCGAACCCGACGTCGCGCCGACCTCGTCGACGAGATCGTCACCGGCCTTCGGATCGCGCATCGTCGCGACCACGTCGAACCCGGCGCGGGCAAGGTCGACGGCGATGCCGCGTCCGATGCCGCGACTCGCGCCGGTGACGACGGCGACACCCGAGGATTCCATCGCCGGAGCTTGGAAGCTGCTCCGGGGAAGCGCAAGTTGCCGGGGGTCAGGCGGCGCCCGGTGCCGGAGGCTTCGGCGGCGTGTCCGGGTCGGGCCACTCGCCGCCGCCGAGCTCGTTGTCGCGTCCCACGTTCTGCTGTTGGATCACGTACGGCTCGCCGTCTTCGTCCTCGAGCTCGGTGCTCGTGTACAGGCGTGCCTCGGGATCATCCTCGATCGGCGGCACGTCACCCGGGCGACGCTTGTCGGAACCCATGCTCCTGGTGTGCCCGCGATGCCGAGAGCCCAATCTCGCCTCAGTGCAACACGCCGCCCACGACGGCGTCACCGATGATGCCGTCCGCCTCCAGCTGGTCGACGTCGGCGTTGCCGAGACCGAGGACCCGAGTGAGCACGTCGCGGTTGTGCTCGCCGAGCAGGGGCGAGCGCGTGCGGTGATGTCGACGCGGCCCGCGAGTGAACCGGAAGGGCGCGCCGATGTAGTCGGCGGCACCGGTGACCGGATGCTCGACCTGCTCGAAGAGACGCCGGGCGACGACCGGCGGGAGCCGGTCGTGCTCGTGGGCGCGCACGACCGCTTCGCAGGGGACGCCCGCACCCGAGAGCACGCGCACGATGTCGTCGGTGCTGCGCGTCGCGCACCAGTCGTTGATGCGGCGGTCGAGCACATCCTGGTCGTCGCGGAGCTCCGAGTCGAGGTCCAGCACGCCGGCGAACGCCCGCCACTGGCCGTCGTGCTCGACCGAGAGGGCGACCCACCGATCCTGCGTGCCGTCGCGGTCGACGTCGGCCGTGCGGTACACGCCCTGGGGCACGCACGTCGCCGATCGGTTCCCGAGGCGCTCGAGCAACCGTCCGTAGGCGGAGTGCTCGACGACCTGCTGCGCGGCGAGGTTGAGCGACGCGCCCACCATCGGGCACTCGAGGAACATGCCCCGCCCCGTGTGGTCCCTGTAGTCGAGCGCGAGCAGCAGCGCGAACGTCGCGTGGGCCCCGCCGAGTGCGTCGGCGATGCCCGACGGGGGTTCCGGCCCGCGGTCGGGGAAGCCGGTGGTCCACGCGATGCCGGCCTGCGCCTCGATGGTCGGCGCGTACGCGAGGCGCTCGCGCCACGGCCCGTCGACGCCGTAACCGGGGGCGCGCACCACGATCAGGCGTTGGTTGACCGCCAGGAGCACGTCCTGGTCGAGGCCGAGTTGGTCGAGCACCCGCGGGCTGAAGTTGTCGATCACCACGTCGCTCACCGCGACCAGCTCGAGGAAGAGGTCACGCCCCCGTTCGGTGTCGAGCTCCACCGCGAGGTCGAGCTTGCCCGTGTTGGAGCCCTGGAACATCGGGCACCACTCCCACCAACGGGGCTCGCTCATGGGACGCGTCGTGTTGCAGCGGATCCCGTCGGGCTGCTTGGTGGACTCGACGTGGATCACCTCGGCGCCGAGGATCGCGCAGGCGTGACCGATGAGCGGTCCGGCCCAGAACGCGGTGAGGTCGAGCACGCGGATGCCCGCCAGCGGGAGCGGCGGGTCGCCTGGGGTGGCCGAGGAGAGACGCACGGGGGTGCGTTCGACGCGAGCCCGATGCCGCTCGGTGTCGCGCCCGACGTTCGGCGCGACGCCGAAGGGCCGGGGGCGCGCGCCGCCCCCCGTGCGGTACGGGACCGACGGCTGCATGAAGCCGTGCGCGCTGGTGGTGAACCATCCACCGTCGACCAGGTGGTCGAAGTGCGGGAGGTTGGCGCCGTTGCCCACCTCGGCGACGGGGATGCGCATCGCGGTCGCCAGCTCGACGATGTCCGCGGTCGGGCGCGCCGCGGTCCACGCGTCGATCACCGGTTCGATCTCGTCGCGGTGCAGCGTGCGGTGGGTGCCCCGCGCCATCTGCTCGTCGGCGAGCCAGTCGTCGCGTCCGACCATCACGCAGAAGTCGAGCCACTGCTGACCGGTGGTGGTCTGCAACGACACCCAGCCGTCGGCGGTCGGGTGCACGCTCGGCAACTGCGACGACCGCAGTGGCCGGAACGGCTCGCCCGCGATCTGGAACCAGGTGACCGGGTACAGCGGCTGGCTGTACATCAGCGCGTCGAGCGCCGCGACGTCGACGAGCTCACCGCCGCCTCCCGCGACCACGCGTCGACGCGCGGCCAGCGCACCGATCGCTCCGTACGTGCCCGCCGCCCACTCCCCCGGCGTTCCCCCGCACATCAACGGTGGGCGCGCAGGCGTGCCCCGTTGCACGTGACCGCCGCACAACGCCTGGCGCGTGAAGTCGGTCGAGGGTCGATCGCCCCACGGACCGTCGAGTCCGAACGGGCTCAGGGCGACGACCACGAGGTCAGCGTGCGCGTCGTGCAACACGCGCGGCACGCACGACGGATCGCCCGCGACCGAGCTCCCCGCCGACCACACGACGACGTCGGCCCGCGCCACCAGCTCGCGAGCGAAGGCGGCGTCACCCACCACGCTGTCGCTCGACGCGCACAGGAACCGGAACAGAGCACCGTCGTCGCCCGGCGCGAGGGGTGTGCCGCACTCGACGACCCGGCGCAACGGATCACCGCCGGGGCCTTCCACCTTCACCACCTCGGCGCCGCCGTCGGCCAGCAACTTGGCGCAGTAGGCGCCGGCGAGCCCGCTCGACAGGTCGACGACCTGCAGGCCGGAGAGGGGCCAGGCGGCGCTCATGCTCGGCGACGGTAGGTCAGCCACACCCCGACCCGGTGATGCCTCCCTCCTTTCGGCGTCTCCGGATCGGTGGTTGGCTCGGAGCGTGGCCGATCGGAGCCCGCGGTGACCGCGGCGTGGATGTGGGCTCGGGCGGAGCTGCGGGCGCGCTGGAAGGCGTGGATGCTCCTCGGGAATGGAGACGACGCCGCGACCGCTGTCTCCGATCGCGTCAGTCCTCGGTGGCAGCGACCTTGAACGGATGCTCGCCGAAGAAGTGCAGATCCCCGGATGTGTCGAGGCCGAGCTGTGCGTCGGCCCACTTCCCTGCGTGTTCACCGTCGCGCAGCACGACGCGGACGGCGCCGATCTCGAGCGCGTGGTGCCCTTCGCCGGTCTGGATGTTGCCCCGCCAGCTGTAGCCGTCGATGTCGTCGATGCTGACGGTGGCGGTCATCTCGTCACCGAGCTCGGCGACTCCCACGTACCTCGTCATCACGACAGAGTAGGCACGACCGCCGGAGGTCAGCCGGGCGGACGGAGCTTGCCGCTGCGACCCGGTCGGAGCTGTGCGTGGAGCCGCCCGGGCTCGATGCCGTCGGGATGGACGCGCTGGTAGCTGTCGAGCGCACCGCGCCCGAACAACGCCAGGCCTGCGCGCGCGTCGTCGACGTCGCGGTCGTCGTCGAGGTCCTGGAGGATGAACATCAGGTACTTCTCGAGCACCGCGTCGGTGCGGTCGAGGATCCGCTTGCCCTTGGCGGTGATGGTGTGGATCACGCGTCGTCGATCGTCGGGATCGACCCGGCGGGTGATGTAGCTCTTGTCGACGAGCGGGTCGACCAGTCGGGTCACGCTCTGCTTCGACACCGCGAGGTGGAACGCGAGATCCGACTGGATCGTGCGACCGAGGCGGAGATGGTGGAGGATCCGGTACTCCGCCAACGAGATCTCGGCCTCGTGCAGCGCGATCTCGGTGAGACGACACATCGCGACCATCGCCGAGCCCGGTGTCGAGCTGACTTCTGTCGCGTCCGGAGTGCCCGTCCCCGGGCGACGACCATTGCTCCGGCGCGCCGCCACGTCGGCAGCGTACAGCAGGCACCCGCGCACACCTGTACGAACTTGGTCGGCGTCGGCCCTCCAGCAGTTGCCGCACGCACCACTGCGAAGAGTGTCGCCGACTGAAGAGTTCCGCGCAGGAGGCTCTTTGGGGTCCACTCGAAGATCGCCAAGTCGCTCCGACGCCACCTTCGCTCGTCTGTCGGGCCGACGGCTTCGGCCGCCGGCCCGACGACGTGCAACAGTTCATCGAGCGACGCCGATCTCGGAGGACGCGAGGGCGATGAAGGGACAGCTGGACGTGACGACCCCGGCGGAGTACATCGCCGCGGTCGACGACGAGCGCCGGCCCGACATCGCGGCACTCGATGCGCTGATCCGCAACCACGCTCCGCAGCTCGAGCCGGTCATCATGGACGGCATGCTGGGCTACGGGCCGTTTCGCTACCGCTACGCGAGCGGCCGCGAGGGCGAGGCCTGCAAGCTCTCCATTGCCAGCAACGCGGCGTACATCTCGCTGTACTGCTACGCGGCCGACGCGCAGGGGTACGTCGCCGAGCGGTACGTCGAACGGCTCCCGAAGGCGCGCATCGGCAAGTCCTGCGTGCGGTTCAAGAAACTGGTGGAGCTCGACGAGCAGGTGCTCGCAGCGCTCATCGAGGAGACCGCGGAGATGGGCCTCATCACCTGAGCGTCATGCGACCGCGGTCGCCTCGATCTCGATGAGCAGCTCCGGGAAGGCCAGCGCCGCCACGCCGAGCAACGTGCCGGCGGGAGCCACTCCGGCGGCGCCGAGCCGCTCGCCGAGCACACCGGCGTGTGCGAGATAGCTCTCGATGTCGACCGTGTAGAAGTTCAGTCGGACCACGTTGGCGAACGTCATGTCCGCCGCGCGCAGCACCGCCTCGAGGTTGTCGGCTGCGAGAGCGATCTGCCCCGCCATGTCGCCGACGTGTCGGGGCGCGCCGTGCTCGTCGACCGACGTCTGCCCCGCGCAGTACAGCGTCCGGGTCGCGCCTTCGACGAGCTCGCCCTGGTTGAACCCGAAGTCCGCGGACCAGGACCACGGGTTCACCGCAGCGCGTTCGACCATGAACCGGACCCTACCCCTGCTCGTGTCGAACGGAAGTCATCGAGATGGATGCCGTCAACGGCCAGCTCGGGCCAGACTTTGCCGCATTGCAGTGCCCGACCCCGACACGGTGGTCGCGGCGATCGACGAGGAGGTCAGCCAGTCTTCCTGACGGCGGCCGCACCGGCCGGGTCAGGCGCGCATCGATGCGAGGTGGTCGAGGGTGCGCCGGCGGTCGTCGACGGTCCCCGTGGGGATCGTGATGAAGTCGGTGGCACCGACGGAACGCAGCCGCTCGAGGTGTGCCGTGACCGCAGCCTCGTCGCCGACGACCGCGACGTCGGCGGGTCCGTCGGCGCCTTCGGCGTCGAGCACGGCGCGGTACACGGGCAGGTCGCCGTAACCCGCGAGCTGCTCCCCTGCCGCGGCGCGGCCGTGGGCTTCGTCGTCGGTGACGATGGTGGGCAGCGCCACGACGACGCGCGGCGCGGGGCGTCGGGCCTCCGTCGCGGCAGCGTTCAGGAGCGGCACCACCTGACGCTCGAGCGTGACCGGTCCCGTGCACCAGGTGATCGTCCCGTCGGCCATGCCGCCGGCGAGCGCGAGCATCCGCGGTTGCAGCGCCGCCAGGAGCAGCGTGGGCGCGGAGGCGCCCGGCACGGTGAGACGCGCGTGCGCCGACACGGTCTCACCGTCGGCGTCGACCGCGCCATCGTGCAGCAGCGGCACGAGCGCGTCGAGGTACTCGCGCATGTGTCGCGCGGGGCGGTCGTACGACAAGCCGTACGTCTGCTCGATGGTGACGCGGTGCGAGAGCCCGATCCCGAGCACGAGTCGTGAATCCGTTGCGGCGTTCACCGTCAGCGCTTGGGCGGCGAGCGCGACCGGATGGCGCGGGTACGTCGGCACGACCGAGGTGCCGAGCTCCACGCCGTCGACTTCGCGCCCGACCAGCGTGAGGAGCGTCAGCGCGTCGAAGCCCGAGCTCTGGGGCAACCACACCGCGGAGAAGCCGCTCGTCGCGACCTCGGCCATGCAGGCCACGGTCTCGTCGACGGGCGCGTGCTCCTTGGTGGGGAAGAACACACCGATGCGCATGCTGTGGCGAGGCTGGCACAGGCGACGACCGGCCACAAGGACGCCGCGCGATGATCGGGGGATGCTGACCGACGAGCGCGACC
>Ga0126306_10002035_pt1 | contig 11219 bp, 9 predicted proteins | sample Plot27_FD_92592 | JGI IMG/M metagenome (GOLD analysis project Ga0126306, IMG submission 92592) | Serpentine soil microbial communities from UC McLaughlin Reserve, CA, USA - Plot27 | ecosystem: Environmental > Terrestrial > Soil > Grasslands | place: USA: UC McLaughlin Reserve, Lake County...
GACCCGCTGCTGTGGCGAAGCCTGTGGCGCGCGGCGCTGTTCACCATCATGTTCCTGCCGGGAACGATCATCCTGCCGCTGCTGCTCGCCATCTTCGTCGACCGGGTAACGAACTCGCGGCTGGCAACGTTCTACCGCGTGGTGCTGCTGATCCCGGCGGTCATCCCGAGCACGCTCGTGTTCGTGCTGTGGAAGTGGATGTATAATTACCAGGTCGGGCCGATCAATCACTTCCTGGTCGACATTCTCGGCGTCTTCACCCTGCAGAACGCACCGCAATGGCTCGGCGGAACACCGCTGACCCTGCCTGCGGTGGCGGTGATGGAATGGTGGTGGGGTCTCGGCTACCATACGATCTTCTTCCTTGCCGGGCTTGCGGCCATCCCCAAGGAGCTGCCCGAGGCCGCACGCATCGACGGGGCAAACGAATGGCAGGTGTTCTGGCATGTCATTCGCCCGCGGCTGGCACCGATCATGATGATCCTTGTCGTGCTGCGCTTCGGCACCGCCATGGCGGTAATCGATGAATATCTCATTTTCGGCGGCTTCAACCGCGCCTCGCCGACCTACACCTGGACGATCTTCATGTACGACCAGGCGTTCAAGATCGGCCTATGGCGGCAGGGGTTCGCCGCGGCCATCGGCATGATCGGGGCGGTGGGGATGATGCTGGTGATGATTTTGCTGCTGCGCATCTTCCGTCCCAAGGGTTGAGGTGGACCGATGACCGCCGAGGCGCAATATCACGGTGCTTTTCCCTCGGAAGCCGGCATCACGCGGCGGCCGCGGCCGAACTGGTTCAAGCAGAACCGCGGCACTATCGTGCGGCACGCGGTGATCAATTTTTTCATGGTGATCATCCTCTTGCCGCTCGCATGGGTGTTCATGATGTCGATCAAGTCGCGCCCTGATTCGATGCGCGGCGACTTCTGGCCGAGGAAATTCGACTTCACGCATTACAGCTATGTGTTCGAGAAAATCGATACGCTGCCCGTCAATTTGTTCAACAGCATCTATGTCACCACCGGCACGGTGCTGCTCACCACGCTCTGCGCCGTGCTGGCCGGCTATGCGCTGGTTCATCTGAGGCCGCGCGGCGGGGGCGTCATCATCGCCGCGCTGCTCATCTCGCTGTATTTCCCGACGCGCGTGGTTTCGATCATCAGCATCTACGAGATTCAGGACTATCTGGACCTGATCAACAGCACGAGCGGACTCATCTTGCCCTATGTCACCTTGAACCTGGCGATCAGCGTTCTGATCATGCGCAGCGTGTTCCAACTGGTCCCGCATGAGCTGATCGAGGCGGCGAAGATCGATGGTGCCGGACCGTGGCGAACGCTGTGGCTGGTCGGCCTGCCGATGGTGCGCAACGGCCTCGTCGTGGTGTTCATCGTAAATTTCGTGACCGCATGGGGCGAGTTCCTATTGTGCACGACGCTCACCAACGACCAGGTGGTGCGCACCATGCCGGTCGTGCTCGCCGGCGCGCAGGGCGGGCTCGGGCAGTGGTCCTGGCCGGCGCTCGCTGCAGTATACGTCCTCGTGGTCACGCCGGGCCTCGTCGCTTTCACCTTCAGCCAGAAGCTGTTCTTCAAGGGGCTGATGGAAGGCGTAGGGAAGGGGTAGGCGGATGTCCTTAGACGATGAATAGGCGTCTCGGCCGTTTTAGGCAGCAACCTTGATCTCCTCCCGCATCACGGTTAAACGGCGCAGGGGCTTGAAGTCAGGCGGCTCAATTGAATCTTTTTTCCCATGTCCATTCCATCGTGATCCATGCACTGGCCGCCATGACGGCCGCGGGCAGGCTGCCGCGCGATCTCGACTTCACGCGGGTGGGCGTCGAGCCGCCGCGCGAAACGCAGCATGGCGATGTCGCCACCAACGCGGCGATGGTGCTGGCCAAGCCCGCCGGACTGGCGCCGCGCGACATCGCGGCTGAACTCGCGCGGCTCCTGTCGCAGCATGTGGATATCGCGAGCGCGGAGGTGGCGGGGCCGGGGTTCATCAACATGCGGCTCGAGGCGAGCTTCTGGCCGAAATTTCTGGAATCGGCGCTTACGCTCGGCGAGGGCTTCGGCCGGGCGGCCCTCGGCCAACGGAAAAAAGTCAATGTCGAATTCGTGTCGGCCAATCCCACCGGGCCCTTGCACGTCGGGCATTGCCGCGGGGCGGTGTTCGGCGACGCGCTCGCCAATCTGCTGGAAGCGACGGGCTCGAAAGTTACCCGCGAATTCTACATCAATGACGCCGGCGTGCAGATCGATATTCTGGGGCAGTCGGTGTTCTTGCGCTACCGCGAGGCTTTAGGGGAATCCATCGGTGAGATCGCCGCTGGGCTTTACCCCGGCGACTATCTGAAGCCGGTGGGCGCGGCACTCGCCGCCGAGCATGGTCCCAAGCTTCTTTCCATGCCGGAGAAAGACTGGCTGCCGATCGCGCGACAGAAGGCCATCGCCATGATGATGGACATGATCCGGGCCGATCTCGCTCTTCTGAACATCACCCATGAGGTGTTCTTCTCGGAGAGCGCCTTGCACAATTCGGGCGCGATTCCGGAAACGGTCAGGACGCTGCGCAAGAACGGCCTCATCTATGAAGGCCGGTTGCCGCCGCCGAAGGGACAGCTGCCGGACGATTGGGAAGACCGGGAGCAGATCCTGTTCAAGGCGACCGCCTTCGGCGACGACATCGATCGCCCGCTGCAGAAGTCCGATGGCTCATATACGTATTTCGCCGCGGATGTCGCTTATGCGCGAGACAAGATCGACCGCGGGTTCGATGAGCTCGTCTATGTGCTCGGCGCCGATCACGGCGGCTATGTGAAGCGGCTGAGGGCCGTAGCAAAGGCGCTGGCAGGGGAGCGGGTGACGGTCTCGGTTCCATTGTGCCAGCTCGTGAAACTCTTTCGCGCGGGCCAACCGGTGCGCATGTCGAAAAGGGCGGGAGAATTTATCACGTTGCGCGAGGTGGTCGATGAGGTCGGCCCCGATGTTTTGCGCTTCATGATGCTGTTCAGAAAGAACGATGCGCCGCTCGATTTCGATTTCGCCAAGGTCACCGAACAGTCACGCGACAATCCGGTGTTCTACGTTCAATATGCGCATGCGCGCATCTGCTCGGTGTTTCGCAATGCGGCAGAAGAGCTTCAGCCACAAGATTTTTCCGACCAGGCATTGCGCGAATCAGAATTTCATCTGCTGACTGACGAGTCGGAGCTCGCGGTGGTTAAGCGGCTGGCACAGTTTCCGCGGCTGGTCGAGGCTGCGGCGATCACTCGTGAACCCCACCGAATCGCCTTCTATCTCTTTGATCTAGCGTCGGATTTCCACAGTCTATGGAACAAGGGCAAAGAGTCGCCTCAATTGAGATTTATTCTGATAGAGAATATTCGGGTGACGATTGCGCGTCTCGCATTGTTGCGGGCGATCCGCTATGTTCTGGCAAACGGCCTTCATATCCTCGGCGTGAGGCCCGCCGAAGCGATGTAGAAGCGAGACAAGGGGTAATGGATCAGGAAAGCACGAAGCCTGGCCCTATTGGCGGCACAAAGGGCAGCTGGCGTGATCGGTTGGGGATAAACAAGGAGTTGCCGAAAATTTCTGAAGAATTCAAGCAGACGCCGCCGAAGGCCGCCTCATCGGATCATCCTGACTCCGCGGATGACCGAGCCCCGCGGCCGCCGCGGCTTGGAACGCCGGTATCGAAGCCGGCGCCGATGGCTCCGCGCCAGCCCGCGGGCGATCTCGGCGATCGCATTCGCCAGCAGCGCGAAGCAGCCGAGCGCATGGCAGAGAAACGCGTCGCCGAAGCAAAGGAACGCGCCGTTCAGCAGCCGCGGCCGGCGATGCCGCCTGCCGCAGGAAGTGGTGGGCCGCCTCCCGGACAGCGGCCTAAGTTCACATTCGCAGATGAAGAGTTTCGCCAGGCACAACAAGAGCCACAGGAGCAGCAGCCGTCGCCGCCCTCGCGCCAATGGACACAAGCTCCGCATCCGGTGAATTCCACCCGGCCGATGTTCACTGCAGACAAGCCTCACGACAAGCCGCAAAGCCCAATCGATCCGCGCGCACGCGCGCTGATGCCGCCGCGCAATCCGCCGCCTCCGGGCGCCGGCAGCTACAAAGCCCCGCCGAATCCCGCCATACCGCCGCGGGGCAGGCCCACCAATTATCCGCCGCCTTCCTATCCGCCGCAGCAGAGCGCGCGGCAGGACCGGCAGTATCAGGCGCGTCCGCAGCGCCCGCCTCAACAGGGCAGCCCAGATCCCTATCGGCGTGAAATGCCGCCGCCACTGCCTCCGAATCATGAGGGAGGATTTGGTGAGGACGATGCCTATGGCAGGCATCAGCCGCCGCATGAGACGCCGCGGCCACGGTCACCGGATTTTCGCGGCGCCCATTCGCGCGAGCTTGCTCATGTGCAGGACGGGGATGATGGTCTGTTCGAGGACGAGCAGAATTATTCGCATCAGCAGCCGCGCCGGCGCGCAGGACCCCAGGAGTACACGCAGGCCTATCGCGAATTCGAGGCGGCCGAGGAAGAGCCTGCGAAGCGCCGGCAGACCGGACCCTTCATTCTTCTCGGGGCGCTTTTGACAGCCGGCCTGATCGCTGCGGGCCTCATCTATTTCTACTTCTACCAAGGGAACAACGGCACGCAGTCACAGGCGGAGGTGCCGGTCGTTGCCGAGCCCGAGCAGCCAGTGAAGACCGAACCCCAGGCCGACAGCAATACGGAAGAAGCTATTTCGGTGCCGAGCCAGACGAGCACGGCCAGTGTTCCCGAAGCTACCGCGCCGGCATCGGCACAGAAGAAGCAGATCTACGACCGGATCCTGGGTGAAACGACGCTCGAGGAGCGGGAGCAGATTGCGCCTTCGGAAGAACAGCCCGTCGCGCCCGATGGCCCGAGCCAGGGCTTCGATGCCGATCCGCTGCCCTTGCCGCTGCCGCCGCCCCCTGACGGGGGGGCCGGCGAACAGGGCTCGCTGCCGGCGCCAGGAGAGGTCCAGACGAGCGCGCTTCAGACGAAATCCGCACCTTCGTCCGATCTGTCGGCGCAGGCGTCGCCTGCTTCTGCCAGCGTCGAGAGCGATGCGTCGGAAGAATCCGGAGAGCCCTTACCCGTGCCTGGCGCGCAGGAAGAGGCTCAGCAGCCCCCAGAAAGCGCAAGGGCTGCAGAGACCACGGAGCTTGCCACCACAGAGCCTGCGCCGCAGGGGAGTGCCGTCAAGCCGAAAGTCGACAATGCTCTTGCCGTGACGCCGCCACCGGCGCCCCTACCGGAGCCCAGCACGAAAGCGGCCGGTGCCGAGCCTTCCCTCGAAACCGAGATCGCAACGCCTTCCCTCGGAGCCGAGACCGCAACGGGCCCCGTCCAGATCGCGCAAATCCCGGCGGGGGAGAGCGTTCAGTCCGGCAGTGCGGCGCCCGCTTTCAATACCGCATCGCTGCCCGACGTCACGACCGAGACGACAGCTGCCAAACGCACGACGCGGGGACGCGCCGGAGACCGGGTCATCATCAATCCGAACCGCAATTTCAACAAGCCGAAGGCCGTGCAGACTGCGATGGTCGAGCCGGCATTGATGACGGAAGTTGCGCAGGCCGCCGAACAGCCTGAGCCTCAGCCGAGCGCGCCCGTGGTTGAATCGCAGCCCGTTGTCGAAAGCGCGGGAGAGCCGGCTTTGCAAGAGCAGGCCGCGCTTCCTGCACCGGCCCCCATCGAGCCTTCGCCGGCAACGCAGCGGCCCCAGGCCCAGCTTTCGGGCTTCATCGTCCAACTCGCGTCACATAAATCCGAGGCTGATGCCCAGGCCGACTACAACCGACTGCTCCTGCAGCACGGGGTGGTGCTGGCCAATTTGAAATACAATATCCAGCAGACCAAGCTCAACACCGGGGCTGTCTTCTACCAGCTTCATCTCGGGTCGTTCGCTTCGCGGCAGGCGGCGAGAGATATGTGCAACTCGCTGCTTGCCACCGGTGAGCGCGACTGCCTCGTGAAGAGCCGCTGATCCGACAGCTCTCCAGCATTCAACTCTCTCCTAAGAAAGCAGGTTGCAACGTCCATGCCGATTGGAGCCTTCATCTCCGGCTGCGCCGGGTTTCAGCTGACCGCCGATGAAGAAGCCTTCTTCCGCGAGACACAGCCATGGGGTCTCATTCTGTTCAAGCGCAATGTCGAGGCGCCCGAGCAGGTGAAGGCGCTAACGGCACGTTTTCGCGAGATCGCAGGACGCCGCAATGCTCCCGTGCTGATCGACCAGGAGGGGGGAAGGGTGCAGCGCATGAGCGAGCCGCACTGGCGCAAATATCCTGCCGCGCGCCGCTATGGCGAGCGTTATGAATCGGATCCCCTGGGGGCCATGCGCGCTGCACGGCTGACGGCACGACTGATCGCGGATGATTTGGCGGCGGCCGGAATCAATGTCGACTGCCTGCCGGTGCTCGACGTACCCTCGCCCGGAAGCCACGACGTCATCGGCGACCGGGCCTATTCGACATCGGTTGAAAAGGTGATCGTTCTTGCCCGGCAGGCGATGACAGGGCTCTTGGCCGGCGGCGTGCTGCCGGTGATCAAGCATATGCCGGGCCACGGGCAAGCCAATGTCGACAGCCATCTTACGGTGCCTGTCGTGACCGCCAGCCGGAAGCAGCTCGAGGCCGGCGATTTCCTGCCGTTCGCCGCTTTCGCGGATGCGCCTCTCGCGATGACCGGCCATGTCGTGTACGAGGCCATCGACCGGCATAATCCCGCCACGCAGTCACGCAAGGTCGTGCGCCTCATCCGGAAGCAGATCGGCTTCGAGGGCCTGCTCATGACCGACGATCTGTCGATGAAGGCGCTTGCCGGGGATATGGCGGAACGCGTGCGGCGGGCCACTGAAGCGGGCTGTGACATGATGCTTCACTGCAACGGCAATCTCATGGAAATGCAGGCCGTTGCCCAGGCTGCGGGCGAGCTCAAGGGCAAGGCGCGCACGCGTGCCAGGAATGCCTTGAAACAGCTCAAAAGGCCGACCACATTCGATAAAAGACTGGCCGCGAAAGAGCTTGATCAATTGCTGCTCGTCGTAGCATGAACATCAATATAAGCTCTGGAAGACGCGCGAATCACCGGCGTGGTTCGCTCTTCAGGCGTTGACGACAATGTCGAATTCGATGAATCAGGCGGGCGGCAGTTCGCCCGCCGCTGAGGAAAGCTGGCCGGACGGCGACAGGCCGCTCCGGCTTGAGGGCGTTGCGGAAGAGGATGGGTTCCACGTCGATCTGGAATCGTTCGAAGGTCCGCTCGATCTTCTCCTGGAGCTGGCGCGCCATCATAAGATCGATCTGGCGAAAATTTCGATCCTGGCACTTGCCGAGCAATATCTTTCGTTCATTGGCAACCTCAAGAAGCTTCGACTGGAGGTGGCGGCGGATTACCTGGTGATGGCGGCATGGCTCGCCTATCTGAAATCCAGGCTTCTGCTGCCCGAACCCGCCGATGCGGGCGAACCCGTGGTGGAGGACTTCGCTGCGAGGCTGGCATTCCGGCTGCAACGACTGCAGGCGATGCGGCAGGCCGCAGCGCAGCTCATGGCGCGCAACCGGCTCGGCCGCGATGTGTTCGAGCGCGGCGAGCCGGAGCCGCTGCAATACCAAATCCATCGGCAGTATTCCGATAATCTGTTCGATCTGCTCAAGGCCTATGCCGAGCGTCGGCAAAAGCTGGTGTCGCACAGCAGCTATCAAGTGAGAAAGCTGCCGGTATGGTCGATCAACGAAGCGCGTGAAGTTCTCTCCCGGCTCGTGGGCTCGATGGACGATTGGGGCCGGTTCGATGTTTTCCTGCATGATTACCTAGTTGAGCCGAAGAGACGGCGATCGGTGACGGCATCGAGCTTTTCGGCAAGCCTCGAGCTGGCGCGCGAAGGCACGCTCGAGATCAGACAGGCCGATGCTTTCAAACCGATCTACATGCGGCGGCGGCCTGGCCTTAGCGAGCTGAAGGCGTGAAGGAGGCAAAACGAATGGCGAATGCGACGGCGGAAATGATGGCCGGTCAGGGCGAATCCAAACAGCGCGAGCATTATGTGACGATCCATCCGCGTTCGGACCGCGCCCATCTGCTGCGCGTCATCGAGGCCTTGCTGTTCGCCGCCAGCGAACCGGTGACGAGCGAAGCGCTCGCCCAGTCGCTGCCGGAAGAGGCCGACGTGCAGGGACTTCTCGATGAGCTGCAGCGTCATTATGCCGGGCGCGGGGTGAACGTCGTGCAGGTGGCCGGCAAATGGACGATCAGAACGGCGGGCGATCTGAGTTTTCTCCTGCGCCGCGAGGCATCGGAACAAAAGCGCCTTTCACGCGCGGCACTCGAGACGCTGGCGATCGTCGCCTATCACCAGCCGGTGACGCGGGCGGAGATTGAAGACATCCGCGGCGTAGCCATCTCCAAGGGCACGCTCGACACGCTGATGGAGGTGGGCTGGGTGAAGATGCGCGGGCGCAAACGCACGCCGGGACGTCCGGTGACCTATGGCACGACGGAATCGTTCCTGCGCCATTTCGGGCTCAACGAGCTGCTCGACCTGCCGGGCCTTCTCGAACTGAAGGGCGCGGGGCTGCTCGATGCCAATCTGCCGCCGGATTTCGACATTCCGCAGCCGCGCATCGGCGATGATCTCGCAGAGGACGAAGAGCCGCTCGATGATCCTGCAGACGAGCAGGCAGCTCTGGAGATGGACTTGCCGGATGAGGACAGTGGCGATCCGGGTACGCCGAAGAAGCGGTGAGCACGGGCCTCACACCTTTCATCGGCATCGCGGCGAAAGCCCCGGAATGGTGGAGGCGGCCCAAGTCGTGTAGTGGCTCTCGACATGACGGGTGACGACGAAACAAACGCTCAGGATAAACTTGCCTGGGGACCGCGGGGCACGGCTGCCGCGACCTTTGCGGCGGGCTTGTCCTTCGTCGACGTCAGCTTGACCTATGCGACGGTCGATGCCGTCCGCGGCGTCAGCTTCGATCTCCGGCCGGGGGAAGTCGCCTGCCTGCTTGGACCTTCGGGTTGCGGCAAAACCACACTCCTGCGCATTGCTGCCGGTGTCGAGCGCCCAGACCGCGGCCGCGTTCTGCTGGCGGGAGAGGAAGTTGCCGGCCCCCACAGATTCGTGCCGCCTGAAAAGCGCGGCGTCGGACTGATGTTTCAGGACTACGCATTGTTTCCGCATATGACCAATGTGGACAATGTCGCCTATGGGCTGAAGTCGCTGAGCCGGAAAGACGCGCGCGAGGAAGCGCGGCTCGCGCTGCGCCGGGTGGGCCTAGCCGATTATGCGGACGGCTTTCCCTGGGAGCTCTCGGGAGGCGAGCAGCAGCGGGTGGCGCTGGCCCGCGCCATGGTGCCGCGGCCCGCGATCATCCTGATGGATGAACCGTTCTCGGGCCTCGACCAGCGGCTGCGCGACCGCGTGAGGCGCGAAACGCTGGCTCTTCTGAAGGAAACACGAGCGACTGCGCTGATCGTCACACATGACCCGATCGAGGCGATGGAGCTTGCCGACAGGATATTTTTGATGCGCCAGGGGCGGCTGGTGCAGCAGGGAAGCCCGCGCGAGCTCTACCATCACCCGGTGGATGCCAGCGCGGCCCGGTTCTTCAGCGAATTCAACGAGTTTAGGGCCAGGGTGGAAGGGGACAAGGTGAAGACGCCCTTCGGGCCCGTACCAGCGGGCGCCGTGGCGCGGGGGCTGGAGGCCGTGGTGATGATCAGGCCGCGCGGCCTGCGGCTCGCCGGGGAAAGCGAGTTCGGAACGCGAGGCCGGATCGTGGAGGCCCGCTTTCTCGGTGACGAACTGCAATTGGGTGTGGTATTCGAGGGCTTCGATGAGCCCTGGCTCGCCCGCGTCGCGGCGAGACAGGACGTTAAAATAGGCGCAACCTTGAAGTTTGCAGCCGACCCGGCTCATGTTTTCGTATTTGAAGCATGAGCCTTCAAGCACCATTTTAGCCTGGACGGGCTTGGTTGCGGGCTAAAGGTCATTCTGCAATAGTGCGCCCAAACCGGCGAGCGATGCTCGCCACAGGCATCAAGGAGTGATTGATGGGTTCTTTCTCAATCTGGCATTGGGCCATCGTGATATTGATCGTCGTGCTGCTGTTCGGCCGGGGCAAAATCTCCGACCTCATGGGCGATGTCGCCAAGGGCATCAAGAGTTTCAAGAAGGGCCTTTCGGAAGACGACACCGCGACGGCGGAGCCAAAAACGATCGGCAATGACATCACCGACCGGACGAAGGACACGGCCAAGGACAAGGTCGTCGGCTGACGGCGTAGCCAGCCTCGCCTCCGCTATCAGGAGAGCTTGAGCAGAACACTATGTTCGACTTCGGATTGAGCATGGGCGAACTCATGGTGATTGCCTTGGTCGCACTCATCGTGGTGGGCCCCAAGGACCTGCCGAAAATGCTGCGCATGGTCGGCAGGTTCGTCACCCAGTTGCGCGGAATGGCGGGCGAGTTCCAGCGCCATCTCGATTCTGCCATCCGCGAGGCGGGCATCGATGAGGTGAAGAAAGAGGTCAAGAGCATGACCAATTTCACCGTCACCGCGGACATCGACAAGCAGATGACCGAAGAGTTCAGAAAGCAGAGCAGCGAGATCAAATCGATGATCGACGCCCCGGCGAAGACTGCCGCCGATGCGCCGGCGAAGGCAGCGACTGACCTGCCGCCGCAACTTGCCGAGCCGGAGGCCGAACCTGCGGAGGCTCTGCCCCTTGAACCGGCACCGCCTGCACCGCAGGAGGGGATCAAGACAGACGCATGACGGATGAGGAGGAAATCGAGAAATCGCAGGCGCCGCTGCTCGATCATCTGGTCGAGCTTCGTCAGCGGCTGATCTACTGCGTCATCGGCTTCGTCATCGCGCTCATCGGCTGCTTCTTTATTGCGCAGGACATCTTCAATTTACTGCTGTGGCCCTACCGCTGGGCGATGGGCAGCGACACGACGATCAGGCTCATTTACACGGCACCCCAGGAATATTTCTTCACGCAGCTCAAAATCGCCATGTTCGGGGGGCTGTTCATCGCGTTTCCGCTGATCGCGATACAGATCTACAAATTCGTCGCGCCCGGCCTCTATCGCAATGAGCGCGATGCCTTCCGGCCGTATCTCGTAGCCACTCCGATCTTCTTCCTGCTCGGCGCGGCACTCGTGTTTTTCTTCGTCA
>Ga0126306_10002036_pt1 | contig 11217 bp, 11 predicted proteins | sample Plot27_FD_92592 | JGI IMG/M metagenome (GOLD analysis project Ga0126306, IMG submission 92592) | Serpentine soil microbial communities from UC McLaughlin Reserve, CA, USA - Plot27 | ecosystem: Environmental > Terrestrial > Soil > Grasslands | place: USA: UC McLaughlin Reserve, Lake County...
ATACGAATCTAATTACTACTATTTTATCACATACTTTATAATTATTGATGAGGCTCATATGGCGCATCATACAATACAGATGGTTCAGTTGATTTATTTACACTAAGTAATGCTATATTTTTATTATATTTTGCATCAGTATCATTTGGGTCTATATTAAGAACCTTATCATACCATTGTATAGCTTCTTCATAATGACCTAAATTATATAGTGCTACTCCCTTGTTATTTAATGCAGAAACATTAGAGGGATCAATAGTAAGAGCCTTATCATACCATTGTATAGCTTCTTCATAATGCCCCAAGCTTGCCAATGCTAATCCTTTGTAATTTAATGCATGGATATGAGTAGGATTTTCTTTAAGAATTTCATCATACAGTTGCAATGCATCTGCAATTTCTCCTTCATTTAGAGAATCATAGGCACGCTGCATTAGTTTAGTCTCTTCAATCAAAAGAGTGGAATTAGTAATTGTAGGAGAAATCAAGCAAATCGTATATATTAAGAAAATTGTGGGTATAATTAAAAATTTATCCCATTGGAATATAATATTTATCACGTGGCTTATACTTTACCTCGAATTATTTAAGCTTTATTTCTTATAAGCATTAGATAGAGAATTTATTAAAATTTGATATTCTTCATAAAAAGGAATATTGATCGCCTTAAAATACTACCCGTCTCTAAATAGAGTTCCTATCTTAATGATAAGATTAATAAGGAATTGTTTATTTATATTTTAGTTTTTTTGTAAATTATAGAAATAGTTATAATTTTTCTAATGACTCTACCAATATAGATAAATTTTAAAGGGGAATTTTTTTCTTAATTTACCATCTGTAATAACATATATATTTATTATAAATAAATTTTATTAGTTCTAATTTTATTAAATGTTTCTTATCATAGTCAATAAATAAATTTAGATTAGATTTAACAATCTAATTCTAATAAAATGTTAATTAATAGTAAATGTTAAATCTTAATGCTAATTGTTAGAGGTTCTCATTCTTTTAAAATTTAATATAATCTCTATAAAATAGATCCAAATAGAATATAGTTCTTTAGATTAATTAAAATATATATTATTTTACCATAAAAGAAATTTGTAAACCTCTAACAGTTATAATATTAAAATCAATTTAGTAAAAACACAGACATCTAAAATATTACTATTGCAAAGAAAATTTAAGTAGATACCTTGAAGAAACTCTATATAATTTATCCTTAATCTTATGAATTGAGAGAGATTATTATAGCATATATATATAATCAGCGATTCAAAAATGTTCTAAATATAACTAAGAGACATGAGAATAGGTAATAAAACTCTAGATCCAGGATTTGTGATTTGTATATTATTCACATAATACTGATAAATTAAATAAAAATTTAACCAAATAAATATTCTTGATCCAATAAGGCAATATAAATTAGAAAACTTAGCAACTTAAACATAACAATAACTTAAATTACATCTTTTCCTTAAAACAATAAAATGAATCCAAAAACCAAGAAACAACATAAATCAAGGAAAGATAATATATCTACTATGGGTATAGAAAATGAGTCAAAAACATCTAATGGTATAATTGATATAGATGATTCTCCTGATGTTGCAACTTGGAATAAAGAGGTTACCAGAAAGAAAGAACATGTTGTACAAGATATTAAAGTGTCTGAAGAGACCAAAAATAAATTTAGAATTAGCAAAAGTAGTCCTCAAATCCCTCCTACTACTACTACTGTTGGTCTAAGAAGGGAAGACAATGAGGAGAATGACGATCATATTGATCCTGCCAATCAGAAAGAGGTAGACAAGATCCACAAGTCAGGCGGTAAACTAACAGATCACGCTAATCTATTTAATAATAAAAGAAAATATACCAAAAACTAAAAGTAAATAAAACAAGATCTTATTAAAAATTTTGAGCTTTATTGATAATAAAAAATTGGATAAGATAGAGATAAATCATAGATTTGAGGATCTATTTTATTAACTAATATAAAACCATTGGAAACATTTTTTGCTTATGTAATATAATTTAGATTTATGGAGAAGAATAGACAGAAACTCATAAAATTTCATGGCACAGAAGTCAAAAACATTATTATCAGTTTTTTACGAAATTCAACTAATAAGCCAGCTACAAAATTAAGTGAAGAATTCAATGCAATTAAATCTTGGAAGGATTGTGAAACTATAAATGTGCAAGTAGTTGCTGATTATGTGACAATCACTTTTTACCAAAATGAAAGTTCTAATATTTTAATAAGAAGAGAATTAATTCCAACACATAATATAGAACACATTTTGATTGATGATTTAGGAGACAGATAGGATAGATAACTCTTTTACTATATCCTTATTTTTTATATTTACAAGAAAGTCTAAAATAAAATTAACCTATTCTAAATAAGTTACATAATTTAACAATAGTAGTACCATATATGACTTTTATTAGATTTATGAAAAATAGAATAGAATATCATAAATAGTTTTTTTTTGTAACAAACTACAAAGAAAATTAGAATGATAATAATTATAAAAAATTCAAGAATTAACTTTTTTATTTTTACTAATACAATAACTTTTAATTTTCATAGATAAAAATAAAAAATGATAGTTAGATTTAATTAAGATAGAGATAGAGATAACATTTCAATAAAGTATGAAAAGGTATGAAGAGATAGATTATTTGTTGATAAATTCATCTGTAATCTAGAGTAGTTGAATGTAGTATTTTATGCTGCTCTTTCATCTTTATGTACTTTGCTTCGATCAAATCGAAGCCTGTTTTTATTGGCTGCAACATTATCTTGTATCGGTTCTTTATCATTAATTGTTGGCTTGCTTGATATTGAATTAGTATTTGTTGGTTCTCCAATAAGTGATGATGCAACATCTGGTCTGTTTCTTCCCTGCAATTCTTTTGCAACTAATCTCTTTACTTGACCGGCTGTAACAACTATTTCAGATTCTGATTTCTTATTTACTGATGTTTGATTAATTTGATCTAACTCATCTGTTGATTTTACATTTGACTTTAGATCATTAATACTATTTTTGATCTTTTCTGTAGTTTTTTCGGCTATATCTTTTGCCATTAAAAATGGTATTCCTGATCGACTAGAAGTTTGAGCTAATCTATTAGTATCAAATTTTTCTTTTCTTCCAGTTGATCTCTCTATTACAATATCTTTTTTCGGTTTGCTTTTCTGTTCAGATCCTCTCTTCTGTGTAGTTAAGTTCTTTTTATTATTTGCAAATTGACTATTTTTTTTTCCAGTTTGCTTTACCTTTTTCTTTTTATTAGTATTTGTTTTTTTTGGATTTTTCAATACTTTGCTCATTTACTAACTATATTTGTAAAACAAACAAGATATAGGTATGTACAATAGAATAACTAATTTTCTTATAATAAAAGCAAAGCTCTTTAAATTAAAAATAATTTTATAACAATTTCTTTCCATAGCATATGCTATTAATATCTAAATCTTCTTGGCAGGATTAATTAGTATTATCGATTGATGTTCCTTGTGGTTTTATGGTAGAAGTTACATTACCTCCACTCGTTATTTTAGACTTATCTTCAGTCATTGAAGTTTCATTTTGTGCCCCTAGTGATGTTCCTTGTGGTTTTATGGTAGAAGTTACATTATCATCCTTAGCTAGTTCAGGAGCTTGATTTATTTGGGCATTTATAGGTATTATGGGGATTATTGTAATAAGAGAAATATTGAGTATATAGCTGAGAAATATCGTAAGGTTTTTTTCGTGCATATTATTAATTAGGATTAAAATATTATATAGGTTAGGGTCTGAATAAGAATAGATAACTAGTAATTTTTAGATTTTGCATAACATTATAAAAAAATTAAGTTAAAATACAACGTTATATTAGAAACAGTGGAATATCTTATAATTTAGTAGAATCAGAAAAACAAAAAATTAACTTACGGTATTGTAGTTGTTCATCACTTTCTGTAGATTCTCCACTTTTGAGCTTGTAATAAGTGTTAAAAGCCTCATCTAATTATTTTCTAAGTTTGCTATAAGAAAGAAGATGTTACATCTTAATAGGTGAACCCTTTCCTCTTAACCTTATTAATTTTTATCGTAATAACTCAAAATTATTTTGTATAGCTAGTATTATTTTTCTTACTATATTATTGATTGGTATCATATACCTTAATAATTTATCGTTTAGGAACATGGATTATCTTGTTATTATTGGTAATATGAAATTTATTATACCAAAATAATGCAGCTGACATTAGTATGAAGTCAGCAAAATAGAATAATTCCCATATCCATAGGTTTTCTGAATTATCGCTAATAAAATCAATTACATATCCGTCATCAGCTATGGCATTTATAAACAGAGCTAAAGAAGAAAGCAACCAAGGAATTGATTGTTGATAATCATTTCTTAAGCTTACCAAAATTATAGCAGAAGGGGCAATTAATATCAAATCCAGAATTGGATACATTAGGCTTACTACTATAGAAATAATATTATCATATATGTCAAATTCAGCAACAAGAAAATTTGTTACAACATAAATCACAAATAATATAGTAAGTAGTGATATAATAATGACATGTACAAGATTTATTTTTCTTTGTATACTTTTGATAATAAAAAATAAATGTAAAGAGAGGAATCCGTATCCAATAAAATACAAAATATCTACAATTGAAATATCAATTAGTTCCTCTTCTGCTACCATAAAATCATAGAAAACGATTAAGTCGGCAAGAAACCATAATATAATACCTATAGTCAGAGACAGATATGATTTTCCATGTACCCCTAAAAGTCCATATCTCATTATAGCTATAATACCTAAAGTCGTAGCTGTACCTGCAGCAATATTCAAACACAAAAGAACGAATGTATACTTGTACTTCACATCTAATAATAGTGCTATCAAACTGACAGTCATTATAGCTATCAACATAAATACGATAAGATAGTGCAATGATGATTTATGTTCGCTCTGCTTTTTGGATGACAATTATTTTCATGTTACTATTATACTAACAAGTTTTTATTTTATATGCTATAATACTATCAAACTATAATTAAAATAAAATAATTATAATTATAAAATAATATACAACATCTAGTGTTAAAACTTACGCCTAATGCAGACGATTAAACTGTTGGGTTAATGGATATATCAAAATCTCTTCCATACTGTAGAGATTACTGTTGACAAGAATAGCCATATGTAATCATTTAATAGCAAATCACCATTTGCTTTAAAATATTTATTTCTATTTGGAATAATCATGGTATTAATCATTACACATAGATTGTATGTATTTGAATGTTTAAAAACTCATTTATTTATATAATAGTATAAGAAAAGAACGTGAGATTAATTGTTTATACCGGCAAGGGAGGTACAGGAAAGACTGTTACATCGTGTGCAACTGCAATTGGCTTGTCTGAAATAGGTTATAGGACACTGTTAATATCTGCCGACCCAGCCCACACAATTAGTGATGCGTTATGTATTGATATAGGACACAATACAAAAACAATTAGTTCAAATCTAGATGCAATAGAGATTGACCCATTATTCGAAATTAGTAAAGATTATGTAAATATTATTTCATCTATAAGTTCTTCTTTTATTGGTAAAGGAGTAGAATCAAGCATTGCCTATGAAATAGCGATGTTGCCAGGGATGACTCAACTTTTTTCTTTGATTAAAATTGAAGAAGTTATCAGAAAAAATGATTATGAAAAAATTGTTCTTGATATGCCTGCTTCTGGAGAGGCATTAAAATTTCTTTATTTTCCAAAATTAATGGGCTCTATGGGTAGACAAATAACAGGATTCACTAATCTGTTTAGTGGATTTGCGAAGATGTTTCAACCAATGTCTAGCTATTCTGCTTATTTGGATTCATTTATAACTCAAACTGATATACTAAAGCGTCTTGATAACTTATTTAATATTTTATCTAATCCAACTATTACAAGCCTCCGCCTTGTGACTAATTTAAATAACTTTAGTGTGAAAAATGCCAAAAGAGCCCTTATGGCAGCTAACTTATTTGGAATTAACGTTGATCTTGTCATAATAAATAAGGTAGATGTTATGGATGAAGATAAAAGAATATTTTTAGAGAAAATTAAGTTAAACTTTTTTCCGTTGCCTTGTCGTCAAGCAATACGAATGGAAGAAGAACTCGAAGGTATTGAAATGTTGAGACAACATAATTATCATATTTTTGGAAGAGAGGATCCTTCTAATATTTTCTTTAATGAGAAAGTTTATTCTATTGAAGAAGATAAAGATTCTATTACTCTCAGATTCAAAATCCCTTTTGCTAATAATTCTCAGTTAGATATTCAAAAACAAAATGATGAGTTAATAATAACTTTAGAACATGATAGAGGAATTCTTGCCAATACTGTAACCTTACCTTTTGCTGCTATAACAATGAAAATTGCATCTAGTACAATTGTTAATGACCAATTAGTAGTCATACTAAAACGATAACTATAATAATATTGTTGGTGGTGGTGGCGATGACACTAATTTTTATATTTTACCAAAACCATTAATTCTAGATTGTGGGTAAATTTACTTTTAATAAGTTTACATGGGAATTAAATCAAATACTGAAAGGTAATTTAAATAATTCAAATTAAATATAAAAGTTTTAATCTCCAAATTCCTCTGGATATTAAATTAATTGAATTCTAGACATTTTAGTCATTCTACTTAATTTATTATTAAATAAAACCACTATGGCAGAGGATCAAATAACATGTTTATATTTGACATGAAGACTACTACTATATCTATAATTTCCAACGATTAAAACAATATATTTATTATTTTCCTATCTAATAATTGATCTATGACAGTAAAATTAAATCATAAAATGGATTTTGAAAGGTTAACTATAGTCTTAATTTCTTTTTTGGCTATTTTACTCCTTGTAAGCACATTTCACAATACTATTTTTATTAGTGCTCAATTAGATTCTACTTATACGTTAAATAACACTATATTTGTTAGCGGATCGGCTACTGCCCATACAAAAACTGATAAAGTTATTATATCATTAGGTGTAGAGACAACAGATAAAACTGCTGAGAAAGCATTACTGTCAAATTCTAATTTGATGAATAAAGTTATGGGTGCACTAAACCAGTCTGGCGTCCAACAAAATGAAACGAGTACATCCGCATTTTCTATAAAACCTAATTATAATTATTCTAAGTATGGCGATAGAGGAAATTTAAGTGGTTTTACTGTATCAAATTCTATTCAGATTGAGAGTTCAAGTATTAATAATGTTTCACAATGGATAGATACGGCAGTTCAAGCTGGTGCCAATACCGTTAATGATGTTTACTTTAGCGTATCGGAAGAAAAGTTACAAAATATAAAAAATATGTTGCTAAAAGAGGCAGTTGCGAATGCAAAAACCAAAGCTGACATTGTTGCTGCGGCATCTGGATTAAATATAGATGGCATAAAATCTATAACGGTGGGGGAAATAGGTATTCCTCCTGTTCCTGGTCCATTATATTCCAAATCAGTTAGTTCTGATGAGGCATCTTCAACGCCGATTCTTGCAGGAGAACAACAAGTTTCTACAACAGTAAGTATAGTTTACATTTTGGTTAGTTAACCCTACTTCAATTTTTTAGAATACCTTTTTTTGTTTCTAACCATACCAGATTATTTTATAATTATTTCTTAGTAAGTAATAATACTCAAATGACAATATTTTATACTACATGATTGTAATTTTTGTTATGTTATGTTTGAAAATTTTAAATGATTTTAATAAATCATTTTAATATTAATTTAAAAAAGTTTCAGGATAATATTATGCATTGATAAACATAATCCATCTAGTTCTACTATTGAAGAAAAAAGAGAAGGGTTAGAGATAAAGAGAGATCTTATTTTTTGTATACTGATGCTGATGCGCAGTAGTCGGTTTTGGTAATTAGTATTGTATTATTTTATCGCATCATATTACGACATTCTTGTGCACACATTCTGCACATTTCTGCACATTGTTTACATATTTCCATTTTTCCACCCATCTTTTCACATTCCATTGCACATGCTTCACACATATCTGCACACATGTTGCACATTTGTTTCATGTACTCACTACCTCTAGCCATCATCATAGAAGCCATTCTACACATGTCTGCACAATCACGACACATCATCATACATCTTCCCATCATTCCTGCCATCTCTGTATTTGACATACATTCTGTACAACAAGCTTCACAACATTCTGCACAATTGTTACATGCATCTATACAAGTTTGGTATTTTTGATCTTTTAAAATTGAAGTATTCATAAATTTATTATATTTCTGGACTATATAACGATTGTGGTAAAAATTGTAATATATGTGTAAAAATGGCATATAATTAGTATAAATTACATTTATATTTTAAATTATATGCAAATATTGCATAATTTAATATGCAGGCTTTGCATATACTATATAATGGTTGTCTTTTTAATGAAAAATTATAGAACTAAATACATGAAAAATAATTTTTCAAATGTTCTACTTTGCATATACTTTTAAAAATTTACATATTTCTTAAGGATAATAAATGATATAGCTAAATATAATTATGGATAACGATAATAATGTCATATGGAGTATTTAGAGAAATAGAAAGACTGATAGAATATATTCCTATTGAAATAGACACTTACGGAATAGGAAAACTAGGTACTAATACATTTATAGATTCTAGATACAACTTTAAAGACATAGATAGAATTGCAACAAGATTAGGGATTCTAGAAATCGGTAAAAATACAGTAAGTTTGAGAGATATTATAAAACTATTAAATAAATTTCTAAAAGATGCAGAGATTGAAGAACTAGTAGAAAGTCCTAGACGCTATAGAGTGATACAAAACAGTGTCAGTGGTCTTCCATTGAAAAATTTGTTATTTGATTTCTGTTTATCAGCATTAGTAGGTGATACTTTTGATGCTAAATTATTCCTTACACATTCACTATATCTTACTGGACTACGTAGACAATTAGTTATATTGCTTTCAGCTATAATAAATGATTCAGTACTTGTGAAAAATGATAATGACGTTAGAGAGATGCTGACACTTCTTGCATTACTTTCTGAACCAAATAATATTGATGTTTATTTTGATATTCATGATAAGGGATTTAATATAAGATATAATACATATTTAAAAGAAATAGGTAAACTCTCAAAATATAATAATAATAATAATGTTAATACACCTCTAGCTAAAATTAATCTAGGAAAAAAAATATAACAATAATACAATAGAGTATTCCATGAGTCCCTATGAATATCAACAACAATTGAAATCAAAAGTAAAATTCACTTGATTTTATATTAAAAAAACTAGTTAGTCAGATGTACCTAATAGATCCTTTATTCTTGTTTGAAGAATAAAAAATAAGAAAATATTTTGGATTCCGAACAACAAGATTTTATACAAAACATTATAGAAATACTAAATACAAGTAAAATATCAATAAAACCTTGTAACAATGAAATGCTGAATCGACTTTATCTTTCACGTGTTAATACATTAAAATGGGTTTTAGGTAAGAGTAATGATAATGATAATGATAATGATAATGATTTAGATAAACTAAAGAGGATAATTTTATTTAAAATTCAGCAATTAAAGAAGGAAAAGAAAAAGGCGATTTATCGCATAGAAACTATTAGAATTATACAAGAAATTGATAATTTAGAATTTGTTTGAATGCATTAGTTCAACATACAAATAACAAAATTAACTTGGATAAATAAGTCTTATTCAGATAGTATTACATGCGATTTTTATATATTTGTGTGGTATATTGATTCCAACAGGGTAGACAATTAAAATGGAAATTTATTGTACAGGAAAAATAGATTTACTATCCTCTTGTGTTAACAATATTTTTTATAATATTCTGTGATTTACTAATAATGGGTTTAAATCACATATTCTTGTATTCTTTTGCATCTTTGCAATCAATTATATATTTTATGTTTCTATATAATAGTATGCAAGAATATTGTCATCAATAAGAAAGAAAAAAAATCAACCAAACTGAATCCAAACACCTTACTTAAGTTAGTAGGTAAGTAAATTCACTTATATCTATCATGTTCATCATCTGGAAGCCTACTAACTTAAGGAGTTTTAAAATATTAAAACTATTAATCAGATGTACAGAGTTCTAATAAAAATAAACAAGAACGAATATTTAATATTGAAATACTTACTGTATAATTCATATATTAAGCACAAATAGCATATTTGGTTTAAATTATATATCATTTATTAATAAATGAAACATTGACAACTCACTTTCCAAACAAAATACAATTGAATGAATGGATGCTAGAAATGATACAAGTAGAAGAACATCTTCGGAAAATATCTTTACCTTATCACAACTATTTTATTAGTTGTTCATCATGTGGGTGGAAAGTTTCCTATTTAGAAGCACGTGATCATTTTATCATAAATAATAACATAAGTTGTCATAATTGCAAAGAAGGATATTTGAGGTTAAAAAGTACACATTAATAAATTATGATTCAGATAATTAACTTTTGATCTAATAGAATAAATTATATTTTCTAGTATTTACTTTCAACCTTCTCGATTCAAAAAGATAGATATAATAAAATGAGAGTGCTGTCTAAATCTTATTATTCATTTGTAACTCTTAAAATAATCTTTAGGACAATTGATAAATAAACTTGAAGATACACAAATAGATTATTTATTATTTTTATTCAATATAATCGGTTGACGTTAATTTCTAAATAAAAGATTAGTACCAAAAAATTTTCAATGAATGAATATGATCAAACTGATCCATCCTTTGCAAGATGATATACTTTTCTTCTAATATCATCCAGACTATTTGTTTCATATATTAACCCTTGTTCTTTCAAATCATCAATTGACGCCTGAACCGTTCTCCTTGCTAGATTTGATAAATGCATTAATTCGCTTTGCTCAATTGGATTTTTATTTTGTATAATAAAATAAATAAATTTTGTAGCTGGTCCACCGTCTGCCATTTTCTTTGCCGTAGATATACTAAAGCTTGCTTTTGACAAAAACCCTCTTCTTAATGATTCAATCGATGCAACATTCTCTATTTTTATTTCTGCTAAATTGACTCTCTCTCCAA
>Ga0126306_10002037_pt1 | contig 11216 bp, 9 predicted proteins | sample Plot27_FD_92592 | JGI IMG/M metagenome (GOLD analysis project Ga0126306, IMG submission 92592) | Serpentine soil microbial communities from UC McLaughlin Reserve, CA, USA - Plot27 | ecosystem: Environmental > Terrestrial > Soil > Grasslands | place: USA: UC McLaughlin Reserve, Lake County...
CCGAGGAGCTAGAGGAGGCCCCCGTAAGCGCCTCGACGAGGCGCCTGGACGAGGCCCGGGCCGCCCGCCAGCTCAAGGCCCGGTGGTAGAAAGAGATGGCGGCTGAAGCGCTCAGGCGAACACCCCTATACGAGGAGCACAGGGCCCTCGGCGCGAGGCTCGTCGACTTCGCAGGCTGGGAGATGCCCGTGCAGTACAAAGGGGTGAAGGCCGAGCACGAGGCAGTACGCAATGACGTCGGGCTCTTCGACGTCTCGCATATGGGCGAGGTCGTCTTTCGCGGTCCGGGTGCGGAGAAGGCGGTGCAGCGTCTCGTTACCCGTGACGTCTCGCGTCTTTCGGAGGGGCAGGCCGGATATGCGGCGGTCTGCTACGAGAGCGGCGGAACGGTGGACGACGTGCTCGTCTACCGGCGCGTAGGTGATTTCCTCATCGTCGTCAACGCCTCAAACCGAGAGAAGGACTTCGAGCACTTTTTCACCAACACCGAAGACCTTGAGGTGGATATCACCGACGAGTCGGACGACTACGCGCTGCTGGCGCTCCAGGGGCCGCGGACCGTAGAGCTTCTACAGGACATTACGCGCTTGGATCTGTCGGGGATCCGGTACTACCGCTTTGTCGAGACAGAGCTAGGGGTAAGCCCCGTCGTCCTCTCGCGTACCGGCTACACGGGCGAGGATGGGTTCGAAATCTTTACCCGTCCTGTAGACGCGCCGGCCCTGTGGCAGCGCTTTATAGAGGCCGGAGCGGTTCCGGTCGGGCTCGGGGCTCGCGACACTTTACGACTCGAGGCTGGGATGTGCCTCTACGGCCACGAGCTCGACGCCGAGACGACGCCTTTGGAGGCCGATATAGGCTTCGTGGTGCATCTGGATAAAGAGGAGCAGTTTATAGGGCAGGAGGCCTTGCGCAGGGAGAGCGAGGAGGGCTTGAGAAAGAGGCTCGTCGGATTCAAGGTCGAAGGACGCGGGATCGCCCGCCAAGACTACCCGGTTACAGTGGATGGGGAGACGGTCGGGCACGTCACCAGCGGAACCTTCTCTCCGACCCTGAACGAGGCGATAGGGCTTGCGCTCGTCGAGCCCGAGGTTGGAGATAGGTTTGAGGTGGTAATCCGGGATAGGCCCGTACCGGCCCATGCCGCGCCGCTGCCGTTCTACAAGCGCGAAGATAGATAGCCGGAGGAGGTAGACGTATGAGCGTACCCGAGGAGCTCGAGTACACCAAGAGCCACGAGTGGATAAGGCGGGAGGGCGAAGAGGCGATTGTTGGCATCACCGATCATGCCCAGGAAGAGCTCGGCGACATCGTCTTCGTCGAGCTACCCGATCAGGGTGTCTCGTTCGACGCGGGAGCTTCCTTTGGCGTCGTAGAGTCGGTAAAGGCTGTCTCGGATCTCTATACCCCGGTAGGTGGCGAGGTCGTCGAGGTCAACGAGTCGCTGAACGATACCCCCGAGAAGGTGAACGAGGACCCTTATGGGGAGGGGTGGATGATCAGGGTGCGCATCGCGAACGAAGGAGATCTCCTCTCCGCCCAAGAGTACGAGCGGCTCCTCGAAGAAGAGTCCGAGTAGGAAAGTGTTGCTCTCCGGCGTCTCGGACAAGAGCCTAGACGCCTCATCGAAATACCCTGCTCTTGAAGATGCGAATTCATCAACCCTTTAGGCTCGGTTAAGGACTCCTGACTGCGTTATCGAAGGATTGTCTCAACCGGTTATGGATCGCGCGAACAGGCACCCTTCTTGAAGAAGTCGGACTCCGCAAAGGCGCGGGTGTAGCCGTTCATACCCGCAGATAGTAAAGTGCGCTCGAAGGCCGTCCTCGCGCGTCCGAGCGCGCTGAACGGACGGGATTCTCGGGAAAACAAAGGGGAAGACCTTGGACCTGAAGAGTGAGAGCGCTAGCGAACTCTCCATAAACACTATCCGGGCTCTCGCCATGGACGCCGTGCAAAGAGCCAACTCTGGCCATCCCGGAACCCCGATGGCGCTCGCTCCTTTGGCCTACGTCATCTATACCAGGCTCCTCCGCCACAACCCTGAGAGCCCTCTGTGGCCTGACCGCGATCGCTTCGTTCTCTCTGCGGGTCACGCCTCGATGCTCCAGTATGCCCTTTTACATCTTACCGGCTACGACCTGACCCTCGGAGACCTCGAGAACTTTAGGCAGTGGGGATCCCGCACGCCCGGCCATCCCGAGCAACGCCACACCCCAGGCGTCGAGACTACTACAGGCCCCTTGGGCCAGGGCTTCGCCAACGGTGTTGGGATGGCTATCGCCGAGCGTTTTCTGGCGGGCCGCTACAACCGCATCGGCCACAAGGTAATGGACCATCACGTCTACGCCGTCTGCTCGGACGGCGACCTTATGGAGGGCGTCGCTTCAGAGGCCGCCTCCATCGCCGGCCAGCTCTCTCTTGGCAAACTCGTCTACGTCTACGACGACAACCATATCACCATAGATGGTCCGACGGCGATCTCCTTCAACGCAGAAGACAAAGCTCGTCGCTTTGCGTCCTACGGCTGGCACGTCCAGCGGGTCGACGACGTCAAAGACCTCGCCGCGCTCGAAGATGCCCTAAAGAAAGCCCGCGATGAGGAAGAGCGCCCATCGCTCATAATAGTGCGCTCCCACATCGCCTACCCCGCCCCCAATGCGATCGACACCGCCGCCGCCCACGGCGCTCCTCTAGGAGAGAACGAGGTTCGGGCCGCCAAAGAAGCCATGGGCTTCGACCCCGACGCTTCCTTCGCCGTCCCGGACGAGGTGTACGAGCATATGGACATGCACCGTCGCGGTCGCGAGCTCGAAGAGGAGTGGAAAAAACGCTTCGCCGCTTGGCGCGAGGAGTTCCCGGAGCTCGCCGCAGAATGGGACCGGGCCTGGAGCGGCAGACCCGAGCCTGGCTACGAGGAGGCACTTCCTATCTTCGATAAGGAGGAGACCAAGAAGCTCGCTACCCGTAGAGCGGGCGGGCGGGTAATGAACTCGTTCGAGAAACACGTCCCGACGATGGTCGGGGGGGCGGCCGACCTCGTCGGCTCGACCGGCACCGAATTCAAGGGCGGCGGGCTCTTCGGGACAACACACACAGGGCGTAACATCGCCTGGGGTGTACGGGAGCACGGGATGGGGAGCGCCGTAAACGGGATGGCGTTGCACGGCGGCATGGTGCGGCCCTACGGCTCGACGTTTCTCGTTTTCTCCGACTACATGCGCCCGGCGGTAAGGCTCTCGGCGCTAATGGAACTCCCTGTGGTCTGGGTCTTTACGCACGACTCGGTAGGTTTGGGGGAGGATGGTCCGACCCATCAGCCCGTGGAGCATTTCATGGCCTTGAGGGCAATCCCGAACCTCATCGTGATCCGCCCGGCCGACGCCAACGAAACTGTCATGGCCTGGAGATACACCCTCGAAGCCGAGGGTCCGGTCGCCCAGCTCCTCACACGTCAGAACGTACCCGTTTTAGACCGCACCTCTTTAAGCTCCGCGGAGGGTGTTCTGCGCGGCGCTTACGTCCTGGCAGAGCCCGAAGGTGTCGCCGTGCCGGACGTGATACTCATCGCCACCGGCTCCGAGGTCGCCGTGGCTTTAGAGGCTCGTGAGCTTCTAGCCGGGGAGAGCGTCGCGGCGCGGGTGGTGAGCATGCCATCGTGGGAGATCTTCGACGCCCAGGACGAGGAGTACAGGAACTCCGTCCTGCCTCCCAAGATAGGGGCACGCGTCTCCGTCGAGGCCGGGATCACCCTGGGCTGGGAGCGCTACGTCGGCTACCACGGCGCCAGCGTGGGCATAGATCACTTTGGCGCCTCCGCCCCTGGCGAACTCGTCCTCGAGAAGCTTGGCATCACCCCTGAGAACGTAGTGAACAACACTCTTAAACTGCTCGGACGGGCCGAGCAAGTAGAGGAGACCCCCGGCACCCCGGCCTTCGAACCCACCGCTCCCGAGGAAGGACACTCTTAGACCAACTGGGTTAAGAGGAGCCTGAAACGAAGATTCAACTGCTTCGGGCTTTAACAGCGATGACGACCGTTTCTCCTCGACAAGCGGCGTTTTGAGGAGAATACTGTTATTGTGAGAAGGTCCGAACGAAAAGAACACCCCGAGAAGAACGCCGAGATTGGGGCTCCCGAATCTTCTACGATTACCCTCTCCGGTGTAGACTGAAAAGACGGGCGGTATATGCGCTTTCTTATAGATCTTTGAGAGGTGGAGGCTGATGAACGAGCGTTTGCGGAAATTAGCACAGGCGGGGCAGAGCGTCTGGATAGACTACCTCTCGCGCGATTCTATACAGAGCGGGGAGCTGCAGGGGATGATTGAGAGCGGCGTCGTCGGCGTGACCTCAAACCCCACTATCTTCCAGAAGGCTATCTCCGAGTCGAGCCTCTACGACGAGCAGCTAGACGAGGTCTCCCGAAGTGAGGATGACACAAAGGAGATCTTTCTTGAGCTCGCCAAAGAGGACATCAGGGATGCCTGTGACCTCCTCATGCCCGTCTTCGAGCGTACGAACCGCCTCGACGGTTACGTCTCCTTGGAAGTCTCCCCGGACCTCGCCTACGACACCCCGGCGACCTTCGAAGAGGCGACCCGCCTGCACAAGCTGGTGGACCGGCCGAACCTCATGGTGAAGATACCAGCTACGGAGCCGGGTTTGGCGGCAGTGGAGGACATGATCGCTGCCGGACACTCCATCAACATTACTCTGATCTTCTCCCTCGAACGCTACCGCGCCGTCGCCAAAGCTTATATCCGCGGCCTCCAACGCCTCGTCGCCGCCGGGGGGGATCCTTCCAAAGTGGCGAGCGTCGCAAGCTTCTTCGTCTCCCGGGTGGACACGGAAGCGGACAAGCGGCTCGACCGAGTACGCGGTCGCGACGACCTAAAAGGCAAACTCGCCGTTGCGAACGCAAAGCTGGCGTATCTGGCTTTTAGAGAGATCTTCTCCGGCGACGACTGGGCGTTTCTGAAATCGAAGGGCGCTACGAAGCAGCGTCCTCTCTGGGCCTCCACCTCGACGAAGAACCGTGAGTTCAGAGACGTGAAATACGTCGAGGAGCTCGTCGGCCCCGATACGGTAAATACTATGCCTACCTCGACTCTGGAGGCGTTTATAAACCACGGCGAGGTTGACCCTAATGCTCTCATCGAGGGCCTTGACGAGGCGCGAAAGCTTTTGTACGAGTTGCGCGAGACGGGGGTGGACTACAGGGACGTCACGGAGGTGTTAGAGAAAGAGGGGGTTGCGAAGTTCGCCGACTCTTTCGACGAGTTGCTGGAGGGTATAAAAGAGAAGAGCCGCCGGGTCGTCAGCCGGGGTTAGCGTCGAGCGAGATCAGGAAGGGTGAGCTTATGGAGATAGGGCTCTACGGCCTCGGCAGAATGGGTGCCAACATGGTCCGGCGTCTGGTTCGGAATGAGGAACACCGGGTCGTAGCCGGAAACCGCTCACCCGCCCCGGTAGACGAGGCGGTGCAGAGCGGGGCCGAGGGTGCATACTCGATGGGGGAAATAGTCGAGAAGCTGACTCCGCCGCGCGTGATCTGGGTGATGGTCCCCGCCGGGGATGCTACTGAGCAGGCCCTCCTCGAGTTCGCTGGCCTCATGGACGAGGGTGATACCCTCATAGACGGTGGTAACTCTTATTTCAGGGACTCTATCCGCCGGGCAAAGATGCTCCAGGAGAAGAGTCTGCGCTTTCTGGATGCGGGTACGAGCGGGGGTGTCTGGGGACTCGAGCTCGGTTACTGCCTTATGATTGGTGGGGATCGGGACGCCTACGAGCACGTCGAGCCTGCGTTCAAGACTTTAGCTCCCGAGAACGGGTACGCCTACCTCGGAGAGGCTGGGGCCGGGCACTTCACCAAGATGGTCCACAACGGGATCGAGTACGGCATGCTCCAGGCCTACGCCGAAGGGTTCGAGATCCTTCAGAAATCCCAATACGCCTTCGACCTCAAAGCCATCTCGAGCCTCTGGAACCAGGGCAGCGTTGTCCGCAGCTGGCTCTTAGAGCTTGCCCACAACGCCTTCGAAAAGGACGCCACCCTCGATAGGGTCCGCGGCTACGTGGAGGACTCCGGCGAGGGCCGCTGGACGGTAATGGAGGCGATAAACGAGGACGTTCCGGCGGCCGTCATCGCGGGCTCACTCTTCTCCCGGTTCGCCTCCCGTCAGGAAGACTCTTTTGCTATGAAGGTCATAGCGGCCTTGCGCGGCGAGTTCGGGGGACACGCTATCCAGGAATCATCGACACAGCATTCCGAGAAGTAAGGGAGACCGTCCCTGTGGTCGATACGCAGCTCCCGGCGGATGTCCTCCGGGATGAGACCCGGCTGCCTAAGGTCCCGGAGCCAAACGCTATGGTCATCTTCGGCGCCTCCGGCGACCTTACGGCCCGCAAGCTCGTCCCCGCGCTCTACGACCTTGCAGCAGGGCGCCGCCTCCCGATGGAGTTCGCTGTCGTTGGCGTCTCTCGCCTCAGAATGAGCCACGACGAGTTCCGCGAAAAGCTGCGTGGCACTCTTCGTAAATACCATCCCACCGCAATTAGCGATAACGTTTGGGAGTCTTTCTCAAGGAACATCTTCTACCTCCCCGGCGACTTCAGAGAGGCCGGGACATACTGGGATCTCAAAAGTTTCCTAAAGAGACTCGATAGGGAGCGCGGGACTGAGGGAAACCGGGCCTTTTACCTGGCGTCGTCGCCGTCCTTCGTTTCGACGATAGTGGAGAGGCTTGGTGAGGCGGGGATGAACGAGGGTGAGAATGGAGGCTGGGCGCGCCTCGTGGTCGAGAAGCCTTTCGGATGGGACTTGAAGAGCGCCAGGGACTTGAACGCAGACATCCAACGATATTTTAAAGAGCGCCAGATCTACCGGATAGACCACTACCTCGGCAAAGAGACGGTGCAGAATATTATGGCTCTGCGTTTCGCCAACAGCATCTTCGAACCTATCTGGAACCGGCACTACGTGGACCACGTCCAGATCACCGTCGCCGAAGATATCGGGATCGGCGCCCGCGGCGCCTTTTACGAGGAGGCGGGCGCTGTGAGAGACATCGTTCAGAATCACCTTATGCAAGTCCTCTGCCTTACCGCGATGGAGCCACCGGTCGCACTCGAAGCCGAGTCGGTGCGCGAGGAGAAGGTGAAAGTCCTCAAGGCGATCCGCCGCTTCTCCGAGGAGGAAGTGGGGAAGTTCGCTGCGCGGGGCCAGTACGCCCGAGGCTGGGTGTGGGGCGAGGAGGTCCCGGGATATCGTGAGGAGGAGGGTGTGCCCCCGGACTCGACGACCGAGACCTACGCGGCCCTCGAGCTGTTTGTAGATAATTGGCGGTGGGCGGGGGTGCCTTTTTACGTACGAACCGGCAAGAGGCTGCCGAAAAGGGCCACGGAGATCGCTATCCAGTTTAAGCCAACGCCGCACACGCTCTTCGCTGGGGCCGAGAACAGAGGTTTGGAGTCGAACGTTCTGGTGGTGCGTATCCAGCCTGAAGAAGGCGTTTCTATGAGGATCGGGGCGAAGGTTCCGGGCGCAGGATTTAGGGTGCGCTCGGTGAGCATGGATCTGCTTTATGGCACCGCTTTTTTGGAGGAGGTTCCGGAAGCCTACCAACGACTCCTCCTCGACCTCATGCTCGGCGACCCGACGCTCTTTATCCGGGCGGACGAGACCGAAGGGGCGTGGGAGATTCTGGACCCCGTGCTGCGGGCCTGGGCCGAAAGCGAGGGAGTCTCACTTTATCCCGCGGGCTCTTGGGGACCCGAGCAGGCTGAGAAACTTCTTAAGCGCGATGGGTGGGAGTGGAGGCGGCCGTGAAGGCGTGCTCGTGATGGAAGAGTTGCGGTCGGTTCCCGTTGAGGGCGCGATGTCGGCCGGACAGATAGAGCGGGAGCTCGCGAGGCTACGGGTGAACGAGGACGGGATCGTGGGAGCCCGCGCAAGCGTGTTAAACCTAATCGTGGTGACGAGCGAAGAGCGCGCGCCAAGAGTCACACAAACTATTTGCGAGCTCTCCGGGCGCTACCCTTCGAGGGTGATACTCGTAATCTCCGACCCCGATGAAGAAGAGGCAAACCTGGAGGTTGGGCTCTCGGCCTTTTGCAGGGCCAGGGGTGGCGGTGGCCGTCAGGTCTGCGCTGAGCAGATCATGGTGCACGTAGAAGGGCCGCCCGCCGACCATCTCGAGAGCCTCGCGGACCCCCTCCTCATTCCCGACCTTCCCGTATTTCTCTGGTACCCGAACGGCGAGCTTCCCCATTCGCCGGAGTGTGGTGGCATGGCAGCTGTAGCCGACCGTCTAATCCTCGACTCGGGGGCGACACCCAATTGCGAAGCTTTCTTGCGTAGCGCGGCGAACCTTCTGGAGGATTGCGTTCTGGCCGTTGGGGATCTCCAATGGACGGCGCTCTCGCCGTGGCGCTCGCTCGTCGCGGACCTCTTCGCTTCCCCGGAACGAGCCGGGGCGCTAGCAAAGATCCGACACGCGGAGGTTGTTCACGGCTCCGGCGGCGAGTGCCAGGCTTTGCTCATTACGGGATGGCTCTCCAACGCTTTGGGCTGGCGCCTGGAGTCGGCTAAACGTATGGAAAGAGGCTGCTTGTTCCGCTTCGCCTCCTCCTCAGGCGAGGCGACTGTCGAGCTCGCCCCAAACGCCTCCGCAGCCAGCCTACACCGCGTCCGCCTCGTCTCTGAAAACCTCGCCTTCCAGATCCAGGTCTCGCGCCACAACGAACACACCGACGCCCGCTCGACCGTGATGCGCGGCGACAAGCGTATAAGCGAGCGCACGGTACACTTGGGATCCTCGGACGTAGGTGTGCTACTCGGCGAGGAGCTCAAACTCCTCGGCCGGGACGAAACCTATGAGTCGTCCCTTGAGCGGGTGGTGAAGATGCTGGACCTTCTGTGAGCCACCCGAACGTCCGCGTCTTCGAAAACCCGCAACAACTCGCGGAGGCCGCTGCAGAGGTGTTCGCGAAAGAGACCGCGAGGAGCATCCGAGAGACCGGGCGCTTCGCCGTCGCTCTCGCCGGCGGCTCGACCCCGAAGAGAACCTACGAGCTGCTAGCTACTGAATACGGCGAGAAAGACCTCGACTGGGGCAAGGTTCACATCTTCTTCGGCGACGAGCGAACCGTGCCCCCCAATCACGAGGATTCGAACTACCTCATGGCACACGAAGTTTTGCTCTCCCACATACGCGTGGGGAGCACCCACCGGATGCGGGGCGAGCTCGACTCCTGGGAAGCTGCCGCCCTTTACGAGGAGGAGTTGGTTGGCTTCTTTGGTGGTCCGCCACGCTTCGACTTGATCCTGCTCGGGATAGGCGAGGACGGCCACACCGCGAGCCTCTTCCCTCGCACCCCGGCGCTCGGCGCGCGCGACCGGTGGGTCGTCGAGAACCGGGTGGAGAAGCTTGGGACACTGCGTCTTACGCTCACCGTACCAGCCATCAACGCTGCGCGCAAAGTCATCTTCCTGGTTGCCGGAGAGGGCAAGGCAGAAGCTTTGAAGGAGATCCTCGAGTGCCACGCCGATCCGTACGATTACCCGGCCAAGCTTATTAGACCCGCCTCCGGTCCAGTCTGGATGGCCGACCGGACAGCGGCTTTACTACTCGATTAGTTTCAACGTTTACTGCTTGTACCTTTCTCGATTACTTGGATTCTACGTGAGGGATTGGTACTCAGTTTGCCCAATCCTTCCGAAAAAGAGGCGAGGGCTGCGGCGCGCTTCTCCGTTTTTGTACTTTTTGAGCCTTAGAGTTAGAAAAAGCGTTTCAGCAACCCGATGGCACCTTGCTTCCAGGGCACCCGGTGTGAGACCCCGGAGGCATTCTCGAACCGCGTCAGGCTCTCGATGTACCACTGGAAGTTGCGTAAAAGGGCGTCCTTGTTAGAGTACTTCGGCCTGAAGCTAAGCTTCCTCTCTGCCTTCTCTATAGAGACGAACGAGTCCTTGGAGGCCGTCTCGTAAACCCACTTGTAGAGCGGCGAGAGCCCCAGCTTCTCGAGGACCCTCAAGCCCCAGATTGCGGGTGCCGCCGGGAAGCCTACGACCTTTTTGCCGTACCCGGCGTGATCGAGGACAGCTTGATAGTCTTCCTTCATGGTCGTGAACTCCCTGGCCCCTATATTAAACGTGTCGTTTACCCTCTCCTCTGGGAGGGTGAGCGTTAGGTAGATCGCCTCGGACAGGTCCTCGACGTCCAAGAGCTGATAGCGGTTCTTGCCGCTTCCGATCATGGGGAAGTTGTGCCCGGTAAGGGCCCAGTCATAAAGGAGCGCAAAGACCCCGAGCCGCTCAGGACCTATGAACGACTTGGGACGTATGATGGGCACGACCATACCCTTGGCGCGGTGCTCCAGGCAGATCATCTCGGCTTGTATCTTGGCCTGCCCGTAAGGACCGACACCCTCCAGTCTGTCCGACTCGTATAGAGGGTGATGATCCGGTATCCCGTATACTGCCGTCGAAGAGATATGTACGACCCTTTTCACGTCTTGCTGCCGAGCCGCCTCTAGGATATTGCGCGTCCCCTCTACGTCCGTGGTATAGATGTCTTCCGGAGAGTAGAGCGGCAAGGCAGCTGCGGTGTGGACCACAAAGTCTACGCTCTCCATGGCCCGGTTCACTATCCCCTTGTCGCGAATGTCGCCCTTTACGACCTCGATCTCGCTCCTCTCCGGGTAGTCGAACTCTTCGACATCCAGAGAGGCCAAGGTGTAACCCTTGGCAAGGAGGTGTCGGATCAGGTTGATCCCCAAAAACCCCGCCCCCCCGGTGACGAGAACCTTCTGCCGCTCCACGGATTCCATTAAATAAGCATCTCCTTCTGCATAACAGGTTGGCCCCTACGTGCAAAGTTGAAATTGTAGCATGCAAGGTACAGTGCTTGTAAATGCTTGCTCAGAAAGGGCGAAGCGGGATGGATTTTGGATGACCGCGGCCGGTGTCGCTTTCCTCTTCCCGAACTAGTGAAGAAAAGGAGCAGCTCAAGCCTGGGAATGCCTAAGAGCGTAACGCTGGAGGACGCACCGTGGGGAGTTCTGTTAAGCGTCTCCCTGATACGGGGCTCGCAGAGCGATCTTACAGCGGTAGTCATAATGGTTGAACCGGTGTGCCGTACGTACAGGGCTCCGAGAACCCCCAAATCCGTGGCTCGAACTAGCTTCTGCCGATGGTCCTTGGCGGAGTA
>Ga0126306_10002038_pt1 | contig 11214 bp, 10 predicted proteins | sample Plot27_FD_92592 | JGI IMG/M metagenome (GOLD analysis project Ga0126306, IMG submission 92592) | Serpentine soil microbial communities from UC McLaughlin Reserve, CA, USA - Plot27 | ecosystem: Environmental > Terrestrial > Soil > Grasslands | place: USA: UC McLaughlin Reserve, Lake County...
GAGGAGATGCTCGAGGGCTTCGTGGGGCAGGTGGCGGAGATCGCCGTACTGCTGGTCTTTGTCACCCTCGGCATGAACCTGCCTTTCGATGCGCTCGGAAAGTACCTCCTGGGCGGCCTCGTGGTGATGGCGGTCTTCATCTTTATCGCGCGCCCCGTGACCGTCCTCGCCTGCTTGCTCCCAGACCGGCGCGGCGAGTGGACGCGCAACGAGATCCTGTTCCTCAGCTGGTGTCGCTACACGGGCGTTATCCCGGCGGCCGTGGCGAGCATACTCCTGGCCGAGGGCGTCGAGGGCGCCGAGATCGCGGCCTCCCTCGTCGCGCTCGCCGTGGTCGCGACCCTTCTCTTGCAGGCTACCACCGCGGGCTACGTCGCCCGGCGACTGGGGTTGATCGAATCGACAGATTCGTCCGGGCCAGCGACTAGCGCGCCACGTATGGGATAGGACACAGCGCAACCCTCTTGTGTTTTCAGATTGTCGTCCTGTAAGCCTGGGACCCCATCCCCAACATCGTCTTCCCCATAACCGGCGAGGAGGTGGCCGCGCCGGGCCTCGGGTACGCCCTCCCGACCGCTGTGGCATCATGTTCCTTAGGTGGACAGCTCGGCCCACGTTAGGCATGTGGGATAGGAAAAGAGTAGAGTCATGTCTGCGGAAGCATCGCCGAAGCAGTCTCGAAGGGAGCTAAAGGTGGATGAGCTACCCACAACGTCTGGTAAGGGCACAGCGCTACCAGGACTATACGGCGTAGACCACATCGGCATCACTGTTCCGGACATGGAGCAGGCGACCACTTTCTTCGTCGATGTGCTCGGCTGCGAGCTGCTCTACGAGCGTGAGCCTCCGAGGGATGACTCCCCGAGGGATCGGCTCGGTGTGCCTGCGGGGAGCCGCATCCAGGCTGTCCGCTTTTTGCGCTGTGCCAACGGTGCAAACATCGAGCTGTTCGAGTTTTATGCGCCCGACCAGCGCGAGGACTTCCCGAGACCGAGCGACATGGGTATACAGCACCTGGCGGTCTACGTCGACGACCTGGACGCTGCCGTGGAGCACCTGCGCCGCCACGAGGTGAAGCTCATGTCTGGTCCTAATCCGTTACCAGGGCCGGAGGCTGGGGAGGGCAACCGGTTCATTTACGCTAGGACGCCCTGGGGCTTGACCGTTGAACTCATCAGCTACCCGGCGGCTATGGCCTATGAGCAACATAGCCACGCTCGCCGTTGGAGGCCTGCGCCAACCGATTGATAGACGCCGCCGTCAGCCAGCTCCCAGACCTGCGTTAGGAAGAGTGCATCTCCGGCCCGCCCTCAGAAGGGGAAGGCGGGGACCTCGCTTCGCAAGGTCACCCATTGGGTCTCGGTGAAGGCCTCGACGTTGGAAGCGGGTCCTCCGAAGCGCGCCCCCGTGCCAGAATCGCGCACGCCGCCGAACGGCGCAACCGCCTCGTCGTTGACCGTTTGGTCATTGATGTGGACGATGCCGCTGGGGATACGGCCCGCGAGCTCGAGGCCCTTTAGCGGGTTCCGGGTCAGGATGCCCAGCACCAGGCCGTAGGAACTATCGGTGGCGAGCTCGACGGCTTCCTCCAGATCGGAGAAGCGCATGACGGGTGCGACGGGACCGAAAACCTCCTGTGCCCATGCTGGCGTCTCAGTCGTGACGTCGGTGAGAACGGTCGGCTGGTAGAAGAGCTTCTCATAGGTCCCGCCCGCGGCCAGACGTGCCCCCGAATCGACGCTGGCGGTCACCAACGCATGTATGTTGTCGCGCTGGCCACTGTCGATGACGGGGCCGATCGCGACCTGCTCGGTCGCCGGGTCACCCACGGGCAGCGCATCCGCATGTTCGGCCAAGCGCCCGACGAACTCGTCGGCGATGCGTTCGTGGACCAGGTGGCGTCCGGTCGTCATGCAGATCTGCCCCTGGTGCAGGAACGAGCCCCAGGCGGCAGCCGAGACCGCCCGGTCAAGGTCGGCGTCGTCGAGGACGATCAGCGCTGAGTTCCCGCCGAGCTCGAGGTGCGCTCGCTTGAGATGACGAGCCGCCGCCTCGCCCACCTTGCGGCCGGCGGCGGTCGAGCCGGTGAACGAGATGACCCGGACGTTGGAGTCGGTAACGAGGGCCTGGCCAGCCGTTGCGTCGCCCGGCAGGACGTGCAGGACCCCCTCGGGCAGCCCGGCCTCCTCGAAGACGCGGGCAATCGACACGCCCCCGCACACGGCCGTACGCGGATCCGGCTTGAGGACGACGGCGTTTCCAAGCGCCAGTGCCGGCGCCACCGAGCGGATGGCGAGGATCAGAGGGAAGTTAAACGGCGCGATAACGCCCACGACGCCGACCGGAACACGGCGGACGAGGCTCAGACGGGGCTGCGCCGTGGCGAGGATCTCGCCGGTCGGACTAGAGGGCAGCGCCGCAGCTTCGTAGCACTCCTGGGCGGCTACATGAGTCTCGGTCGCCGCCTTCGCCGGCACTGACCCCGCCTCGCGGACCAACCAACCCTCTACCTCCGCGGCGTGCTCCTCCCACAAGGCCCCCGCGCGGCGCAGCACCTCCGCGCGCTCCTCGTAGGAGCGACGTGCCCAGTCGCCCTGCGCCTCGAACGCGCGAGCCGCCGCACGAGCGATATCGTCTAGCCCGGCGGAACCAATCCGACCGATCTCCTCACCCGTCGCGGGTTCTACGACTGCAGTCTCACCGCCTGCTGCGGAACTCCACTCTCCCGTAAAGATCGAACCCGACCACACCTGTGCATCAAGCAGGCTCATCTCTTCCTACCTTTCTGAAGTCTAGTACCTCTCCTCAACAACACCCGAAAATGCGGGCTGAGGACGGTTCCTGTCTATCTGCGGCCCGGTAGGCCCTTTCCGCATCATGCACGCCGGCAACTGTGGAGCGCGGGCCTCTCGCGGACGATGGTTCCGCTTTCACGATCGCTCCTGTCTGATCTCCTCTCTAGTCGGGATGGCGTCAGGGTGTGGTGGGTGCCGCTTGGCCCCGCTCCGCCGCGGAGGCTCCGGCAGCCGGCTCCATGGGCAAGCCCACGTAGTTCTCCGCCAGGGAGGCGGACGCGGCCCGAGAAGACGTGACGTAGTCCAGCTCAGCGACCTGCAGCCGGTACCGGAAGTCGTCGTCGTCGTGGAAGCGGTGGAGCATAGACGTCATCCACCACGAGAAGCGACTCGCCTTCCACACTCGGCGCAGGCAGGTCTCCGAGTAAGTATCCAGCGGGTCAGTCTGGCCCGAGACGTAGAACTCGGTGAGCGCCTGTGAGAGGACGCGGACGTCGGCGACGGCAAGGTTCATGCCCTTTGCCCCGGTCGGCGGCACGATATGGGCGGCGTCCCCGGCGAGGAAGAGCCTGCCGTACTGCATCGGCTCGCAGATGAAGGAGCGCATCTGCACTATGGCCTTCTGGAAGATCTTGCCTTTCTCAAGGGTCCAGCCGTCGTCGGTGTCGAGACGCGCCTGGAGCTCCTCCCAGATCCGGTCGTCGGGCCAGTTGTCTACCTCGTCGTAGGGGTCGCACTGGAAGTAGAGGCGTTGAATCTCCGGCGAGCGCGTGCTAACGAGGGCGAAGCCCCGCTCGTTCAGTGAGTAGATCAGCTCCTCGGTGGAGGGGGGCCCCTCCACAAGGATGCCGAACCAGCCGAACGGGTACGTGCGCGTGTGCTCCTTGCGCGCCCCCTCGGGGATGGAGGTCCGGCATGGTCCGAAGAAGCCGTCGGCCCCCACCACGAAGTCGCAGACGAGCTCTTCTTCCTCCGTTTCCTCGTCGAAACGAATGGCCCCGGCGTCGAGGTCGAGCTCCGCGCCCCGGCGGAAGCGGATCTTGGGCGTCTCGGTGTCGAGGTCCCGCGCGCCGATGGCCGCAGCCCCAAAGATGATCTGCCCACCCGCCTCCAGCCGGGCGCGGTAGAGGTCCTTTACGACCTCCTGCTGGCCATACACCATGATCGCTTTGCCGCCAGTGAGATCGGCGAAGTCGATGCGGTGGCCGCGCCCGCCGAAGCGCAGCTCGATCCCGTGGTGGACGGCACCTTCACGGTTCATCCGCTCCCCAACGCCCGTCTTTCTCAGGAGTTCCACCGTCCCGTGCTCGAGCACGCCGGCCCGGACCGTCGTCTCCACCTCCTCGCGGCCGCGCAGTTCGAGCACGATCGACTCGATGCCGTGCCGGTGCAGCAGGTGCGAGAGCAGTGTCCCAGCCGGCCCGCCTCCTACGATCCCTACCTGTGTGCGCATACGCTGCTCCTCTTCAACTTGTAGAGCTGTGCTTCCCCTATCCGGGCTGCGCTCAACCAAGCTCCGGTTCCGAGTGAGCCGGAGCGGGCTCGGCTCGCTCCACCCTCGGTTCTCTGACGAACAGCAGCAGGACGAAGCTGGTCAGGATGATGCCCGCGTCCAGATAAAGGGCCGGGCCCCAGCCTCCCGTCGCGTCCTGCCAGGACGCCGCTTATAGCCGGGGAGAGCATGTATTGCTACGTCCCCGTTCATCTTCCGGTCGCACCAGACGTAGCCTCGACGGGCGTCCACTCCACCCACAGCTCCTTCGGCCCACGGAACGACTGTTGGAGTCAAATTCGATATGTTGGTCGGATGGGGAGAGCCTGAGGTCGGGTAGACGTTCTGTCAGGAGTTCAAACGCGATGCGGGCCTCAAGACGCGCCAGTGGCGCCCCGAGGCAGAAGTGTATGCCGTGGCTGAAGGCTATGTGCTTGTTGGCGTTTTCGCGGCGGATGTCGAACTCGTCCGGGTCCTCGAAGACACGCTCGTCTCGGTTGGCCGAGGCCAGGAGCAGCATGAGCCTCGCCCCTTCGGGGATCTCAACCCCGGCTACCTCGGCTGGGCGGGTCGTCGAACGGCGCCAGGCGATCACGGAGGTGTCGCGCCGCAAGGTCTCTTCGACGGCATTTTCGATCAGGGAGGGCTCCTCCCGAAGTTCGTCCCACAGTCTTGGCCGTCCGAGCAACTGCCGCAGGCCGTTCAGGATCAGGTTCGTCGTGGTCTCGTGGCCGGCGAAGGAGAGGCTGTAGCAGATGCTTACCACCTCTTGGAAGCTAAGGTTGTCCTCGTCCTCAGCCCGGATCCTTAGCAAATCGCTGGTGTAGTCGTCACCAAGATTGTTCGCCTTCTCGTGGACGAAGTTCTCAATGTAGTCGAAAAAGGAGGTCATCTTCTCAACCGCTGCCAGCTGTTCTTCGGGCAACGGACGTCCCCAGGTAATCTTCAAGCGGTCAGAGCACCAGCTCTTGAGCATCTCGGTGTCTTCCTCAGGGTAGCCGATCAGGCTGAAGACCACGCTCGCTGGCAGCGGGAACGCGAAGCGTTCCACCATGTCGGCGCGCCCGTCGGGCATCATCCGGTCGATAAGGCCGGTGGCGACCTGGCGGATGCGGGGTGTGAGGCTGGCAACGCGACGCGCTGAGAATGCCCTAGCGGCATGCTTGCGCGTGCGCCGGTGCAGGGGCGGGTCGGCAGTCGAGGTTGTGGGCACGACGCGAACACCCGCCTTCAGCTTCTCCAACGTTTTCGGAGTCAGGGGATGGAGTGGCTCCTGCACCCTCGCGTTCGAGAAGCCCTCCGGATCCTGTACGATCCCCATTATGTCCTCGTAGCGACTGAGGACCCAGAAATCTATCTTCGGTGCGTAGAAGATGGGTGTCTCGCGCCGGAACCGCGCGTAGTACGGGTAAGGATCCTCTAGGTAATCGGGAGCGAGCGGATCGAAGTCCGGGTCGACCGGATAGTTGGCGTGTTGCGGTTCGATATTCTGGCTCATGACCTCCTCCTGCCTATTCGTAAGTGCTCTGGTGGTGCTTGAGGACTAGCACTCCCGTTTGTCTCCTCTCGCTTCTGAGAACCTATTAGGATCGGCGAGCACGCGTTGGGCGATGGCGAAAGCGGCGTTGGCAGCTGGAACCCCGCAGTAGATCGCCCCCTGCAGAAGTACCTCCTTTATCTCGTCTTCGGTAAGACCATTGCGCAGGGCCGCCCGCACGTGCATCTCCAGCTCCTCGAGCCGGCCCAGCGCCATGAGCGCGGTCAGGGTGATACAGCTACGTGTTCTGCGGTCCAGTCCGGGCCGGGTCCAGATCTCGCCCCACGCGTAGCGCGTGATCAACTCCTGAAAGTCGGCGGTGAAAGGCGTCGTACGCGCGACGGCGTCGTCGACATGCTCGTCTCCCAGTACCTCGCGGCGTATCTTCATCCCGCGCTCATGGCTAGAGTCGCCCACAGTCATTACCCCTCCCTTAATGTCAGATGGTCTAGGATCGCCTTCGTCACGGGCTCAGGCTGCTCGACGTTGGCCAAGTGCGCCGCTGGGGAGAGCACTATCAGACGTGCGTCGGGTACCGAGGCGCAGATGAACTCCGACCGATCAGGTGGGGCCGCAGGATCCTCGGCTCCGGTGATAACCAACGTAGGAGTCCGAATCCGACCCAGCCTCCCCGGCAAATCCGCCGCCGAGACTGCCTCGCAGCAACTCGCATACCCCTCTGGCGGGGTATCGCGCAACATCTGCCCGGCCCATTCGACGACCTCTGGACGGCTCTCGCGGAACGCAGGCGTGAACCAGCGCTCCAGGACGGCGTCGGCGACCTTCGTGACGCCGTGTTGCCGGACTGTCCAGGCGCGAGATTCGTACGCGTCAGGATCGAAACGGGCGGAGGTGCAGCAGAGCACCAGACGGTCGATGCGCTCCGGTGTTTCGCTCGCGAGCCACATCCCCACCATCCCCCCGATAGAGAGGCCGCAGAAAGAGAAGCGTTCTACCCCTAGCCGGTCCAGAAGCGCCGTTACGTCGCGCCCGAGATCCTCGATAGTGTAGGGGCCAGGTGGAACTGGAGAGCCGCCATGCCCGCGGTGGTCGTAGCGCAGGAGGCGGAACCGCTCGCGCAGCGCGGGCGCCTGATCCCGCCACATATCTAGCGTCGTGCCCAGAGAGTTCGACAGCACCAGGACCGGCGCATCCTCCGGCCCCTCCATCAGGTGGTTCAACCTCATGGTGGTCCCCTCTATTATGTCGGCACCTCCCTGCGGTACAGCGCGAGCGCCCGGTCGACGAAGGCCCCGGCCGACCCGAGGTAGCCCTCCGGATCGAGCGCAGCGTCGATCTGCTCGGTCGAGAGCCGTTCGCGCAGAACCGGCTCCGCCAGGAGCTCCTCGCGGAACGGCCTCCCGCTATCGGCGGCCCGCCTGGAGGCCGCCTCCACCAGCTCGTGGGCCTCCAGCCGCCCGAGAAGGTTCGCTACGACAGTTGTGACGTTCTCGGCCATGAGCATCCCCTTGGTCTCGTATAGGTTCTCTCGCATCTTCTCGGGATTGACCTCCAGTCCCTCCGTCACCTCACGCATGGCGGCTGCGGCCCCTCCGGTCAGGGCGAGCGCGTCGCTTAGAGCTTCCCACTCCGAGTGCCACGCCCCCGCGGCGCGCTCGTGCTCCTGGGTGATCGCCGCCTGGAGCGTGCGCGAGAGGTCCTGCACCCGGCGAGTACTGGCGGCAACGGTCACGGAGAGGATTGGGTTGCGCTTGTGGGGCAGCGTCGAAGAACCTCCCCGTCCCTGCCCTCCGGGATCACATGGCTCGGCCACCTCCTCGACCTCCGTCTGGGCCATCAGGATCACATCGAGCGCTATCTTTCCCAGGACGCCCGCGAGGAGCGAGAGTGCCCCCCCGACCTCCGCGACCCGGGTCCGGTCGGTGTGCCACGGCACGAGGGGCTCGGCGAGGTCCAGCTCCCGCGCGAACTCCTCCAGCACGGAGATCCCGGAGCCGCCGAGCGAGGCAAGAGTCCCAGCCGCTCCACCGAGCTGCGCGGCGAGCGTCGAGCCGCGTACGTCGAGCAGCCGTCTCCTCGCCTCCAGCACCGAGACCAACCAGCCCGCCGCCTTGAGGCCGAAGGTGGTCGGGAGGGCCTGCTGCATGAGCGTCCGTCCGGCCATGAGAGTGTCTCGGTGGGCTTTGGCGAGACGGGCGCAAGCCGCGGCGATGCCGTCCACCTCGGCGAGGATCAGGTCCAAGGCGCGCCGAGCGACGAGCATCGCCGCGGTGTCCGTGATGTCCTGGCTCGTCGCCCCCTTGTGGACGTAGCGGGCGGCATCTTTGGAGACCCCGGAGACCGATGCTGTGAGTGCCTTGACGAGCGGCGGTACGGGATTGCCCGCGGCGCGTCCCGCGTGCCCGATCTCCTCAGGGTCGAGAAGGTTCACGTTAGAGCGAGTGGCAATGATTTCGGCGGCCTCCGGAGGGACCAGATCGGCTCGCGCCTGCGCGGCTGCCAGCGCCGCCTCCGCGGCGAGCATAGCCTCCAGCCAAGCCCTACCCGAGACAGCCTCACGGAACCCGTCCGGAACGAAGATCGGCCTGAACAGCTCTCCGGACATCCTCCCGCCCCTTTCGCTACTCGTCCGAGAACCCGAAGAACGCGGTCTGGTTATCGCCCTGGAGCCGTATGTCGAAGCGCAAGACGCCTCCTTCATCAACGGAGATAAGCGTTCTTCGAAGCTCCGGGTCCTCGATGGAGGAGAGGACGGGATCCGACGAGTTCGCCTCCACCTCGTCCGGGAAGTAGATCCGGGTCACGACCCGCCTCAGGAGACCGCGGGCGAAGACCGAGACCATGATGTGCGGGGCCTGGGGTTGGTCCTCGGGACCGGGGACTGCGCCCGGTTTGAGCGTCACGAAGGAGAACTTACCGCCATCCACAGTATCGGAACGCCCGAACCCGGCGAAACCTTCGTCGAGCGGCAGGTCCTCACGGTCGACTTCGGGGTCGCCGTAGCGGCCCGCCCGGTTGGCCTGCCAGATCTCGACCATCGCGTCGGGCACGGGATCTCCCGCCCCATCGTAGACCGTGCCTTCGATCCTTATCGCCCGAGGGTGATCGGGGGCGACTAGCTCGGAGCGGTCCTCGTCTAGGAGCGCGTCGTGGAAAAAGGGACCTATGGTCTGAGAAGGCGTCGTCGCGGAGCCCATCAGTGGTCCTCCATCGGGGTCGCGTCCCTTCCCTCTAGTACGATGTCGAAGCGGTAGGCCAGGGCCCACTCTGGCTCCGTCGTCTCTAGGTCGAAGGAAGAGATCATACGCTCCATGGCCTTCGGGTCTCTGACCGACTGGAAGATGGGGTCTTGCCCGAAGAGCGGGTCGCCCGGGAAGTACATCTGGGTTATGAGCCTGCTCCTGAAAGCCGGCCCGAACAGGGAGAAGTGGATGTGGGCCGGGCGCCAGGCGTTGTGGTGGTTCTTCCAGGGGTACGCCCCCGGCTTGACCGTTACGAACCGGTAGCGGCCCTCCCCATCGGTGAGACACCGTCCCGCGCCGCCGAAGTTGGGGTCGAGCGGAGCGAGATGGCGGTCGAGGTGGTGGGTGTAGCGCCCGGCGGCGTTTGCCTGCCAGATCTCGACGAGGCTGTACTTCACCGGCCGGCCGTCGCCGTCGAGCACCCTGCCGTACACAATAATGCGCTCCCCGAGCGGTTCGCCCTCGTGTTGGCGGGTCAGGTCGCTGTCCAACTCTCCTATCGACTGACGCCCGTAGGCGGGACCGGTGGTGTCAGAGAGTGTCTTCGGCAAGATAATGAGCGGCTTCTTGGGTGCCCGGAGGCGTGTCGCCACATAATCCGCATACAGGTACGGCGGCTGCCCGTTATCCTCTGAGCGCAAACCAGCGGTATCATCGGTGCGCGGCTGTGTCACCCGCGTTCCTCCTTTCTCGCTCAGGCTGGCTTCTCGACGACCATCGCGATACCCTGCCCGACCCCTATGCACATCGTGGCCAAGCCGTAACGGACCTCATCGCGGCGGTTCATCTCGTGCACGAGCGTCGTCAGTATCCTCGCCCCCGAGGCACCCAACGGGTGCCCCAAGGCTATCGACCCGCCGTTGGGGTTCAACCTTTCGTCCTCGGCACCCGTCCCCCACTCGTGCAGACAAGCCAAGACCTGGGCCGCGAAGGCCTCGTTGAGCTCTACGAGGTCAACGTCGTCCAGCGTGATCCCGGCTCTATCGAGCGCCTTCTCGGTGGCGGGCACGGGGCCTAGGCCCATCACCCGCGGCGGCACCCCCGCCACTCCGATGCTTCTTATCTTCGCTAGAGGCTCTAGGCCGTGCGCTTCGGCGTATTCCCTGGAGACAACCAACACCGCCGCGGCCCCGTCGTTCAGGGAGCTGGAGTTGCCCGCCGTCACGCTACCGCCCTCGCTGAAAGCGGGCTTGAGTTTGGCGAGCTTCCCGAGCGTGGTATCGCGTCTGGGGCCCTCGTCGGCGTCCACCACCGTATCGCCCTTGCGTCCCTTTACCGTGACCGGCACGATCTCCTCGCGAAACCTCTTTTCGTCCTGGGCGGCCACGGCCTTCTGGTGGCTGCGCAAGGCGAAGCGGTCCTGAGCCTCCCTGGAGACGTCGTACTCCTGTGCGAGCCCCTCGGGCTGGTCCTCGTCTGGGGTGAGATGGAAGCGCTCCTGGGCGAGGTTCTCGGCGGTCATCCCCAAGGAGTCGGTGTGACCCAACTCCTCCATCTTCGGGTTCACCATGCGCCACCCCAACGTGGTGTCGTGCATGGTGGCGTTCCCGGTTGGGAAGGCGCGCTCTGGCTTGAGCACCGCCCAAGGGGCGCGGCTCATCGACTCCACCCCCCCGCCTATGTAGGCGCCGGCCTCACCGAGCATCACCGACCTAGCAGCCTGCGAGACCGCCTCCAGCCCTGAGCCGCACAGCCTGTTGACGGTGGCGCCGGCCACGGTCTCGGGGAAGCCTGCCAAGAGCAGGCTCATCCTGGCAACGTCGCGGTTGTCTTCTCCGGCCTGATTGGCGCAGCCGAAGTAGACGTCCTCGACCTCTACGGGGGGTACGCCGGTACGCTCCGTCAATGCACCGAGCGCGACTGCGCCTAGGTCGTCGGGCCTGATGGTGGCCAGAGCGCCGCCGTGCCTGCCGACGGGGGTACGCACCGCCCCCACGATCCAGGCTTCCTTTAACTGCATATCTCTCCCCTTGCTCTCGTGTTACGGTTTTGCGACGTTGCTTCCGCACATGCCCCTAACTACCAATGGCCGTAACCGGGTGACCTTCGTTTCAGGCTTTCTTTCGTGACGTCTCGGTTCTCGCTTTGAGGTCGCGCAGGATCTCCAGTTCCTTCTGCGTTGGCGGATCGGTTAGCTCCAGCTCCTCAGCCACCTTCAGGTCCCAACCCGTTGCCTCCTTCGCCTCC
>Ga0126306_10002039_pt1 | contig 11211 bp, 9 predicted proteins | sample Plot27_FD_92592 | JGI IMG/M metagenome (GOLD analysis project Ga0126306, IMG submission 92592) | Serpentine soil microbial communities from UC McLaughlin Reserve, CA, USA - Plot27 | ecosystem: Environmental > Terrestrial > Soil > Grasslands | place: USA: UC McLaughlin Reserve, Lake County...
AAGGTCTTGGTGCCGAACCCGCCGTTCGGGGAGAAGCCTCCGCCGTCGCGACTGCTTCCTTGCCTCTCGCGCCGGTTTTTGAGACTCAATACCTGCCCTCCGCGGGATAACGCGCTACTCGCATTCGACCGACGGCCACGCCTTCGAAGAAGGGTCCCTCCTGCGGGCCAACGATGCCGCGCCCTAAACTCCGCGACGAGGCTTCGCCCCGGAAGCCTAACACGGTACCCAGGGGTCCGCCACCTCTGCGGGTGTCTGTCTTCCGGGCGAACACAACATCTAGGTGAGGCCTGAGGCTACTCGTCGGTGTCTTCGCCGCCGGACTCCTCCAACGTCACGACCGGCGTCCCCAGAGATCCGCCCTGGCTCTGTATAAACTGGCGCTCCAAGGTGTAGGCCTGCACCATCATCGCGAGCTCCAGCTTGTCGCGCTCGGCGGGGAGCGTACCGGCTTCTTCCTGCCTGGCTAGTTCCTCCCCCCCGACGCCGAGGGTCTTTTCCAGCTCCCCGATTCTGCGCCGCATCTTGAGCCGGCCGCCGGGGGTCAGGCGCAGGTAGGTCCTCTCTTCGGGGCCCTGCAGTGGGTAGACCCAGGCGTTCTTGAGCCAGGATTGCAGGATCTCGTTTCTGAGTTGCCCTTTGTCTCTTAGCTCCATGACGCTCCACGTTCTCTTCCACTTCGGCCCACGTAATGTACCCGCTACCCTCCCGAAACTCCACCGCGCTCCGCGCGTACTAAGGGTGCAATGACGAACGCGCCGCAAGACCTCGCGCTCGCGCCCTGGAAGAGGCTCCGGGAGGACCTCGCCGGGTACTTCGCGGCCCGCGCCCGGGGGCTGCTCGCGCCAGGACTCGCCCTGGCTCGCCGGGACGGCCAGGGTTTCGGCTGGCTGCGCGTGCACGGACCGGAGGGCGCGAAGATCGAAGCAGGGGACGTGGGGGCCACCATCGAGGGCGCCGGACCTTCGCGCCACAGGATGCTGGCCGACGGCGTGGAGATCCTCGTGGCCGAGACCGCGGGGTCCGCGAACGTCCTGGAGGTGAGGTGCGGGGGCCGCGTCTACGAGGTCCGGCTCGGTCTCCTGCGCAACGCCGCCGTCGCCCGCTCCTCTGATGAGGTAGAGTCGGCGCGCATCGCCGGCGGCCTCACGAACCGTAGCTACGAGGCCTCTTTCGACACCGGGGACGAAGGGTCGCTGCCCGTGGCCTTCTTTCTCTTCTACCGCCTCGTCGCGCTGCGGCGCCGGGCCTTTCTGACGGGTGCCCGAGGGGGCGAAGTCCCGAGCCCGTAGGTAAAGCGCCGTCCCGGAGAGACAACCACGGAAGGAGGACAGGTGCACGAAGATCAGAACTACGGAAGGTCGCCGGAACCGGGCGACGCGACGGGGGACCCGGTGAGCGGCGATCCGTCAGGCGGTGCGATGAGCCCCCAGGACGAGCGCGCCTGGTCCGTGCTGGCGCACCTGAGCGTGCTCGCAGGGCTCGTGGGGCTCATGCCGCTCGGCGCCCTCATCGTCTGGCTGGCATACAAAGACCGCTCGCCGCGGGTGGCGTTCCACGCTCTGCAAGCGCTCTGGTACCAGCTGGCGTGGGTCGCCATCCTCGTCGTGGGTTGGTTCGCGACGCTCGTCTTGAGCCTGATGCTGATAGGGCTTCTGCTCGTGCCGGTGATGCTGTTGGCATCCCTCGTACCGTTCTTCCACGGGTGCTACGCAGCCTACAGGGTCGGCCAGGGAGAGGACTACCGCTACCCGTTTATCGCCGACAGGATAGACGGCGGCGCGAGGAGGACCCTCTAGAACTGCGGCTGGCGATAGTCCTCGGGGGTAGCGTAAACGGTTATCGTGGATCCTCGGGGCGCAAGGGTACCGATGGCGGGGTCCGTGGCCCACGTTACACCGCGGCTGGCGTAGCCCCTCTGGTAGTCGTAGACGAACCTCACCTCGAACCCCTTGCTCGCCAGGGTCTCCTCGGCGAAGTAGTCGTAGAAGGCCCGCACGTCCGGCACACGGACGAGGTCGCGGCGCGCGGGCGCCGAGGCTGCGGCGGAAGCCTCCGCAGACGACGCCTCGGCCGAGGTCGCGAAGTTCAGGGCAGGGGCCTCCGCGGGCTCCGGTTCGCGGGAAGGTTCGGGTGCCGCCGGGGCCTCCCCGGTCTCGATGGGCTCGGCCCGGCTGAGGGCTCCCTCTCCCACGCTGCGATCCAGCAACGGTAGGTCCGCAGGCCCGAGGCCGGCCGCCAGGGCGCCGCCGGCCAGCGCCACCAGCAGGGCGAGCGTCGCGGCGAGGACGAGGAGCCCATTGCGGCCCCCGCGGTGGGCGACGGAGTGGTGAACCTCGGCCGTCTTCTCGATCTTCACGGGGGGCCCGACGTCTATCTCTTCGAGCATCGCGCTCGCCGAGGGGTATCGGTCTTTCGGGTCCTTGGCCAGGGCCTTCAGGATGACCGCCTCCATTTGGGGTGAGATCTTCTTGTCCAGCTTGCGCGGCGGCGTGGGGTCCTTGTGGATGTGCTGCTGGGCGAGTTCCCTGACGCCGCCGGAGAAGGGCGGTCTGCCAGTAAGGCAGTGGTAGAGCAGAACCCCGACGGAGTAGACGTCGCTGCGCTGGGTAGCCTCCAGGCCCATGAGCTGCTCCGGGGACATGTAGCGGGCGCTGCCCACGATCTCTCCCGGCTTCCCGACATCGACGCCATCCTCCTCGACGATCCTGGCGATACCGAAGTCGGCCACCTTCACGGTCCCGGCCGCCGTCACCAGTATGTTCGACGGCTTTACGTCCCGGTGGATGACGCCGCGCCGGTGGGCATAGGAGAGCGCCCGCAAGAGCTGCGCCGCCACCCTGCGGGCGAACTTCTCGTTCAGGTGCCCGTTGCGGTGCCCGCCGAGGAGTTGCCCGATGTCATGTCCGGCGACGCACTCGGCCACGATAAACGGCAACTCTCCGTCCTGGGAGATATCGTAGACCTTGACGATGTTCTCGTGGTCGAGGCAGGCCATCGCCCGCGCCTCCTGCCTGAAGCGCCCGCGGAAAGAAGGCACCTCGGCGTAGCGCTGGTGGAGCGTCTTCAGCGCGACTGTACGCCCAAGGATGGCGTCCTCCGCCTTGTAGACGACCGCCATACCGCCTGCGCCCAGCGTGCTCTGTACCCTGTAGCGACCCCCCAGGAGGGTTCCAACCGAGGCTTCCAGCGCCTCACCACCTTCGACCGCGCGTGCCCTGGTATGCAAATTATATAGCGCGGTCAGTGATCCAGGTACGGTCTCGGGCGGACGAGCCGAGCGGCGCCCAACATGATGGATCGCCCCGAAACCGGGCGCTACATCTTGTGGCCCGATCCGAGGTAGCGGCGTGTCATAAGGGGATGTTTTGGCCTCCAAGGGTGGGCTGAGGAAGACCTAGCTGACCTCTCTCACCCAGGCGGCGACCCATCCACCGTCGGACCTTACGTAGTCGCCCCTCCACGAGACGCCCTTAAGCCGGTCGAAGAGCCGGGTGGCCTCGCTGCCCACCAACCCCATCTCCTCGCCCATCGCCTCGACCTCGCTCCGTTGGACGTGGACCGGGCAGTCCTTCAGCTTCTGCTTGAGGGCCTCGCGCATCAGGATCTGAGCCTGCCTGTCGGGGGTCCGGTACCTTCCTTCTCTGATGACCACCGATCTCCTTTCCTGATCCTGTCGGGGCCAGTCTGCGCCCCGCTACCGCGCAAATCTGTCGTACAAAACACTCAACGCCGCTCTTCTCCGTTAGTAACCTGATACGTTGGAGCCCTTATCCACGATCACCACGGCGACCGGTCCTACGGTCGCCGTGGTGCGGCTCACCATGCTACCCTGGTCGGGGAGGTTAACGTGTGTAGTCGGCCGCCCTCCTCTCTAGAGCCTGCGCTCCGGGCCTATCCTCGCTTTTTGCGACGGCCCCCGAGCAGCGAGTAGCCCACAGGCACCACGAGCAGGGTAAGGAAGGTCGAGGTGACGAGGCCGCCTATCACCGGGATGGCGAGGCTGCTCGAGACGAGGGCGCTCCCGCCGCCGCCGAAACCGAAGGCCAGCGGCGTGAGGGCGAAGATCGTCGCCAGGGCGGTCATGAGGATCGGCCTAAGACGCGTCCGGCCGGCCTCCACGATCGCCTCGTCGAGCGAGGCGTGCCGGTCTCGGGCGTTCTGGACGAAGTCAACCAACAGGATGGCGTTCGAGACGACGATCCCGATCAGGAGCAGGACCCCGAGCAGGGATGGGACGCTCAGGGCTGTGTCCGTTAGCAACAGCGCTCCGAAGGCGCCCACCGTGGTGAGCGGGACCGCGAGCAATATGATCAGGGGCACCACCAGCGACCCGAAGAAGACGACCAGGATGAGGTACACGAGCGCGAGCGCCACGGCGATCGAGAGTATGAGGTTCCTGAAGCTCTCCTCGATGTCCTCGGACTCGCCCCCGACCTGGGCCGCAACACCCTCAGGCAGGACGAGCGTCGTAAGGGAGCTCTGCACGTGGCTAGACACCGAGTTGGTGTCCTCGGAGGTTATGGTGCCCGTCACGGTCACCGCCCGGTCCCCGTCAACCCGGCTCACGGCGGCCGGCGCCTCGACTTCCCTAACCTCCGCCACGTCCTCAACGGCGGCGCCAGGGCCTACCGGGAGGTTCCTGACCTCCTCGAGCGAGTCCACCGACCCCTCGGGCACGGCGACGGAGACGGGCGTCTCGCCGATCGTGAGCTGCGACCCGCCGCCGAGCAGGCCCCCCAGGGAGGTAGGTACCTGCGTCGGGGAGAGGCCGGCCCCGGCTGCCCGCTCGGCGTCCAGGACAACCTCTACCTCCGGGCTGACGTCGGAGAGGTCGCTCTCGACGTTGGTCACGCCGTCGCTGCTCTGGAGGTCCTCGGTGACGAGCTCCGACGCCTCGCGCAGCTCGCCCTCGGAGCCGCCGGTGATAAGTACCTCAAGCCCGCCGGTGGGCGGCCCCTGGTTTAGCACCTCGACCTGGAAATCCTCCCCATAGAGGTCGCGCCCGCGCTCGTCTACGCGGCTTAAGGTTCTCGAGACGTCCGCGTTCTCCTTCACGGTGATAAAAGCCTGCGCCTGGTTGCCGGCGCGCAGGGGCGTGTCGGGGTTGAAGTTGTCCTCCCCGCCAACGGAGAGCTGGTAGCCCTCGACCCCGGGGTCGTCGAGCAGGGAGTCCTCGAACGGGCGCAGCTCGTCCGCGGTCTCTTCGACGGCGGTCCCCGAGGGTAGCTCGGCGGTGGCTTGCAACAGCCGCTCCTCGCTCGGCGGGAAGAAGCTGACCGCGAGGAACGGTATGGCGGCGAGGCCGCCGGCGAAGGTTAGCAACGCCAGCACCACGACCGCGAGCCGGTGCCGCAGGCTCCAGCGCAGCGCCGACGTGTACAGGGCGCCGAGGAGACCCGCGCCGTTCTCGCCGCGCCTCCCGCCTCCCATGCGCACCGCGAAGAAGGCGCAGACCAGGATCAGGAGCGCCGCCAGCCCACCGGCGGCAGCGAGAAAGGCCCGCGAGCCGGTGTCCACGCCTGAGACCGCGCCCACCACGGCGTCGGCGAACCCGTTCAAGGCGTCCACAGCGCCCGGCGGCACGCCGGGGACCTCTTCGAGCACGCCGGCGCGCGCCGCGACGACGGCGACGACGGCGACCACGCCGAGCGCGGCGAGGAACACGAGCATCCCGAAGAGCACCCGCACAAAGCCTCTCCGTCCGTTCCTGGCCCGCCGCAGCCGCCGGCTCTCCGTCTCGAAGAAGTCGTCTTTCTCATCCGCAGGAGGATCTCGCTCCTCTTGCGTGTAGAGTGCGTGGTCTTCGGCGGGATCGTCCTTGGGAGGCCGGCGCTTTATGAAGGCGCTGGCGAGGACCGGGATGATAGTTACGGAGACGAGCAGCGAGGCGAGCAGGGCAAAGGCGACGGTCAGGGAGAGGGGGAGGAAGAACTTGCTGACGATGCCGCCCACCAGTCCCAGGGGCACGAAGACGGCGGTCGTCGTCAGGGTGGAGGAGGTGATCGCGCTTGCCACCTCCGTGGACCCCCTGAGCGCCGCCTCCTCGGGCTCGTAGCCCTTCTGGACGTAGCGGTAGGAGTTCTCGAGCACCACGATGGCGTCGTCCACCACCCTACCCACGGCGATGGTCAGGCCCGCGAGCGTGATGATGTTGAGGGTGAGGTTGTCCGCCCAGGAGAAGAGGAGGGCGGCCAGTATCGAGGTGGGCAGCGACACGGCGGTCACCAGCGTGGCGCGCACGGACCCAAGGAACAGGAAGATGATAAGGATCGCCAGAGCTCCGCCGATGAGCGCCTTGTCCACTAGGCCGCTCACGGACTCCTCGACGTCCTCTGCGGAGTTGAACAGCACGAGTACCCGGTCCTCACCAAGGTCGTCGCGAACCTCCCGGAGCGCCTTCTCGACTCCTTCGGCGACCTCGACGGTGTTGGCGTCGGGCTCCTTGGTCACGTTGATGCCGAGGCTCGGCTCGTCGTTGGTCCTCGAGACGCCGGCGATATCGGACGAGACCTCGCGCACTTCGGCCACGTCGCCGAGCAAAGGGGGCTCCTGAGCCGCGCTCGCCGCTCCGCCGGCTGGCGTCGGAGCACTGGCCGCCACCGGTGGTGCGCTCTCCGCGGCCCCACCCGCCACCCCTCCCGGGACGGCCCCGGTGGGCGCGCCGGCCGCCGCTCCGCCCGCGACGCCGACGGGCAGCTCCGCGAGGGCTCCAGAGCCGGCGAGATCGCTCGTGGTGCGCACGGGGGTGGCGAGGCCGTCTAATTTCACCTCACCGACGGGCGTGTTGACGCCAGCGGCCCCGCTTATCGCGCCGACCACGGCGTCGGCCGAGAGACCGTTCTCCCCGAGCGCCTTGGGGTCGAGCTCCACCTCTATCTGGCGCTCGGCGCCGCCGACGAGGTCGGCGCTCGCGACGCCCTCGACGTCCTCTATGAGCGGCACGGCCTCGTCCCGGGCGTAGTCGGTGAGGCTGGTGAGCTCCCCACTCTCCGCCGAGAGCGACACGTTCATGATCGGGAACTCGGAGGCGGACTGCGCCCGCACCTCGGGCTCCTGTGCCTGCTGCGGGAGCGTTATGCCGTCGAGGGCGTTGCCCAGCTCGGCCTCGGCCTCCTCGGTGTCAGTGTCGAGCGCGAACTCGATCAGGACCACCGAGAAGCCCGCCGAAGAGGTGGACTGGATGCTCTCTATGCCCTCGACGTCGTCCACGGCCACCTCCACGGGCTGGGTGACCTCCTCGTCCACCAGATCGGGCCCCGCGCCGGGCACGGGCGTCGAGACCGTCACGATGGGGAACTCTATGTCGGGCAGCAGCTCCTGGTTGAGGCGCGTGGTGGCGTAGACGCCGCTCGCTATAAGGATGACGGCTCCGAGGAAGACGACGGACCTCTTCTTGAGGCACCAGCGGACGACCGCTCCCATCAATTCTTCTCCCCCGGCGCCGCGCCGAAGCCCTCGGTCAAAGCCCTCAAGCCCTTCACGAACGCCCGTGCCTCCTCGTCGGTGAGCCGCGCAAAGGCCTCTGCCAGCCTCCGCCGCCGGACCTCCATCAGCCGGAGCGCCACCTCGCGCATCTGCGGCGCGTAGTCCACCAACACGACCCGACGATCCGCCGTCCCGTGTCTGCGCTCGACCATCCCGTGCTCGACCAGCCTGTCCACGAGCTGGGTGGCAGCTGGTGGCGAGACCCCGAGGGCGTCGGCCAACTGGCCCACGGAGTGGGGCCCCCGAGAGAGTGCGATCAGGATTTGCACGTGCCCCGGCGAGACCCGCACGTCCACCGGCACACCCCGGCTCGCGAACTCCGCCATCTCAGCCGGGTCCGGACCCCCGATTAACCGCATAATGGTCGGCATCAACATTAAGACCTCGTCGATGAGCCGTTCTCGCTTCAAGTAACAACTCCTACTTATTTAAGCCGCTTAATTTCTCAATTATTGAATAAAAGTCGGGGTTGTCAAGGGTCGGGCGATCTTTTCCGGCAAGGAAGGGGTACGATCTGGGCGACCGAAGGTTTCTGGAAGCGGAGGACGCGGTTGGCTAGAGGAAGGAAGGCGCTGGTGGCTGTGGGGACGCTCGGCGTTCTCGCTGCAGTGAACTGGAGGCTGGAGCGGGGCGGCGGGTCCCTCTCGAGCCGTCTCGGTGGCGAGACGCGTTACTACCGCTGGAGCGGTGGGGATCTCGCGTATGCGGTCGCCGGGGAGGGGGAGCCCCTGTTGCTGGTGCATGGGGTCTACGCGGGGGCTTCGTCGTTCGAGTTTCGCAAGAACTTCGGCGAGCTCTCGGCGAAGTTCCGGGTCTACGCGCTTGACCTTTTGGGGTGCGGTCTCTCGGAGAGGCCCCGGCGGCGCTACGCGCCCGAGGATGTCACCGCGCAGGTCGAGGATTTCGTGCGGGAGGAGATCGGAGGTTCGGCCCACCTCGTCGCCAGCTCGCTCTCCGGCGCTCTAAGCGTACCCGCGCTGGTCAGGAGCCCGAGGCTCTTCAAGAAGGCGGTCCTCGTCTGCCCGACCGGTTACGGGAGCCTGGACAGGCCCTCCGGCTACCTGGGGGACGCGATCTACGGCCTCTTCCTAGTCCCTGTCGTCGGTGACTCGCTCTACCACACGATTGTCTCCCGGCGGGGCATCCGCTACTACCTCAAGAGGATGGCCTACCACGACCCGGGGCTCGTCACGGAGGATCTAGTAGACGACTATTACAGGACCGGCCATCGGGGAGGAGCGAAGTACTTCCCGGCGGCGTTCGTCTCCGGCAAGCTGAACCTGGGCTTAGCCGACTACTGGCCGCGGGTGCCGCAGCGGACCCTGATCTGCTGGGGGCAAGAGGCCAAGATCACCCCGGTCTCCGAGGCGGAGAAGTTCGTGCGGCGCAACCCCCGCAGCGAACCTCGCATCTTCAGGGACGCCGCCCTGCTCCCCCACGACGAGCGCGCGGAGACCTTCAACCGGGAGGTGCGCGAGTTCCTCTCGCGCGCGAGGGCCTCGCGCTAGGTGCGGCGCCAGCGCGGGCCGCAGGAAGGCGTTCGTAAACGCAGCGCCAGAAGGCGGGCTCGATATGGTATCTTACGTCGCCGGTGAAGTCCTCCACTGACACGAAAAAGGGGCGGAGAGGGTGGGCCGCGTTCCTCGCCGGCGCGGGGGTCTCTCTGTTCGTGTTCGTCCTCTACCTTAGGACCCTGGCGCCGACGATACTTCCCTACGAGTCGCCCGACCTGCTCGACGTGCCGATGCTCCAGATGCAGGTCTGCGTGCTCGGTATGACGCACCCTACCGGTTATCCCTCCTACCTCATGCTGTCGCACCTCTTAACGTACCTGCCGATCGGCGATTGCGCCTACCGCGCCAACCTCGCCTCGGCCGCCTACGCGGCGCTGGCCGTGGCTGCGGTCTTCGCGGCGGGATACCTGTTGAGCCGGCGGGTGATAGCAGCAGCGGCGGCGGCCCTCGCCTTCGGGCTCGGGGGAACCCTATGGTCCCAGGCCGTCATGGCCGAGGTCTACACGCTCAACGCCCTGCTCGTGGCGCTCACCATTCTCGCCCTGCTCCTCTGGAGGGAGCGCCGGAGGGACCGTTATCTCCTGCTCTCCGCCTTCCTCACAGGGTTCTGCATGACCAACCACCTCACCAGCGGGTTGCTCTTACCCGCGAGCCTCCTCTTCGTGGTCCTCGTCGACTGGCGCCAGCTCGTGGACTTGAAGCTGGTTCTAAAGGGCGTCGTCCTCTTCGTGGCCGGGCTCGCGGCGTACCTGTACCTCCCGCTAAGGTCAGCTATGGACCCACCCTTCAAGGCCAATGACCCGACGAACTTCGAGCGTTTCTGGTACGTGGTCAGCGGGGGTAACCTGCGCGGCGGGTTCTTCGCCTTTGGGCCCGCGGAGCTGCCGGGTAGGCTGGCGTTCTACTTCCGTCACCTCCTCGACAACCTACACCTGGGATTGCTGGCGGCCGGCACGGTCGGCTTCGTGGTCCTATTGCTGCGCGAGCGTGCGGCGGCGGCGCTCCTCGGATTCTTATACCTCGGCTGGTTCATCCACGCCGTCGAGAACGACATCCCGGACATCCAGCTGTATTTCATCCCGACCTACCTGGTGCTCGCCCTCGCGGTCGCCGTGGGGTTCGGATTCTTGCTCTCGGAAGCGGAGAGCCTGCTCCTCAGGTTCCGGAGGGTCCCGAGGGGGGCTATCCTGGGCGTGCTCTCGGTGGCGCTGCTGCTCCTACCGCTGCCGGGCGTCCAGGAGACTTACGCGAGCAACGACATGAGCGGGGACTACAGGGGGCGCGAGATCCTTGAGGACGTGGCCGACAACGCCGCGCCGAACGCGACCATCCTGCACCACAGGAGCAACCTCTGGTACCTCGTGCTGGTGGAGGAGCGGCGGCAGGACCTGACCCTCGTCGATCCCTTCTGGCACAACAGGGAGATCGGCTACGCCGACATCGTCTGGCCCGCCGACGTCGACCTCGCGACCGCGAATCGCCGCTACGGCACCGACGACTTCACCGGGGTCACCGCCGCGGAGAAGGCGGCGGAGAAAGGCCCCGTATACGTCCTCAGCCAGGAGGACATAAACCCCAGCGGCTTCTATGAGGCGGGGTGGCGCACGGTCCAGGTCGAAGGGACCCTCTGGCGGCTAATCCCGCCAGAGGGTCAGTCCGGAACCCGCGAGGAAGGCTAGTCCCGGTCTAGTCCCGGGGGTGATCCCGGCATTCCACGCGGCAAACGAGTCCGTCAGGGACCGACGTTCTCGGCGGCGCGACACTCCTCTCCCTCGCATCCGCGCAGCGCTTCGAGCCATCCCTCGAACCGCCAGAGGCTATCAAGACCGGCGTCCTCGTACGTGTTGTCGAGCTGGTAGGGGTCCTCACTCAGGTCGTAGAGCTCACTCTCCCCCGTCTCGTACTCCACGTACAGGTGGTCTTGCGTCCTGACAGCCTGTAGGCCGGGACGGCCTGCGTTCTGGAGCGGGGCCTCGTCGAGGGGGGAGGCTCGCCGCTGGTCCTCCGGGGGCTGCGTGTCGCCGGTCAGCAGCGGTATCAGCTCGCCGTCGTCGACGGACTCCGGCACGTCGACGGACTCGTCCAGGGCCTCCACGAGGAAGGCTTGCCGCCAGTCTTCCATCGACGGTGGATCGTCGCCCAGCAGCGGCACCAGCGAACGCCCGTCCACAAAGGGCGGTGTCTCGGCGCCACCAAGGTCGGCGAAGGT
>Ga0126306_10002040_pt1 | contig 11207 bp, 6 predicted proteins | sample Plot27_FD_92592 | JGI IMG/M metagenome (GOLD analysis project Ga0126306, IMG submission 92592) | Serpentine soil microbial communities from UC McLaughlin Reserve, CA, USA - Plot27 | ecosystem: Environmental > Terrestrial > Soil > Grasslands | place: USA: UC McLaughlin Reserve, Lake County...
TCGGGATCGTCGAGGATCTCCGGTCCCGCCGCCTCGGCGAGGAGGTCGCGCAGGCGCGGGTTTGCCTGATGCAGCCAGCGCCGGAAGGTGATGCCGTTGGTCTTGTTGACGATGCGGTCCGGATAGAGCGCGTGCAGGTCCTTGAAGACGGTCTTGCGCATGAGCTCGGTGTGAAGCGCCGAGACGCCGTTGACCTTGTGCGAGCCGAGGAAGGCGAGGTGCCCCATGCGCACGCGCCTCTCTTGCGTCTCGTCGATCAGGGACACGGCCGCGACGGCGCCGGCGTCCAGCGGCCCGGCCCGCTCCGCGAGCTGCTCCAGGTGGAGCCAGTTGATCAGGTAGATGATCTGCATGTGGCGCGGCAGCAGCCGCTCCAGCATGGCGACCGGCCAGGTCTCGAGCGCTTCGGGCAGGAGCGTGTGGTTGGTGTAGCTGAGGGTCTGGGTGGTGATCGCCCAGGCTTCCTCCCAGGGCAGCCCGTGCTCGTCGACGAGGAGCCGCATGAGCTCGGCGACCGCGATCGCCGGATGGGTGTCGTTGAGCTGGATCGCCGACTTCTCGGCCAGGCTGCTCAGGGTTCCGTATTGCTGCAGATGCCGGCGCACCAGGTCCTGCAGCGACGCCGAGGTGAAGAAATACTCCTGCCGCAGCCTCAGCTCCTGGCCCGCCATCGTGGCGTCGCTCGGATAGAGGACGCGCGAGATCGCCTCGGCGCGAGCCCGGTGGGCGAGCGCGCCGACATAGTCGCCGAGGTTGAAGGTCTCGAGCTGCAGCGGGTCGGCGGCGCGCGCCGACCACAGCCGAAGGGTGTTGACGTGGCGGCCGCGCCACCCGACCACCGGCGTATCGTAGGCGGCCGCGAGCACGGTCTCCGTGGGCTGCCAGATGCGCTTGATGACGCCGCCCTCGGCGACATGCTCGACCGAGCCGCCGAAGCGGATCGGGTAGACCACCTCGGGGCGCTCGAACTCCCAAGGGTTGCCGCCGGCGAGCCAATCCTCCGGCAGCTCGTGCTGCCGGCCGTCGACGACGGTCTGGCGAAACAGGCCGTAATCGTAGCGGATGCCGTAGCCGTAGGCCGGCACCTCGAGGCTAGCCAGGCTTTCCATGAAACAGGCGGCAAGCCGCCCGAGGCCGCCGTTCCCGAGCGCCGCGTCCGGTTCGGTCTCGCGGACGCGTTCGAGGTCAACGTTAAGCCCGGCGAGCGCCTCGCGGGCCGTGTCGAGGAGGTCGAGGTTGCCGAGCGCCTCGAACAAGAGCCGCCCGATGAGGAACTCGAGCGAGAAGTAGTAGACCCGCTTTTGCTCGCGCTGATAGGTCGCGCGGGTCGAATCCATCCAGCGGTCGATGACGTGGTCGCGCACGGCAAGCGCGGTCGCCGCGAACCAGTCGTGGTCGCGCGCCGCGGACGGGTCCTTGCCGATCGAATAGGTGAGCTTCGCCAGGATGGCGTCGCGAAAGCTCGCCGGATCGACGCGCGCCGCGGCGGCCGCGCCGCCGTTCGGTCGTGCGGCTCTCGCGGCTTGCCCGCTGCGCGTCTTCGCGTGCCGCTTCGGCTCCAGAGCGGTGTTGGCCTGTGTCATCATCCAGTGGTGCTGTTGTGCATCTCGGTTCCGATCGGAGCTTCCCCGCGTCTAATGCCCCTCTCAGGCGATCGGCAAGGGTCGGCGCCTCGTTTGTCCAGAGCCGGTCAGGGTGCCGTCTCGACCTGAACGCCGACTTAATCCGGCCCGGCGGGAGCGGCGGCGAGCACGACGGCGGCGTGACCGACGATGCGCCAGCGCTCCTTCGTCTCGATGGGCGGCGTGCCGCCGCCGCCGTAGCGCGGGTGTTCGCTCGACCAGAGGAGCGTCCAAATGCGGCCTTCCGGAGGCGCAACGAGGGGGTCGGGGATGCTCCGGCGCTCGAGGTCGCGGCCGAGATTGACGAGCATCAGCCGGTCGTCGCCGCCCTCGCCGAAGTAGCGCAGCGCGAAGGCCTCCGGGCCGAGCACAGCCCCGTCGAGCCCACCCTGACGCTGCCGGGAGAAGGTCGGATCCTCGCGCCGCAAGCGCAGCAGGTCGCGGTGGAGCGCGACCGCCTCGCCGTGGCGCTCGGCTTCGCGCCAGTCGAGCTTGCAGCGCTCGAAGCTGTCGCGGGCCTCCGGATCGGCAAGCCGCCCCTGCATCTCCGGCGCCGCGAGGCTTGGAAACTGGCGCACGAAGGCGTGCCGGCCGTCGCGAACGAGCCGCGCCAGCTCCGGCTTGTGATCGGCGAAATAGAGGAACGGCGCCGACGCCTGGAACTCCTGGCCCTGGAACAGCATCGGCGTCGAAGGCATCAGCAGGACGAGCGCCGTCAGCGCCCGGACGCGGCCGGGGCTCGTCAGCTGGTGCAGCCGCAAGCCTCGCGCCGAATTCGCGATCTGATCGTGGTTCTGCAGGAAGGCGACGAGCGCGGCAGGCGGCAGGTCGAGGCCGGGCGTGCCGCGACGCTTGCCCTGATGGGCGTAGAACTGACCCTGGAACAGGAAGCCGTGCTTTGCCGCGGCGATGAGCTCCTGCGGGGTGCCTTGGTGGTCCTCGTAATAGGCCTCGTCGCGCCCGGTCGCCGCGACCGTCGCCGAGTGGTGGAAGTCGTCGTTCCAGAGCCCGTCGAGGCCGTGGCCGCCTTTCCCGGGCGGACGCAGAAGCCTCGCGTGCTGCGGCTCGTTCTCGCCGATGACGACGATCGACCGTCCGCCGGCCGCGGTGCGAGCCGCGCGCGTCATGGCGGCGATGACGTGCTCCCGCGATCGGTCATGGATCGACTGCGTGGCGTCGAGGCGCAGCCCGTCGAAGTGGAACTCGTCGATCCAATAGGCGGCGTTGGCGGTGAAGAATTCGCGCACCGGCCCGGCGTCCGGCCCGTCGAAATTGATCGCGTCGCCCCACTCGTTCTCATACGCCTCGGTGAAATAGCCGTCCGAGAAGCAGCCGAGGTAATTCCCGTCCGGGCCGAAATGGTTGTAGACGACGTCGAGGATGACGCCGATGCCGAGCCCGTGCGCCGCATCGACGAAGCGGCGCAGATCGTCCGGGCGGCCGTAGAGGCGGGTCGGCGCGAACAGATCGACGCCGTCGTAGCCCCAGCCGAATTCGCCCGGGAAGTCGTTGACCGGCATCACCTCGATCAGCGTGATGCCGAGGTCCTTCAGCCAGGGCAGGCGCTCGGCCGCCGCCCGCCAAGTGCCGTCGCGGGTGAACGTGCCGACATGCATCTCGTAGATGACCTGGCCGGCGAGCGTCACGCCGCGCCAGCCCGCGTCCGACCAGCGGAAGGCGAAGGGATCGGCGACCTCCGAGGGCCCGTGCGGCCCCTCGGGCTGGAAGCGGGAGGCGGGATCGGGGTAGAGCGTCTCGTCGGCGTCAAGACGGAAGCGGTAGCGGGCGCCGGGCTCCGTTCCGGGCACGAGGCCGCTGAAATAGCCGTCCGGCTCGCCCGTCAGGGCATGCTCGCCGCCGCCCTCGATCGCCACCGCGACGTGCCGGCGCTTCGGCGCCCAGACGCGGAACGCGACGCCGCCGTCCGTGATCTCGGCTCCGACCGGATAGCGCCGCTGCGGCTTCCTCTTTCGTTGCTGTCGCGCCGCCGGCACGCCGTCGTCCTCGCTCGCGAGACGCCAACCTTGCACGGGGCGTAGGGTTCCGCACGGCGCGCGGTGCGGGAGCCTTGGAACCACCGATCACCCTGCGGAATTCGCGAACTGTCCTCCCGTCGGGCGTCGCGCCTTTATCATCGAAACGAGGAACCCATGCCGGCCAAGACCTGGTGGAAGCACGGCATCGTCTATCAGATCTATCCCCGCTCCTTTCAGGACTCGAACGGCGACGGCATCGGTGACCTCAAGGGGATTTGCGAGCGGCTCGACTATCTCGTCTGGCTCGGCGTCCACGCCATCTGGATTTCACCGATCTATCCCTCGCCGATGGCCGATTTCGGCTACGACGTCGCCGATCATTGCGACATCGATCCGCTCTTCGGCGATCTTTCCGACTTCGACCGCCTGATCGCCGAGGCGCACCGCAAGGGGCTGAAGGTGATCCTCGACTTCGTCCCGAACCACACCTCCGACCGCCATCCATGGTTCAAGGAGAGCCGATCGTCGCGCCAGAGCCCGAAGCGAGACTGGTACATCTGGCGCGACCGCAAGCCCGACGGCGCGCCGCCGAACAACTGGATCAGCAATTTCGGCGGGCCGGCCTGGACGTTCGATGAGGCGACCGGCCAGTCCTACTACCACGCCTTCCTGTCCGAGCAGCCCGACCTCAATTGGCGCAACCCGCAAGTCCGGGAGGCGATGCACGAGGCGCTGCGCTTCTGGCTCCGGCGCGGCGTCGACGGCTTCCGCGTCGACGTCATCTGGCACCTGATGAAGGACGCGGAGTTCCGCGACAACCCGCCGAACCCGGGCTACCAGCCCGGCCGGCCGGAGATCGAGCGCCTGCTGCAGGTCTACTCGACCGATCAGCCCGACGTGCACGACATCATCGCCGGCATGCGCCGGGTGATCGACGAGTTCGAGGACCGGGTGCTCATCGGCGAGATCTATCTGCCCGTCGAGCGGCTCGTTGCCTATTACGGCACCGATCTCTCCGGCGCCCATCTGCCGTTCAACTTCCAGCTCATCCAGACCGCCTGGAACGCGCGCGAGATCGCCATGCTGGTGCGCGAGTACGAGGAGGCGCTGCCGAAGGGCGGCTGGCCGAACTGGGTGCTCGGCAACCACGACCAGCCACGCATCGCGGCGCGGGTCGGCGCCGCGCAGGCGCGGGTCGCCGCGATGCTGCTCCTCACGCTTCGCGGCACGCCGACGATGTATTATGGCGACGAGATCGGGCTCGCGCGGGTCGAGATCCCGCCCGAGCGGGTCATGGACCCCTGGGAGAAGAACGAGCCGGGGCTCGGCATCGGCCGCGACCCGGAGCGGACGCCGATGCAGTGGGACGGCTCGCCGAAGGCAGGGTTCACGGCGGGCGAGCCCTGGCTGCCCTTCGACGCCGTCCACGAGACCTGCAACGTCGAAAACCTTGCCCGAGACCCGGGCTCGATCCTGACGCTCTATCGCCGCTTGATCGCGCTGCGACGGACGAGCCGCGCGCTGAGCATCGGCAGCTTTCATCCGGTCGAGACCGAGGGCCAGGTCTTCTCCTATGAGCGCCGCGAGGGCGCGGAGCGCCTGATGGTCGCGCTCAACCTCGGACATGAGGCGCGCACGATCGCGCTGCCGGCGGATGCGCCGGACGGCGTGCTTCAGTTATCCACTTGTCTCGATCATGAGGAGGCGCCGGTCCGAGGCTCCCTCGCGCTGCGCCCCGACGAGGGTGTCTTGCTCAAGCTTGGCCGCAAGGCGTAGAGTGGCACGATCGCTGCTTTAAGGAATGCGAGCGAATTCGGACCAGCGCTCGGGAACCTTTCGGCGGCGAGAGCGTTTATGCGCGGGACCTTTGTAGCGAGCGCCAACGAGAGCGTCGTCTCGGGGGACGTGTTTCCGTACCAGATGCAGGACTCTTTGGACCTTCTCACGGGCCCGCCGAGGCTGCGCGAAAAGCGCGCCGCGGATGACCGCCGCTATGGTCATCGCGATCTCGAGGCGCCGCAGCGCATCCTCTACGTCACCTCGGAAATCGCCGATTTCGTCAAAGCCGGCGGGCTCGGCGAGGTCTCGGCCGCGCTGCCCCGGAGCCTTCGTCAGCAGTACGACGTCCGCATCCTGATCCCCGGCTACCGCCAGGTGCTCGAGCGCTATGACGACCTGCCCGTCGTCGGCAGGCTCCCGGCCGCCTTCGGCCTGCCGGCCTGCGACATCGGCCGGCTCGCACGCCGGACGGGCTCATCCTCTACGTGCTCCTCTGCTCGGACCTCTACGACCGCGAGGGCTCGCCCTATGGCGACGCCGCCGGCCTCGATTGGAGCGACAACGACGTCCGCTTTGCCCGGCTGGCGCTGGCGGCGGCCGAGATCGCCTGCGGCGTCCGGGACCTCGCCTGGACGCCCGACCTCCTGCACCTCAACGATTGGACCTCGGCGCTGACGCCCGGCTATCTCGCCTGGCGCGGGCGGCCGCTGCCGAGCGTGCTGACGATCCACAACCTCGCCTATCAGGGCCTGTTCGAGGCCGAGCGGCTGCCGCGGCTCGGCGTGCCGGAGAGCGCCTTCCAGATCGAAGGCGTCGAGTTCTACGGCAAGCTGTCCTTCCTCAAGGCCGGAATCGTCTACTCGTCGCACGTCACGACGGTGAGCTCGACCTATGCGCGCGAGATCACGACGCCCGAGCTCGGCTGCGGGCTCGACGGGCTCTTGCGGGTGCGGGCCGACGAAGGCCGCCTCACCAACATCCTCAACGGCATCGACGAAAGCTGGGACCCGCGCACCGACCCCTACCTGGCAAGCCCGTTCGAGGCCGAGAACCTCAAGGGCAAGGCCGCCAATCGCGACGAGGTCCGCAAGGAATTCGGGCTCGCCGTGTCGCGCGGGCCGCTCTTTGCCGTGGTGTCGCGGCTCGTGCACCAGAAGGGCGTCGACCTCGCGATCGAGGCGGCCGAGACCATCGTGCGCGACGGCGGCCAGATCGTCGTCACCGGGCGCGGCGAGGGCGAGCTCGAGCAGTCGCTCGAAAATCTCGCCGCGCGCTATCCCGACCGGGTCGGGGTCAGGCTCGGCTTCGAGGAGGGGACGGCGCGGCGGATGTATGCCGGCAGCGATTTCCTCCTGATGCCGTCGCGCTTCGAGCCCTGCGGCCTGTCGCAGATGTATGCCCAAAAATTCGGCTCGCTGCCGATCGCGCACCGCACCGGCGGCCTCGCCGACACGATCGAGGACGGGGTGACGGGCTTCCTCTTCCGCGAGCCCTCGCTCGGCGAGCTTCTCGGCGCCGTCTACCGGGCGGTCGACGCCTTCCGCTCGCGCAAGAAGCTCAACACCATGCGCCGCGCCGCGATGGGCCGCCACTACCCCTGGCAGCGCTCGGCACTCGGCTACAAGCGGGTCTACGACCGGGCCCTGACCGGCGCGCTGGCGCGCTCGTAACGCGCCCGGACATCCGAGCGTCGTCCCGAACGCGCGCAGCGCGATCCGGGATCTTCATGGCGCTCGAGGGCCGAAAGGTCCCGGATAGCCGCATTGCGGCTTCCGGGATGACAGCACCGCTCGGGCTTCGCCTCAGTCGGACCCTCGCTTCAAAGAGGGAGCGGGTGGCGCCGCGGCGCGCTCGCGGCCGATTGCGGCGAGGCCGCAGCCGATCAGCGCCATGCCGAGGAAGTGGCGCGGCGCGAGGCGCTCGCCGAGCAGCGTTGCGCCGAAGAGGATTGCGCTCACCGGGATCAGGAAGGTGACAAGCAGGAGGTTCGTCGCGCCGGCGCTGGCGAGCAGCCGGAAATAGAGGATGTAGGCGAGCGCCGTCGAGATGAGCGCGAGGCCGAGGAGCGCCGCGACCGTCGCGGCGCTCGGCGCCGGCAGCGTCCAGGGCCGGTCGACGATCAGCATCGCCGGCAGGAGCAGCAGCGTCGACACGGCGAGCATCCCGGCGGCGGTCGCGGCCGGGGCGACGCCCATCGCCTTGAAGCGGCGGCCGTAGACGCCGGCGAAGGCGTAGGAGATCGCGGCGGCAAGGACCGCGAGCTGCGCCAGGACATCGACGCCGAGCGTCCGCAGCGCCGCGCCGCCGATCATCACGGCGACGCCGCCAAATCCGATCGCGACGCCGACGAGCTTACGCGCGCTCATGCGCTCGTCGGCGGTGAGCCAATGTGCGACGACGACGGTGAACAGCGGCGTGGTGGCGTTGAAGATCGAGGCGACGCCGCTCGCGATGTGGCCCTGGCCCCAGGCGATGAGGGTGAACGGGATGGCGTTGTTGAGGACGCCCATGCCGAGGAAGGCGACCCAGACCCGCCGCTCGCGCGGCAGCGCCACGCCCATGAAGCGCAGCGTCACGAGAAGGGCGGCCGCCGCAAGCGCGACGCGCGCGACGACGATCGTCAGCGGCGGCAACTCGGCGACCGCGACGCCGACGAACAGGAACGAGCCGCCCCACAGCACCGAGAGCCCGACGAGGAGCGCCCATTCGGCCGCCGTCATGCGCGCGTGGATCGCCGCCTGCGCCATCCGTGGTCCCTTGAAGCGTGCGGAGCTTCTGGCGGCGAGAGCGCCGGCGCGCCACCCGTTTCCTGCGGATTCACTCCGCCGTCGGCCGCAGCATGCTCTCGAGCGCCCGCCGCGTCGCGTCCGGATAGGGCATCGGGCGGCGGGTAGCGCCGTCCATGAGGACGCAGACGGCGTCCGCTTCCGCGGCGAGCGTGTCGCCGGAGAGGATCACCTGAGCGAGGCTGACGGAGCTGCGTCCAAGCCGCGTGATCCAGGTCCCGGTGCGAACGCTACCGGGGAAGTTGAGCTCGGCGCGGAAATCGATGCCGAGGCGGGCAATGACGAAGAACCGGTTTTTCGGCAGCGTCGGGTCGAAGCGGGTCCGGAACAGGTTGACCCGTCCGCTTTCGCATAAGGTCGCGAAGAGCGCGTTGTTGATATGGCCGTTGGCGTCGGTGTCGCCGAAGCGCAGCACGTCCTCGGTCCAGACGACGCGAGGGTCGGCGAGGAGATCGTTGAGGTCCATGCTTTCACCGTCATCCCGGGCGAGCGGAGCGAGACCCGGGACGCCCATCGGAAAGAGCCCCGTAGGATCGGGAGATCCCGCTCTTCGCTGCGCTACGGCCGGGATGACAGGGATTCGACCCCGCACCATTCCGCCACGAACAACGCCATCGCCGTGGTGATGCGCTTCACCGAGGCGAGGCTGACGCGCTCGTCGAAGCCGTGGATGTTCTGCGAGATCGGGCCGTAGCACAGTGCCGGAACGCGGTCGTAGAGCGCGTATACGCGGGTGTCGAGATAGGCCGCCGACATGAAGCTCTCGAGCGCCCGGCCGGTCGCGGCCTCATGCGCATTCGCCAGCACGCGCTCGGCCTCGGAGCCCGGCTCGAGCACATAGCCTTCGGCAAAGAAGCCGTTGAAGGTGACCTTCGGCGGGTTGTTGGCGAAGAACCGGTCCTCGCGCGCGAAGGCCGACACCGCCTGCTCGATCTCGCGCGCGGCGTCGGCGGCGTGCACGCCGGGATAGATCGCGATGCGGCAGTCGAGCCGGCACCAGGCCGGCACCGAGGAGGCCCAGTCGCCGCCCTCGATCTTGCCGATGTTGAGGTTGATCGGGTGCGGATCGTCGGCGAAATGCTCGTGCGCGTGGCGGCGCTCGTTCCAGGCCGCCTCGAGCCGGCGCAGCGCCGCGACGACCCGGTAGGCGGCGTCGATGGCGTTCGCGCCGGCGCCCATGTCGCGCACATGGACGGAGTGGCCGCGCACCTCGACCTCAAACCACAGCACGCCGGCGTTCGCCCGCACGAGCTTCTCCTCCTCGGGCTCCGGGATCAGCACCGCATCGGCCTTGTAGCCGCGCAGATGCGTCATCAGCGCGCCGTTGCCGGTCGATTCCTCCTCGACGACCGACTGCACGTAGATGGTCGCGGCGGGCTGCAGCCCGATCCGCTTGAGCGCGTCGAGCGCGAAGAGGTTCGCGGCATGGCCGGTCTTCATGTCGCCTGAGCCGCGGCCGTACATCCAATCGCCCTCGATCACCGGCTCGAAGGGCGGATGGCGCCACATGTCCTCGGGGCCCGCCGGCACGACGTCGACATGGGCTTGCAGGATCAGCGAGCGGCCGCTCTCCTCCTTCGGGCGGTGGATGCCGACGACGATCGGCGCGTCCGAGTGCTCGGGTGAGAATTTCGAGGCGCCGGGATGGCGCTCGATCGCCGCCCGGTCCATCGCGAACCGGTCCATGGCAAAGCCGCGCTCGCGCAGCGCCCGGAACACGAAATCCTGGATCGCATGCTCCTCGCCGCGCAGCGAGCGGAAGCGGACGAGCTCCTGCGTGAAAGCGATCTGCTCGATGAAGCCGGCCTCGACCGAGGCGATGACGTGGTCGCGAAGGGAGGGATCGAGGGGCATGCGGGCGCGATCGTGAGGGACGGGCCGCCACCTCACCCGATCGCGCGCGCCGGGACAAGCCCGGCCGGGCGCCGAACACAGCCATCCTCAAAGGACGAGGTGGTCAGTCCTCTCCGCGGCAGTCGCGGGGCATCGCGGCCTCGAACTGTTCGACCCGTCTCTTGTAAGTCTCCTGTTCAGGCGCCTTCTCGGCCGCTTCGCGTTCGATCCGAGCGGCTTCCTCGAACCTACCGCCTGCGGCGTGCACGCATGCGAGCGTGTCGAGGTAATTCGGGTGCCGCTCGATCGCGACTGCCTTCTCGGCACCGCGTAGGGCCTCAGCTTGCAGGCTACCCGGATTCGGTAGGTCCCTCGTCGCAATAAGCCAAGCCAGATTATTGTAGGCGGCTGGGTGGTCCGGGCGCCTCCGCGTCGCCTCCCGCAGGTCGTCAATTTCCTTTGCAATCTTCGAGCTCTGCTTCCAGAGCGCCGCCCGCAGAAGGTAGGCATAGCCGAGAACCTCGTCCCGGGTCATGCTCCGCCCCTGGTACGGCCGAACGTCTCTCGGTGTCAGGCATTGCTGCCGCCCGTTCATATCCCAGTCAACCGTAGATTCGCCCCCGAACTCCCACCGGACGTAGTTGTGCCCGCTCCCGCTCCGAAGTGTGATCTCAACAAGGGAGGCGGGGAGCGACAAGTTTTCGGCAACGGTCATCAGGATCATTGAGCCTGTGTCGCAGTCAAAGACATATCGAGGCGGCTCGGCGTTTCCGCTTCGCCGTGCCAGGGCGTCGCCTAGGGTTTCGGTCGGGACGTACAGCCCGAAGCCGCGAGCGGCCATCACCTCGCCGGTGACCGTGGCGATGTCGAGTGCAACAGCGGACTGGGCGCGCGCGGGGCCCCGGTGCGCCGACAACCTCGATGCGACCTCGTCTATGACATCGTCCAGGAGCCGGTAGCTTTCGTCGGGGACGAAACACGCCTCCGATTCGGGATCGAGGATGTCGAAGCCGATGCCTCTGTGACGCGGGGTGTAGGCGCGGGCCTCTGCAGGCGGGCAGGACCGGCGTCCCGCGTCGAGTGGGTTTGCGAACGGGGGCGCGTAGACGTCGCCGCAGTAGGATATAGCCGGGCGGGAGGTCTGCTTGATCCAGGCTGTGGCACTCATGGCGGCCTGCGGCGCGAGAGCCAAAAACGTGACGACAAGCACA
>Ga0126306_10002041_pt1 | contig 11207 bp, 8 predicted proteins | sample Plot27_FD_92592 | JGI IMG/M metagenome (GOLD analysis project Ga0126306, IMG submission 92592) | Serpentine soil microbial communities from UC McLaughlin Reserve, CA, USA - Plot27 | ecosystem: Environmental > Terrestrial > Soil > Grasslands | place: USA: UC McLaughlin Reserve, Lake County...
GACAGATTTGCTGACAGCGAGGGTGAAGAAGGGGATTGAGTGAAGCATTAGTGCTGGTGGGCGTGACAGGTTTCGAACCTGTGGCCTCTGCCGTGTGAAGGCAGCGCTCTCCCGCTGAGCTACACGCCCTTGGCTGGGGGCGAGTCTACGGTTGCGACCCTCCGCTCGCAACGGCGTTGGAGGGGAACTGGTTCGTTGGGGGTGGGCAGTTCTGCGGATGCGTAGGCGGCGGGGAGTTCCTAGGCTGCCGGGGGCTGCGGAGGCGGCCTGAAGGGGGTCTGGTGGCGACGCCTGGGCAGTCGAGGGTGCATGGGCATTGGATAGTCAGCCTGCGTGGGGTGCTGGAGCAGCTCGACGGGGATGTGCGGACCGGGCGGGCGAACGGGCTGCGCGGGATCCCGACCGGGTTCAGTCCGCTGGACTCGTACCTGCATGGGGGGCTCCGGGTTGGTGAGCTGTTCCTGGTCGGGGGGGCGCAGGGGGTTGGCAAGAGCACCTGGGCGTTGCAGGTGGCGCGGCACGTGGCGGCCGCGGGGCATGGGCGGGCGCTGTACGTGTGCTACGAGCATCCGGAGGAGTTCCTGCTCGAGCGGCTGATCGCGATGGAGAGCGCGCTGGCCGGCGAGGAGGACCCGATCGGCGTGGGCGACCTGCGGAACCTGCTGGCGGCCCGGATCGAGGCGGAGGCGGGGGGTCGGGAGCGGGGCATCGGCGAGGTGCTGGCCCAGCTGGGCCAGGCCCAGCCGGTGCTGCAGCGGCTGGCCGCCTACGAGGAGCGGCTGTTCCTGGTCAAGGCGGGGGCGCTGACCACGGTGGAGGCGATCGGCAGCCTGGTCCGCGCCTGCCCGGGGTCGGGGCCGCTGGTGGTGATCGTCGACTACCTGCAGAAGGTGTCGGTCTACCCCGACCCGCAGACCGAGGAGGAGCAGGTCCGGCGGAGCGTCGAGGGCCTCAAGGAGCTGGCCATGAGCCAGTCGGTGGCGGTGCTGGCGGTGGTCGCCGCCGACGCCGAGGCGTGAAGGCCCAGCGGATGCGGATCCACCACCTGCGCGGCGACACCGCGCTGGCCTACGAGGCGGACGTGGTCCTGATCATGAACGACAAGCATCGGGCGGTCGCCCGCCACCACGTGGTCTACCACCCCGGCGTGGCCGAGGGCTTCCGCAACTGGGTGGTGTTCTCGCTGGAGAAGAACCGCGGCGGGGTCGACGGCGTCGACTTCGAGCTCCGCAAGCGGTTCGCCTATGCCTGCTTCGACCCGGCCGGCGGCTTCCTGAGCGAGCAGCTGGTGGACGGCCGGATCTATACGACCTGAGCGATGCCTGACACGGTGACCCGACGCCCGCCCCTCCAGGCGGTCGACGACGGCCAGACCCGACCCGGTCCCTGGCTGACCATGCCGCGGCTGTGGCTGATCGTTGTCCTCGGGGCGATCGGGGTGATGGAGCTCATCCAGCTGCCGAGCGCCATCGACCTCGCCTACCACATCAAGGTGGGCCAGCTGATGGTGGCCGAGCACGCGGTTCCGCGAGCCGACATGCTCGCCTGGACGACCGCGGGCGAGCCCTGGCTGGACCAGAACTGGGGCGCCCAGCTGGCGCTGTACGGCATCTGGCGGCTGGGCGGGTTCCCGCTGCTGACGGTGGTCCACGCGGCCCTCGCCGTGGCCACCTGGGCGCTGGTGGCGGCGGCCTGCCGGCGGCGGACGGCCAACCTGCGCCTGATCGCGGGGGCGGTCCTGGCCGGCTATGCCGCGTCGGCGGCCGCGTTCTCGGTGCGGCCGCAGATGTTCTCGCTGCTGCTGTTCGCGGTCGAGCTGTACCTGCTGGAGGTGGCCAGGACCCGGCCTCGGGCCGCGCTGGCGATCCCGCTGCTGATGCCGTTGTGGGCGAACCTCCATGGCGCCTTCATCGTCGGGATCGGGCTGCTGGTGATCGAGGCGGCGGCGGCCGCCTGGCGGCGCGACCGCGCCGCGGCCGCCCGCTGGCTCGTGGTCACGGTGGCCAGCCTGGCCGGGCTGCTGGTCAACCCGTGGGGCGTTCGGGTGCTGGGCTACGCGGTCTCGCTGCCGACCAACCGGATGGTCACCGGGATCATCTCCGAGTGGGCAGCGACCAGCGCGCGCCACCTGGCCGGGGCCCTGGCCCTGGCCGCGATGGGCCTGCTCGCGGTCGCCCTGACCAGGGCGCCCGCCCCCGAGCGGGTGCCCGAGCAGCTGCTGCGGATGGCGCTGCTGGCCGTCCTGGCCGTCTGGGCGAACCGGGCCACCGCCTGGTTCGGGCTGGCCCTGCCGGTGGCCCTGTGCGCGCTGGCCCGGGAGCGCCCGCCGCGGCCGGCCAGCGACGACCGCGGTTCGCCGGTGGTCAGCGGCCTGGTCCTCGCCGTGCTGGCGGTGACGCTGGTGGCGGCCGCCCCGCCGCTGGGGCGGAACCTGTTCGGAGCGCGCCCCGAGATGACCGCGGCCCCGCGGGCCGCCGCCGACTGGCTGGCCGCCAACCCGCAGCCGGGGCGGATGTTCAACTACCAGCCATGGGGCTCCTACCTGGAGTTCCGGCTCGGCCCGACGACCCAGGTAGGGTTCGACTCGCGCATCGAGCTGCCCCCGGCCGACCGCTGGAGCCGCTATCTGCCCGTGTTCATGGGCCAGTGGGACGCCGAGCGACAACTGAACGAGTGGGGCGTCAGCTACGTGGTCACCAGCCGGGCGGAGACGCCGGCCCTGGTCGGGCTCCTGGAGGCGTCGGGCGGCTGGCGCCTGGCGTTCTCGAGCGGCGACGAGCGGGTCTACGTCCGGGTGGCGGACGGCCGGGCCTAGCCCTCTTCCTCCAGCGCCCTGAGCTGGCCCTTGAGGTGGCGCAGGAGGACCGCGGTGCGCAGCGACGCCGCCGCGGCGTCGGCGAAGCCCATCAGCACCTCGATCTCGACGTCGGTGAAGACCTCGGTCGGGACGCCGGTCTGGCTGCGGTTGCGGCCGGCCATCAGGACTCCGAAGCCGAGCCGCTCGTGGACCAGCGGGACCATGACCAGCGTCTCGGCCCGGCTGCCGGGGATGCCGGCCAGGGCGCCCCGGACGCGGTCGGTGTCCTCGATCAGCCCGACACCGGCCCGGAACAGCTCGCGCATGACGTCGCGGGTGTACTCGACGCTCAGGCGCCGCTCGGCCGGGGTGAGGCCGACCCCACCGGAGACCTCCATGAGGCCCTCGCCGTTGTCGAGCAGCAGCACGACCACGTCGGCCCGGACCCGCCGGGCCGTCTCGGCGGCGGCGATCTGGGGCAGGTCGCGCTCGTAGAACTCCAGCGGCTGGCCACCGAGGGCCTCGGTGACGCTCTCGATCGACTGGGTGAGCCGGTCGAAGTCGGCCAGCGGCGGCGGGGCGTCGGGCGCGGCGGGGTCGCGCTCGGCGCTCTCGGGCCGGCGGGGCGCGGTGAAACGCAGGAGGTTGCGGGCGCGACGTCCCCGTTGCCTGCCGTCCGGCGGCCCCTCGCCGGCGGCCTCGGGGTCGTTCACGCCGGGGACCGCGGGCCCGGGCGGCCGGGCCGGGGTTCCCGGAGTGGGCCCGGGCGTGGCCTCGGCCACCTCCGCGGCCGCCAGGATCACCTCGGGGGCATCGAGCGGGACGCCCACGGACCCGGTGGGTGGCCGGGGGCTGGCGGGCGGCGCCTTCTCGGGTTCGGGGGCGCCGGGCGCCGCCGGAGGCGGAGCGGTCGGCTGGGTCGCCCGCTCGGGTGGCGGCGGGGCGGCCGGAGGGGCCGCGGGGCGCGGCTCCGAGGCCGGGCGTGGCTGGGTGGCCGGAGACGGCTCGACGGCCGGGCGCGGTTCGGTGGGTGGGATCGGCTGGGCGGGCGGCTCCTGGAGACCGGGTCGGTCGCGCTCCCCCGCCCGGGTGCCGCCGGTCGGGGGCGGGGGCGGGGTGGGAGTCGGCGGCAGTCCCCTGGAGCGAGAGCGCCGAGACGACCTGCGTCCCCGGTCGGCCCCCTTGCGGGGCGGCGGAGCGGCCCGGTCCCGCGGGGTCCCGGCGGCGGCCGCCGCGGGCACGGCGGCCGGGTCGCTTCCGCTCTCGGGCGCTGGGTCGTCCTGCGTCACCGCGGACGCCGATGCCGCGAGCGACCCGAGGGTGGCGGACGCGGCGGCCTCCTGCTCGGGACGAGCCGGCGACTCCGAAGGATCAGGCCGGTCGGCGAGCGCGGCGTCGTCCTCGCGCAGCTGGTCCTTCGCTGGAGGCGGTTGGCGGCCGGCGGAGGCCTCGGCGTCCCGCCGCGCCGTTGCCCTGACATCGCCGCGGGCGGTCGCCTCGGGGGCGGGTTCGGCAGGCGCCGGGGTGGCGGAGGCGGCCGGGTGGATGGGCTCTGGCTGGGGGCCCGGCTGGGCGGCCGGGTCAGGCGTCGCGCGGGGCTGGCTCGGTGGTTCGGCGGTGGGCCGGTCGGGCCGGGCCGGCCGCGTGGGTCGGGCCGGGCGGTCAGGTCGGGCTGCCCGGCGTGATCGGGCTTGCCGGGGCGACGCCGGGCGAGATGGTTTTGATGCCTCCGTCGGCGACCCGGCATCGCCGTTCGACCCGCCCGGGGACGCCGGCGGCGACCCGGCGGAGGCGGCGGGCGCGGCTGGTGGCGCGGAAGGCCCAGGCGAGGCGGTCTTCGGCGTTGGGGGGGGTGCGGGTGGCCGGGTTGCTGGGGCGTCGGGCGCGGCCGATGCCGTCGGGGACCCGGCCGGCATCGCTGGTGGGGCCGATGCCGCCGGCGGAGTCGATGGAGGGGCGGAGCCGCCTTCGGCCGGCGATGGCCGGGGTTCGCTGGCTGGCTGGGGCGGCGTGGATGGGCGGGCTGGTTTCTCGGCCTCGGCGGGCTTCGGGCTGGTTGGAGGGGATGGAGGCTGTGCGGGGCGGGCTCGCACCTCTTCTGGAGCCGAGCTGGCCTGGGCCGACGTGGTCGGCCAAGCCGGGATGTCTGGCGGCGGCTGCCGGGCGGCCTCGGGTGGGACCGGGGCCGGTTCGAAGGCCGGGTTGGATGGCGAGCGGACCTCGGTGGGAGGTGGTGGGGTCTCGGCCTCGGTGGCCGGCTTGCGGCTGCCGAGGCGGCCGGTGAGGCGGCGGAGGAACGACGACCGCTCGCGGTCGGAGCCCTCGGGCGGGGATGCCGGAGTCGCCGGCGACTCCGACCCGGCGGCCGAGGAAGCGGTCACGCCCGCGGGCTTGGCGGGTCCCGTGGGCGGCGGACCGGTGGCCGGAGGCGAGGTCGCCGGTACGGGAGCGGAGCCCGAGCCGGGCGAGCCCGAGGCGGCGCGGGGCGGCCCCGCGGCTGCCGGGCCCGAACCGGGGGTTTCAGGGTCCGAGCGAGCCGCGACCGGGCTCGAACCCGGCGACCCGGGGGTCGAGAGGGGCGGCGTGGGGCTTGCAGCCGGTTCCGGTACGACTCGCCCGGCCGGCGCTGGGGCGGTCGGCTGGGCGGCGGCCTGGTTGGTCTCGGCGGGCGGGGGTGGCGCGGCGGAGCGGCGTGGGAGTGCTCCCCAGCGGCGGCCGCTCTGGGGAGGCTCGGTGGGCTGGTCCGACGCCGACTGGTCCCCCGGTGGGGGCTGGTCCCGGGAGCCGCCGACCGGGAGGGCGGTCGCGGGGCCGTAGCGCTGCCCTCGCCATTTCCAGGTGGAGGCCTCGCCGATGCCGGGGCGGGGCGGTTCGGGCGCCCGTCCGGTGGGTGGGGCCCCGGCCTGGGCGCCCGGTCTCGACCCGGCGGCGGGACGGCTCGGCGGCGCCCCGGCTGCTGGCCCGCCAGCGGTGCGGCTCGCCTCCGCGGCGGCGGGACCCCGCCGCTCACCGGGATCGGGCTCCCGACGCTCTGGCCCCGCCGGCTCCTCGACCCGTCCCACCCCACTCTGGCTGGGGGCGGCAGGATCAGTGGTAACCAGGTGCCAGAGCTCCACGATCTCGAACGGCCGCTGCACCACCGAACAGGCGTGCTGCCCCGGAACCGTCCCCGGGTCGTCCGTCGGGTCGAGGACCACCACCAGCCGCCCCCCGAACCGCGACCTCACCAGCTCGATGGCCTTCTTGCGCCGGCGGGCGGGAACGTCGATGACGACGGCGTCGATGGGGTCGGCGGGCAGGGTCGACCAGGACTGGAGGTTGGGCAGCTCGGTGACCCGGCCGGTGCCGTGGAGCAGCGCTCGAAGCGCGAGACCCAGGGAAGGGTCGCGTCGTAGGAGCACGACATGGCGGGACATCTGGTTGTTCCTACCTGGAGAAGACTTCGGCGATACGCATGATGGCCGGACCGAGGATCACGACGAACAACGCTGGGAAGATACAGAAGAGTACGGGGAACAGGACCTTGATGGGAACCTTCATGGCCCGTTCCTCGGCCAGCTGGCGCCGTTTCATGCGCATGTCCCTGGCCTGGACGCGGAGCACGTTGGCGACGGACACGCCGAAGACGTCGGCCTGGACCATGGCGAGCACGAAGGCCCGCAGCTCGGGGACGTTGGAGCGCGCGGCCAGGTTGCGCATGGCCTCGTTGCGGCTGCGGCCCAGCTGGACCTCCTGGAGGGTCCGGTAGAACTCGTCGGCGAGGGGGCCGGTGGTGTTCTTGGAGACGTGGGCCATGGCCGCGTCGAAGCCTAGGCCGGCCTCGACGCAGATGGTGAGCAGGTCGATGGAGTCGGCCAGGGACGAGCGGAGCTCCTGCTGACGGCGCTGCACGGCGTTGGTCAGGACGATGTTCGGCAGCCAGTAGCCGAGCGCGACGATGGCCAGGAACCCGAGGAAGCGGAGCGGCCAGGCGAAGCTGAACACGGCCATGAACAGCAGGCCGAGGAGCACCCCGACGGTGAGGCAGGCCACCTTGGCGACCAGGACCCGGTCGGCATCCCAGCCGAAGGGGCTGCCGGCCATGACCAGCTTGCGCCGGATGGCCTCCCTCGCCCCGGCCGGGGTGAAGCGGTGGGCCAGGCCCAGGGCGGTGTTGTAGAAGGGCTTGATCAGGCGCTCGCGGGCCGGGCGGGCCAGCTCGCGGTTGCGCAGGTCGGTCGGCCGCAGCTCGACCGCGCGGATGGCCTGGATGGTCCGGTAGGCCTGGCGGCGCTCGGCCACGATCGACTGGACCGAGTAGGCGATCGCGAACACGGCCAGGAAGGTGGCCAGGGCGCCGATGGCGAGGATGGACGTCGACATGCGATTCAGACCTTGATCTCGGTGATCTTCTTGAGCCAGAACACGCCCAGGACCATCAGGACCGCCGCCGTGACCAGCATCATGATCCCGATGGTGGAGGTGAACAGGGGCCGGAGGAACACGGGGTTCAGCAGGAGTAGGGCGAGGAACATCACCACCGGCAGGATGGAGAGGATCAGGCTGGACAGCCGGCCCTCGGCGGAGAGGGCCTTGACCTGCCGTTTCAGCGAGTAGCGGTCGCGGATGGTCTGGGAGACGGTGCTCAGCACCTCGGCCAGGTTCCCGCCGACCTGCCGCTGGAGCCGGATGGCCATAACCGTCCACTTGAAGTCGATACTGTTGGTGCGATTGGCCATGGCCTCGAACGCCTCCTCCAGCGGCCGGCCCAGGCGGGCCTCGGTCAGGACCCGCTGGAACTCGCCGGAGATCGGGTCGCCGGCCTCGTGGACCACCGTGTCCACGGCCTGCTGGAGGCTGTGGCCGGCCTGCAGGGCGCCGGCCAGCAGCTGCAGGGTGCTCGGGAGCTGCTCCTCGAACTTGGCCTGGCGCCGCGACGCCCTGACCGACAGGTACAGGAACGGCGCGACGGTGCCGAGCAGCACCACCACCGCGGCGACGAGCAGGTTCCGGGTGATGATGAGGGCCAGCAGCGGCGGGATGAACGCCGACCCGAGCGAGATGAGCACGAACTCGGCCACCCGCATGTTGAGCCCGGCCGCCTCCAGGCGGTCCAGGAACGCCTCCTCCAGGTTGCCCCGGCCCACCAGCGTCTCCGCCATGGCGGTGGCCTTGCCGGCCCACTCGCTGGAGCCGAACGCGGTCAGCCGGATCTGGTCGTCGGCGATCGCCGGGGTGAGCGAGTAGGGCGACAGCCGCTGGCGCAGCGCCCGGTAGGGCCGTCGGCTCGACCCGGACCGGAGCAGCAGCAGGCAGACGATCAGGACGGCGGTGAACCCTGTCAGAGCGGCCACGTACCGCCCCTGGGGGCCCTCCAGCCGCGACAGCCCCGGCGCCGGCGGCAGCTCGGCCGGGACCGGCGTGGTCGCGGGGCTGGCCCCGGGAGGAAGCAGGAAGTCCGCGTTCTGGTATTCGCCGACCGCGCCGCTGGTGCTCACCTGGAGCCGGAAGTCCACCTGCTTGTCCAGGCCGGGAGGCAGCTTCATGGTCACCACGTACTGGGCGGCCAGTGCCTGCCCGATGCTGCCGAACAGGGTCACCAGGTTGTTCGCGTCATTGACCTCGAACGCCCGCCCGCGGGTCCCGGTGGCCAGCCGCCTGAGGGCCGCCTGGTCCTGACCGGTGTTGCCGGGGAGGTTCAGGCCGACGGTGTAGACGGTCACGCCCGCCTGCCTGGCGGCCGTGATCGCCTCCTCGAGGCTCGCGCTGGAGCCATCGTCGCGGCCGTCGGACAGCACCACCAGGTTGCGCTGTCCCTCCTCCCCTGCCAGGAGCTGGGAGCCGCGGACCACGGCGTCGTACAGCGCGGTGTCCCCAACCGCGTCAAGCGTGCCGATGGCCTGTCGGACCTGCTGGTGGTCGCCGGTGAGCGGCTGCACGACCCGCGGCTCGGTCGAGAACGCCACCAGCCCCAGCCGGGTGCCCGGCTGCATCGCCCCGACGAGGGTCGCGGCGGCGTCCCGGGCGCGGGCGATGTTGTTGTTCTCCACCATGCTGCCGCTGGTGTCCACGGCCATCACCACCGCGACCTTGCCGCGCTCGCCCTGCTGCTCCTGCAACGGGGTGGCTTTGGTGACGTCGACCGGCTGCCCGTTGATGGCCGCCGCGAAGTTGTCCTGGTTGAGCCGCTGGCTGGGGTTCCAGGCGGTCCCGGACATGCCCACCGTGACCTCCAGGTTGCCTCGCGACGCCTCGCTGCGCCGGAAGGCGACCTCCAGCGGCTGGCTGTCCTGCGTCTGGCCGGCGGCAACGCCGGTGGCGGCGACCGACCCGAGCAGGAGCAGGGCCGCCACGACCCCGATGCTGGCCATCCGGCGACTCATCGACGCATCGCCAGGGGGATCGAGCCGCTCTCGTGCAGGAACAGGTCGGGCTCGAAGAAGACGCCGTGGTCGCTGAGCCGCTCCAGGAACCGCGGGCGCAGGCCCGTGGGCTGGATGATGCCGCGGAAGCGGCCGTTCTCGTCGATGCCGGCCCCGTAGTCGAACTCGTAGATGTTCTGCAGGGTGATGACGTCGCCCTCCATGCCCACGATCTCGGTCACGTGGGTGAGCCGGCGGCTGCCGTCCTTCAGCCGCGACTGGTGCACGATCAGGTTGATGGCCGAGGAGATCTGCTCGCGGATGGCCCGCAGCGGGATGTCGACCCCGGCCATCAGGACCATCGTCTCCAGCCGCGACAGCACGTCGCGGGGCGAGTTGGCGTGGACGGTGGTGAGCGAGCCGTCGTGGCCGGTGTTCATGGCCTGGAGCATGTCCAGGGCCTCGCCGCCCCGGACCTCGCCGACCACGATCCGGTCGGGTCGCATCCGCAGGGCGTTGCGGACCAGGTCGCGGATGGAGACCTCGCCCCGGCCCTCGATGTTGGGCGGCCGGTACTCCAGCCGCAGCCAGTGCGGCTGGCGCAGCTGCAGCTCGGCGGCGTCCTCGATGGTGACGATGCGCTCGTCGGAGGGCAGCCAGGACGAGAGCACGTTCAGGGTGGTGGTCTTGCCGGCCCCGGCCCCGCCCGAGACCAGGATGTTCAGCCGGCCGGAGACCGCCCTGGCCAGGAACTTGGCCAGCTTGGCGGACATGGTGCCGAAGGTGACCAGGTCGTCGGCCTGGTAGGGGTCGGGTGAGAACTTCCGCACGGTCAGGTACGGGCCGCCGTTGACGCACAGCGGCGAGATCACCGCGTTGATCCGGGAGCCGTCGGGCAGCCGGGCGTCGACGTATGGGGAGCTCTCGTCCACGCGCCGCCCGACCTGGCCGACCATCTTGTCGATCACCCGGCGCAGGTGGGTCTCGTCGACGAAGCGGCCGTCGGCCGGGTAGATGCGGCCCTCCCGCTCCACGTAGATCACGTCGGGCGCGTTGACCATGATCTCGGTGACGGTCGGGTCACGCAGCATCGGCTCGATCGGCCCGAAGCCGAGCACGTCGTCGGCGATCTCCTCGACCAGCCGCCGCCGCTCGTCCCTGGTGAGCGGCGTCTCCTCCTCCTCCAGGGCTCGCTGCAGCATCTCGCGGACCTTGGTGTGGAGCTGCTCGGCCGACAGCTCGGAGTCGTACAGTCGTGGGCCGAGCGCCTCCACCAGCGCCCGGTGGACCTTCTGGCGCAGCTCGGCCAGGGGGTCGGGCCGGGCCCGGTGCAGCTGGCGCTGGTCAGGCTCGCGGGCGGCCGGGGACTGGGGCAGCACCCCGGCCGTCCTGGCCTGGGCGATCCGCTCGTGGAGCGAGGACATCGGCGGCTCCTAGGATCGGGCGAACAGCGACCGGCGCTGCTTCTGCTTGGACCGGCCGGTCGCCTCGCGCTCGACGAGCTGCGCGGCCACCCGGCGGATGGAGTCGGCCACCGGCCCCTTGGGCTCCTCGAGCATTATCGGGCTGCCCTTGTTGACCGACAGCGGGACCGACCGCGAGGAGGGGATGGTCGCGTCCACCGGGGAGCTGAGCAGCTTCTCCACGTCGGGCAGGCGCAGGCCGACCTTGGAGTCGGCCCGGTTGACCACCACCCGGATGCGGTTCTTGGGGAAGTGGAGCAGCTCCATGGTCTGCAGCGTCAGCTTGAGGTTCTTGATGCTGGGAACGTCCAGGGAGCCCAGCATCACCAGCCAGTCCGACTCGTCGAAGGCGGCCAGCACCGGCTCGGAGAACGCCGGCGAGGTGTCGATCACCACGTAGTCAAACGCGCTGCGCAGCAGCTTGAGGATCTTGCCGATGGCGCCCGGGTTGATGGTGTCGGCGGCGGTCGGCTCGGTGGGCGCGACCAGCGTCCAGATGCCGGAGTCGTGGTGGGTCAGGAACGACTTCAGCGACAGCGCGTCGAGCCCCGGGTTCTGGGCGGCGTCGTAGATGGTGTGGGACGGGAACAGGTGCAGCATGATGGC
>Ga0126306_10002042_pt1 | contig 11202 bp, 10 predicted proteins | sample Plot27_FD_92592 | JGI IMG/M metagenome (GOLD analysis project Ga0126306, IMG submission 92592) | Serpentine soil microbial communities from UC McLaughlin Reserve, CA, USA - Plot27 | ecosystem: Environmental > Terrestrial > Soil > Grasslands | place: USA: UC McLaughlin Reserve, Lake County...
GCAGGACGAGCCCGAGCCCGCGGTGCAGCCGAAGCAGTGTGCGCCCGTCATGACTTCTCTCTCATCGAAGAGGGACGGGTCGAAGTCGGAGATGGTCTGCGGGAGTTCGCCCGCCACGCCGAGTTCGAGCATCTGGTTGAAGTCGCAGTCGAACAGTCTCCCAGTCCAATCGACGCTGACGAGCGTGCGGCACATCAAGCCCTCGACGGTCGCGGGGTTGAACGCCTCGACGAGCTTGCGCATGTATCGCTCCTCGTTGCCCGAGCGGCGCAGGTATTCGAGGAAGCGGCGGATGGGCATGTTCGTAATCGTGTATAGCTGGTCGAACGTGACGCCGTAACGCGCGAGCAGCTCGCGCTTGAAGTCTTTCTCGATTGCCGCTTGCGACGGAGGCAGGAACGCGCCGACGGGGTTGTAGACGAGGTTGAGCTTGAGCGCGCCGCCCTCGCGGCCGTAGCCGACCGCGTTCAGACGCCGCAGCGCCTCGATTGACTTCTCGAAGACGCCGGGGCCGCGCTGCGCGTCGGTCTGCTGTTCGAGGAAGTAGGGGAGCGACGAGACGACCTCCACGCCGTGCGCGCGAAAGAACTCCGGCAAGTCCTCCTGAGCGGGCTCGAACATGACGGTCAGGTTGTGGCGAACCATCACGCGCGCGCCCGCGCGGCGCGCTTCGCTCACGAGGTGGCGGAAGCTCAGGTTAAGCTCGGGCGCGCCGCCCGTGATGTCGAGCGTCGGAATCTGAAAGCGCCGGACGGCGTCGAGGACTTTCTCGACCGTCTCGCGCGTCATTATCTCCGTGCGCGCGGGCGAGGCGTCCACGTGGCAGTGTTTGCACGCCTGATTGCAGAGCTTGCCGACGTTGACCTGCAAGGTCTCGACACGTCCCGCGCGCAAGGAGAGCCCGTGCGCCGCGAGCTTGTCGTCGAAGGAGACGTGCGCGCGCGCGCGCGCGTCTTCCCGCACGACCGGCAGAAGAGACTTCTGTATCACATCGAGACCTTGTTCACAGAGTTGTGCGCCTGCACGCCGTGCACGAGCGACGCGCCGCCGCGCAAGGCCGACGCCATGTGTATCGCCTCGGTCATCTGCTCCATGTTCGAGCCCGCTTCGAGGCACGACTGCGAGAACGCGTCTATGCAGTAGGGACACTGTAAGGCGTGCGCGACGGCGAGCCCGATGAGAGCCTTCTCGCGCCGCGAGAGCGCGCCGTCCTCCTGACACGCCTGATACCACGCCATGAACTTCTCGAACAAATCCGGCCGGTGCTTGCCGACATCGGCGAAGCGCCCGAGGTCTTCTTCTTCGTAGTAGGCCACTGTGCAATACTCCCTCGAAAGAAAGGATGAGGGCGGAAGGATGAAGGATGAAGGCGCGACTGTCAAAGCGTCGTCTTCTCTAGGCTAACGACCTTTCATCCTTCATCCCTCATCCTTCATCCTTTGCCTATGGTCTGCGTCGTTATGGTCAAAACCCCGCGCGCGGGCGCGGTGAAGACGCGGCTCGTGCCGCCGCTGACGGGCGCGGAGGCCGCGTCGCTGGCGGCGTCGTTCGCGCGCGACACCGTCGAGTCGGTGCGCCGCGTCGTGCGCGAGACTGTCATCGCCTACGCGCCGGACGACGGGCGCGCGACGTTGGAAGCGTTGTTAGACGACGGGGGGTTGCAGTGGCTCGCGCAGCGGGGCGAAGACCTGGGCGCGCGCATCGAGTCGGCCGTCTCATACGCCTTTGAAAGAAGCCCCGGCCCCGTAGTCGTCGTCGGCACGGATAGCCCTACGCTCCCGCCTTCTTTCGTAGAGCGCGCCGTCGCGTCGCTCTCGTCGGGCGAGTCGGACGTTGCGCTCGGGCCGACGGAGGACGGCGGCTACTACCTCGTGGGCTTAAGAGAAACTTTCGGAGGGCTCTTCCGAAACGTCGAATGGAGCACGCCGCGCGTCTACCGCCAGACCGCGGATAACGCCGCGCGTCTGGGCCTGCGCGTCCTCGAACTCCCGCGCTGGTACGACGTGGACACGCGCGACGACTTGCTGCGTCTGCGAGACGAGTTGCTTTCCGACGAGGCGGCCCGCGCGCGAGCGCCGCACACGAGCGAGTGGCTTCGCGCTCACGCCTCTTCGCTGCCCGCGTCCCGTTGAACCCGGCCGCCCGCGAGCTTCGTGGGGCTCGCGCGTCGGCTCTTGCTCAAGCCGGGCACGCGTACGTGCGCGTACATGCGCGCGAGCGTGTGCGGGCTCACGCCGAGCCAGTAGAGCGCTTGCAGGAGAGACCAGCGCGCGAAGGTGAGCGTGAAGCTGCGTCCCTCGAAGCGTCGCGACGAGGTCGTGACCCGCGCGCGAAGGTGCGCGACGCGCCCGACCTTCCTGAGCCCGCGCACCAAGTCCAAATCCTCGAAGATGGGGAAGTCGCGGAAGCCTCCGACGCGTTTATAAGCGTCGCGCCGTGCGAAGATGCCCGAGTCGCCGTAGCAGAGCCCCAGCTTTCGTAGCCGCGGGTAGAGCCACGTCAGGAAGCGCGCGGCGCGGCTGCCGCCGTCGAAGTGCACGTCGAAGTTTCCGGCGACGACCGAAGGGTCGCCCAAAGCCTCCTCAATCGCCGCGGCGAAGCCCGCCGAGGGCATCGTGTCTGCGTGCAGGAACCAGAGCACGCGCCCCGACGCCGCACGCGCGCCCGCGTCCAACTGTCGGCCGCGCCCGCGCCCCGGCTCGATTAACTTCACGCCCCGGCCGCGAACGAGTTCGACGGTGCCGTCCAGACTTCCGCCGTCCACGACTATCACTTCGACGCCTCCGGCCTCGCGCGCCAGAGCGTCTAACGTCGCGCCGATTGAGCGCGCCTCGTCGAGCGTCGGGATGATTATCGAAAGCGCGCGCGCCTTCTCTTCTCGCTCGTCCATAGAGTTTTAGAATTAACCACAGAGACACAGAGACACAGGGGCACAGCTTTAATGCTTTAAGGTTTTAGCCGTGTCTCTGTGGTTAACCGCTTCGGTGCTTCTGCCTGTGGTCGCCACGCGTTGCGCTCTTCGGCGAAGGGCAGCTTGAGGATTTGGGCGAGGCCGAGTTCGCGCGGGTCGCGGTAGGCGGGCGCGCCGATTGTGATTTCGGATTGCGGCACGTCGAGCCGGAGCGTGCCGTGCAGCCGGTCCCAGACCGTCAACCCGCTCGACCAGTTCGAGTCGGTCTCTTCCTTCACGGCGGAGTGGTGTATGCCGTGCATGCGCGGCGTGACGACGAGGCGGTTGAGTCTCCGCTCAAGTTCGACGGGCAGGCGCACGTTCGAGTGGTGAAAGAGAATCGAGAGCATCAGGAGCGTCTGCCACACAGAGAACGCGAGCGGCGAGACGCCTATGGCGAGAATCTGCGCGGCGCGAAAGGGGACGGAGGCGACCAGCTCTGCGAAGTGGAAGCGCAGGGCCGTCGAGGCGTCTAGGTCTAAATCGACGTGGTGTACGAGGTGGAAGCGCCAGAGGAACGGCGCGCGGTGCGTGAGCACGTGCCAGAGATATAGCGTGTAGTCGAGCAGCACGACCGCGAGCGCGACCTCAACCCAAGCGGGCAGTCTAAGAACTTTCAGAAGCCCCCAGCGCCGACGCTCCACGAGCGACGTGAGCGCTCCGGCCAGAGGCTTCTCCGTCATGCTCAGTGCGACTGCGCCCACGGCGGCGACTGCGAGGTTGCGCGCCTCGCGCAGAGGTTTAGGCTCGACCTCGCGGCGCAGCGGCCGACGGCGCTCAAGCCACACGAGCAGCCCCGCCGCGCCGAGCACGAGCGACGCGCTCAGCCACGCGGGGACTCTCGCGTGCTCCTTCAGTCCAGCTCCTTCGTCTCGCTGCAAAGTAGCTCCTGCGCGGCGACCGCTTGCAGGCTCGTAAGTACGCGCGCGCCCCTCGTCGCCTTCGTCTGTGCGTCGCCGTTCACGACGCCGAGGCAGAAGCGCACGCGGCGCAGCGGTTCGGGCACAGCCACTTGCTTGTAGTAGCGGCCGTACGGATGTTGCCGACCTTTCGGCGCGCGCACGCGTAGCGTCTCCGTCGCCGTCTTGCCGGGCGCGAGTTCGGAGACGCCGGGATATATCGCGGCCGTGGGGCCGGGGCCGGAGTTGCCGGGCGGGAGCGTGTAGCCGCGCTGCGTTAGGTCGACGGTGCCGTCCTCCTGCGGCTCGACGTAGACGCGGCCGGGGCCGAGTCCGAAGCTCGTGTCGCCGCGGTTGACGAGCAGGACGGGGCGCGCGCCGCGGTTCGTGACGCTGTACTCGACGACGATGTCGCCGCCCGCCTCGCGTCGAATGTCGGCCTTCAAGTCTAGCTGAGACTTTTGCGCGGCGTCGGCGTCGGCCGCCGCGTCGGGCCGCGCGACGTTTGAAGGCGCGGAGGCGTTCGCCCCTTGCGTCGGCGTCGTGTTCGCCGCGTCTCCCGCCCCGCCGCGGCCCGTCGAGTTGCTGTTGTTCATGGCCCTGACCTCGTTGCCGTTGCCGCCGGAGTTCTGCGCGCCCCCCTGCGAGCAGGCCGCGGCTGTTATCACACCGAACGACATCACGGCGGCGCACAGAGTCGTGCAAAGGCCCGCAAGAGTTCGCATAACTTCTACCCCTCCCGCCCGAAAAGATGACCGCCCGGCGAACGTCGGTTGCCCGGTTCGTCAGGCGGTCATCTTCCTTCCCGATGCGGCCCGCAGTCAAACGCCAACGCCCGCCCGCCAGCCCCCGACGCATCTTCGAGGGCCGCGTCTCAGGAGTTGCCGTAGGTCGGCCGCGCGGGACGGTTCATCTCCTCGCGCAGCCCGTTCTCGGTCAGGGCGCGCGGGTTGTCGCGCGCCGTCGGCGTCGAAGAGTTGAAGTCGTTGTCGAATAGGATGCCGCCGTTAGGCAGTCCGACTGCCTGACGCTCGTTGTTCGGGATGACGCCGCTGTCCGGCCCCGTGCCGTTGTAAGTGCCGTTCTGGAACGTGCCCGTCACGATGTTGTAGGAGTGCGACATCTCGTGGTAGAGCACGACGACGGGGTCGAAGTACTTCCAGCGGTCTGAGGCTTGGTTCGGGTCTGGGTCGTAGACCTGATTGAGCCGCGTGTTGTAGGAGATGGTGGCGTTGTCGGACGCGCCGGGGTTGCCGTTTGCGTCGAGGAACGGGTGCGGCCCGCCCGTCGTGCGTCGCGACCAGTCGGCGAAGCCGTTGTCCTCTTCCGTGAGTTCCTGAATCGTGACGGTGTTGCCGTCGCGGAAGAGCGAGCCGATGAGCGGGAGCGAGCGCAGCGGCGAGCGCGTCCTGTCGGACGCGCTGTCGAAGGCTTCGAGCATCTGTCGGCCGTCCGGCGAAGAGCGCATGAACTCTATGTCCTGCTCGACGCGCTCGACAAACTCGGGCGAGCCGGCTATGCGCAGCGCGCGGCTGCCGGGCGTGCCCGCCAACACGACGTTGACGACGTTCGTCCCGGCGGCGACGGTGTCCTCGCCCGCCTGGGCGTACGCCGTGTCGCGCGCAGTGTTTCTCTTGTCGGTCGAGAGGCCGCCGTAGATTCTGTCGCGCCCGCCGCCCGCGTAGAGCCGGTCGTCGTTCGCGCCGCCTTCGAGCAGGTCGTCGTCGAGCCCGCCCGAGAGAACGTCGCGGCCCGCAGCGCCGAGCAGGTGGTCACGCCCGCGCCCGCCTTCTAGGTAGTCGTCGCCCGCGCCGCCGTCGGCGAGGTCGTCGCCGTCGCCGCCGTAGATTGTGTCGTGCCCCGCGTCGCCGTAGAGCTTGTCGTTGCCGAGCGAGCCGTTGAGGTAGTCGCGGCCCGCGCCCGCGTGAATCTCGTCGTCGCCCGCGCCGCCTTCGATGCGGTCGTCGCCCGCGCCCGTGCGTATGAAGTCGTTGCCCGCGCCGCCCTCGACCGTAAGGTTTATGCGTACGCCGCTCCCGACTTCGAGACGGTCGTTGCCGTCGCCGAGACGAATCTTTAAGTTGTTCGGGTCGTCGCGCGAGAGTTGGTACTGCTTGCCGTCCACGGTGGCGAGCCCGCCGCCCGTAGAGTTGTCGTGCGAGAGTTGAACCGTGTGGCGCTCGCCGTTGACGGTGATGACGGTCGCGCCTGTCTTCGGGTCGCGCGTGACGCGCACATGGTCGTCGCCCGCGCCCGTGTCGAAGACGATTCGCTCGATGGGAGGGTCATTCGGGTCTGACGCGGGCGTCGTCTCGCGCTTAATCGTGACCTCTTGGGTCTGGACGAGTACGGTCTCGGTCGCGCCCAACGCCGCGGGGCTCGTTGACGGCTGCGCCGCCGAGGGGACGAGTCCGAGACTCGCGTTCGTACGCGCGAGCCGCACGTCCTGCTCGGAGCCCGTGGGCGCGTTCAGGTAGGACGCGGGCGTCTGGACTTCGCCCGTGTTGCCCGAAGCCGTCACGGCGCGATTCGTGACGAGCCGCGCCGCGTCTTCGTTAACGGGCTGATTCGTCGCGACCGAAGCTCTCAAAGTCTCGCGCGCGACGTTCAGCCCGGTCTGCAAAGCGTCCGTCGCCGCGTTAACAATGCGCCCGCCTATCTCCGCCAAAGACATCCGACATCCTCCCGCAAACAGTTCTGCCGACGAACTCCCGACGATGGAATGCTCTTTTCTAAAAGGGTTATCGGCGAAACGGCCGGGAAGTTTCCTGCGGCGGGTCGTATTGCTTTGGATGAAGGCGGTCGTGTACGGTCTCGGGGGGCCGGAGTCGCTCAGAACATCGTTTGCAGTTGGCGGACGGAAGCCGCGGCTTCCGACTTCTCGTGCGTGCCTTGTCTGAGGAAGGCGTTGACGGCGTCGAGCTTCGAGAGCGCGTAGTCCGTGCGCGCGTCGCTCCCCTTCTTGTAAGCGCCGACGGAGATGAGGTCGCGCTGCGACTCGTATGTCGCGAGCACTTCGCGCAGCCGACGCGCCGACTCGACGTGACGCGCGTCCGCCACCGCCGTCATGACGCGCGAGACCGACTGGTTAACGTCTATGGCCGGGTAGTGGCCGAGCGCCGCGAGCGGGCGCGAGAGGACGATGTGGCCGTCGAGTATCGAGCGCGTCTCGTCTGCGACGGGCTCGGTCATGTCGTCGCCCTCGACGAGCACGGTGTAGAAGGCCGTTATCGAGCCGCGCTCGGAATTGCCCGTCCGCTCAAGCAACTTCGGCAACTCCGCGAAGACCGACGGCGGGAAGCCGGAGCGCGCGGGCGGCTCGCCCGCCGCGAGGCCGACTTCGCGCAGAGCGCGCGCGAACCTCGTCACGGAGTCCATCATGAGCAGGACGCGCTTGCCCTGGTCGCGGAAATATTCGGCGACGGTCGTTGCGACGTAGGCGGCCTTCATTCGCACGAGCGAGGGCTCGTTCGACGTGGCCGCGACGACGACCGAGCGGCGCAAGCCCTCTTCGCCCAAGTCCTGCTCGACGAAGTCGCGCACCTCGCGCCCGCGCTCGCCCACGAGCGCGATGACGTTCACGTCCGCCTCAGTGTTGCGCGCAATCATCCCGAGCAGCGTGGACTTGCCGACGCCCGCCGCCGCGTAGACGCCGACGCGCTGCCCCTCGCCGACCGTCAGGCAACCGTCAATCGCCCGCACGCCCGTCGTCAGAGGCTTCGTCACGCGGCGGCGGCGCATGGGGTCTGGCGGACGCGCCTCGACGGAGCGGTCCTGCCCCGACTCTATCTCGCCGCGCCCGTCGGCGGGCTCGCCCAAGCCGTCGAGCACGCGGCCCAGCAGCGCGTCGCCCACGCGCACGCGCAAAGAAGCGCCCGTCGAGACGACCTCCGCGCCCATCGCCACGTCGTGTATGTCGCCGAGCGGCATCAGAATCACTTCGCTGCCGCTGAAGCCGACGACCTCCGCGCGCAGGGGGCGCGTGCGGTGCGGTGAGCGTATCAGACACAACTCGCCGACGCGCGCGCCCGGCGCGGACGCGCGTATCAGAAGACCCACGAGTTCCGTCACGCGCCCCCGCACCTCTACAGGCGAGAGCCAGTCTACGGCTTCGATGTATTCACTCAGGTCGGGCATCGCGGCGTCTGCCACTTCTTATCTTCGGGTTGAGAGATTCATTCGCCGCCCGCGCGCGCGAGCAGGGCGCGTTCGAGGACGCGCAGTTGCGTGTCGAGCTGCGCGTCTATCGTGCCCGACTCGCTCTCTATGACGCAGCCGCCGTGGCCGACGCGCGGGTCTGCGACGATGTCGAGGAAGCGTGCGCGGCCCGCGGGGTCTATGCGCGCGCGGTAGGCTTCCACGAGCGGCAGGTCTGCGGGGCTGACGCGCACCGTAAACGTCTCGTTCTGCCTCGCCTGACGCAAGGCGTTCGCGACTATGTCGGCGAGCGCCGCGGGGTCGCGCTCGACTTCGCGCCCGAGTATCTTCTCCGCGAGCTTTACGGCGAGCCGCAGAAGGTCGCGCTCGGCCTCCGCGAGCGCCGCGTCCCTGCGCTCGCGCGCTTCGAGAATCAACTCGGTCAGTTCCGAGAGCGCCTCCTCGCGCCCTTCCGCGAAGGCGCGCTCGCGCAGGTGCCGCGCCTCGCCCTCGGCCTCCTCGCGCACGCGCGTCGCCTCGGCCTCGGCCTCGGCCACAAGCCTCCGCGCCTCCGCGCGCGCCTCGACGACCGCGCGCTTGACGACGGGGCCGGCCGAGACCGCTGCCGCGCCCGCCTGAGACTTCTTGATGACGTTTCCTTCGCCAGACACTTGAGTCAAACTCCCCGGTCAACTCCCCCGCCGCCGCACGCGCGCGACGGGTTCTCACTCTTCCGCCGCCGCGTTCGACTCGTGCGTTGCGCCGCGACTCGCGTGGAGTCCCGCGGCCACCGCCTCCGTCTCGCGCGCGAGCGCGCGGCGCATCTCCGCGGCCTCGTCTTCGCCCGCGACGAAGCGCGTCAAGCCTTCGCGCGCCATCTCCGAAAGGAGCCGCGCAGCCTCCACGGGTAGCTTCTGCGCCGCGTAACGCAGGCGCGAAGAGTCCGCGCCGAAGGAGTTCGCGAGCATGCGCAGGCCGACGAGGTCGAGCATCGCGGCGGGCTCGGCCCTCGCGGGCAGCGCGTCGCGCACGACCTCCTCGGCGAAGCGCACGCGCGCGTGCGAGACCTCCGCGGGCGAGGATAGGTGCGCCCTTATGGCCTGAAAGTCCTCGGGCTCGAAGCGCCGGAGGAACGACGCGACGGCCTCTACGGCCTCGATGCCCCGGCACGCGTGCGCCGTCTCCCGCACGCCGAGCACGCGCACGAGGCGCGCGAGTCCCGCCCCCAAAAGCAGGTCGAGCGGGCGCGGGGCGTCGGGCGGGGGCTCGAAGCGCGCGAGGAACTCGCGACGGACGACGGCCACGACTTCGGGCGCGACCGCCGCCGCGGCCTCGGCCGACCCAGCGCGGGGCGACGAGCCCAGTTGCGACGAGACCTCTTCGGCCACACGCCCCGGCAGGTAACTCAACACCAACTCGCGCACGCGCGGCGGCTCGCCGCGCAACTCTTCCGTGACGTGCGAGGCGTGCACGCGCTCGTCGAAACGCGGGACGGGGCCGCGCGCGCGCGCGAGCATGTGCGCGACCCACGCGTGCTGGTTCCGTGCGTGGAGCCTCGCGAACCAGTCGGCGCGGCGCGCGACCGCCTGCCGCGTCGCGGCGGGGAGCGCAGAGAGCGGCGCGAGCGGGTCGGAGACGTTCGGGCCTTCCTGCGTCGCCGTCTCGCCGGAGACATCCCCGCCCGCGCTCGTCTCGCCGAAGGCGAGCGCGAGCGCGAGCAGCATGTCCACGCGTTCGGTATCCGGGTTTGAAGACATTGCCGTGCGCGACAGGTTAAGAGTTACAGGTTGCGAGTTCCAAGTTGAAAGTTAACTGAAATCTGTAATCAGTCGTCCGCGCCGCCGCGCGCCGTCGTCAGCTCCTCTTTGGACTCGGTCAGGTAGCCCGCGCCCTTCGCGGCCCCGACCTCGGGCGCTTCGGCGTCGCCGTCTTCCAACTCCGCATCCTCCTGCGGCTCTGCTGCGCGCTGTCGGCGCGAACGCAGCAGGAGCAGCGCGAGGAAGAAGCAGAGCAGCGTTGCGAGCCCGAGCCCGATGGCGAGCAGGATGCTGTTGCGTCGGCGCGCACTCAACTCCGCGCGCGGCACGGGGCGCGGGTTCTGCGGCGACATCGTCACGCTCACGTCCTGCGCCTTCAGGTTGGGCACGCCCTTCGCCACGAGGTTCTGTATCTGCTGTTCGGAGAACGAAGGCGTCTGCCCCTGATAGTTGATGACGACGGAGGCCGTGGCCGGATACGGGTTGAGTTCGAGCGTAGGGTCTTGCGGCAGGACGACTGTGACGAGCGCGAGCGTGACGCCGGGCAGCGCGCGCAACTGCCGCTCGATGTCGCCGCGTATGCGTCGCTGCTCGCGTAGCTTCTCGGCGCGCTCCGAAGGTATCAGGCCGTTGTCGCCCGCGTCAGACTCCTCGGGCCTCGGCAGCCCGTGGTCGCGCATCACCTGCACGGCGAGCGCGGCCTCGCCGCCGCCGAAGAGCCCCTCGTCAACGACAATCTCCCAGCGTCGCGTCTCGCCCTCGCCCGCGGCGCGCATCTCCGCCTCAATGCCGCTCTGGCCGAGCACGTCCAGGATTTCAATCGCGTCGGGCTCGGTCGGGACGCTCGTCACGGCCCTCTCGCCGCACGCCGACGCGGTCAGCAAAAGGCACACGAGGCCCGATAGCGCGAGCGACCTCTGAGCACGTCGGAAGCTAAGACGCGTCGGCATAGAGTCGTAGAGTCCTACTCCGCGGCGCGTACACCGCGGGGAAATTCGGAAATAATCTCGGGGGAAGCGATTCGCGGAAAGTGTACAGCAACACTCGCACGAAAGTCATGATAAATAGAGGCGACGCCTACCACGCGGCGGCGCGGCCCGGAAATGATGGCGTCCGCGAGCGGGCAATGGGTTATAATCGGGCACACCCCCGCGGAAATGCTTGTGCCCCCGCCCTCTGAAGCTTAAAAAGGTCATGTCCGCTTCACAGATGCGCGAGCAGCCTTTACAACCGTCGCCGATGACAGACCGCGACGCGCTCATCGAGCAGCACCGCTCTTACGCGCGTGCGCTGGCCGTACGCGTGATGCAGACGCTGCCCGTGCCCGTGGACTTGAACGACCTCGTCGGATACGGCGAGATAGGGCTGGTCGAGGCCGCCGAGCGCTTCGACCCGCGCCGCGGCGTCTCGTTCCCGACCTTCGCGCACTACCGCATCAAGGGCGCTATACACGACGGCC
>Ga0126306_10002043_pt1 | contig 11202 bp, 10 predicted proteins | sample Plot27_FD_92592 | JGI IMG/M metagenome (GOLD analysis project Ga0126306, IMG submission 92592) | Serpentine soil microbial communities from UC McLaughlin Reserve, CA, USA - Plot27 | ecosystem: Environmental > Terrestrial > Soil > Grasslands | place: USA: UC McLaughlin Reserve, Lake County...
CGGTGGCTGGCGACGTCGCATCGGCCGGCGTTGCGCTGGACAGAGAGTCGGACGGGTAGCAACAAGGAGGCAGAGATCCGAAGTTTTCGGCTCTCCTGGGCGGAAGTTCGCATCGTTCGAACCCTCCGCCTCCTCCTCGACGAATCCGGCCCTCGCCACGCGAGGGCCGTCTTCGGGCCCAGTGACCTCGATCCGCCGGCGCAGATACATGCGTGTCGGCCTACAGCCGGATCGTGTTCGACCGGCCGAGCGTCTGGCCGCGAGAGCCGAGCGCGACTGCCGCGGCGAAGCCGTCGCCGCGCGGGACGGGCAGCGACGTCTCGAAGCCCCGCTTCGGTCTCGTCAGCACCGCCTCCGTGGCATGTCGCGCCGGGCCTGCTTCCAGCCGCCACGCCGCGACCTCCGTCGCACCGTTCCAGCTCACGTACAGCCTTCGTCGTCCTGAGGCGGTGTGGGCAACGAGCCGCGGCGGCCTGTGCGGGCGTCCGTGCCAAGGGAGCCTGAAAGCCCGATAGTTCTGCCCGCCGGCCGGCAGCCGCGCGTCGAAGTGCACGCCGCCGCCTCGGCGGAACTCCGTGATGTACGGCAGACCGCCCCAGCCGACGACGATGTTGCCGTTCGGTAACACCTGCGCGTTGCCCATGAACGGCGAGAGCAGCCTTCGAGGATGCGAATACTGACGCACGAGCCGAGCGCGCCGATCTCTTCGGTCGAGCTCGATCAGGAGCACGCGAGACTGCGGTGCGACCGGTGGGGCTGCGCTGTTGTCGAAGATGCTGACGACACGCCCCTCCTCGTGGTGCCGCGCATCGTGCTGCCAGGCGAACCGGGTTCCTGGTCCCATCTGGAAGTCGCTCCGCTTACCGCCCAGTCGCCAGATGACTCGTCCGGTCTCGCGGTCCAGTTTGTACACCGCCCACGTGTTCCGCGCGGAGACGAGCAGGTTTCCGTCGGCGTCGACATCGACCGAGTTGATGTGGAAGCAGTCGTACGCGTGGCCGGTGTAGGGGGTGTACGCCTCGTCGATCGCAACGTGGTCGAGGCTGCGCCACTCGAAGAGCACGCGCGCGGTCGGGATGGCGATCTCCTGGACGATGCCGCCGATCACCTTCCCGGTCGAGGGGCCACCGACGCGCGACAGGTTCACCGTCCTGATCTCGTAGCTGGTGACGATCGCTGTGCCGCGCGACGTCAGCATGAACTCGTGCAGGTCGGACTGACGGCCCGCTCCGGCGGGAAGACGCGCCACTTCGCGGTAGGTCGAGTCCACGATCACGTGGATGCCCACGCCGAGCCCGCGGGCGGCTCTTCCCTGCCACCAAGTGAGAACCGGCTCGCCCTTGTACAGCGCGGTGCGGAAGTTCATCACCGTGTCCGGGCGCGTGGGACGGAACCACAGGACCTCGCCCTTGTCGTCGAGGATCAGCGCGCCCTTCTGCCCCGGCCCCGACGACGGTGAAAGGAACAGACAGCGGTCGGAACGCCCCGCCCGCAAGACGGTCAACCGCGGCGGCCGCAAGTCCGGGCGCGAGCGGAAACGTCGCACATCGTTCGGCGAACGCAGCGTCGCGCCGTCTGCGTCCTCCGCTCCGAGCGGACCAAGCCCGTCGAGTCCGACGCCGCCGACCAGAGCGAATCCGAGAGCACCGCCTGACAGGCGCCGGACGAAATCGGCGCGCGTTATGCGCGGGTCACGGACGAGCCGGGGTGCCTCGGCGTCGAACAGACTTGGCTGCGGCCTGGGGGAGATTCGCCGATCAAATCACGATCGAGCCAGGCTGAGAACGAAGCGATCTCAGACCACGTCGTCGGACCGCCCGGATCAGGTCGGTGAGCTACGCCGTAAGCCGATGCTCGAGTAACGAGAGTGAGAGCGCTTTCGTCGGTGAGAGGGCGCCCTCGACCGCTTCGGCCCAGGCGGCGAGGACTGCGTCGGGGCCGTCGCGGCGCTCGAGCTCCAGCCAGCCCTCGCTCCACCGGAGCAGATCGCCGAACGCGGCGAGCGCCTCGCCGTCGATGCCGCCGCGGATGTGGTCCGGGGCGAAGAAGAACGTCGGCTTCGGGCCGGGCAGCGACTCGGTGCCTGCAGCGGGAGCCGCGTCTACGTGGGTCGCGCCCACGAGGACGCTGGCCTCGAGCGCATCACCGAGGTGGTTGTGCACTGCGGCGCGGACGCCGGCGTCTCCGGCGAGGTCGACGAATGTCGCGCGCCGCCGGTCGAGCTCGTCGATCGCGTCGTAGCCGACGAGCTCCCCGTAGACGCCGAGGCCGGCCACGAACGCGCGGGAGGCGGTGATCCCGGCTACCTCTGTCCCGCCTCGCGCGAGGAGGAAGGCGGTCCCGAGCGCGGTCTTGCTCGACGCGCTGGAGAGGATCACGCGCTCCGCGCCATCGAGACTGCGCGCGAGCAGCACCGACGTCATGAAGAGCGGCTGCAGCACCATCGTCATGTCGTCGCGATCGCTCGGCTCCGCGCGCCTGTAGCCGTTGTAGACGGCCGGCAGCTCGCTGCGATGCCTCGATCCGTCCTGGAAACCACGCTCGCCGACCTCGTGCGGCGTCAGCACGAGCTCGTCGCCCATCGGCACGTACCCGAAGATCCGCATCCCCTCGGGCACGTCCGGGGAGCGGCTTTCCACCGCAGTCGCGAAGCCCCAGGCTGGGACCCGGCCCCAGCCGTCGTCCGTAGCGGGGAAGAATGTCCAGTACCGCAGCGTGTCTCCGAGCAGGCCGTAGGTGACGTTATTGGCCGTCAGGCCGAACCGCTCGACGACGAAGCGGGTCTGGCCGGCTCCGAGCGGAGACGTCTCCGCGTCGAGTACCCGGGCGGTCCGGAGATCGTCACGACGGACTTCGAGCCCCGCGGCCATCGCCGAGTAGTGATAGCGAAGTGCGGCGACAATCGCGCCGACCCAACACGGGATCGGGTTCCTGCTTGCCTTGGCTGATGCGCGCGGTGTCTTACATAGCGGGGCGGATGCTCGCCTTCCCATCCACGAGTGTTGTACAAGCAGATGAGCTGGCCCATCGTCATCGGCCGGACTGTCAACAGTCCGCGGGCGACATTCGGCCGCCGACGACCGGCATGCGGCGAAGCCATGACGGCGTCGTGAACAGATTCTTCATCGCCATGCCTCTCGAGAGCCGGTCGGGGAAGCTCTTGATACTGCCTGGACGGCTTCCGCGTGTGTCAACCGTTGCTTTCTTGCGACGGGGCCTCGCGAGTGGGTCATTTAGACCCGGGTCTCAGACAAAGGGCTGCGAGGTCGAATCCATACACCGGCTGGGCCACGTGGCAGCCGATCCGCGCTGAGAAGAAATGGCGGCTGGTCGGGATGGCGATCGCGACCAGCGGCGCCGCGTCCCTGGCGACCTCGACGTCTAGCGCGCCGTACGCGCGATAACGCTCGGGTCCCGAGCGACTCGCCGCGGCCGCGAGCTTCCCGTTGAACTTGGAATCGTCGAAGTACGAGACGTTGTTGTTGTCCCTTGCCTTGATCTTCGTTCCGTCGAGCAGGTTCTCGAAGATGTTCTGTGGATCGGCGTAGTCCACGACCCAGCCGCTCAAGACGAGGTCGAACGGCTCGCCCCGGGTGCTCATCTTTTCGAACAGAACCCCGAAGGGGAATGTCTTGATGTCGACATCGATGCCGATCGTCTTCAGGTTCGCTCGAACGAGCTCAGCCTGCTGTGGACAGGGCGACAAATTGCAGGCATACAGGACAGCAGTGCCGCCTTTGCCGGTGGCGAGGCGTGTCGCAGTCCTCACATCGGGTCCGTTCAGCGGATAGATGTGTGCGTCCTTGAAGCCGGGAATGCCCGGCGGCAGATACTGGTCGGTAGGCTCGCCGAGATCGAAGGAGGTAGCGCTCCGCTGCCGCACGAATGCCGGGCGGTCGATCGCGTAGTTGACCGCCTTTCTCAGGTCGAGATCTGCGAAGAGCGGGCGACTCGTGTTGAGCGCTAAGTACCAGATGCCGAGGAGGGGCTCGACGAAGTACCGCCTTTTGCCCGCCTTGGCCGCTGCGCTGCCCCTCCCGTAGGTGGCCGCGAGCCGGGAGGCTGCCGAGGGCGCGACGCCGTCGGCGGCGTAGTCGACCTCCCCGGCCTCGATCTGGGCCACAGTTTGGGCCTTGCCGATCCCAAGCGTGTAGACGATCTCCTTGAGCCGGTGCGGTCGGGGGCCGTGGTAATTCGGGTTGCGTCTGACCACAATCTGGCGTTTCGGCGTATACGAAGCGACGTAATAAGGCCCGGCCGACGGGATCGTCCGCAGGCCGTTCGGGTCGACGGGGGTGCCGACCGGCACTGCGGAGAAGAATGGCATCGCCAGCACCGATGGGAAGTGACGGGCGTCGCGAGTCAACTCGATCGTGAGCCTGTTGCCTCTCGCCGTGATTCCCGCGATGTGCTGGGCCCGGCCCTGGCGGTACGCGGCGACACCCACGATGTCGCTCGCGAACATTGCAGCCAATCTCAGCTTCGGGCTCAGGCTGCGCTCGATCGAGTACTTGAACGTCTGCGCGGTGATGCGCTCGTTCGAAGGTGGTGAGAATCTGTATCCCTCCCGGATGGTGAACGTGTAACGCTTGCCGTCTGCCGACACGCGTGGCAGGGATCGCGCGACCTCGGGCACCAACTGGGACCCCGCGGGCGCCGGCCGGTCGGGGTAGTTGAGCAGCTTGGCGCCGGTGGCATACGCGAGCTGCCAGGACGTCGTCCAGTAGGCGACCGCCGGGTCTGTGAAGTCGAAGCCATCCTCGATGTTGAAGCGAGCGACGCCGCCGACGTTGGCAGCGGGGACTTCTCGCGCGAGAGGAACGCTCTCCTGAGCGGTCACCCACACTGTTTCCGCAGACGCGGCCACGCCCACGGGGTTGCTCCCCACTCGTATCGTGTCGACGACCTCATTGGTGTCCGGGTCGATCTTCAAGATCGTGCCGTCGCCGCTCCCGGTGACCCAGACCGCTCCCGCACCGACCGCGATTCCACCCGGTCGCTTCCCCACGGCGATCGTCGCCTTGATCGCGCTCGTCGCGGGGTCGATCCGGAGGACCGTATCGTCAAGCGCGTTCGCGACCCAGACCGCCCCGGCGCCGGCGGCGAGGGCGACGGCTCCCGGCCCGACCGGGATCTCCTCCGTGACCACGTTGGACCGGTCGATTCGGGACACGGTGCCGTCCCACCACGCGTTGGCGACCCACACGGCGCCGGCGCCGACGGCGAGCGCCCTCGGCTCGTTGCCGACGACGATCCTCGCGACGACCCTCCTGCTTCTCGGATCGATTCGCGAAACGGTCCCGCCCAGGTGTGCGACCCAGACGCTGCCCAGTCCGGACGCTGCGGCGCTCACGCCCCAGCCCGTCGGTCCCCGAATCGGGATCGTCTCGACCGGCCGGTTGTAGCGCGAGTCGATCCGAGAGATCGTCGCTGCGTCGCTGTTCGCCACCCAGAGGGAGCCTGCGGCGACAGCCAGGCCGGCAGGCGACGCATCAGTGGGGATGGTGCGGACGACGCGGCTCGTGCGTGGATCGATGCGCGAGACAGAGTTGTCGTCGAGATTGGCCACCCAGAGCTCGTGATCGCCGTACGCCAGGAAGGCGGGGCGCGCCCCAACCGCGATCTGCTGTTGCACGCTGTCTCCCGTCGGATCGATGACCGCGACCGAGTTGCCAAGGACGTTCAGCGAAGGCGATGGATCTTCTCGCGTCGCCAGATACGCCGCGAGAGTCGCAGCCGCGACGAGGACGACGGTGACGCCGGCGAGCGTGGTCGACCGTCGCACAGGTCGCTGACGCTCCACGACGACCGGGACCGACGGGTCGAGCGAAGCCTCTTGAAGCAGGATCGCCTGCTCGAGGCGCCGCAGCGGCTGGCCCGGCTCGATTCCGAGCTCGTCGACGAGCAGCCGTCGCGTGTCCTGGTAGACCTGCAGCGCCTCCGCCTGCCGGCCGCAGCGGTAGAGCGCGAGCATCAACTGGCCCCGCAGCCGCTCGCGTAGCGGGTGCGCCGCGACCAGCGATTCCAGCTCGGCCACGAGCTCGGAGGAGCGCCGGGACGCGAGATCGGCCTCGAGCCGGTCCTCGAGCGCCGATAGCCGCAGCTCGTTCAGCCTCGCGATGTCGCCGTGGGCAAACAAATCGGATGCGAACTCCTCGAGCGGTGGGCCGCGCCACACGGCGAGCGCCTTTCGCAGGGTCGCCGAGGCCTCTTCCGCACGTCCCGCCGCGAGAGCTCCACGTCCGGCTTCGAGCAACGATTCGAAGCGGTCGAGGTCGAGCTCTCCGGGTGCAATCGTCAGAACGTAGCCGTGGGCTCGTGTGAGGACGACGCCGTTGCCGCGGGCGTCGCCGTTGCGTGCCGACGGCTCGCCCTCGAGTGTCTTACGCAGTCGCGAGGCGAGAGCCTGGACGCTCTTCGTCGCGCTCGGCGGCGGCGCGTCCGGCCAGAGCTCGTCGATGATCCGCTCGACCGGGACGGCCTCGTTTGCATTCAACAGCAGCAGCGCGAGCAGGGCGCGTTGCTGGCGCCCGCCGAGCGCGAGTGGGCGCTTCTCGTCGTACACCTCGAGCGGCCCGAGGATCCGAAAATCGATGCGAGACCTCCCTCGTACCGTTCGAAACTAGCACCGGCCTGTCGCGATGTACACGGCGGTCCCAGCCGAGGTGCAGCCGAATCGCGAGCGGTTGCAGCCACGTGCCAACCGCTCGAGCGCATCGTCTTCGCGATGAGCAGTAGCCAGAGAAACCAGGAGGCCTGAGCGTGTCCGAGCTATCGCTCGTGGTGCTCGGCGCGGCGGGAGCCGCGGGAGCGGTCTTCGCCCTCGATGCCGCGGTATTTCGGCGCCGGCGTCGCGGCAGAAACCCACCGGGCCTCCTCTCGGCGAAAGGAGGATCGAATTGGTGTCGTTCGACGACGCAGCCAGCAATTCCACGAAGTGTCCGCCAACAACCACACGTGAACAGAGAGGGACACATGAGTAAGGGACGGCTTCATAGACGCCGCGCGTTGCTGGTATTCGCAGCGGCTTTTGCAACAGCAGGCGTGCTCACCGCGTTCGCGCTGGCGAGCTCGCCGAGTCACGGCAATCGGCTCGAGGCTTCGTACACGACCTCGGTCGCGGTAATGAACAACCAGCTTCCGACGTACGGGATCGTGCAGGCAATCGCGACGGGCTCGGGCACGCTGGGGGCTTCGGCTCCGTGACGGTGACCACTGGAGTGACGCAGGACCGCACCGTCAGTACGTGCGGCCCGGGCAGCTCCGTCGACCAGGCGGCCACGCGCCTCGTCAGGGCCGAGGGCACCTTGATCCTGAGGGTCAGCGGCACGAGGTGCCTCGATGCGAACGGCGTCCCCGTCATCCGGGGAACGTTCGTCGTCGACGGGCCTGCGAGCTCCGGGATCTTCGCCGGAGCGCGTGGTGAGGGGGACGTCGTCAACACGATCGGGCCGGCCTCGAACAGCGTCACGCTTTCGGGCAAGCTCAAGCTGGCCGGCTGACGATGCGACAGGCGCGCATGAAGCTCGTGCTGTTGCTCGTCCTGTCGGCGCTCCCGGTCGTTGCCGTCGGCGTCGCGGTGGCGACGCCAGGCGAAGGAAGCGTCGGCACCCTTCTCAATCGCGGCGCCAACCCCGACGAGGTCAAGATCCACACGGACGAGATCAAGTTCAAGACGCGCGGCCCGACCGACATCCTCGCGGTCACGCAGACGTGGCAGCCGGGTGGCCACTCGGGCTGGCACACGCACTCGGGCCTGATCCTCTTCACCCTCAAGTCGGGGACGCTTTCGGTCTTCGATGCGAACTGCAACGCCCGCGTGGTCACCACGGGAGAGGCGTTCGTCGAGCCCGTGGGCGAGCCGATGGAGGTCAAGAACTACGGAGCCGTGCCCGCCGTCGCCTACTTCGCGATCGTGAACGCGCCGGGCGCGCCCGGCAGGGATGACGCTCCCAACCCCGGCTGCGACATTCCGTAAGCGATCTGGTCGGGCGAGAGCGGCTGCTCGCCGCTTTCGCTCGGCCCACGGCGACGCCGAAAAACCGTCACGTCCGATCACAGACTGGAGGAACACCTCGAATGCTGCATACATCCTCATCGGTTCGGCGATCGACGCCCGGCCGTGCGATCTCCTACCTGGCTTACGCCACGACGGTCAGCGCTCTTGCCCTGCTCGCGCCGTTGAGCGGATCGCTTGCCGCAGCGAGCACCGTGACGATCGTGATGAGCGGCCTTGACAACCCACGGGGTCTCGCGTTCGGGCCGCAAGGGGCGCTGTATGTCGCCGAATCCGGACGCGGCGGTGACGGTCCTTGCTTCCTCGTCCGTGGAGCCACGAGGTGCTACGGCGCGACGGGCGCGGTATCTCGGCTGTGGCGCGGCAAACAGGAGCGGATCGCGAGCGGCCTGCCGTCACACGCTCCGGCGACCGGCGCCGCGGCGATCGGGCCGCTGGACATCTCTATGAACGGCGTCGGCAATGCGTTCGTCACTGTTGGGTTCCAGATGGATCCCGGCCGTCGCGCCGAGCTCGGTGCCTCGGGCGGCGGATTCGCGCAGCTTGCGCGTCTCAATGCGAGCGGCAACTGGCAGTACGTGAACGACCTTGGGGCCTACGAAGCGGAGGCGAATCCCGACGGCAATCTAATCGACAGCAATCCGTACGGCCTGCTGCAGCAGCCTGGGGCGCTGATCGTCACCGACGCGGGCGGCAACTCGCTTCTGCGCGTCCGCGCCAACGACGACGTTTCGACGATCGCGACGTTTCCGTCGCGGCCGGGCCGGGCCACCGACTCCGTCCCGACGACCGTCGTACCCGGCCCCGACGGCGCCTACTACGTAGGCGAGCTCGCCGGTCAGCCCTTCGCACCGGGAGCTTCGAACATCTACCGCGTCGTGCCGGGCGAGGCCCCGACCGTCTACCTGAGTGGATTCAAGTCGGTCATCGACATCGCGTTCGGCCGCGGCGGCACGTTGTACGTGCTGCAGCACTCGTCCGGAGCGGCCGGTCTCGTCGCCCCGGGATCACTCATTCGCGTGGCTCCCGACGGAACGCGCACCACGATCCTCGGTGGCCTGGACCATCCGACGTCAGTCGTACTCGGGCCGGACGGCGCGCTCTACATCTCGAATCGCGGGCAGTCCGCCGGCATCGGCGAGGTGCTTCGAGTCGCAGAGTAACGACCGCGACGATGACTAGGTCGCCGACGCGGGGGAATCGAGAATCCCCCGCGTCCCGCCGGAGCAGATTGCCCTCCGCCACGTCCGTGAAGGCCAGCGGCCGAAACGTCTGGTGGGTTCGATTCCCACCGCCTCCACTCCCCCACGAGTCCGGCCCTCGCTACGCGAGGGCCATGCCAGTGCGATGGCTACTCAGTCGACCGCGACGATCGCGTCGACGATGATTGGAACGCTGAGGGGCGACGGCCCTTGACCGGGCGCAGATCGTGCGTGCCGCCCGGCATCGCCCCACAGCTCCACGATTAGGTCGCTGAAGCCGTTCACGACGGTGGCGTTCTGTCCGAAATCGGGAGCGCAGTGGACATACCCCACGGCGCGGATCCACTCCGTCACGCGATCGAGCTCTCCGAACTCGCGCTTGAGGGACGCGAGCATCGAGAGAGCCGTCAGACGCGCAGCTTCGTAGGCAGCGTCGACATCGAGGTCGCGCCCGACGAGCCCTTGGACGAGCGGCGTCGCCCCGTCGAATGGCCCGTGTCCAGCGATGTAGGCGAGACCGTCGTGCACCTTGACGAGTCGAAAGTTGCCGGGCGGGACGAGTGGGGCTGGGAGGGCGAGGCCGAGTTCGTCGATGCGATTCTCGATCCGGCCCATCGGCAAAAGCCTAACGGGCTACCATCGGTCTCCTGGTGTCCGCAGTCGAGGCGACGCTTTACACCGACGCCGCCTGTCCCTGGGCGTATTCCGCGAGTCCCGCGCTGCGTGTCCTCGAGTGGCGCTACGGCGACCAGCTGTCGTGGCGGCTCGTGATGATCGGGCTGCGCGAGGACGCGAGCGAGCTCGTCGTCCGCGGGTACGACACGACGCGCGCGGCGGGCCGCCTGGGCATGTTCGCGGAGCGCTATGAAATGCCGTTCGACCTCGTGCCGAAGGAGCGGGCGGCGGGAACGGGCCTGGGCTGTCGCGCCGTCGTGGCGGCGAGGCTGCTCGAGCCCGGAAGCGAGTGGAGGGTCGTGCGCGCGCTCCAGCTCGCGCAGTTCACGAGCAGCTTGCTACTGGACGACCGCGAGCGGATCGCAGACGCCCTCCGCGGCGTCCAGGGAATCGACGCAGACGGCATCGTCGCGAGCCTCGACGCTCCCGAGGTCGTCGAGGCCTACGAGCGCGACCGAGAGGAGGCCCGCGGCGCCGCGGGGACGGCGGCCGAGGCGCAGGGGAAAACGTCGACCTCGGACGGCCCGGTCCGGCTCACGGCGCCGTCGCTCGTGTTTCGCCGCGGCGAGCAGACGCTCGTTGCGGGCGGTTGGCAGCCGCTGCCGGCGTACGACGTGTTACTCGCGAACCTCGAGCCGACGCTGGAGCGGACGCCTGCGCCGCCGACGCCCGAGCCGCTGTTCGAGTTCTTCGCCGACGGGCTCACGACTGCCGAGGTGGCGCTGCTGCTCGCCGAGGGCCCGGACCCGATCGCCGATCTGCCCGCAGCCGAGCGTGCGCTCCTCGACCTGGCGGCCACGGGAGCGATCGTACGGCTACCGCTGGGGCAGGACGCGCTCTGGCAGCCGGCGGGGCGCGAAGAGGCGCTCGAGGGCGCGCGCGCCGACGCGGCCGTCGTGTAGCGCGCGATGAGCGGATCGGAGAGCTTCATCGTAGGAATGCCGAAGGCGGAGCTCCATCTGCACCTCGAGGGGACCCTTGAGCCGGAGCTGAAGTTCGACCTCGCCGCCCGCAACGGCCTCGATCTTCCGTACGAGTCGGCCGAGGAGATGCGGGCCGCGTACGGCTTCGACGACCTGCGTCGTTCCTCGCGGTCTACTACGAGGGCATGAGCGTCCTGCTCACGGAGCGCGATTTCTACGACCTCGCGACCGCGTACCTCAGGAAGGCCCACTCTCAGAACGTCGTCTATGCCGAGGTCTTCTTCGATCCGCAGGCGCACACGACGCGCGGCATTCCCTTCGCGACGGTGGTCGAAGGCTTCCGTCGCGCCCAGCAGGACGCCGAGGCGGAGCTCGGCTTACGCAC
>Ga0126306_10002044_pt1 | contig 11201 bp, 8 predicted proteins | sample Plot27_FD_92592 | JGI IMG/M metagenome (GOLD analysis project Ga0126306, IMG submission 92592) | Serpentine soil microbial communities from UC McLaughlin Reserve, CA, USA - Plot27 | ecosystem: Environmental > Terrestrial > Soil > Grasslands | place: USA: UC McLaughlin Reserve, Lake County...
AGCTCCCGCCACGAGCGGTCGCCGAGCTCGGCGGCGCGCTCGGTCGAGCCGACGATGTCCGTGAAGAGCAGCGTTGCGAGGACGGAGTCGGGGACCGTCGGCGCGGTCTCGCCGGCGACGAACCGCTCGATCTCGTCGACGATCTCCGGCGACAAGAAGATCCCCCAGTAGTCGGTGCCCGAGACGCGGACGGCGCGTGCTCCCTCGATCCGCTCCGCCACGTCGAGAGCCTCGTGCTCCGCGGGCCAACCATGGCGGTAGAGGACGAGCGTTGGGGCGCGCACGGCCGGCATGACGGGCCGCAAGTCGATCTCCCAATTCGCGCGATTCAGCGCATAGGCGAACGCGGGGCTGAGGCTCACCCGCTCCCAGTTGGCGAACCAGAGGCGCTCCTCCTCCCCAAGCGCATAGAGCGTCGGGCAGGCTTCTTGGAGCAGCGCGTCCATGAACTCACGCGTCCCCCAGCCTTCGCGCAGGCTGCGCAGACCTTCATCCGTGTTGCCGGCGCGTTCCGGGACGGCGTTTGGGTGAAACAGTGCGAGCGCTGTTGTCCGCTCCGGGTACGTCGCCGCGTACAGCATCGCCATCGCGCAGCCGTCGTGCGAGCCGAGGAGCACGGCCTCCGATGAGCCGACGGCGTCGAGGACGGCGCCCAGGTCCTCCATCCGCGTCTCGAGCGTGGCGAACTCCCCGTGGCGGTCGGAGAGGCCCGTACCGCGCTTGTCGAAGAGGATGAGCCTGAACTCGCGCGCGAGGCGCTCGTAGAAGTCGCGCCAGTACGGCGACTGCCAGCCGTAGATGAGGTTGGAACCGTAGTCGGGAACGAACACGAGGTCAGTGTCGGCGTTGCCGACCACGTGATGCGCGATTGCGGCTCCGCTGCTCTTCGCATAGCGGATGTCAGGCTGCATAGGGCTAGTTTCCTGGACTGCTGCCGTGGCCACAACGGCAACCGAAACAAAAGGCGTTCCGAGCCACGGCACTTCGTCAACTTGACACAACGCTTGACACGCGGCGGGCAGCGCCAGCATGAGACGCTGCAATCTGGCTTGGAGAAAGAAGCCGACGCCCGGACTCGAACCGGGGACCCCTTCATTACGAGTGAAGTGCTCTACCAGCTGAGCTACGTCGGCAGGGTCCGCCCAGTGTAGCCCGCGGGTTTTCGGGCGACCGGTTACTTCTTCGGTTTCTTGGCGCTCTTTTCGGGCTCGGCGGGGTGCTCGACGGGTCCGACGGGTGCAGGCGCGGCGACGGGTTGTTCCGCCGCCGGCGCGGCGGCTTGCACGGGGGCCGGCTGCGGTTCGACAGTCGAGCGCTTGCCGTTTTCCTTCGGCTGCTTCGCCTTGACTGGCTTGACGTGCGCCTTGGCCTCGGCTGCGACCTCTTTCTTGGCCTGACCCGGCGGCGTCGTCCTGGGCTCGTCGTTGGCCTTTTGCTTCTTGGGGCGCTGCAGTGCGGCAGCCACTGCCGGCGACGCAGTCAGAGCCTTCGGAGCAGACGCCGCGGGAGCCTGCTTCGCTTTGACGACCGCCGCCGCCGCCGTCCCGGCGGACTGGAACAGAACCATCGGTGCGGTCTTCGCAGCTTGCACGACCCGTGTAACCGCCGGCTTCTGCGGAACGGGCTTCGACAGGGGCGCTTGTGGAGTTGTCGCGACGACGACTGCGCCTGACGCCGCGACCGCGACGGTGGCGACCTTCACCGCAGCGCCTCCCTCGAGGAGCCCCTTGAGCGCTGCAAGCAGCGCGCCGATGTCGAAAGCCTTGCGCGCGCGTGCGAGCCTGCTCGGCTGCTGGCGCTCGGACTCGAGCTTCGACGCGAGCGTGCGACGCGCCCGGAAGATGAGCGTCTCGACCGCCGACTGCGAGAGGTTCAGCTCGTCGGAGATCTCGCGATACGACAACCCTTGCCACTCCCGCAGCAGGATCGCGCGACGCTGGTTGTCGGGCATGTGCGCCAGTGCGTCCGGCAGCCCAATCAGGTCGTCGGGAGCTTCGCGCGACGGTGCGGGCAGCATGTCCTGCACGGCCGCCAGGTCGCTCGGCGACTCGACGCGACCGCGGCGTCGGGTCGAGCGGCGTCGCGTCAGGCAGACGTTGTGCGCGATCGTGAACAACCACGCGACCTCGGCCTCGGGTGTGACGCCACGCTGCAGCGCGCGATGCGCGTTCAGGAACGTCGACTGAAGCGCGTCCTCCGCTTCGTCGCGCGAGCCGAGCTGGTTGACGCAGTAACCGAAGATCTGCCCCGAGTAGCGCTCGTAGAGCTCATGGGTCGCGTCGGCGTCGCGGGAGGCGCGCTCAACGTGTGCTGCACGACCGATGGAGGGAACTGCGGCTATGGCGGACCCACCTGGGCTCGTTGACCGGGAGGAGCCGCATTCCGCCCGGAGGACCGTCCAAGTGTGGTTCAGCCCCGGCCGCCCTGCAAGACATGCGAAAACCGCACGGCTACGACTCGTAAACGAGATTCGCCCCGAGCTCACGACGGAGGCGCACGAACAGGGCCTCGAGCGCGAGCTCGGCGTTCAGGTTGAACTCCTCCAGCTCGCGCCACACCTGGCGCACGACCTCGCAGGCTCGCTCCGCGCCCGCGAGCCGCTCGAGCGTCGCGTCCTCCCCGAGTTCGGCGATCCGATCCGAGTGAATCGCGGCGGTTGTGGCACCGGTCGCGACGACGACGAGGTCACGGTACCAGGCCGCGAGCTCTTCGAGCGAGGCCAGGAGCTCCTCGCGCTCGGCGCCGCGCTGCGCGCGGCGGAGGCGCTGGTCGGCGTCGCGCTGGGTCAGGTCGAGGCGCTCGAGGTCCTCCTCGGCGGCCGCGCGGGCGTCGGAACCGCACTCGGCGGCAGCGTCGAGGATTCGCCGCGCGGCCTCGGCGGGCTCGAAGTCCGCGTCGCGATAGACGTCGCGCGCGAGCTCGAGCAGCGCGTCGCGCCGGTTCGAAGACGCGGGATCGAGCAGGCGCTCGACCCGATCGAGCCGGCCGCCGGCGACGCGCGCGAGCGCGGTCACCTTTGACGGCGCGAGCTCCGGGTTGCGCGACTCGATCTCGTCACGCACCGCACGCTCAGACAGCCGTCGGAACGGAACGTGCTGGCAGCGCGAGCGGATTGTCTCGGGCAACGGGCCGAGGTCGTCGGCGATGAGCACGAGCACGGCGTAGGGCGGCGGCTCCTCGAGGTCCTTGAGCAGCGCGTCCGCGGCGTCCTCGTTCATCGTGTCGGCCGAGTGGAGGAGGTAGACGCGGCGTTGCGCCTCGAAGGGACGCATGTGCAGGTCGCGCCGCAGTTCGCGGATGTCGCCGATCCGGATCTGGTCGCCGACCGGCTCGAGCGCGTAGACGTCGGGGTGCGCGTGACGAAGCACGCGGTCGGGCTCGCCGATCAGCTCCGCGGCGAACGCGAGCGCCGCGCTCCGCTTGCCGACCCCGGCCGGACCATGGAAGAGGTACGCGTGCGTGGGACCGTCGGCGAGCGAGGCTCGGAGGAGGCGCTTGGCCTCGGGCTGCTCAGGAAAGGTCTCGAAGCTGTCCATAGATCGTGCGTGCGAGCGCCTCCGGCTCCTGCGTTCCGTCCACCGCGAGGATACGGCTCGGGAAGAGCTCGGCGAGCTGTCGGTATGCGCGGTGGACCTTGGCGACGAACCCGTCGCCCTCGCGCTCCATCCGGTCGGGATGCTCGCTGTAGCGCTGGCGGGACTTGGCGGGGTCGACGAGGAGGAGGACGGTCTTGTCGGGGAGCAGCCCTCGCGTCGCCTGGAGGTTTAGCTCGAGGACGGGGTCGATGCCGAGGCCGCGCGCGATCCCCTGGTAGGCGAGTGACGAGTCGATGTAGCGGTCGCAGAGCACGGTGGCGCCGCGCGCGAGGGCCGGCGCGATCACTCGCTCGACGAGCTGAGCGCGGGCCGCGGCGAACAGCGCGGCCTCCGCCCAGGGGACGATCTGCTCGTGGCGGTGGAGGACGACTTCGCGGACGTGCTCGCCCAGCTCAGTGCCGCCGGGCTCGCGCGTCGCGACGACCTCGCGGCCCTCCTCCTCGAGCGCGCGCTTGAGCAGCTCGACCTGTGTCGTCTTGCCCGAGCCGTCGAGGCCCTCGAAGGTGATGAACACCGGCGTGAGCATAGGGAGGAGCAGGGACGAGTGGGCCGAATGGAGGTGTCCCGTGGACTACCCGGTTCAGGCCAACCGCTGGCGGACGCGCGCGCTGCTCTTCGCCGCGATCGCGACGCTCGAGCTGTTCGCTCTCATCGGGGTCGGCTCGATCGTGGCGGCACGATTGCTCGCCGGCGAGGTCGAGACGGCTGCGCGGGCGCGCGAGCTCCCGACCCGGCACACGCCGCCCCCGACCTCACCCAAACGCCCAGTGCTCGAGCGCGCGGAGACGTCGGTCGTCGTGCTGAACGGCAATGGAGTCGCGGGCGCGGCGGGGGCGGCGGCAACGCGGCTTCGCGGTCTCACCTATGTCGTCGCGGGCGCGGGCAACGCGCCTCGAACCGACTACACGAAGACCATCGTCGAGTACCGCGCGGGCTACCGCCGGGAGGCGCAGCGCCTCGCGGCGGACGTCCACGTGAAGCTCGTCGGCCCGCTCGACGGCCTCCGCGAGCCGGACCTGATGGGCGCGCACGTCGCGCTCGTCCTCGGCCGCTAGCCCTGGCCGCTCGAGACCCGTCCGGTGCCTGGCACCGGCCGTGCCCATAATCGACGCGTGGACGAGCGCAAGCAGGCCGAGGTCGAGTACCCCGAGCGCGTCGGCGAGGCTGGGCGTGAATGGCTCCGCAAGAAACCCTTTGCGAACGAGCCTCGCGAGACCGCGCGCCACCTGATCGACGCCGGCTACGTGATCGAGCTGCTCGACCTCCGCCCCGGTCAGCGGTTCGTCGAGCTCGGCTGCGGCTCGGGCTGGATGACGCGCTTCATGGCGCGCCACGGCCTCGACGCATACGGCTACGACATCTCGCCCGCGATGATCGAGATCGCCGGCGAGCAAGCCCGAGCCGAGAACGTGCAAGCGCACTTCGACACCGCCGACTTCGAGCAGCTCGACCTCGAGCATGCCTTCGACGCGTGCCTCACCTACGACGCGCTTCATCACAGCGCGAACCCCGACCTCGTCCTCGTGAGTGCGCGCCGAGCGCTCAAGCCGGGCGGCGCGCTCCTCGTCTCCGAACCGAACTGGAAGCAGCGCTTCCAGGGACGCGACGCGACCGCCGAGTACGGCACGAACGAGCTCGGCTACTCACCGCGCCGCCTCAAGCGCTTGCTGAAGGACGCCGGCTTCACCGACATCCGCCGCTTCCACAACAACCGCAAGCGCCTCTTCGGCAACCGGCCGGCCGACGTCCTCGCACACCTCGCCGAGCCGCTCACCTACCGCCTGCTCGCTCCCTTCTGGACGCAGATCTGGCTGCTCGCCCGCGCGCGCTGATGCTCTTCCGACCTGAAGACTTCGAGGCGCTGACCGACGAGGCATGGAAACCCGAGCGCGTTCACGAAGCCGTCCGCGCAATCGTCGCGAACGCCGAGGCAGAGTTCGAACCCGACAACCTCTGGCCGACGGACGACCGAGACCCTCGCGTACTCCGAGTCGCCGGTCAAGGACCTGTACACCGGCGCAGCAGGCGTGGCGTTCGGGCTTGACGCGCTGCGCCGCCGAGGCCACGCCGACATCGGCATCGACCTCGCCGGCGCGGTGCTCCGCGCGCTCGAGCTGTGGCAGCACGCTCCGGACTACTCCGACTACGCATCGAGGCCGACCCCGAGCGACTCCAGCCTGCTCTGCGGCGAAGCTGGAGTCCTGACCGTGGCGTTTCGCCTCGCACCGAGCGACGAGCTCGCCGATCGACTCTTCGTGCGCGTGCACGACAACGCGCACAACGAGGCGAACGAACTCGCGTGGGGCGCGCCCGGAACGATGCTCGCCGCGCACGCGATGCATGCGTGGACCGGCGAGCAACGGTGGCGCGATGCGTGGACGGAGAGCGCCGATGAGCTTCGAAGACGGCGAGGCCCGGACGGACTGTGGACACAACACTTCGCCGGAAAGGCGCCGCAGCGTCTGCTCGGCTCAGCCCACGGCGCCGTCGGAAATCAACTCGCGCTCCTGCAAGGCATGCCGATCGAGGACGCACGCGACGTCGGCGAGATGCTCGAGCGGACCGCGATCGTCGAAGGTCCGCTCGCCAACTGGCCGACGGGCGACGGCCTGGAGCTCGCCGACTCCGACGGCGCGATTCGCGTCCAGTGGTGCCACGGCGCACCGGGAATCGTCACGTCGGCGGCCTCGTACCTGCCCGAGGAACTCCTAATCGCCGGCGCGGAGCTCACGTAGCAGGCCGGCCCCCACGGGAAAGGACCCGGCCTCTGCCACGGCACGGCGGGCAACGGCTACGCGCTGCTGAAGGCCTTCGGGCGAACCGGCGACGAGCGCTGGCTCGAGCGTGCGCGGCGCCTCGCCGTGCACGCCGTCGAGCAGGTCCGACGTCAGAGCCGTCCGCGCCACACTCTTTGGACAGGCGACGTCGGCGTCGCTCTCTTCGCCGCCGACTGCCTCGACGCGCGCGCCGCGTACCCGGTGCTGGACGGCTGGGACTAGCAGCCCGTCGGGTTCACCTTGCAGCGCGCCATCTCGACCCACTCGACGTGCGGCCCGTGCGGATCGAGCGCGTACATCCGGTTGAACCGCACGTACGCGTCCTCGTACCGCTTCACGTCGTACTCGAGCCTCCCGAGCAGGTACCACGTCTCGCGGTTCTCGGGCTGCACCTCGGTCGCACGCGCGTAGTAGTCGCGCGCTCCGTCGAACTGTCCGAGCGCGTCCTGGATGAAGCCGAGCGCGAAGAGCGGCTCGACCGAGGTCGGGTTCAGCGTGCGCGCCTGCCGCGCGTTGTCGGCGGCGAGCGCGAGGTCGCGCCGGTTGATCGCCCGGTACGCGTCGTCGATCCGCCGTTCCGCCAACCACGGCGCCGCGAGCGAGTAGACGCCCGCCAACCCGAGCGCGACGACCCCGGCCGCCCAGAGCGTCTCGCGCCCTCCCTCCCTCCACCCGCGCGCGAGCAGCGCGCCGAGCGTCGCGAACGCGACGGCCCCTGCAGCCATGAAGTCCCAGTGGATGTCGTAGAGCACGCCGACCCCGAACAACGCGACCACGAAGAGCAACGCGCGCTCGTCGCGTCGCACGGCCAACGCGGCCGCCACAACTGCGCCGGCGAAGAGCGCGAGCCCGACGAGCCCCGTCTCGCTTGCAAGCTGCAGCGGCACCGAGTGCGGCTCGCGGACCTCGACGTTCGACTCGCGGTACCGCCGGTGCGTCACCTGGAACGCCCCCGCGCCGTTCCCGACGACCGGGTTGTCCGCGAACCCTCGCGCCGCCTCCTCCCACCACTGCGCGCGGTTGTTGCCGCTCCCCTCGGTGAAGCGGGTCGGGCTCTCCGGCGTCACCGGATCGGTGAAGTCGAGCGCCGCGCGCACGCCGAAGAAGAGGAACGCGGCGGCCCCGAGCGGCACGACCACCCACGCCGCGCGCCGCAACAGCGGCCACGCCACCTCGCGTTGCGCGAGCCCCACGACGACCGCCGCGCCCAGGACAAGCCCGAGCCCGAGCCAGAGCCCGGCCGAGAGCCGCTCCGAGTGCGGCTGTCCGTCCTCCACGATCCCGTCGAACGAGAGCCCGAACACGCCGACCACCAACGCGGGCGGCACGGAGATCGCCAGCCGCAGCGCGGGCTCGTACCGTGAGCGCTCCAAAACGAGCCACCCCGCACCGGCGAGCGTCGCGAGCAGCAATCCGCCGCGCGACTGCGTCAACAGGATCGCGACGACCGCGCCGTAGAGAAGCAGCGCACCCGCGAGCCGCGACGCGAGCCGAAGCGCCAGAGGAACGCCAAAGGCTGCGACGAGCCCGAGTGTGTTCCAGTACCCGACCGGCTCGTTCAGCCGTGCGCGCCGCCCGTCGTCGAGCGCGAACACCTTGACGACGAGCGCCCACGAGACGAGCAGCCCGACGAGCCCCGCCAACAGGTCCGCGAATCGTCGCCGATCGACGAACAGCCCCAGCGCGAGAAACGCGAGATAGACAAAGGTGCGGTTGAAGAAGTCCCACGAGCGGTTAGGCGCCTCCGACCAGAGGATCGACGACGCACTCCAGAGCGCGAACGCTCCGAAGAGCGCGAGGCAGACGAGTCCCGCGCGCGTCAGCACAGGCCGCGGCAGCATTCCCCCGAGGGACGCGCCCACCACACACGCCGCGCAGACCACAGCCAGGACGCCGACCCAGAAGAACCGCCCTTCGCCGAGGACGAGCGCCGCCGCCAGCAGGATCCCGAGGGCGGCGAGGACCGCGTTGCCGCCGCTCCGCACGCGGCGACGCTACCACCGGCCAAGCGTTCAAGCTTCTCGTGCGCCGGTCGATGGACCGAGCATGAGAAATCTGATCGTTGCCGTCGCCGCGGTTCTCTGGGGTGGAGCGAATCGTGATCTCCGGGCTGACGGGTGGAATCGCGACCGGAAGCGGTTCGTACGCTTCCGGCTCGGTCGCTGCGTTCGTCGTCGGGATCGTGCTCCTGCTTGCGGGGAGCCGGGTCCTGCTCAAGCGCGCGCGTAGTTAGCGGCAACTGCCGCTTACAAAGCGCTTACCTTGGTATTACTGCTGGCTCACCCCGAGCGGGGACACTCAGCTTTCGGGCCCTGCCCGGACCCCAGCATGCTCAAGCGCCTTACCCTCCTCACCGTCCTCCTGGCCAGCCTGGTCGCACTCGTGCCAGCGACGGCCTCGGCGGCGACGTGCTGGAAAGAGCTGGTCAACGACTACTGGGCCGACAACCGCGTCGATCGCACCTATCCGATCTCCTGCTACCGCGAGGCGATGGAGAAGCTGCCGAACGACGTGCAGGAGTACTCCGACGCGCAGGACGACCTTCGCCGCGCCCTCCTCGCCGCGATCCGCGACGAGCGCGACAGCGGCGGCGGCTTCAGCGGCGAGGACGAAGGCGACGCGGTCGCGGCTCCCTCCGACGACGGAGGCGGCGACGGCTTCTTCGCTCAGGTGATCGAGAAGCTCGGCCCGAAGAACGCCGACTCGATCCCGGTGCCGCTGCTCGTCCTCGGCTCGCTCGCACTCCTCCTGATCGGGGCCGCCGGCGTGAGCTATCTCGCCCGGTACCTCCAGACCCGCCGGATGAACCCGGCCACCTCCGCGGGCGCCCGCGAGCCCAACCCGTAGGCCCCCGGAACCCCCGCGGTTCCGTCCGACTCTCTTCCTACTCTGGTCCTCCCCGCAATGCCGCGGTATCACTAGCCTTGGAGGAAGAAAATGGCGAGCGCAGAGAAGGTTCAGACCGTGGAAACGACCGTCGAAGACGTGGTCAACACCGTCGCCGACGAAGGTCGCACGGTCGGCGTTCGCCGGTATTTCACCCTCGAGGGCCGTGACCCCTTCGACGAGATCGAGTGGGAGATCCGCGACGCCTTCATCCCCGGCAAGGACAAGCCGGTCTTCGAGCAGAAGGGCGTGGAGTTCCCGAAGTTCTGGTCGCAGACCGCGACCAACATCGTCGCGCAGAAGTACTTCCGCGGCCGGATGACCTCCCCGGAGCGCGAGCGCTCCGTGAAGCAGATGATCGGGCGGATCGTCGACACGACCGGCGCGTGGGGGCGCGAGGGCGGCTACTTCGCCGACGAGGCCGAGGCAAAGACTTTCGAGGACGAGCTCAAGGCGATCCTCGTCAACCAAATGGCGGCGTTCAACTCGCCGGTCTGGTTCAACGTGGGCTTCGAGGAGAAGCCGCAGTGCTCCGCGTGCTTCATCCTCTCGATCGACGACACGATGGACGACATCCTCGACTGGATCCGCCGCGAGGGCGTCATCTTCCGCGGCGGCTCCGGCTCGGGCGTCAACCTCTCGAAGCTGCGCTCCTCCAAGGAGCAGCTCTCGAAGGGCGGCTACGCCTCCGGCCCGGTCTCCTTCATGCGCGGCGCCGACGCGTCCGCCGGCACGATCAAGTCAGGCGGCAAGACACGGCGCGCGGCGAAGATGGTCGTGCTCGACATCGATCACCCCGACGTCGAGGAGTTCATCTGGTGCAAGGCCAAGGAGGAGCGCAAGGCGCGCGTCCTCGAGCAGGCCGGCTACGACATGTCGCTCGACTCGTCCGACTGGGCCTCGATCCAGTACCAGAACGCGAACAACTCGGTGCGCGTCACCGACGCGTTCATGGAGGCGGCTGCTGCCGACGCCGAGTGGAACCTCACCGCTCGCACCGACGGCACCGTCGTCGACACCGTGCAGGCGCGCAAGCTGCTCGATCAGATGTCGGAAGCGGCCTGGGAATGCGCGGATCCGGGCGTCCAGTACGACACGACGATCAACTCGTGGCACACGCTGCCGAATACCGGGCGGATCAACGCGTCGAACCCCTGCTCCGAGTACATGTCGATCGACAACTCGGCGTGCAACCTCGCCTCGATCAACCTGCTCAAGTTCCGCAAGGAGGACGGCGAGTTCGACGTCGAGGGATTCGAGCACACCTGCGACACGGTCTTCCTCGCGCAGGAGATCCTGGTCGGCTACTCGTCGTACCCGACGCCCGAGATCGAGGGCAACGCGAAGGCGTACCGCCAGCTCGGCCTGGGCTACGCGAACCTCGGCGCGCTGCTGATGGCACGCGGGCTGCCGTATGACTCCGACGAGGGCCGCGCCTACGCGGCGGCGATCACGGCGCTGATGACGGGCCGCGCCTATCGCAAGTCCGCGGAGATCGCAGCGCGGATGGGCTCATTCGCCGGCTACCGGAAGAACGCCGCGGCGATGATCGGCGTGATCGCGAAACATCGCGCCTCGGTCGGGAACATCGAGAACTCGACGACGATCGCGGGCGACCTGCTCGCCGCGGCGCGGAAGGCTTGGGACGACGCGCTCGACCTCGGCGAGGTCGCAGGCTTCCGGAACGCTCAGGCCACGGTGCTCGCGCCGACCGGAACGATCAGCTTCATGATGGATTGCGACACGACGGGCGTCGAGCCCGACTTCTCGCTCGTCAAGTCGAAGAAGCTTGTTGGCGGCGGCGAGATCACGATCGTCAACCGCACGGTGCCGATGGCGCTCGACAAGCTCGGCTACTCGCCGGACGAGTCAGCCGAGGTCGCCGCGTACATCGAGGAGAAGAACTCCGTCGTCGGCGCGCCGTACGTCAAGACCGATCACT
>Ga0126306_10002045_pt1 | contig 11201 bp, 12 predicted proteins | sample Plot27_FD_92592 | JGI IMG/M metagenome (GOLD analysis project Ga0126306, IMG submission 92592) | Serpentine soil microbial communities from UC McLaughlin Reserve, CA, USA - Plot27 | ecosystem: Environmental > Terrestrial > Soil > Grasslands | place: USA: UC McLaughlin Reserve, Lake County...
GAAGGAGCTCCGCGCACCGTACGAACTCGTGAGGTGGGTCGCCGAGAACGGTCGGCTTCCGGCCGTGACGTTCACCGCAGGCGGGATCGCGCCGCCGGCCGATGCGGCGCTCTGCATGCAGCTCGGCGCGGACGGCGTGTTCGTCGGCTCGGGCATCTTCAAGTCGGGGAACCCCGAGACGCGTGCGAAGGCGATCGTCGAGGCGACGACGCACTTCAACGACCCGAAGGTGCTCGCGGACGTCTCCGCGGGTCTCGGCGAGCCGATGGTGGGCATCTCCACCGCCTCGCTCGACCCCTCGGAGCTGCTCGAGACTCGCGGCTGGTAGGGCGCGGGGGAACCCGTGGTTCCCCGCGAGGCCCTCCTACTTCGCAGCGAACCCTTCGCGGTCCGGTCGGCTCCCGCCGGGCAAAGCCCGCCTCCGCCGGCGACCGCCGATCTACCGCGCCTCGCACATTCGGTAGGCAAAATCGAGTCGTGAAGATCGGCGTCCTTGCTCTCCAAGGGAATTTTCGCGAGCACATCGCGATGCTGCGCCGGCTCGGCGCGGAGGTCGTCGAGGTGCGCAAGTCGGAGCAGCTCGAGGGGCTCGACGGGCTCGTCATCCCCGGCGGGGAGTCGACGACGTTCATGCGGTTGATGCGGCTCTACGGGCTCGACGAGGCGGTCCGGCGCTTCGAGCGGCCCGTGTTCGGCACGTGCGCGGGGATGATCGTGCTCGATCGCGAGCATCTCGGGCTCGTCGATCTGCTCGTCGACCGCAATGCGTACGGGCGGCAGGTGGCGAGCTTCGAGGCCGATTTCGAGCTCGTGGGAGAGGTCGAGCAGCTGCGTGGCGTCTTCATCCGCGCGCCGCGCGTGCGCGATGTCGGCCCCGGGGTGGAAGTGCTCGCTGAACACGACGGCGAGCCCGTGCTCGTGCGCGACGGGCGCTTCCTCGTCGCGTCGTTCCATCCGGAGCTGACCGACGACACGCGCGTGCACGAGCGGTTCCTCGAAATGGTGAAGGAGGAGACGGGTGTCCGGGCATAGCAAGTGGTCCTCGATCAAGCACAAGAAGGGCGCGGCCGACGCCAAGCGCGGCAAGCTGTTCTCGAAGCTCTCTCGCGCGATCATCGTCGCTGCGAAGGAGGGCGGTCCGGATCCGGCGGGCAACCTCTCGCTCCAGAACGCGATCGAGAAGGCGCGCTCCTACTCCATGCCCAAGGAGAACATCGAGCGCGCGATAGCACGAGGCTCAGGGCAAGATGCCGACGCCGCCGCGTTCGAGACGATCGTCTACGAGGGCTATGCGGCCGGCGGTGTCGCGGTGACTGCCGAGGCGCTGACCGACAACCGCAACCGCACCGCGGCCGAGGTGCGCCACATCTTTGCGAAGCACGACGGGAACCTCGGCGAAGCGGGCTCGGTCGCGTGGCTGTTCGAGCGGCGGGGCATCGTCGTCGTCGACGGCGGCGCAGACGAGGACGAGCTGACGCTTGCTGCGGCGGAGGGCGGCGCCGACGATGTCCAGCGCGACGGCTCGACGTGGGAGGTCAGCGCGTCCCCCGAGCACCTGAGCGCCGTGCGCGAAGCGGTGGAGAGCGCAGGGTTCGCGGTCGAGAGCGCCGAGCTGGCGCTTATCCCGAAGACGACGATCGGGGTCGACGACGAGGGCCAGGCGAGGAAGGTCCTCCGGCTGATCGACGCGCTCGAGGAGAACGACGACGTTCAAGAGGTCTACGCGAACTTCGACATCCCCGAGCGGGTGCTCGAAGAAGCCATGTCCTAGCCGGACGGCGCGCAACTCCAGGTGCCAGGCACCGTTGAGGAGACGTCACGCTCCCTCCACAGGCGCTCACGGTTGAGCCCTCGATCACGTCGAGGTGCCAGGCACCGTTGAGGAAGCGTCACACCCCCAGATCTCTCAGACCCAGCCGCGCTGTCGGGCGACGCGGCAGAGTGCGTGGCGCTTGGCCTGCGGGGTGCCCTCGGTCAAGCCCGCCTTCGAGTAGGCGCGGCGGAGCGCTGCCTTCACGGTTGCCGCCGAGCCGGGGGTCCCGAGCTCCGCCGCGATCTGCTCGTTCGACGGGAGCTCGTCGAGGCTCGCGCCCTCGAGCCGCGGACCGCAGAGGCAGCGCACGACCTGGAGCTGGAGCGGGGAGAGCTGCGCGACGGCCGTCAGCGGAAGCTCGTGGGTATCGGTTCGGTCCTCGAGGAGCGTCGGCGCCGAGAACACGAGCACCTCGGAGCCGACGCGGATCCGGTCGGCGTGGCGGAGCTGGAGCGCGACCCCGGGCGGTAGCCGCGGTCGTTGAGAAACGTGCCGTTATAGCTCCCGCTGTCGGCGATCCACCACTTGCCCTCACGCTCGACCACGAGCGCGTGGCGCCGGCTGACCGTGCTCTTGTCGAGCTGGACGTCGTTTGCCTCGTCGCCCCCGACGGACGCGTCGTCGTGGAGGGAGACCTCGCGCCCGCCCGGAATGATCAGCGCTGCGTCGACCATCTGCGGGGGTTGTTGCCGGAGGCGCCGCGAAAGGAACGTCCGACCTCGCGCCTAATGTCTCCGCGTGAAGGTCGTCGTCGGAATCGACCCAGGAACGGCTGCTTGCGGGTACGGGATCGTCCACGAAAGCGACGGGCGCCTCCGGGCGCTGGACCACGGCTGGTGGCAAACGGCCGCCGGGCAGCGACTGGAGCTCCGGTTGAAGACGATCTTCGAGGGAGTCGCCGCGCTCATCGAGGAGTACGCACCGGCTGCCGTCGTCCTCGAGGAGTCGTACGTCGGCGCCGACGCCCGCATCGCACTCTCTGTCGGACAGGCCCGGGGGGCCGTGCTCGTCGCGTCCGCCATGGCCGGCGTCGAGTGCGCTGAGTACGCGCCGGCCCGGATCAAGCAGACGGTCTGCGGCTACGGACGCGCCGACAAGCCCCAGGTTCAGCGCATGGTGAAGACGATCCTCGCGATGCCGTCCGAGCCGACGCCGTCCCACGCCGCCGACGCGCTTGCGGTCGCGATCTGCCATCTGCTCGCCTCGCCGCTTCTCCGGGTGAGCGCATGATCGCGCGGCTCCGGGGCACGCCGGTCGCACGCACAGCCGACGGTCTCGTGCTCGACGTCAACGGGGTCGGCTACCTCGTGCAGGCGACTCCGAGCGCTTCCGGGAAGGGCGGCGACGAGATCACGGTCGAGACCTACCTGCACGTCCGCGAAGACGCCCTCCAGCTCTACGGCTTCGCCGACGCGGCTGAGCGGGAGCTGTTCGTGCAGCTGCTCGGCGTGAACGGCGTGGGGCCGAAAGTTGCGCTCGCGATCGTCTCGGGCTCGCGACCCGCCGAGCTACGCCGCGCGATCGTGCGCGAGGATCTCGCGCGCTTCCAGGCGATCCCCGGGATCGGCAAGAAGACTGCCGAGCGGATCGTGCTCGAGCTGAAGGAGAAGATCGTCGTGGACAGCGCCGACGCGATCTCCACGAGCGACCTGACGGCACGCGACGCTCTCGTGGAGCTCGGTTACAACGTCGTGGACGCGGAGCGCGCGCTCGCCGAAGTCGACGGCGACCTACCTGTTGAAGAACAAGTGCGTGCGGCGCTCAGGCAGGCTGCATGAGCACGACACAGTTCCTTGCGCCGGCCGTACGTCCCGACGAGGATGAGCTCGACCGGTCGCTCCGCCCGCGCAAGCTCGACGACTTCGTCGGCCAGTCCCGGGTCAAGGAGCAGCTCGCGATCTCGCTCGACGCCGCCAAAGCGCGTGGCGAGGCTCTCGACCACGTGCTGCTCGTCGGTCCGCCCGGGCTCGGGAAGACGAGCCTCGCGTTCATCGTGCGAGAAGAGCTCGGCGTCGGGATCCGCACCGTCGCCGGTCCCGCGCTCGAGCGTAAGGGCGACATGGCGGCAATCCTCACCGGGCTCGAGGAGCGCGACGTCCTGTTCGTCGACGAGATCCACCGGCTGAACCGCGCGGTCGAAGAGATCCTCTATCCGGCGCTCGAAGACTTCCGGCTCGACATCATCGTCGGACAGGGGCCTGCGGCGCGCACGCTCACGCTCGACCTGCCGCCCTTCACGCTCGTCGGCGCGACGACCCGCACCGGGCTTCTGACGACGCCGCTGCGCGACCGCTTCGGCATGACGTTCCGCCTCGACTACTACACGCCGGAGGAGCTCTCGACGATCGTCAACCGCTCCGCCCGCATCCTCGGCGTCGCGATCGAGCCCGAGGCCGCGGTCGAGATCGCAGGACGCTCGCGAGGGACGCCGCGCATCGCGAACCGGATCCTCCGCCGCGTACGCGACGTCGCGGAGGTCCGCCACCAGGGAGCCGTGACCACCGCGATCGCAGCCGAGGCGCTCGCGCTGCTCGAGGTCGACGCGCTCGGGCTCGAGCGGACCGACCGCGCCCTCCTTCACGCGATCGTCGAGAAGTTCGGTGGCGGCCCAGTGGGCCTCTCGACGCTCGCGGTCGCGCTCGGCGAGGAGCCCGACACGATCGAGGACGTCTACGAGCCGTACCTGCTCCAGCTCGGGTTCATCCAGCGCACTCCCCGTGGCCGGATCGTCACCGATCTCGGCCGCGCGCACGTCGGCTCGATCGCGGACGACAAACTCTTCTAGCGAAGCGGCCGCCAGTCCGGCTGGGTCTGGTCGATCACCAGCTTGGCGGACGGGGCGGGGTTGCGGGTCAGCGGCGAGGAGCGACCCCCAAACGTCACGAGCTGCAGTCCGAGGAAGTTCGCGACGCCGAACTGGTCGGTGACGACGAGAAGCGTTCCGTCCGGCGACCAGGCCGGGTCGTCCCCGCCGCCGAGCAGGCGCGGGTCGGGTGCCCTCCGCCGCGACGTCGATCAGTCCGAGGCGCGTGCCCGCGGCGAGCCGCGAGCCGTCCGGTGACCAGGTGGCGGGTGAGCGGCGCGACCAGAAGGCGAGCCGGTCGCCACGCGGCGACCAGGCCTAGCGCCGGAACTGCAGCTCGTGCCAGCTCGGCACGGGCGCGAGCTCCAGCAGGGCGCGCCCGCCGTCCGGGTCCCGGTAGCCGAAGTCGGCGGCCTCGTCGTCCCAGGCGACTTCGAGCAGGCCCTCCTTGACGCGGTGGTCGAGCCACGCGCCGCGGAAGACGAGCTTGCGCAACCAATAGACCAGCGACTCGCCCTCGACGAGCGAGATCCGCTCCCAGTGGCGGACGACGTAGCGGCCGAGCGTCGAGCGGGGCTCCTCGATCACCCCGTCCGCGGCCAGCTCGACGAGGTCCGAAGTCTCCTCGGGCTCGAGCTCGTTCCCCCCGATCAGCCCGAGCCGAACCGCGGCGGCGGTGACGCGCTGCTCGAAGTCGTCCCCGTTGAAGCTGAACCGGTAGCCCAGGAACTCGACGACGTAGTCGTCCCCGGACGTGTAGTTCGCCTCGGCCACCGACCAAGGATAGCCCGCGACTACGCTGCGTTCGTGAACGCACGTACCGTCGCGGCGTCCGTGCTCGTCTGCGCCGTCCTCGTCGTCGTGGGCAAGCTCCTCTTCAACATCTCGTGGGAGAGCGCGCTCGTCCTCGCCCCGGTGTTCGTGCTCATCCTCGGCGCGATCGCCTTCGTCGTGGTGCTCTGGGCGAAGGTGATCCGCGACTCGCTGCGCAGCTAGTAGCGCGGCAAACTCTCTCAGACCGCACGGGACACGTGCGCGCGCGTCACCTCGTCGGGACAGCGGCACCCGCACAACCCGAGCGCGAGCTGCAGTTCGTCGCGGAGGAGCTCGAGCACCCGCTGCGCGCCGTCCGCGCCGTCCACCGCCAGCCCCCAGAGGACCGGGCGCCCGACGAGAACCGCCCTCGCGCCGAGCGCGAGCGCGACCATCACGTCGACGCCCCTCCTGATCCCGCCGTCGACGAGCACCTCGACCCGGTCACCGACGGCCTCGACGACCTCCGGGAGCACGTCCACCGACGCGGCGACACCGTCGAGCTGCCTGCCGCCGTGATTCGAGACGACGATTCCGGCCGCCCCATGCTCGACCGCCAGCGCGGCATCCTCAGCAGTGTGGACGCCCTTGACGAGCACAGGCAAGCTCGTCTCGCCAGCGAGCCGCTCCACGTCTCGCCAGCTGATCGACGGTGAGATCAGCTTGAAGTGCTCGGTCACCGACGTCGAACGCATGGACCCGAGTGCGGACTCGAGCGCGGGGACCGCGGGCTCCTCGGGGATCAGCCAGCCGGTGCGCATGTCCCGCTCGCGGCGGCCGAAGTACGGAGCGTCGATCGTGAGCACGATCGCGCGGAAGCCCGCCTCGACTGCCTGGTCGACGATCGATCGCGTCACGCCCTCGTCGCGGAAGACGTAGAGCTGAAACCACCGCGGTGCATCCGGCGCCGCTGCGGCCACCTCCGCCGGCGAGGACGTCGCCATCGTCGACATCGTCATGATCGTCCCGAAGGCCGCGGCCGCCCGCGCGGTAGCGACCTCGCCGTCGGGGTGGGCGTGCCGCTGGTAGGCCATCGGCGCCACGATGATCGGCGCCGCGAGCTCGTGCCCGAGCACCGTCCGCGCCGTCGTGACGTGCTCGACGTCGCGAAGGAGCCGCGGACGCAGCGTCCAGCGGCGGTATGCGCTCACGTTCTCTCGCAGCGTCCACTCGTCGCCCGCGCCGGCCGCGAAGTACCCGAGGGGCCCCGCGGGCAGGAGCTCGGCGGCGCGACGCTCGTAGTCGAAAACGTTCAGGAGGTCGTTCACAGGGCGCAAACCTAGTGCTTCTTCCGGGAATGGTGCCCCGCTCGTGGGTCGCGGGCCAGAAGCAGGCGTTCATTCCCTGAAGGAGCACGAGCTCCGTCCGACCACCTGCGTACCGTGATCGCACGATGCAACAGGGCACGTGGACGATCCGTCCCTGCCCGCACGATGAGGCGAGCGCCCTCGCGGGGGCGCTCGGGATCAGCTGGGTCACCGCCAGCGTCCTCGTCCGGCGCGGGTATGGCGACCCCGAAGCGGCGCGGGCGTTCCTCGCCGCCGAGCCACCTGGACACGACGCCGGGCTGCTTGGCGACACCGCGGCCGCCTGCGACCGGATTCGGGCGGCGATCGCCGCCGGCGAGCGGATCTGCGTCCACGGCGACTACGACGTCGACGGGATCTGCGCGACTGCACTCGCCGTGACCTGCCTTCGCGAGCTCGGCGCCAACGTCGGCTGGCATCTCCCAAGTCGCTTCGACGAGGGCTACGGCCTCGCGTGCCAGACGATCGAGCGGCTTGCCGAGGAGGGCTGCGCGCTCGTCCTGACCGTGGACTGCGGGATCACCGCGGTCGAGGAAGTCGCGCGCGCGAAGGCGCTTGGCCTCGACGTGATCGTGACGGACCACCACCGGCCTGGAGAGACGCTCCCGGACTGCCCGATCGTCGCAACGCGTCCGTCGCGCTATCCCTTCCCGGAGCTCTGCGGGACCGGTGTCGCCTACAAGCTGCTCGGCGCGCTCGGGGCCGACGTGGACAAGCACCTCGACCTCGTCGCGCTCGCCACCGTGGCCGACGTCGTGCCGCTCCTCGACGAGAACCGCGCGCTCGCGAGCGCCGGCCTGCGCGCGCTTGCGAGGACGCAGAAGCCCGGGCTGCAGGCGCTGATGCGCGCCGCGCGCGTCGACCCCGCGATCGTCGACACCGGCGCGGTCGGCTTCCGCCTCGCGCCTCGGATCAACGCCGCCGGAAGGCTCGGGCACCCGGCCGCAGCGCTCGAGCTGCTGCTCACGGACGACCGTGAAGAAGCCTCGCGGCTCGCGTCCAGGCTGGAGGAACTGAACCGCGAGCGCCAGCAGGTCGAAGACCGGATCCTTCGCGAGGCCGTCGCGCAGGTCACCGAGTGGACCGAGGCGGAGCAGCGCCGCCGTGCGTATGTCGTCGCGGGCGAAGCCTGGCACGAGGGTGTGATCGGGATCGTCGCGTCGCGGCTCGTCGAGCGCTTCAACCGCCCGGTCGTGATGATCGCCGGCGGTGACGAGCTCTGGAAGGGCTCGGGGCGTTCGGTGCCGGCGTTCGACCTGCACGGCGGGCTCGCCGCCTGCTCGGACGCGCTCGAGCGGTTCGGCGGCCACCGCGCGGCGGCCGGGCTCTCGATTCGCCCGGAGAACGTCGAAGCGTTCGCGCGTGCCTTCGCCGCGCACGCCGAGGAGCACCTCGTGGAGGAGGACCTGCGCCCCGTGACGCAGATCGACGCGGTGCTGCCGCCGAAGACGGTCCCGACGCTCGAGCTCTGCGAGGAGTTGGCGAAGCTCGCGCCGTTCGGCCTCGGCAACCCCGAGGTGACGATGCTCGCCGAGAGCTGCGAGCTGCGCGACCTCGCGACAGTCGGCGAGGGTAGGCACCTGCGCTTCCGGGTGCGCGCGGGTGGGGCGATCGCGTTCGGCCTCGGCGCCCAGCTGGAGCGCTTTCAGGCCGAGAGCCGCTTCGACGTCGCGTTCCGGCTGCAGGCGAACCACTGGAACGGCACCGTCGCGCCGCAACTCGTCGTGGGGAGGGTCTTCGACGCGCCGGACGGCTACGAGGGGCTGCGCGACTGGCTCGTCGCAGAGTTCCGCAAAGACGTGCGAGCGCCCGCCGCGCAGGAGATCTTCGAAGAGCTCGGCCTGGCGCCGGGCGTCGAGCCGCGGAGCCTGCTCGAGTCGGAGCGCTTCCGAGCACTGCTCGAGGAGCCAGCGCTCGCGCGCGCGGCGTGATCGCTTGTAACAGACTGTTACTTGGCGATCGAGACGCCCGCGCGGCGCCTCGGCCGGGGCCGGGCCTCCGCGGCGGCGCGGTCGAGCGCGACGAGCACCCGAGCGATTTCGAGTGCCGGATTTCGACGGAATCTGCGGATTCGGAGCACGAACATCTCTTGTTCATCGGCCGATCGGCCGATCCTCTGTAGGCAAGACCCCCGTCTACACTTGGAGAAATGACGGTCGTCGACGTCACCGAGAAGCACAAGGACCTCGTCGACGAGCTGCTCGCAGCCGTCTCGGAGTCCAACCCCGACGCAGACCTCGAGCTGCTCACTAGGGCCTTCGCCTACGCCGCAACGGCCCATGAGGGTCAGCTCAGGCGCTCAGGCGAGGACTTCATCCGGCATCCATGGTCGGTTGCGAAGCTCTGCGCCGAGCTGCACCTCGACGAGCAGACCATCGCTGCCGCGCTCCTCCACGACGTCGTCGAGGACACGGACGTCGAGCTCGACGACCTCCGAGCGGAGTTCGGCGGCGAGATCGCGCAGCTCGTCGAGGGCGTGACGAAGCTGACGCGGATCCAGTTCCAGACACGCGAGCAGGCCCAGGCCGACAACTACCGCAAGATGATCGTGGCGATGGCCGACGACCCTCGCGTCATCCCGATCAAGCTGGCCGACCGCCTGCACAACATGCGCACGATCGAGTACCTGCCCAAGCAAAAGCAGGTGCAGACGTCCAAGGAGACCCTCGAGGTCTACGCGCCGCTCGCGCACCGCCTCGGCATTCACGCGTTCAAGTGGGAACTCGAGGACCTCTCGTTCGAGACGCTGCACCCGCGAAAGTACGAGGAGATCAAAGCGCTCGTCGCGGACCGCCGCGCGAACCGTGAGGCGCACGTGCGCGAGGCGGCCGCACAGCTCGAGGCGGAGCTCGACAAGGTCGACGTGCCTGCCGAGATCTCCTCGCGTGCGAAGCACTTCTACTCGATCTACGAGAAGATGGCGAAGAAGGGGCGCGAGTTCAACGAGATCTACGACCTCACCGCGATGCGGGTGATCGTCGAGCGGAGCGGGGAGGAGGGCACGCGCGACTGCTACGGCGCGCTCGGGCTCATCCATTCGCTGTGGAAGCCGATGCCCGGCCGCTTCAAGGACTTCCTCGCGATGCCGAAGTTCAACGGCTACCGCTCGTTGCACACGACGGTTATCGGGCCCGAGGGACGGCCGCTCGAGATTCAGATCCGCACGCGCGAGATGCACGAGATGTCCGAGCTCGGGATCGCTGCGCACTGGGCCTACAAGCACGGTCAGGCGGCGGACGAGCAGTGGCTGGCGTGGGTGAAGCAGCTGATGGACTGGCAGGCCGACGAGGCCGACCCGAAGGAATTCATGCGGAACTTTCGCACCGACCTCTTCGACGACGAGGTCTTCGTCTTCACGCCCAAGGGTGAGGTAAAGACGTTGCCGGCGGGCGCGACGCCGATCGACTTCGCGTACGCCGTGCACACCGACGTGGGCCATCGCACGGTCGGCGCCAAGGTGAACGGCCGAATCGTCCCGCTGCACTACCGCTTGAAGAGCGGCGACTTCGTCGAGATCCTCACCGCGAAGACAGGACGCGGCCCTTCGCGCGACTGGATGTCGCTCGCCGCCTCCTCACGTGCCCGCAACAAGATCCGCCAGTGGTTCTCCCGCGAGACGAAGGAGGAGACCGAGGCGAAGGGCCGCGAGGCGCTCGAGGAAGCGCTCAAACGACAGAACCTGCCCTACCGCAAGCTCGCCGGTTCGGCGGTGCTCGCGCAGATCATCCGCGACTCGGGCTTCAAGAAGGCCGAGGACTTCTACCTCGCGCTCGGCTCCGGGAAGCTGCCGCCGGCGCAAATCGTCAAGAAGGTCCTCCAGCGCCTCAAGTCGGAGGGGGTGCCGGAGGAGGAGACACTTCCGAAGAAGCAGACGCGTGCGAAGCCGATCGACGACGGGGAGATGGGCGTGATCGTCAAGGGCGCCCAGGGCGTGCTCGTGCGGCTCGCGAAGTGCTGCACGCCGGTCCCGGGCGACGACATCGCGGGCTACATCTCGCTCGGCAAGGGCGTGACGATTCACCGGATCGACTGCCCGAACGTCAAGGCGCTGATGCGGAATCCCGAGCGCTTCACGGACGTCGAATGGTCAGATGGCCACAAAACGAGCTTCCGCGTTCACATCGCGGTCGACTCGTGGGACCGACCGCGCCTGCTCGAGGACGTCGCCCGCACCTTCGCGGAGCACGGCGCGAACATCGTCTCGTACGGCGGAAGCGTCGAGGACCAGCTCGCGAAGAACTGGTACGTCGCCGAAGTCGGCGACATCAAGTCGCTCCGGAGCCTGCTCACGGCGCTCCGGAACGTCGACGCTGTCTTCGACGCGTTCCGCGTCACACCGTCCTAGCTATGCCTCGGGCCACGTTTCGTGGCTCGAAGTGTCCCTAGGTCGAGTGACTCATCCCCCGATCGGGCGAGGTACCTGGAATGAGGGATGGCGATGACGCGCGACCTGAGTACAACGTGA
>Ga0126306_10002046_pt1 | contig 11199 bp, 14 predicted proteins | sample Plot27_FD_92592 | JGI IMG/M metagenome (GOLD analysis project Ga0126306, IMG submission 92592) | Serpentine soil microbial communities from UC McLaughlin Reserve, CA, USA - Plot27 | ecosystem: Environmental > Terrestrial > Soil > Grasslands | place: USA: UC McLaughlin Reserve, Lake County...
GCCATCGCCGAGCGCAGCCCGGGCTTGGCTCCTCACGTGAAGGTGACCCGCGACCGGATTATCCACAAGCGCACGTCGAGCTACTTTGCCGTCGTGTCGTCGGTGGCTGACTTGTTGCACGGCGCGAACGTGCACGGGGCGATTATCGACGAGCTCCACGTCCACAAGAGCCGGGACATCGTGGAGGCCGTGCGGACCGGCACTGGCGCGCGGTCGCAGCCGCTGGTCGTGATAATCACGACGGCCGACGACGGTCGGCAGGCGACGATCTACGCGGAGGTGCGCGACTACTGCGAGCAGCTGGCCCGGGGGGTGCTGGTCGACCCGACGTTCTATGGGGCGGTGTGGGCGGCGGACGAGGCCGACGACCCTTATGCGGAGTCGACGTGGGAGAAGGCGAACCCGGGCTATGGCATTTCGCCGACCCGGGACTTCATGGCCGCGGCGGCGTCGCAGGCCCGCCAGTCCCCGGCGCAGTTGGCCAGCTTCCTCCGCTTGCATCTGGGTATCCGCACGAAGCAGGACGTCCGCTATCTGACGTTGCCGTCGTGGGACGCCTGTCAGGCGCCGCGGGGCGTCGAGGGCCGGGTGGCGTGCGGGGCGTTCGACCTGGCTTCCACGTCGGACCTGACGGCGTGGTGCGTTGTGTGGGCGGACGGCGAGGGCGGCTACGACTGCCGCTGGCGTCACTGGCTGCCCGAGGCCGCGCTGCCCGAAATGAATCGGCGGACGGCGGGCATGGCGGCGGTGTGGGTGCGTGACGGGTGGTTGGAGCTGACCCCGGGGAACGTCCTCGACTACCAGCACGTCCGCGCCGCCATGAACGCCGACCGAGACCAGTGGTCGATCGTCGAGGCCGGCTACGACCCGTGGAACGCGTCGTCGCTGGTCACGGACTTGCAGGGCGACGGGTGGGACCTGACCCCGGTCCGGCAAGGGTTCGCGACGATGTCGGGGCCGACGAAGGAGCTGCAACGGGCCGTGCTCGAGGGCAAGCTGCGCCATGGGGGGAACCCGATCGTCCGCTGGCAGGTCGACCATTTGGGCGTGAGCATGGACCCGGCGGGGAACGTGAAGCCCGACAAGGCCAAGTCGTCGGAGAAGATCGACGGCCTGGTGGCGTGCATCATGGCCATCGACCGGGCCAGCCGGCGACCCGTCGCGCGGGGGTCGGCGTACGACGACCATGGGCTCACCATTGCATGACCCCCGGGGGGGCTACCGTGGCGTCCGTGCTCGACGTCGCCGTGGTCGCCCTCGTCGTGGCCGTGCTGGCCGTGGTTGTCTGGGGGGCGCTGCGGACCCGCCGGTCGGACTATGGGCGGCTCGTCGCCCGCCGGTCGGTGCTCGTGAACTTGACGACCGGGACGGCTGTCGAGGGCGTCGTGTGGGAGCAGTGCCCCGGCTATCTGGTCCTGCGGGCCGCGAAGCTCCACGAGACGAAGGGGCCGGTCCCCGTCGACGGCGAGGTGCTCATCGAGTGCAGCAAGGTCGAGTTCGTGCAGCTGCTCCCCCGGGCCGCTGACTGATGGCTGTCGTCCGTTCCGAGGGTGGCCTGGTCGCTATCGGCCGTGGCGAGGCGCCGATGGTGCCCCGCTCGGTGAACCTGTCCGAGTGGCAGTCGGCGACGTACGAGGCGCTGTGGCGGGCGCAGCCGCAGGTTCGCACCGTGACCAGCTTCCTCGCCCGCAACATCGCTCAGCTCGGCGTGCACGTGTTCCGCCGCCTCGACGACGACGACCGCGAACGACTCGCCGGCCATCCCCTCGCGGCGACGCTGGGTCGGCCCATGCCGGACATGACGACGTATGAGCTGCTCGACGCGCTCGTCCTCGACCTGACGATCTACGACAACGCCTATTGGTTGAAGCTGGCCCGCACGGACGGCGGTCTCGGCCTGCTCCGCCTCCCCCCCCGCAGGGTGTCACCCACTGGGGATAACTGGCTGTTCGCCGAGGGGTACCGGGTCGACGGCCCCCGCGGCTATGTCGACTACGCGGCCGACCAGGTCGTCCACTTCCGTGGGTATAACCCGACCGACCCGCGGCTGGGTGTGTCGCCGTTGGAGACGCTGCGCCGCACGCTCGCCGAGGAGTCCGCCTCGCTCGAGGCCCGCGAGCAGACATGGCGGAACGGCGCCCGCATGACCGGGTTCCTGAACCGGCCGAAGGACGCGCCCGACTGGGAGCGCAACAAGGGCCGGGAACGGTTCGTGGCCGGCTGGCGCGAGTACGTGGGGGCGGGGCCGCACGCGGGTGGGACGCCAATCCTCGAGGACGGCATGACCTACCAGCCGGTCCAGCTCTCCCCGAAGGACGCCGAGTATCTGGGCGCCCGGAAGTTGACCCGCGAGGAGGTCGCTTCGGCCTACCACGTGCCCCTGCCGATGGTCGGCATTCTCGACCACGCCACGTTCAGCAACATCAAGGAGCAGCACCGCCAGCTGTACCAGGACACCCTCGGTCCGTGGTTGCAGCTCGTCACCCAACGGATCGAGCTGCGCCTGCTGCCCGACTTCGCCGACACGGCCGACGTGTACGTCGAGTTCAACCTGGCCGAGAAGCTCCGCGGGTCGTTCGAGGAGCAGGCGACGACGTTGCAGACGGCGGTGGGTGGGCCGTGGATGACCCGCAACGAGGCCCGCGCCCGGAACAATCTGCCGCCCGCCGACGGCGCCGACGAGCTCATCGTCCCGTTGAACGTCGTCACCGGCGGCCAGGCCAGCCCCACCGACTCAGCTCCGGACGGCGCGGCCGCGTTCACCCGCAGTGGTCGGAAATCTGAGTCGGGCCGGGGATTCAAGGCGGCCGGACCGGGCGGGTCGGGCGACTGGCCGGGCCGGTACGAGAAGACGCTCGCAGCGTTCTTCGCCCGCCAGCAGGAAGCCGGCGCGGCCGACGTCGTCGGGAACGTCGAGGGGTGGTCGGCCGACCTGGCCGCCGACCTGTTCGGCCTGAACGTCGCCGCGGCCCGCTCCGCCGCCAAGACGGTCCTAGCTGCGAACGACGAGGACCCCGACGGCTTCGACGACGAGCCGATGCTCGAGTGGTTGCAACGCAACGCCGAGGGCGTAGCGGACGGCATCAACGGTCAGACCGTGGCCGAGCTCGGCGCCGCCGGTGACGACGACGCGCGGGCCGGCGTCTTCGAGCGGGCCATCGGCGTCCGCGCCGTGGCGGCCGCGGTGACGCAGGCGACGGCGATCACGTCGTTCGGCGGCCGCGAGGGAGCGAAGCGGGGCGGCCTCACCCGGAAACGGTGGGTGGTCACGTCGAGCAAGCCCCGCAAGTCCCACGCACGCATGGACGGCGACACGGTCGGCATTGATGACGTGTTCGGGAACGGTGCCCGCTGGCCCGGCGATAGCAAGCTCTCGGACGATGAGAAGGCCGGGTGTACGTGCACGGTAGAGTTCCTCGGCGAGGAGGGTTAGTCGATGCTCACGAAGTCGGCCGCGTGCCGAATCAAGGCCACGACCGAAGTGACCGAGGACGGCGCTGACAAGGGCGAGTTCGAGGCCCTGGTCTCCGTCTTCGGCAACGTCGACCGGTACGGCGAGCGGGTCGTGAAGGGCGCGTTCGCTGACACTCTCAAGGCGTGGGACGCCAAGGATGGGCCGATCCCCGTCATCTGGTCCCATGAGCACCGCGACCCCCGCGCTCACATCGGGTCGGTGGTGAAGGCCGAGGAGCGCGACGCCGGCCTGTGGGTCAAGGCGCAGCTCGACATCGACGCCGACCCTGTGGAGTCGCGGGCGGCGCAGGTGTGGCGGCTGCTCAAGGGCCGCCGGGTGACGCAGTTCAGCTTCGCCTACGACATCGTCGACGCCGCGTCCGTGACCGAGGACGGCGAACAGGTATTCGAGCTCCGCAAGCTCGACCTGTTCGAGGTCGGCCCGACCCTGCTCGGCGTGAACCCGGAGACGGAGCTGCTCGACGCGAAGGCGTTGCACGGCATTGTCGCTCAGCTCAAGGCGGGCCGTGTACTCTCCTCAAAGAACTTCGCCCGGCTCGAGGAGGCGTACAACGCCATAGGCGAGGTGCTCTCCTCGGCGAAGCCGGACGAAGACGACGGGAAGGCCACGACCGCCCCGGGTGCCGCCGCTGAGGCCACGGCCCCCACGCTGAGTCCCGCAATCACCCGTCTCCGCGCCGAGCTGGCCACCTTCTAGCCCGCTCGGCCCCGCCATCACGAGCAGGGAGACGAGCAACCATGGGCAAGCTGGCAGACCTCAAGGCTGCGCAGGGCGAGAAGATTCGCCAGGTGACGGAACTGGCGGACGCCGCCGAGAAGGCGGGCCGGGAGTTCACCGCCGACGAGCGTGAGACGGTCACTCGTCTGATGAACGAGGCCAAGGCGACCCGCGGCGAGTTCGACAAGCTCAAGGCCGATGCCGACATGCTGGCAGAGGTCAAGAATCTGGGCATCGCTCTCGACGGCGACGAGGCCGGCAAGGGCCAGGGCGGCCAGCTGTTCGACTCGGCGTCGGGCCTGATCGTCCCCGGCGCGAACGGTAAGACGCTGGGCGAGCAGTTCGTCTCATCGCCGCAGATGGCCACCCTGCTTAAGCAGCACAACGGCCAGGTCAACGACCGGGCCAGGGTCATGGGCGACCCGGTCGGCGTTAAGGACCTCATGGGCCTCGACGCTTCGGCCCACGCGAAAGCCCTCGTGACCGGCGCCAGCGGCACGTCGGCCGGCGCCCTGATCAACAACGACCTCCTCGGCCTGCGGGACCCGGCGTCGTCGTTCATGCGGCCCCTCGTGATCCGCAACCTGATCACGACCGGGACGACTCAGTCGGACACCGTCGAGTACGCCCGGGTGACCGGCTTCACGAACGCCGCCGCGCCGGTGGCTGAGTCGACCGCTACGGCCGACCCGGGCACCATGAACGCCGCTGGTGGTGTCAAGCCCGAGTCGACGTTGGCGTTGGACGTGGTGACCGCCCCCGTGCGGACCATCGCCCATTGGATTCCGGCGACGAAGCGTGCCCTGTCCGACGCCGGCCAGTTGCGCGCCCTCATCGACGCGTTCCTGCGGTACGGCCTCGACGAGGAGCTTGAGGACCAGATCGTGAACGGCGACGGCGTGGGCCAGAACTTCACTGGCATATCGAACGTGGCCGGCGTCCAGGCCCAGGCTTTCGCGACGGACATTCTGACCACGCTGCGCCGGGCACGCACCAAGGTGCGGACCGTGGGCCGGGCCATCCCGACCGCGTTCGTGATGAACCCGTCGGACTGGGAAGCGATCGACCTGTTGCAGGACAATGAGGGCCGCTACTACTACGGCGGCCCCGCCGACGTTGGCCAGCCCCGCATTTGGGGCCTCCCGGTCGTCGAGTCCGAGGCCGTCGTCGCCGGCACCGCCTACGTGGGCGACTGGCGGCAGGCGTTCCTGCTCGACCGCGAGCAGTCGGCCATCACCGTGTCCGACTCGCACGCCAACTTCTTCATCCGCAACATGGTCGCGATTCTGGCCGAGCTGCGGGCTGTGTTCGGCGTGTTCCGCCCCGTCGCCTTCGTCGAGATCGCACTGGCGTAGGCCATACTGGGCGCGTGAGCGTGCAACCGACAATGGGGAGGGCCTGATGGGCTACCTGAACGCACCCGACGCGCTGCGGCGCACGGCGAAGGCGGAGGTCGCCGTCGCTGCTGTGGCCACGGCCAACGCGGACGCCACCTACGGTCAGCCCGAGGCAGACCTGATAAACGAGCTTAAGACGAAGCTCAACGCGACGCTCGTCCAGCTCCGAGCGCACGGCATACTCGCTCCGTAGCGTGGCTCCCCGCAGGTGCCCGGTGTGCGGCACGTCGCACGCCGCCTGCGGTGGTCCCACGACGTCACGTCCAGTCGACGAGATAAGGAGGCCGACCATGGCCACGAACGACCAGGCGTCATCCGAGCAGCCCGAGGCCCTCGAGCTGTACGACGTCGAGACCCAGTCGGGTACGCCGACCACGTTGAAGCTGACGAAGGCCGAAGCGGAGCGGCTGGGCCTGACCGGCTCCTCCGACGCTCTCAAGGCCGACGAGTCGGGCGAGCAGGCCGCGTCGCAGTTCAAGGCGCGGGGCGTCACCGACGACGCTCCCCGCAACAAGGCCCGCTCGGCCGACACGAAGTAAGCGGCCGCCGTGGCCGTCGCCCCCCTCATCACCGCCGCCGACCTTCCCGATTCGGACGAGGCCGACGACGCTGCTGTGGAGGCGACGGCCGTGGTCCGCAACTACTGCCATTGGCATGTCGCCCCGTCGATCACGGAGACGGTCACGCTGAACGGCGGCCCGTCGGCCGTGCTCGAGCTGCCGTCGCTCCACGTGACCGCTGTGGGCGCCGTCCTCGTCGACGGTGTGGCTATCACGTTCGATTACGAGTGGTTGCCGTGCGGCCTGCTGCGGGCCTATCCGTGGGCGTGGGGGTCGACGTGGCGGAGCGTGCAAGTCACGTTCACGCACGGCCTCCCCGACGTGCCCGACGACGTGCGGGTGGCGGCGAAGTCCGTGGCCCGGCGCCGGCTGGTCAACCCGAGGGGCCTGCGGTCCGAGTCGATGCCCGGCTATTCAAGGGTGTTCGCCGTCCCCGCGACGGGTGAGCTGGGTTCCGCCCTGTCCGACGTCGAGCGGGAGATTCTCGGCCCGTACCGGCTGGGTGGCGGGCCGTGAACCTCGACGGACCCCCGCTCGAGCAGCTCGTCACGATCGTCCGGGCCGGCGCCGGTGTCGACGCCTACGGCCAGCCCGTCGAGGATTGGGACACGGCCACCAGGACTGTGGTGTGGGGCCGCGTGGCGGACGTGGCGATCGGCGACGAGCTGACCCAGGACGGCCGCCGCGGGACGGTCACACGGCCGCAGGCGCTGCTAGAGCCCGACGCCGACGTGCGCGCCCATGACCGGCTCGAGGTCGTCGAGCGGGGCGCCGTGCAGAGCTACGAGGTCGACGGGAAGCCGGTGTGGCCGAACGTGCCCGGCGGCTCCCCTCCCCACGTGTTCGTTCAGCTGCTCGACGTCGAGGGCTGACGGGTGGCCAGCCGGTTCCGGTTCACGCTCGGCCGCAAGGGCATCGGTCAGATACTCAAGGGCGAGCAGGGACGCGTGCCCGAAGTGCTCGAGGCGAAAGGCCGCCGGGTCCTGTCGGCCGCCGGCCCGGGCCACGAGATGCGGTCAGAGCGGGGGCCGAACCGGTGGCGGGTCAGCGTCGGCGCGACGACTGGTGAGGCGATGCGGGCCGAGGTCGAGCGGGGCAACCTGACGAACGCGATCAACGCGGCGCGAGGATAGGCCCATGGCCCCTCTCGTCCTGTTCCCCGACCCGGCCGCCGTGCTCATCGGCCACGTGGCTGCGCAGCTCACCGCGCACGGCCAGGCGGCGCCCGTCCACAACGCCATCCCGAACCCTCGGCCCAACCGGTTCGTCGTGGTCCGCTCCGCCGGTGGGGGCCGCGAGTCGGTCGTCGTCGACCGGCCCATGGTGACAGTGCAGGGGTGGGACAAGCGGGGCGACCTCGCCGAGCGGCTCTGCCAGTGGGTGCGGGCCATTATCCACGCCGCGAGGGGCGACGTCGTGGCCGGCGTCCCCGTGTACCGCGTCGACGACGTCGGAGGCCCCGTCCCCGTCCCCGACCCGCTGTCCGCCCACCAGGTCTACCAGTGCACGCTCCAGGTCGCCATGCGGGGCGAGACGCCGTGATGGTCCGCCTACTGTGGCCCGTCGGCGTGCACGTCCCCGGCGAAGTGGTCGACCTCGACGGCCGCATGGCCGACGTGTTCTACCGGGAGGGGTGGGCGGAACCGGCCGACGAGTCGCCCCTGCCGGCCCCGGTATCGCAGGCCCCGACGGTCGGGGAGCTACGCTCTCTGCAGCATGAGCGGGGCCTGGCCTCGCTGAATGATGCTAAGCACGTGTGGCGCGACGAGCACCGACGAAGGGACGACGCCCGGTGAAAGTCACCCTGGCTCACTGGTATAAGGACGGCGTGCCCGGCGACGTCGTCGACGTGGGAGCCGACGAGGCCCGCGACATGGTCCGCGACGGCATCGCCCGCAAGGCCGCCGTCGACGCCCTGTCAGTCGCTGACCTCAAGGCCACGGCCGAAGCCGAAGGCGTCGACCTCCACGGAGCGACCCGCCGGGCCGACATCGTGGCCCGACTCGCCGACGCCGGCCACCCGACCAGCTCGACCGAAGGACAGGTGACCGATGGCCGGTGATACCGCCAACCCCCGCGTCTGGGCCGAGGCCGACGTCTACGTGGCCCCGGTCGGGACGACCGCCCCCGTCAACGTGACGACCGCCCTGGCCGCCGGGTGGGAGCCGATCGGCCTGATCGGCGACGAGGGCATCACCCTCGGCCGCGAGCAGGACACGGACGACAAATTCGCTTATGGCGGCATCCTGGTCCGCACCGTGCGAAGCAAGTTCAAGCGGACGTTTACCGTCGTGGCGCTCGAAGACAACGCCACTGTCTTTGGCCTGCTGAACCCGGGGTCGACGGCGACGACGTCGGCCGGTCCGACGCCGCCCGCCGGCACGACCACACGGCAGGTCAACATTCCCAACGTGGCACCGGTGGCCATGGTCCTCGAGCTCGTCGACGGGACCAACATCAAGCGGCTCGTGATTCCCCGGTGCGAGGTCAGTGAAGTGGCCGACACGACGATCAGCGACGTCGAGCTAGCCGGGACCGAGTTCACTGTCACCGTGTACCCGTCGGCCGCTGGCCTGTTCTACACCGAGGTGTCGAACGACCCGCAGGCCGACGTCACCCCCTGATGGCTGCCGGGTCCTTCAATCTCGACGCGTGGATAGCGGAGCAGGAGGGCAAGCCGTTCGAGTTCGAGTTCGGCGGCGAGCACTACCAGTGCCCCTACGGCATCGACATTCGCGTCCTGCTGCTCGCCCAGCGGGGCAAGCCGGGCGACCTCGAGACGGCGATTCAGCACATGCTCGGCGCCGCCCAGTACAACCGGCTCATCACGGCCAACGCGCATCTGCCCGCCCCGGCGTTGCAGAAGCTCGTCGAGCAGTACGCGTTGCAGAGCGGGATGGACCTGGGGGAATCGTTGGCCTCGTCCGACTCCTCGCCGAAGAAGGCGACGCGGTCGAGGCCGACCTCTGCCGGTTCTACCAAGTCGACCTCGGCGGCATAGTCACCGGCGAGTTGACGTGGCGGAAGCTGCGGGACTTGGTCCGCTGCCTGCCGCCCGAGGCGACGCTCGTGCGCCGCCATCGGGGCGACGCGGATGGGTGGACGGTCGACACGTACCTGCTGGCCCTCGTAGCGGATGGCATCCTCGCTGGGAACTGGCAGCGGCAGGGTAAGCGGTCGGCGAAGAAACCCGAGCGGGTGCCGCGGCCCGAACGGCCAGAGCAGGCGCCGCGGCGGTCTACGCTCTCGTCGGAGGCGACCGGCCGGCTGCTCGACTTGCGTGAGCGGGCGGAGCGGCGCCGCAGGGAGGTGACGGCAGATGGCTAACGGCGTCGAGGTGGGTGTCGGCTATCTGTCGTTGACCGTCGAGGCGCAAGGCATCGAGGAAGAGCTCAAGCGCAAGGTCCGCCCCGCGGCCGAGAACGAGGGCGACGCGGCCGGCAAGGAAAGCGGCAAGAAGTTCGGCGAGTCGTTCGGGTCCGGGGCGAAGCTCGCGGTGGGCGCAGCGGGCATCGGCATCGGCGCCGCTTTGGGCAAGGGAATGCTCGACGCCATGTCGAACGAGGTGGGGACCGACAAGCTGGCCGCCCAGCTCGGCATCAATAACCCCGAGTTCGCGGCGTCGCTGGGCAAGACGGCGGGCCGTGTCTACGCGGGCGGGTTCGGCGAGTCGATGCCCCAAGTGAACGAGGCGCTGCGAGGGGTGCTCGCTAACGGCCTACTGCCCGAGGACGCCGCCGACGCCGACATTGAGCGCATCACCGGGAAGGTCCTCAACCTGGCCAGCGTGTTCGGCCTCGACCTGGCCGAATCGACCCGCACCGTGTCCCGCATGATCGAGAACGGGTTGGCGCCCAACGCCGACGCCGCCCTAGATATCCTTACCCGCGGCTTCCAGCAGGGCAACGACCAGGCCGGCGACCTGCTCAGCACGTTCAGCGAGTACTCGGTCCAGTTCGACAAGCTCGGATTGGACGGCACCGAATCCATGGGCCTCATCTCGCAGGGCCTCAAGGCCGGTGCCCGCGACGCCGACACCGTGGCCGACGCGTTAAAGGAGTTCAGCATCCGGGCTATCGACGGGTCGAACGCTACCGGCACCGCATACGAGGCCCTCGGCCTCGACGCCCAAGCCATGCAAGCCAAGATCGCTGCGGGCGGCGAGGGCGCACAGCAGGGCCTCACGGAGGTGCTGGCCGCGCTCAACGCCATGGAGGACCCGTCGGCGAAGGCGGCCGCCGCCGTGGGTCTGTTCGGCACGAAGGCCGAGGACATGGGCGAATCGCTGTTCGCCCTCGACCCGACTCGGGCCGTGGCGTTCATGGGCACGGTCGAGGGCGCGGCCGACCAGATGGGGAACACCCTGGCCGACAACACGGCCAGCAAGTTCGAGACGTTCCGCCGCAAGATCGAGGTCGGCCTGTCCGGCATCGCCGCCGGGGTCGGCCCCGTCCTGTCCGTCGCGCCCGCCCTGGGCGGCCTAGCCGCCGTGGCATCCACGCTGGGCGGGCCGCTCGGCGCCGCCGCTGGTGCGATGGGCCGGCTCGGCCTGTCCGTCCTGACCACGACCGGCCACCTGGTCGCGTCCACCGCGGCGTGGGTGGCGAGCTCGGCCGCGAAGGCGGCGGCTGCCGCGGTGTCGGGCGTGATGACCGCCGCTCAGTGGGCGCTCAACGTCGCCCTGTCCGCCAACCCTATCGGCCTTATCATTATCGCCATTGTTGCCCTTGTCGCCGCTATCATCCTCGCCTATCAGAACAGCGAAACGTTCCGTAACATCATCCAGTCGATAGGGGCGTTTCTCGCTGACACGCTGTGGCCTATCCTCAAGCGGGTCGCAGAGTTCATAGGTGACGTGTTCGTCGCCTACATCAAGCTGATAACGTTGCAGATTCGCCTCTGGTGGGAGGCGTTGCAGATACTGGCCCGGGTCGCGCAGGACGTGGCCGGCTGGGTGGTCGCAGCGTTCGGCAACGTCGTCGGGTTCCTGACCGGCCTGCCCGGCCGGGTGGCGGGCGCCCTGTCGGTCGTGTTCAACCCGCTCCGCGAC
>Ga0126306_10002047_pt1 | contig 11199 bp, 6 predicted proteins | sample Plot27_FD_92592 | JGI IMG/M metagenome (GOLD analysis project Ga0126306, IMG submission 92592) | Serpentine soil microbial communities from UC McLaughlin Reserve, CA, USA - Plot27 | ecosystem: Environmental > Terrestrial > Soil > Grasslands | place: USA: UC McLaughlin Reserve, Lake County...
TGATCGATTTATTGTTGAGCCGGATGTAGGAACCGGCAGGTTGTGATGGGATTTCAAAGAAAGATGACAAAAGCAGGCAGGTCGTTCATGCAAGACTTGACTCGATTTTTTGAGCGAGGCTTATTTGCCCCGTTCCTGCTTTCGATTCAACCGATCTTGCAATTGTTCTTGATCAATATCGCGGAACTGAGTTTTTCTGAAATCATCCGAGCGCTTCTTGTATCCCTTCTTTTCGGATCCATTGTGCTGGGTGGCATGTATCTTCTCCTGCGCGATTGGGTGAAGTCCAGCCTGGTGGCTTCACTCTTTATCTTCCTGTTTTTTCTTCATGGGGATGTGGCAGATTGGATAGCCTCAAGGTTTGGGCTCGGACCTGCTCGTTCAAACCTTTTAATCCTGGCAGTTGCAGGTGTCTGTCTGATCCTCTGGATCTGGTTTGTGCAAAAGCGGATCAGGAATCTTGCAAATGTAAATCTTTATTTCAATCTGCTTAGCGTCCTCCGGCTGGTCAATACCGGGATACGGATGAGCAGCTATGTTCGCCAGAACGGGATCTCTTTCAACAGGGAGGAACCCGTGCCGGTGGCAGTCGTCGAGTCCGCGGATCCCCGCCCGGATATCTATTACATCATCCTGGATGGCTACGGCAGGGAAGATATCCTGCATACGTTCTACGAGTTCGATAATTCGAGCTTCGTGAATGCGTTGGGAGACAAAGGCTTTTATGTCGCGCAAGAGTCTTCCAGCAATTACATCCAGACCATGCTCTCCGTAAGCTCTGCGCTCAATATGGATTACCTGCAATCCTTGAAGGCGAATGGGACAACCATTGAAAACCGGGCAGACCTGATTGAGCTCATTAAGTCCAGTCAGGTTCGCAGCACCCTGGCGCAAAATGGCTATCAATTAATCTCCTTCCGCAATGAGTATAAAGCGACGGTACCCAGCGCAGAGATTTATTACGATGATACCGGCAGCGGGCTTGCCCATCCCATTACTGCCTTTGAAAGCATTGTGGTCGACCATACCATGGCGCGTGCTCTGTCGCACGTGCCGGCGTTCAATAAAGTCCTGATCGAAATGCCTTATGATACGCATCGCAGCGAAATCCTTGCCACATTCGCCCGGCTGCGGGAAGTCCCCGCGATGGATGGCGATTATTTCGTCTATGCTCACATCATTGCGCCTCACCCGCCGTTTGTCTTTGACAAGAATGGTAACGCGGTACTTCACACGGAGCCGTTCAAACTCGCAGACGCCAATCACTATATCAAAAACCATTCGCGTAAAGGCTATATCGCCGGCTATCGCCAGCAGATCCAATACATCAATACCCTTGTCCTTGAAACCGTGGACGCTATCCTGGCTCAGTCTGAGACACCGCCGGTCATTATCATTCAGGGAGATCACGGTCCGGGCGCCTACCTGCATTGGGGGTCGCTGAAAAATACGCTGCCTGCCGAACGGTTCAGCATCTTGAATGCCTATTATTTCCCCGATCAGGATTACACGCGGCTCTACCCATCCATATCGCCCATCAACTCCTTTCGGGTACTGCTTAACCAATTCTTTGACACAAATTATGAACTCATCCCCGACCGGCATTATTACTCTCCCTGGGGCTATCCATTTGACTTTACGGAGATTACGGATTTATCCTTGCCATAGCTGCACCATCATCGAAACCAAAATTGGAGAACAAAATGACTCGTGAAATAAAAATCGGAAACCGCACCGTGGGCGATGGTCATCCTGCCTACATTATTGCGGAAATCGGCATTAATCATAACGGCGACCTTGGCACTGCCAAGCAGATGATCGACGCGGCTTGCCATGCCGGCGTGGATGCGGTCAAGTTCCAGAAGCGCACGCCCGAAATTGCCACGCCCGTCGAACAGCGGAACCAGATGCGCGAGACACCCTGGGGGTACATCACGTATCTGGACTACCGCTACAAAGTAGAGTTCAACGAAGAGCAGTACCGCGAGATCGACCGGCACTGCCGCGGAAAAGGGATCGCCTGGATGGTCTCGGTCTGGGATCAGCCCTCTGTGGACTTCATGGAAAATTTCGATACGCCTGCCTACAAGATCCCCTCCGCTTCGCTCACCGATCTGGGCTTGATCCGGAAAGCCCGTGCGACCGGCAAACCATTGATCCTGTCTTCAGGGATGTCTACCATGGAGCAGATCCAGCAGGGGGTGAAGATTGCCGGGGAAAACGATCTGGTGCTGATGCACTGCACAAGTACCTATCCCTGCGAGCCGGAGGAACTCAATCTCAAAATGGTGGAGACGCTGCGCCGCGAGTTCCCGAATGTTCCCATTGGATATTCCGGTCACGAAGTGGGGCTGGTCCCTTCGGCAGTGGCCGTCGCGTTGGGCGCGAGCGTGGTGGAAAGACACCTGACACTCGACCGCGCCATGTGGGGCAGTGACCAGGCTGCCTCGGTGGAGCCGGGCGGTTTCGAGCGGCTGGTCAAGTACATCCGTGTTTCCGAGGCTGCGCTGGGTGATGGCGTGAAGAAGGTCTATCCCTCGGAAATGGGCTCGATGAAGAAGCTTCGCCGCGTGACGGGCGAGGATTAACTGGTATAGGGTTCATGATGTAACAGGTCATTCGTAAGGGTATTTTGACGCCACTGAGGAAAACCATCCGCCGTGCAATCCGTCCTGCAGGGAAAACCTTGCAGGCGGTTTCACGCTGGAAGCGGCTATCCTTCAACGATGCGCCACCCATTTTTGGCAATTCCAAACCGAAGAGCGGATCGCACCTGCTGTTACAGGTCTTGAACGGCTTCACGCAGATCATGCCGTATAAGTACGTGGAAGCGGACCCGGTTCGAACAATCGAAAAAGAGGGGCGACGAAAATCCAACCAGGAAGTATTGCGTGAGTTGAAGAAAATTCCAAAAGGCGTGATCGGCTGGGGGTATGTGGAAGCCACACCGGAGAATATCTCGTTTTTGTGTCAGCCAAACCGGGTGAATTATTTTATCTATCGCGACCCGCGTGATATGCTGGTCTCTCAGGTTTTTTTCGCGACGGATATGCATGAAGAACATGGGATGCACGAGTATTACAACTCCCTGCCCGATTTTGGTGGGAGGCTTAACGTCGCCATCACAGGCATCGACCAGGATGGACTCTACATGGTCAGTGTGAAGCAGCGCTACGCGGGCGTATTCGAATGGCTGGAGCAGCCCAATGTGTTGTGCATCCGTTTTGAGGACCTGATCAACAACCGCGACGCGACGCTGGATGCCATGCTCGATGAAGTAGAGAGTATTGGCTATCACATTCCCACGCCGCGCCAAAAGGCGCTTTCCATTTTGGTGGAGGCGATCCAGCCCACGAAAAGCCACACCTTCCGCTCCGGGAAGACAGGGGGCTGGCGCGAACATTTCACAGAGGACCATAAGGATCTGTTCAAGGAAGTAGCGGGAGATTTGTTGGTGAAGTTGGGCTATGAGAAGAATAATGATTGGTAGGAACGGGAATCCCCTGCTGCAAAACCCCTAATCTAGAACTGCCAATCCCATCCTTAAGCAGGGTCTCCTCGAGACACGAAAATTATATAATCATTAGATGGGAACGCTCCAGGATGTAACAAGGCTCAAGCCAGTCGTTTCCACGCCCACACGCAAGCGGGTTTTTTTCAGCGCGGCGCGCTATTTGGTCGGTAAGGCCTTCACCGTTCTGGTAACTATTTTTCTGGGCGTCTTTATTACGATGATGATCGTTGATGTCCCGGCAGATTTTGGTGGGGGAGTGAAAGTATCTGCTTTCCAAATGAGGCTGGAAAGCCAAATTTCCTGGGTTTTGGAGGTTCTTACCTTCAATAAACTGATCCCTACGGATGGCAATGGAGCTCCGATCCAGTCGGAACTGGAGTCCGTCGAGCAGAAGTTGCGTTCCGAAGCCGGGTTGGATCTTCACTATGTGCCCCGCTACCTCCTCTGGACCTACAAGGCACTGACCTTCAACTGGGGCGAACTCAACCTGGAATACCTCTCACAGCTCGAAGACAACCCTCAGCCCAATGTCGTTCTCCAGTATCTTCCCAACACCCTTTTGCTGGTGGGAACAGCCTACTTGCTGGTGTTCCTGATCGGCATGCCTTTCTCCCTTTACCTGGCGCGGCAGTACGGCGGCTGGCTGGATCGAGCTTTATCGGTGGTCTCGCCCATCTCGTCAGTGCCAAGCTGGGTATTTGCCATGCTGCTCATCACAATCTTTGCGGTACAGCTACACTGGCTGCCGGTGGCGGGAATGTTCGACTTCCACAAACCGACCGAGCCAGTTCCCTATGTTCTTGCCTTACTTAAACATATGATCCTGCCAGTGGCAGCCCTCGTGTTAAGCCTGTTCTTTCAGCTGGTCTACACCTGGCGGACCTTCTTTATTATTTACTCAGAAGAAGACTATGTCGATCTGGCGCGCGCAAAAGGGCTGGACACGCGCCTGCTTGAAAAGCAATATATTTTGAGACCTGCCCTGCCCTATATCATCACCAGTTTTATCACCAGCCTGATCGGATTCTGGCAGCTGACAATTGCACTAGAGAAAGTCTTTGACTGGCCCGGGCTCGGTCGCCTGTATATCGAGGTGCTCCCGAATTTTTGGAAAGATAGGATGGAGGTCGGTGATCTTATGGTAGTGGTGCAGATCGTGGTCACCTTCTCCTATTTGCTCGGGCTTCTCGTTTTTCTCATGGATTTTGCCTATGTGATCGTGGACCCGCGCATCCATCTTGTCCCGGCCAGCCATCTCACGCAAACCCGTGCGCGGGCCAGTAAAAAACGCCAGGGCGCAGCAGGTCTCTTTGTCTGGAGGAGAAGCACTCCTGTCAGGTCCAGGGAGCCAGATCCGGGCCGGAGAGTGAAATGGGATTTTTCGTGGGAGAGGTGGATTCGCAACGCGCGTGAATCCATGCGTGAGTCTCGTGAGGCAGTCCGGCTGTTTGCTGAACAGCTGCGAATGTATCCCTCTGCCATTTTTGGCCTTGTGATCATTGCTCTGCTCCTTGCAGGCTCGATCTATGCCATAACCGCCATGCCGTATGAAGAGATTGGCTCAAATTATGACCAGAACCGGTCGACAGGCCGCAACCTTCGGCCTCGAACAGCCGCTCCGGCCTGGCTGAATCTTTTTAGCATTTCACCACGTCTTTCGACGCTCATTTTGGATGAGGACAGCAGCGAGGCAACCGTTACAAGGGAGCCGTTGGAAAATGGCTGGGTGCAAAAAACGGTGACGTTCCGTTTTGATTACCCGTATAAGGACATCCCGAGTGATATCTTTCTGTATCTTGATTCAGACTATACAGAGAAAATTCCGTTTGTCTCCCTCGAGTGGCTGACCCCAGACGGGCGGATCATTAACTTGAAAAATAAAGGGGTCGGCGGGGAGAACAACTATGACATCTCTTCGGGAGTTTCTGTGTCGCCCCTGCTCGCCAAAAACCCCGCCTGGAAAAATTGGTTTGTGACCAGCGGGCAGTATCCCACGTCTCCTTTCGTACTCCTGTTCGCGAAGCCGGGTGCCAAAGAGCCGCTGCCTTTGCAGGGAGCCTATCAGCTCAAGCTCACCACTCTTCTTTTTGAAGAGGAAAGTGATCTTCAATCCCAGCTGGTCGTGCTTGGACAGGTGTATGGTCTGGCAGGCACGGATTACTGGCGCCGAGACCTGATCGTGCCCTTGTTGTGGGGAATGCCATTTACCCTGATGGTCGGCTTTCTAGGGACTCTCATCACGGCCCTGATTGCCATCCTCTTGCCAGCCGCCGGTGTCTGGTTCGGGGGGATTCTCGATACATTCATCCAGCGCCTGACGGAAATGAATATGGTCTTGCCCGGCTTGGCAATTGCGGTCCTGGCTTCTGCATTGATGGGCATTCATATCTGGGTCATTTTAGGCATTGTGGTGGTTCTTAATGCGCTGGGCGCGCCGATCAAATCATTTCGTTCGGCATTTCTGCAGGCCAAGGAGGCGCCCTACATCGAGATGGCGCGTTCGTATGGCGCGAGCAATTTCAGGATCATCACGCGTTATCTGGTGCCGCGCATTTTGCCTTTGCTCATCCCCTACCTGGTCATGCAGATCCCCACTTTCATATTTCTCGAAGCAACTCTTGGGTTTTTCAACATTCGATCCGTCTATCCATCGTGGGGCAGGATCATCTATGAGGGATTGTCACGCAGCGCGTTGTACGGTTCACCGTTCTGGGTACTGGAACCAATTTTTCTTCTGCTTTTAACCGGCCTGGCATTTGCCATGCTGGGGCTGGCGCTCGAACGAATTCTCAACCCGCGCATCATTGCCGATATGCCGGTTACATCCAAGAAACTGAAACTGGATACGGGCAACGATCGAGCCGCAAGAAGAGAAGGCTGATCATTCTGATAATGACCGCCGGCGAGGGCACCGGCGAATTGCTGATAAGATTGGGGACAAACCAGCATGCTCAACCAATTTTTCACACAACGGATCAAGCGCGGGCTCGTCCGCAGGCTCAACAATCTCAAAATTGCACGCATGGCGCGACGCGTTGCCCGTCAATCCCCTGCTCCTTCAGGGGCGCCGGTCATCTTCTTCAAAGCATCCACTGGCATTGATGATCTCTCCTGGAACAGCGGCTTTCATCTGCTCGCTTCCTGGGCGCTGCGCCTGCAGGGAGTTCCTGTCATTTACTTTGCATCCCAGGCTGGGATGAGTCATTGTGTGCTGGGGACGAGCCGGGATAATGTGCGCAAACCGCCCCCGTGCCAATCGTGTATTTATCAATCAAAAACCTTATATACTGATGTCCCGGTGTTCGTACGGTCAAGCACGGAGCGTTCGAGTGTGAACTGGTTTACATTTGAGCGGGATGCACAGTTGACCGCAGCGATTGAGCATCTGCCCTTAAAAGACCTGATGACCTTTGAGTGGCAAACAATTCCCCTTGGGGCGCTATGCCTGCCGGGCTTACGCTGGATTCTGCGCATTCATCATTTGCACGATGACGACTCCACACGTTATCTTCTGCGCGAGTATATTTTGTCTGCCTGGAACGTGGCGCGGAAGTTTACGGATTTTCTCGATCAGACTCAGCCGCGGGCTGTGGTCGTGTTCAACGGGCAGTTCTACCCCGAAGCGACCGCTCGTTATGTGGCGCAGCAGCGCGGACTGCGCGTCATCACGCATGAGGTAGGTTTGCAGCCCGCCTCCGCCTACTTCACGGATGGCGAAGCGACCGCCTACCCGATCCATATCCCTGCTGAGTTTGACTTGAACGACGAACAAAATGCAAAACTGGACACCTATCTAGCCAGGCGTTTTCAGGGTGATTTCACGATGGCGGGCATCAAGTTCTGGGCAGGTATACAGGGGCTCGACGAGTCGTTCCTGCAAAAGGCGGCGGGCTTCAAGCAGATCGTACCTATTTTTACCAATGTCATTTTCGATACCAGCCAGCCGCACGCCAACACGGTCTTCGAAGACATGTTCGACTGGCTCGATCAGACCCTGGAGGTCATCCGTGCCCACCCAGAAACGTTGTTTGTCATCCGCGCTCACCCCGATGAGCTGCGTGTCCGCAAAGCCAGCCGCGAGACGGTGGCAGCCTGGGTGGAAGCGAGCCGCGCGGACCAGGAACCAAACGTGGTCTTCGTGAGTCCTGGTGAAACGCTGAGCTCCTACGAGTTAATCCAGCGGTCGAAGTTCGTGATGATCTACAATTCCACGATTGGACTGGAGGCCTCGATCATGGGCGCGGCAGTACTATGTGCAGGCAAGGCGCGCTTCACTCACGCTACGCGTCCGACGGTATTCTTCCCGCAGACGGTGGCAGAGGTAAGAGCAAAGACAGAAGAGTTTTTGAACGCAGAAAAAATCGAAGTCCCTGCAGAGTTTAAGCGCAATGCGCGCAGGTTTTTGTATTACCAGTTATTCCGTACCTCCCTGCCATTTGGCGATTTCCTGGAACCGTCCGTCCGTACCACGCAAACGCGGTTAAAGTCTTTTGCTCTGAAAGATCTGTCGCCTGAGAATTCAAAAGCCATCAAAGCAATCTTCGACGGCTTGCTGAACAGTGGTGATTTCCTTTTAAAAGGATAAAGGGTCTTAATCCTTTTCATCAAGGTTGGCAACAAGATTATTCAAGTTATTCTGACGCAGCTGCGTGTCCTTCACCCCTTCCAGCTCTATCCCCACGACGTTGTCTCGAATCTCATTGTTTTGAATAATGTGCTCGTAGGGGGCAAGAGCTGATTTCCCCTCCTCAAGCCCTCTGATGCCGTGATCCTGGTTGGCCGCGATCCGGATCGCTTTTTTGTTTTGGACCAACGTATTCCGTTCGATCAGCCATTCGCTGCTGGTCGCATTAATATCCGGAACTGTTTTTAGGAACTCATAAAACCGGGTCCAAATGAGGATGCCGTGATGATTGTTCTGTATATCATTATGGAGGACCTGAAAACCCGCTCCATTTTCCACCGCGATCCCGGCCTGTCGGTTGTTGTAAATCTGGTTATCCTGAAGGGTGCAATCGCTTGAAAACCCCAGCCAAAAACCGTAGTTGGAATGATTGGCCTTGTTGCCCCGGTAAACATTGCCCTTGCTGAACACGCCTTCAAAGGCGTTGTTTGGACTATAGGAGGCATCGTTTTCCTGAAATAGATTGTGATTGCAGCCGACGTCGATCCCATTCGGGGTCAAGCCGGCCAGGAAAAAACCATCGCCACCCAGGCGGGCATAGTTCCTTCTAAAAACATTATTACAGGACTTGAAAATGATTAGAAATCCTGTAGCATCCGCGCCCATGTGCGAGCCAGCCTCGCTCAAATAATACCGGCAACAAAAATCGGCATAGTTGTTGGCAAAGGTACTGTCGCAGGTTTCAAATAAATGAAAGCCAAATCCGCTGCAGTAATTCGCCAGGTTGTTGGTGACCGTGAGTTGTTTACATTGGTAGCTTAGGATTCCATTCATCTGGTGCTGCAGATCATTATCATGGATCCTGGCATCTGTTACCTGTTCCAGAAAAATCGCGGCTCCATAAGCATCCTCAGCGGGCTTCCAGATGTCCAGAAACATCGTGTTCGACTGGATCTCGGTCGTCAAGGTAACAGTGCAGTGATGGATTTCGATTCCGGTGGATTGTTTGACTGATACCCCATGGTAGTAATTCAGGACACGTATGTTTTTTATGACGATATTTTTTCGACCAGAGATTTTGATTCCCTGGCTGGCGGTTTTATGGGTCCCCATAATGGTGGCGCCATTGCCGTCCAGGGTTACATTGTCTGATGCGATCGTAATCCCTTCGGGGAGTACATATACCTTTGGTTCCAGTTGTGTATCGCGGCTGATCCTAAGCTCGTTCATCACGTTAATCCATTCGTCGCAGAATAATTTTATGGCTTGCCCGTCAGCCAAATCTTTCGCAAGCCAGTCGCACATCCATACTGCAGGACGATATCCTCTTCCCGTAGCTGCCCGTTTTCATGGAGTTCTCCCAGGTTGAATTCAGACTGGGTGGTGTAGAGAAGCCTGATCCCGCCGCCAGGAAGGATATTCAAAACATACTGTTTCCCGGCAGACATCCAATCGGGGTTAAATCTTAACGGATACCAGGTTTCTTCAAAGATCTCATTGTTCATCACGGTTGCGTCTAGTAGCGTTTGCTCGCTCAACGACTCTTTCAAAAGGAAGCGGGTGGACTCTGTCTCTCCCGGCGCGGACGGACTCAGCAAAACGCGTAATTCCGTAAAGCCATTGCAGGCAACATTGATCTCCTGGGTGAGCGAGTCCTCATCCAAAAAGGCAAGCGAAAGGCGGGTCTCACTGGAGAAATCCTTGTAGAGTGGTCGGTAGCACAACTCTGTCTGATAAAAGGTCGTCCCACAGGGGACGTAAAAGGCAAGGACAATCCCGAGGACATTCAGGGAGAGGGCAGCCGCAAGGAAACCCATCGCCCACCGGGGAGACGCGATGGTTATCTTTCCCGGGGCTGCCACGCTGAACAATGCCAGAAAAAGCGGCAGCACCAGCGGGATAAAATACCGTCCCTGCACGCCCAGGATCTGACCGGAACCAACCGGCGTAAACGAGGCGTATAAAGACAAGACGGTCGCGAGATAGCCCGCCAGGAACACGATCACGAAGGCAAGACGAGCTTTCCTGTCCACCTGCTCAAGGCGGGAGTCGACCCAATGGATTGAGACCAGGCTCAGGAGGAACAGCAGCGAGACGACCAGCGGCGGCGTCCAGAAGTAGTAGCCGTATCCATTGATTAACCCCTGAATGTAAGCCGACCCGTTCGAGAACAGATCCCGGACCAGGGTTTCCAGAAAGAGAAACGGATGACTCAAAATGTAGAGCAGCTGCTTTCCCGGGATGGCTTCATTCGATAACTGGAATTCATAGCCCCTGGAGGCGATCACATTCCAGGCTGCCACCTCGATCATGAAGAGCATGGCAGTCCCCGCGATCAGGGATACATACACTCCCTTTTTCGGAAAGCGGGATGGTGGCACCAACAGAAAGGGCAGCAGCACGAGCGGCACAAGATTGACTTTGGCCAGAAACAGCAGAAAAATGAGCAGGATTAAATTCCTGCATTCCCGCCACCCGAACTCGTTCAATTGTGCCAGTCTCAGGCTCCCGGCAATGAACAAAAATCCGATCCCATTGGAGATGGTGTCCGCGGTGATCGTGGTGGCCTGGAACAAAGCAATGGGTGAGACGGCCAGAACGAGCAGGATCCATTTCCCAAACGGTATCAGGCGGATCGCCAGCCAGACCAGAATCAAATAGCTCAAGAGACCGGCGAGACGGCACGCGTAAAACAATGGCAGGGCTGGCAGGTCTGCCATACGACCCAACAGCCGCATGGTAATTCCCTGAGGCAGTAACAGGGCCGGTGAATAAGCAGATTTGGTGATCAGCTCGCGGCGCACAAAGCCGCGTTCATACAATGACAGCCCGGCATTTTGTCTCCAGAAATCCGAATCGATGATCCCGGCATTCGCCTGCTGCCTGTAGGCCAAGTCCCGGAACATAATGGGATATCTCATCTCCTGCGGGGTCATTTGCCCCGGCAGAAAGGAGAACGCAGACAGCTCCCAGACACGGATCAGGTGATCCTCTTCATCGTATCCGGCGCCAGGTGGGATCAGGAAGAGCATGGGAATGCCAAAGATTAACAAAGTGAGAA
>Ga0126306_10002048_pt1 | contig 11195 bp, 13 predicted proteins | sample Plot27_FD_92592 | JGI IMG/M metagenome (GOLD analysis project Ga0126306, IMG submission 92592) | Serpentine soil microbial communities from UC McLaughlin Reserve, CA, USA - Plot27 | ecosystem: Environmental > Terrestrial > Soil > Grasslands | place: USA: UC McLaughlin Reserve, Lake County...
CGCGGGATCATCCTGCTCACCGGCACGACCGGCTCGGGCAAGTCGACCACGCTCGCGGCGATGATCGACCACATGAACCGGACGATGCACAAGCACATCGTCACGATCGAGGATCCGATCGAGTTCCTGCACCCGGACCGCAACTCGATCGTGAACCAACGCGAGGTCGGGCAGGACACCGCGTCGTTCAAGCGCGCGCTGCGGCGCGTGCTGCGCCAGGACCCAGACGTGATCCTCGTCGGCGAGATGCGCGACGAGGAGACGGTCCAGACGGCCCTGAGCGCCGCCGAGACCGGCCACCTCGTGCTCTCGACGCTGCACACGGTCGACGCGTCGGAGTCGATCAACCGCATCATCGACTTCTTCGAGCCGCACCAGCAGTCGCAGGCCCGCGCGATGATCGCCGGCACGCTGAAGGGCATCGTGTCGCAGCGCCTCGTGCGCACGGCGGACGGCAACGGCCGCATCGCCACCGCGGAGATCCTGGTCATGACCGGCCGCGTGCACGACATGATCCTCGACCCGAAGCTGACCGGGCAGCTGCCCGAGGTGATCGCCGAGGGCGGCTACTACGGGATGCAGACGTTCGACCAGCACCTGCTGCAGCATCTCGAGGCCGGTCGGATCACGAAGGACGAGGCCGTCCACATGGCAACCTCCCCGCACGACTTCAAGCTGATGGTCGCGGCGGCGGGCAAGCCGAAGGGCGAGGGCCAGGCCCAGGGACCCGGCTACAAGCCGCCGCGTCCGGGCGAGGAGCAGCCGACCGCCGAGCAGCCCGGTGTCGCCACGATCGCGCAGCCCGCGCCCGCCGCGGAGCCCGCTCCGTCGAGCTTGGCGCCCGCGCCGTCCGCGCCGCCGCCGTCGTCCGCGCCTCCGCCGGGCTTCTAGCCGCGACGGTCGTCCGGCGGGCTTGACTCGCCTCGGCGGCCACGCGAAGGTGTTGCGCTCCGGAACCCTCCCGAAAGGAGCTTTCCCGACGTGCAGACGACGCTGGCGCAGTTCAACGAGACGCAGTCCCAGGAGGCGTTCGCGCTCCAGAACTCCAAGCTGCTGAAGGTGCGCCTGAGCGCGTCGGGCGAGATCCAGGCCAAGGCCGGGTCGATGGTCGCCTACCAGGGCGAAATCACGTTCGAGCACGCCGGCTCGGGCGGCCTCGGCCGCATGATGAAGAAGGCGATGACGGGCGAGGGCACGACGCTGATGAAGATGTCCGGCTCGGGCGAGGTGTTCCTGGGCGATCGCGCGCAGGACGTGCATCTGATCTGCCTCGAGAACGACTTCATCACCGTCAACAGCGCGAACCTGCTGGCGTTCGACGCCGACATCGACTGGGACATCAAGCGGGTCTCGGGCGGCACGTCGGCCGCGATGGCCGGCGGCCTGTTCAACCTCGAGCTGCGCGGCACCGGCTGGGTCGCGATCCTCTCCGACGGCCCGCCCGTGCTGCTCAACGTGGCCGCGGCGCCGACGTTCGCCGACGCGCAGGCCGCGATCACGTGGTCGTCGGGCGTGTCGACGTCGATCAGGACCGACTTCAGGATGAAGAACCTGATCGGCCGCGGCTCGGGCGAGTCGATCCAGATGGCGTTCGCGGGCCAGGGCTGGGTGCTCGTGCAGCCCTCCGAGGGCCAGGTATCGGGCCCCGCCACTGCCGGCGCCAGCGGCGGCGGCGGGCTCGGCAACCTGCTGGGTAACTAGATACGCGCAACTCGGCTCATGAGGGCGCGTCCGCCTCTCAGATGTGGATGACGTCGCCCTCGTCGGCGGCGTCGTCCACGATCGTCTCGCAGCTCGGGCACCACCAGCGCGCCTCCAGCGCGCTGCCGCAGGCCGTGTGGCGCAGCGGTTCACCGGCGCCGCTGCGGGCGCCCCAGTCGGCCAGCAGGCGCAGCGCGCCCGCCAGCTCGCGGCCGCTCTCGCTGAGCTCGTAGACGAAGCGCGGCGGTCGCTCCGAGTAGGCGCGCGAGACGACCAGCGCCTGCTCGGCGAGCAGCTTCAAGCGCGCGCTGAGCACATTGGGCGCGATTCCGTCGAGCTCGTCCTGGAGCTCGTTGAAGCGCTTCTCCCGGTCGAGCAGGGCCGCGACCAGCAGCAGCGTCCAGCGGTCGCCGACCCGGGCGAGCGCGTCGGCCAGCGGGGAGGACGTCGCGGGCGCTTGACGGCGGTGGCCCATCGCGGGCAGAGCCTACTCGCGGGTCTGGTACGGTTAGTAACTTGCAAACAGCAAGTGACTGCGTGACGAGGAAGGACGAGGGACTTTGACCGGTCTGCTGGACGAGTTGCAGGCCACCGTGACGGCGGTGTCCGAGCGGGTCGGCCCGGCGGTCGTCGGGCTCGGCCGCGGCTGGGGCCGTGGCTCGGGCGTGGTGATCGCCGAGGGCCGCGTGCTGACGAACGCGCACGTGCTGCGCGGCGACGAGGTGGCGGTGCGGCGCCCGGACGGCGAGGTCGCGCTCGGACGTGTCGCCGGCCTCGACGACGCGCTCGACGTCGCCGTGATCGCCGTGGACACCGCGGACGCGCCCGCGGTCGTCTGGGAGCCGGCCGCCGTCGAGGAGCTGAGCGCCGGCCAGGCCGTGTTCGCGCTCGCCGATCCCGGCGGGCGCGGGCTGCGCACGACGTTCGGCCTCGTGACCGCGACCGGGCGCTCGTTCCGCGGTCCGCGCGGGCGCCGCATCGGCGGCTCGATCGAGCACTCCGCGCCGCTGCCGCGCGGCTCCTCCGGCGGGCCGCTGGTCGACGCCCGCGGTCGCCTGCTCGGGATCAACTCGGTCCGGATGGAGGGCGGGCTGCTGCTCGCGCTGCCCGCTGACGCCGCCCTGCGCGACGTGGTCGACGCGCTCGGGCGCGGGGAGGCGCCGGCCCGCCCGCGACTCGGCCTGGCGCTCGCGCCCCCGCGCGCCGCGCGCCGCATGCGCGCCGCGGTCGGCTTGCCCGAGCGCGAAGGGCTGCTGGTCCGCGGAGTCGAGCCCGGCAGCCCGGCGGAGGGCGCAGGGCTCCAGCAGGGTGACCTGCTGGTCGCGGCCGGCGAGCGTCCTCTGGGCAGCTTCGACGACTTGTTCGACGCGCTCGAGGGCGCCGACGGGACGCTCACCCTCACGGTGGTCCGCGGAACGGAGGAACGTGAGGTCGCCGCACACTTCAGTTTGTGAAGCCTTGCGGTAGAATGCCCTTCGTATGCCGAACTCCGACTGCCCGGTCTGCCGCACCGCGGACATCGTCTGCGGCAAGTGGACGCTTCTCGTGATCCGCGACCTGGCCGAGGGGCGGGCTCGGTTCTGCGAACTCGAGCGCTCGCTCGAGGGCATCTCGCCGCGGACGCTCTCGCTGCGGCTTCGCGCGCTGGAGGAGGAGGGCATCGTCGCGCGCGAGACCTTCCCAGAGGTGCCGCCGCGAGTCGAGTACGCGCTGACCGAGAAGGGGCGGGCGCTCGTCCCGATCATCGAGTCGATGCGTGCCTACGGCACCGCGTGGCTGGGGGCCGACGGCTCCTGCGCCGAGGCGCCCGAGCCGGTCGTCGTCGCGGCCTAGGGTCACTGCCGGACGCGCCGGACTGCAAGCTCGCCTGCGGCCGGAAGGATGCCCGCGCGGGGCGTTGAACTCGCGGCGCATGCACAACCGCGCGCTGCACGACACCCTCGCCGCCTTCGTCGAGGAGGCCGCATGGCAGCTGGCCGAGGAGGTCTCGGGCGGCGCCGAGATTCCGTTCGAGCTGATCGAGGAGGGCCGCAGCTCCGCCCCGCTCTACTGCTATCGCCCGCTGACGCAGCGCTTCCTCGCCGAGCGCGCCGGCGCGCTGGGACGGCTGCCGTCCTACGTCGCGGCGGTGCAGGGGCTGATGGGGCTGCCCGACCTGCCGAGCTACCTGCGCGCCCGCGGGAGGCGCCCGCCCGGTACCGATGCGCGCTCCCGGGCCGACGCGGCGCTGCAGGCGTTCGTGTCCGCGATGTGGTCGGAGGCGACCGAATTCTCGTTCGATCCTCAGCGCTTCGAGGCCGCGTTCGCCGAGCTGGAGGAGGCCGCCTACGCCGGCTGCGCGCTCGCGCTCGTGGTGACCCCTGTCGACGGGCTCGTGATCGAGTCCGAGGAGGTCGCCCTCGACGAAGGCCTCGCGCTCGTGCGCGGCGTCGCCCTGCGAGAGGCGCCGCCCGAGCTGCGCGGCGACGAGTACGCGACCGTCGCAGTGCTGTCGCTCGAGGGCGAGGGGCCGAGCCTCGAGCAGGCCGGCCGGCGCCTGCGCCGGCTGCAGACGGCGCTGCGGCTGTGGGACGACGCCGAGCCGGCGCTCGGCCCGACCGCCTGGGCGCGGACCGAGGGCGCGCCGTGGCTGGCGATCCCGCTCGCGACCGGCCTGCGCCGCCCGACGGACGACTGCCTGCTCGCGCCCGAGGAGGAGGACCCGCTGCGCGCCTTCTGCTCGCTCGTCGCGCGCCGCACGCCGCGCGCGGGCGAGCTGGCGTGGGCGCTGCGCCGGTTCGAGCTCGGCTGCGAGCGCGGCAGCACGCTGGAGGCGTTGACCGACTGGCTGCTGTGCGCCCGCGCGCTGCTGGCGGAGCCCGACGGCGCCGGCTACGAGCGCCTGGCCGAGCGCCTGGCGGCGATCTGCGCGGTTCCCGGCGAGCGCGACGAGCTGGTCGACGGGCTGTGCCGGGCGATCGCGATGGAGCGCGGCGTGATCGCCGGCATCGTCCGCCCGGACCCCGCGGTCGAGGCGCTCGTCGGCTCGCTCGGCGCATGCCTGCGCGCGATCCTGCGCGACGTGCTCTGCGGGCATCTGGACCCGGATCTCCGGCGCGTCGCGGACGCGCTGCTCGCCGACGTCGCGCCGGCATCGCGGCCCGTCGGCTAGCGCCGGCGCTCGCGCAGCTCGACCGCAGGCGCCGCCGCGATCAGCATCGTGACGCCCGTGCGGGGATCGCGCGGGGACGAGCGCTGCTCGCGCAGCACGACGGCCGACCACGGCCGGCCCGCGTCGAGCTCGGGCGCCAGCTCGGCCGCGAGCTCGCGTGGCACGAAGCCGAGCAGCGCGCCGTCCGCGGTCGCCACCGCGATCGCGTTGGCGTCGTGCACGTTGCCGGCGTCGCGGCGCAGGACCAGCGCCTGCCCCGGCGCCGCGGCGTCCGCTGCCAGCGCCTCGGCGTGGTGGCGCGCGGCGCCGGCCACGCCGGCGACGCGCAATCCGGCTGCGGCCAGCTCCGGCGCGTCGCGCGCGAGGTACGCGCCGGTGCCGGGATCGACGACCGTGTAGCCGGCGAGCCAGACGACGCCTCCCTGCTCCGGGTACCAGTAGCGCTCGTCCCACTCGACCGTCACGATCACGCAGCCGAGGCTACGCGAGGCCGCAGTCAGCCCGCCCGCTCGAGACGCGCGTCGACCGGCATGGCCGCGGACAGCAGCGGCGAGGGCTTCTCCGGGTCGTCCTGGTCGCAGACGAACAGGAAGTCCATCACGCCGGTGTCGATCGTCGCGTGCACGCCCTCGACCTTGTAGCGCCGGTCGATCGTGCGCAGCCGCCGGACCTCGCCGCCGCGGTCGAGGGTGCCGACCACCGAGCCGCGGATGCCGTGGTCCTCGCCCTCCGCGGAGGCGGTGAAGACGAGCAGCTCCTGGGCCACGGGCGTCGCATCGCTGAACGTGAGCGGGACGCCGTCGAGCGTGCCGAGGTCGTAGGCGCGCAGCGCGGCGAGCTCGTGCGCGTCGATGCGCAGGTCGCGCCGGAGCGAGTCCATGACCTGGTCGAGCGAAAGATCCGCGACGATGCCGGCGGCCCCCCGCTCGCCGCCGCCGCGCTGCAGGAGCCAGAGCCGGTCGGCGATCACGGATGCGCCCTCGACGTTGAGCGCCTCGATGTGCTCGGAGAGCCGCTCGTAGAGCGGCGCGAGGTCGACCTCGCGCGCCTCGCCGCGCAGCGACCCGTCGGCCTGCAGCGCCCAGACGAAGCCGCGGTCGCGGCCCGCGGCCGAGCCCGAGCCGAGGCCGAGCAGCGCACCGTACGGATGGCCGCCGAACGGCGGCAGCACGGTCAGCGCCTCGAGGTCGGGCTTGGCGTCGCTGCGAGCGTCGTGGTCGAGCGGCAGCTCGCCCGCGAGCGCCCGCCGGAGCGTGCCGGGCTCCTGGGCCGCCGAGAGCAGGAACACGGTCAGGAACAGCTCGTCGTCGCCGATCACGTACGCGAAGTCGCCGCGGCGCACGACGCCGCTGCCGGCGCAGAGATGCGCCGGCCTGCCGTCCACCGACGGCTCGCTCAGGGTCAGCTGCCGGAGCGCACGCAGCTCGAGCGGCGGCAGGTCCTCGCAACTCGCCGAGCACCGTTCCACTTCGAGCGTGGCTTCCCGCGCGCCGCGTGGCCCGAAACATCCATAGGGGCCCGCGCGCGCGGCCGACCCGCCCGGGAACCGGCCGCTCGCGCGCGGTGTAGGAGACTCTGACACCGCCCCTTCAGTGAAGGAGTACACCGTGCGCCGCTCGCTGCTGCCGTCGTCTCTCGCCATCGCGCTGCTCCTGTTCGCGCCGGCGGTCGCGAGCGCAGGCGGCTTCGCCACGGCGGGCTTGAGCTCGACTCCCGACGGAGTCGCGCCGGGCCAGCCATGGCAGGTCGACATCACGGTCCTCCAGCACGGGCGCACGCCGCTGGTCGGCGTGACGCCGCGCGTGCAGATCAGCCGCGGCGATACGACGCGCGAGTTCGCCGCCAAGCCGACCGGCGAGCCCGGGGTCTACCGCGCCCGGGTCGTCTTCCCCAGCGCGGGGAGCTGGGACTACCAGGTGCTCGACGGCTTCAACGACCAGCTCCCGCACACGTTCCCCGCGGTTCGGATCGGCGACGGCGCCGCCGCCGCGGCGGGTGCGCCCTCACAGCCGCCGGCGCCCACCCCCGATGACGGCGGCATCGCCGCCGGCTGGCTATGGGGAGCCGGGCTCGTGCTGCTGCTCGCGCTGGTCGTGCTGCTGGCCGATCGGGAGCGCCGGCGGCCGGTGGCCGCGCCGCGGGGGGCGGAGCCGGCGTGAGGCCCGCGACGGTCGCGGCCGGCCTGCTCGCCTGCGCGGCGGCGGCGATGACCGCCGCCGCGTTCGCGACCGGCGGCGAAGAGCAGCGGGCGGCGTCCTCGCCCACGCCCGCGCCCGATCGGGCCGCGGTGCGCGACGGGAAGGCGATCTGGGTCGCCAACGGCTGCGGGTCGTGCCACACGTTCCCACCCGCCGGCGCGCGGGGGCAGTTCGGCCCGAACCTCGCGGCGACGCTCAAGGGCATGCCCGCCTCCTACATACGCGAGAGCATCGTCGCGCCGTCCAAGGTCGCCGCGGCGGGGTTCCCGACCGGGATGATGCCCGAGGACTACGCCGCCCGGATCGCGCCCGCCGAGCTCGAGCAGCTGGTCGAGTTCATCCGCTCAGGCGTGCGGGACTGAGCCCCCACAGGTGCGCGCGCACGTGCGCCAGGCCCTCGACGTCGTGGACGTCGTCATGGCGCTCGGGCACGATCAGGAGGGGCGGGTCGGCGAGGCTCGAGCGCAGGTAGGCGATGTTGCGCTCGTCGCGGGCGGCGAGCGCCGCCAGCTCGCGCGCCGACGTCGCCACCCGGCCGGCGAGCGTCTCGCCCAGCTCCTCGACGAGCTCCGCGGGCAGCTCGCCGTCGAGCTCCGGCGCCTCGTGCACGCGGTTGACCACCAGCCCGCCGAAGGGCATCCCCGCGTCGCGCAGCCTGCGGTGGAGGAAGACCGCCTCCTCGATCGGGTCGTGACGCGGCGACGTGACGATCAGGAAGGTCGTGCCGGGGTCCGACAGCAGCGCACCGACGCGCTCGGCGCGCGCGACGAACCCGTCGATCATCCCGCCGAGCGCCCGGAAGAAGACGGACAGGTCGTTCAGCAGGTCGACGCCGGTCACGCGGCGCAGCAGCGCGAAGGCGACGCTGGTGCCCTTGCCGATGATGCGACCGCCGAAACCGGCCGGCCGCAGGAAGACCTTGATCGCGCGGCCGTGGAAGAAGCCGGTCAGGCGCGCGGGCGCGTCGAGGAAGTCGAGCGCGTTGCGCGAGGGCGGCGTGTCGAGCACGAGCAGGTCGAACCGGCCGCTCGCGTCGAGGTCGTAGAGCTTCGCGATCGCCGTGAACTCCTGCGAGCCGGCGACGGCGTTGGAGAGCTGGACGTAGATGCGGTTGGAAAGCACCTCGTCGAGCGTGCGCGCGTCGGGCGCCAGCTGCTCGATCAGCTCGTCGAACGTGCGCTTCGCGTCGAGCATCAGCGCCCACAGCTCGCCGCGCATCTCGACCCCGTGCGCCGTGAAGCGCTCGGCGTCGATCAGGCGAGGCTCGTTGCCGAGCTCCGCCAGCCCGAGCGAGTTCGCCAGCCGCTTCGCGGGGTCGATCGTCACCACGGCGACCTTCGCGCCCTCGGCGGCGGCTCCCATCGCGAGCGCCGCGGCGGTCGTGGTCTTGCCCACGCCACCGGAGCCGGCGCACACCACGATCCTGCGACCGGCGAGAAGGTCGGCGACCGAGGTCAGATGAGCCCCTCGCGCACCGCGTGCGCGACAGCCTGCGAGCGGCTGCGGGCGTTCAGCTTCGTCACGACGTCGTGCAACACGTTCTTCACGGTGCGCTCGGAATAGCACAACTGCTCGGCGACCTCGCGGGTCGGGTGTCCCTCCGCGATCAGCGAGAGCACCTGCTGCTCGCGGTCGTTCAGCCGCGCGGCCGGGGGCTTCTCGTAGCCGTTCGGCGCGAGCCCGTCGAGCAGCTCGTGCAGCAGCTCCGACGTCACGACGCCGGTGCCGTCGGCCGCCGCACGCACGGCGCTGGCAAGCGAGTCGGTGCTCAGCGTCTCCTTGCGCAGGACGCCGACGGCGCCGGCCTGCAGCGCGGCGAGGACCGCGTCCTCGCTGCACAGCGCGCTGCACACGACCACCGCCGCGGCGGTCGCCTCGCCGACAGCGGCGATGAAGGCGACCCCCCCGCTCATCGCATGATCGACGAGCACCAGGTCGGCGGCGAACAGCGCCTCGTCGTCCCACGCGCGGCGAACGCTGTCGGCCTGCCCGACCGCGCTCACCTCCGGCAGTCCCTCGAGGCACGCCGCGAGTCCACGACGGTAGATCGTGTGGGGATCGACGACGAAGAGGTTCAAACCGTCCCTGCTTCTCGGGAACACGCCTTCATGGCGCCCACCGGCCCGGGCCGGGCCGGCTCGGCCCATACTACGCCCGCGCCGACTCGATGGAAAGAGCCGCGCGAGCCGCCTGCGGGCTAGTCCTCCGCCCGGCTCACCCGGACGTCGCTCAGCTCGCGGCGGAGCTGCTCCGGTATCGCGCTGAAGAACCGCCGCGGCCTGGCCGCTCCCGGGTCGAGGACCTCCATGACGTCCTCGTCGCGTGACCAGAGGATGACCTTGGAGTCCGGGGAGGCCGTCCGCACGCGTTCGGCCAGCTCGCGCGCCGACACCTGGAGCAGGTCGAGCACGACGGCGTCCGGGCGCAGCCGCCCCGCCATCAGGACGATCGCCTCCGGACGCTCCTCGTCGCCGATCACCTCGATCCCGTGCTCGGCGAGAACGTCGATCATCCCGAGGCGGACCATCGGCTCGAGGTTGCCAAGCAGCACGCGCGACATCTACGTACAGCTTCGCGCGTTCGCAGCGCGGTGCGGGGCAGCGATTCGGGCATCCGTGGTGCCCGTTCGGTCGGCGTCGCGCTACGCGCCTGCGAGCGCGAGCGCCGGGGTCAGCGTGAGCGCGACGAGCACGGCGTCGGGCGCTCGGAGGCGAAGCGAGACCGGAGCGCTGCGCGAGCCCGCCCGGTAGCCGGCCGACTCCGCGGCCACCCATGCGATCAGGGCGTCGGCCACCGGCGCCGGCGCAAGCGGCACGTCGGAGAGGCGTTCGGCCGCCGCGCGTCCGGCCGCGATCAGCCGCGGGCCCGGGTCGAGGCCCTCGATCAGCGCCGACGCCTCGCGCACCGCGGGGAGCGCGCGCAGGCGCCGCAGGGCGCGGCGGAACACCTCGCGCAGCCCACCCGGCCCGGCCGCCGCGCGCATCCAGGTCGCGACGGCGACCAGCAGGACGGCGCGCAGCACGCGCCGCAGCGTCAGCTCCAGCCCGGCGCCGCTCAACAGCCCGCCGGTCAGCGCGGCGAACGCGAGCAGCCCGGCGAGGGCGAGGCCGAGCGGGACGGCGTCGTGGTCCGGCCTGCACAGCAGCCATGCGGGGATCAGCCACGCCGTGACGCCCAGCAGCAGCGCCCACGACGTGCTCGCGAGCAGCAGCGCCGAGGCGAGCAGCGCCGCGAGCACGATCGCGCGCGGGTCGAAGCGGCCGGAGCCGCGCTCCTCCGCCGACGGCATCGACGCGAGCGAGGGGCCCATGCGCGAACCGGATCCGTCGGCGGGCCAGTTGCCGAGTGCGCGCCGGTACGCCGCCACCTGGATCACGCTGAAGAGGATCGCCCACAGCGTCTGCCCCGCCGCCGTCACCGCGAGCGCCGCCGCCGCGCCCTGCGGCACGATGCCGAGCCAGCCGGTGAGCGTCTCGTACGAGCCCGTGAACTCGTCCAGTCCGCCCAGGATCACGTAGATGAACGCGGCCAGCAGCACCGCGTAGTGCACGAGCCGCAGCGACAGGCAGGCGACGAACTCGGTGAGCGGCCGCGCGCCGCGCGCCTCGAGCCGGCCCATCATCGGCGCCGTGATCGCCTGCGTGAGCGGTGCGTTGATCCGCGCCGGGCCCATCACGGCGACGGTCTGGAGCATCGACGCGAGCGCGGTGCCGTAGCCGGTCCGCGCGCCGCGCTGCGCCGCCGCGCGCGCGAGCCCGATCCCGCCGCCGAGCGCGAAGAAGAACTGCAGCGACGGCGCCGCGCGGCTGGCGAGGAAGGAGACCGTCGCGACGTGGGCGAGGCCCGTGGCATCGCCGGCGCCGGTGGGCCGGTCGGGTCTCGTCAACGGCTCGCTCGCGCGCGTGACACGCCCCCATTGTGGCGCGCCGGCAGGAGAACGCCGCGCGGGCGCGAATCGTGGGCCGATGGTTCTCCCACCGACCCGAGGAGTCTCGCCGTGACCGGCCAGGCCAAGGTCATCGCGTTCGCCAACCAGAAGGGTGGCGTGGCGAAGACGACCACCACGCTCAACCTGGCGGCGGCCTTCGTCGAGGAGGGCCACCGCGTGCTGTGCGTCGACATGGACCCGCAGGGCAACCTGACGA
>Ga0126306_10002049_pt1 | contig 11193 bp, 11 predicted proteins | sample Plot27_FD_92592 | JGI IMG/M metagenome (GOLD analysis project Ga0126306, IMG submission 92592) | Serpentine soil microbial communities from UC McLaughlin Reserve, CA, USA - Plot27 | ecosystem: Environmental > Terrestrial > Soil > Grasslands | place: USA: UC McLaughlin Reserve, Lake County...
CGTAGACCTCGATGCACGGGAGGCCGATGCGGTCGACGACGTCCATCGTCGCCAGGTCCACCACCAGGACCTCCGCCCGGTCGTCGTCGACCGCACGGTGCCCGTTCCCGCCGACGACGGCCCACCGCCCGGCCCCACTGGGCCACCGGGCGGCCCGGCCGGCCCCGCCGGGAACGCCAGGCCCGGGCCCGGCTTCGCCCGGGAGGACCGCCAGGCCGCGGGTGAAGCGGCCCAGGTCCGCCCGGCGCAGGATGCGTCCGTCGGGGGCGCAGGCCGTGAGGCAGCCGATGGCGGACTCGCACAACAGCCAGCCGTCGGCGGTCCGGCGGGGGGTGTGTGGCCAGCACAGGCCGATGATCACGTCGCGGCCGGTCCGCAGGTCGACGAGGTAGCCGGTGCCGGACTCGGGGGCAGCCTTCCAGCCCTTGTGGCGGTCCGTCCGCCCGAAGCCGCAGGCGAGCAGGCCGCCGCCGACCTCGACCAGGGAGTTCAGGTGCCAGGCATCGGGCACCCGGCCGCCCGGCCCCGTGGTCGGCGCCGACCAGACCGGGGTGAGGGCGCCGCCGGCCTCGACGCGCCACACGGTGTCGTCCCAGCTCGACACGAGGTGCGGCGCCCCGGCGAACCAGCACACGTCGTGGGGGTCGCGCACGCGGTCGAGCCGGTCGTACGTGCGCACGCCGCGGCCGTCGTAGGACAGCAGCTCGGTCGTCCCCGACCGCTCGCCCGGTGCCCGCAGGACCCGCCACAGACGGCCGCCGCCCGGGGCCAGCCCGGCCGTGGGCAGGTCGTCGAGCGCCTCCGCCCGCCCGGACGTGACGTCGTAGACACCCCCGCCCCACTTGCCGAACCCGCTGACCAGCAGGCGCCGTCCGCCCAACGCCTCTTGCCACTCCTTGATCACGGTGACCCGACCGCTCAGTCGATGCCGTGCTCGACGGCGTAGCGGACCAACTCCTGACGGCGGTTGAGGTGGAGCTTGCCGAGGATGTTCCGCACGTGGTTCTCGACCGTCTTCTCGGCGATGAAGAGCTGCTCGCCGATCTCGCGGTACGTGTGGCCCCGGGCGACGTACTGGAGCACCTCGCGCTCGCGGGTCGACAGCGGATGGACCGGCCCGGACGCCTTGGCCAGCCGTCGGAACTCGCCCAGCACCAGCGAGGCCAGCGCCGGCGAGAACACCGGCTCGCCGTGCGCGGCCCGCCACAGCTGGTGGCGCAGCTCCTCGGAGCCCGTGGACTTCACGAGGTAGCCCTGGGCGCCGGCGGCCACGGCGTCGAGCAGGTCGCGTTCCTGCTCCGAGACCGTGACCATCACCACGGGGACGGACTCCCCGCATTCCCGCGCCACCTTGAGGCCCCCGCCCGCGGGCATGTGCAGGTCGCACACGACCAGGTCGGGCCGGGCCGAGCGGATCAGGGCGATGGCCTCGTCGGCGTCGCCGGCCTCGCCCACCACGTGGAAGTTCGAGCCCAGGTCGGCCCGCAGGCCGGACCGCCAGATGGGGTGGTCGTCGGCCACCACGACACGCACGGCCTGCAGGTCGGACACGGCGCGAGGTTACGTCGGCCCGCCGGCCGCGGGCACCCAGCACCGGACCTCGGCGCCCCGGCCGGGCCCGCCGTCCACCTCGACCCGCCCGCCAACTTCGGCCACGCGGCCGCGGACCGAGCGCTGCAGCCCCTGGCCCTCGACGACGGCGGCGGGGTCGAAGCCGGTCCCGTCGTCGCGCACCGAACAGAACACCTCGCCGTCGAGGGGCTCGGCGAAGACGGTCACGGTGGACGCCCCGCCGTGCTTGCCGGCGTTGGCCAGCGCCTCGCCGACCGCCCCGGCCAGTGCGTCCACCATTGGCGGGGCCATGTCCGGCAGGTCGTCGGCGACCACGACGCGGGCGGTGCCGCCGTAGCGGTCCTCGAAGAGGGCGGCCTCCCGGCGCAGCCGTCCGCCGAGGTCGCCGCCCGCCCCGACGGCGACGCCGGTGCCGTACAGGTACTCCCGCAGGTCCCGCTCCTGCTCGTGGGCGAGGCGCGCGAGTGCCGGGTCGTCGGCCCGGCGCTGCACCACGGCCAGGGTCTGGAGGACGCCGTCGTGCAGCGTTCGTGCCACCTCCTCGCGGGCCTGGGCGAGCGAGATGCGCCGTTCGGCGGTCCGGAGGCGGGCGGTCACGAAGCCGGCCAGCCCGCCGGCCAGGGCGTAGAGGACGACGGCCGAGGCAGAGGAAATCGTGTCGACGTCGCGCCAGCGGGTCGGGCTCGCCACCTCGCCCGCCACCCGCCCGACCGCCACGGCGACGCCGGCGATCGCCCCCGGCGCCGAGCCGAAGGCGATGCCGGCCGTGAGCAGGCCGGCCAGCGGCCAGGCCGATCCGAGCGTCTGGGCGTGGGCGACGCCGTTGTAGGCGAGCCCGTCGCCGGCCTCGACGGCGACGGCGACGGCGAGTTCGGCGGCGACCAGCGGCCAGGACAGCAGGCGTCGGGGCGCCCGCACCAGGACCACCGTGAGCCCCGCCGTCACGGCGAGGGCGGCGCCGGCCAGCGCCACGGCGAGCCACGGTCGCGCCTGCGGCTCCCGCAGCTCGGACCGGTTGACCAGCATCACGACGGCCATCCAGGCCCAGGCCAGCCAGCGGAAGGCCGCCAGCCCGGTCAGCAGCCCGCGGACGAGGTGGTCCTCGCCGGAGGCGCCGGGGGAGGGCTCGGGCAGCGGCCGCACGGGGCCAGTCTCGCTCCCGGGCCCGCCCGCGGGCGGAACCCCCTCCGCCGATGGGCGGATTCAAACGATTGTCGGAATCCCCGTCACGGCGGGCAGGGTTGGACCCATCGTGCGTGCCGACGACCAGACCCCGATCGCGTCCCGCCTCCCGGCGGCCGGCGCCGCCACCGGTGTCGAGGACGCCAAGGGCGGGGCGCCGGCCGACGGCGTGTGGGTGCCGGCCCGGCGGCGGCTGACCGCCGGCCTCGTCCTCACGATCACGCTGGTCGCCTTCGAGGCCCTCGCCGTGGCGACCGTGATGCCGGTCGTGGCCGACGACCTGGGTGGGCTCGGGCTGTACGGCTGGGTCTTCTCGGGCTTCTTCCTCGGTTCGCTGCTGGGCATCGTGCTCGCCGGCCAGTTGGCGGACCGCCGCGGCACGCGGCTCCCCCTGGCGCTCGGTCTGACCCTGTTCACCGTGGGCCTTCTGGTGGGCGGCACCGCGCCGTCGATGCTCGTGCTGGTGGGCGGGCGCGTCCTGCAGGGCATGGGCGCCGGCGTCGTGCCTGCCGTGGCCTACACGACGGTCGGGCGGGCCTACCCGCCCGTGCTGCGGCCCCGGGTGTTCGCCGTGTTCTCGACGGCCTGGGTGGTCCCCGGCCTGCTCGGGCCGGCGGCGGCGGGCGCCATCGAGAACTGGCTGTCCTGGCACTTCGTGTTCCTGGCGCTGCTGCCGTTCGTGGCCCTGGCGGGCGGGATGGCCCTGCCGGCCATGAGCGACACGGTCCCGCAGGCCGACGACGGCGACGGCGACGACGGGGCCCGGGCGGTCCGGGACCGGCCGCGGGAGCGGGGCCGCTGGGCGGCCGTGCTGGTGGCCGGCGTGGCGCTGGTCCTGGCCGGGCTGGGCGCCGACGAGGTGCCTCTGGCGATCGCCCTCGTCGTCGCCGGCGGCCCGGTGGCCGCGGTGGCCTTCCTCCGCCTCGTGCCGGCCGGCACCGTCCGCCTCCGCCCCGGCATGCCCGCCGCCGTGGCCAGCCGGGGCATCCTCACGTTCGCCTTCTTCGGGACCGACGCCTTCGTGTCGCTCACGCTCACCGGCGCCCTCGACCAGCCGACGTGGGTCACCGGCCTGACCCTCACGTCCAGCACGCTGGCCTGGACCGCCGGCGCCTGGACCCAGCAGCGCCTCGTCGTGTCCAACGGCCCGCGCTGGTTGGTGCGCCGCGGCCTGGCGCTCATCGCCGTCGGCATCGCCGCCACGCTCGCCGGACTGGGTGGCCTGCCCGCCGTCGTGGTCGTGGGCTGGACCGTGGCCGGCCTCGGCATCGGCCTCTGCTACGCCCCCATCTCGGTCACCGTGCTCGGCACGGCGGCGCCGGGGGAGGAGGGCAAGGCCAGCTCGTCGCTCCAGCTCACCGACGTGCTGGGCGTGGCGCTCGGCACCGGGCTGGTGGGCGTGTTCGTCGACCTTGGCGAGTCGGGCGACTGGTCGACGGCCACGTCGCTACGGATCGGGTTCGTCCTGACCCTGGCCGTCGCCGTGTTCGGCGTGGTGGCCGCCGGGCGCTTCCCCCGGACGCTCCCCGGGGTGGAGGACACGCCGGCGACGTCCAACGTGTCCCCTTCACCCTAAGTTCAGGATCCTGCCAAACTGGCGGGGTGACCGAGACACGTTGGCTCCGCCTGCCGCCGGACACCCAGGTCGAGGCCCGCACCACCTGGACCATCGCCATCAACGAGAACCAGTACCTGCTCGGCGCCTCCGTCATCCTGCTCAACCGGCCCTGCGGGTCGGTTTCCGGGCTGACCGCCGCCGAGTGGATGGACCTCCACACGCAGATGCGGAGGGTGCAGCGCGCCCTCGACGACCTGCTGGCGCCGGACCAGTACGACTTCGCCTTCTTCACGAACCTCGCCCATCAAGTGGTGCTCGACGTGATCCCCCGCTACCGGGGCGTCCGTAGCTGGGGTAGCGAGCGGTTCGAGGACCCGCGCTGGGGCCAGGTCACCGTCCCGGAGAAGCGGCGGCTCGACCCGGCGGCGCTGCGCGACCTGCGCGACGCCGTGCGCGACCGCCTCCCCGCCGTCGTCTGAAGGCCGGGCGGGCCCGACGGCCGCGCGTCGGCGGCTCGGGGTCCCGGCGTACGGGCGGCTCGGCCGGCTCAGGCCGCCAGGAGGTCCCGGTAGTCGGGGTTCTCGTCGATGAACTGGGCGACGTACCAGCAGGACGGCACGACGGTCTTGCCGGCCCGGCGGACGTCGTCGAGGGCACCGCGGACCAGCTCGGCGCCGAGCCCCTGGCCCCGCCGGTGGCCGTCGACGACCGTGTGCGGGAACGTGAGCACGGGGCCGTCCGCCCGGTAGTCGGCGATGCCGGCAAGCTCGCCGTCGACGTGGATCTCGTAGCGCGACCGCTCGGCGTTGTGTCGTACCTCGTGGGCCATGGGATGGGTCTACCCGGCGCGGAGCGCCTTGCACGCGGCCGGTAGCCTGGTCGGCCGGGAGGCGCCAGATGAGCACACAGCTACGGCCCGCGGGCCCGATCCTCGACGAGCGGACCGACACCGATGAGGAGACCCGCACCGGCGAGCCCAAGGTCGCCCACATCGTGCGCACCGACCCCGGTGAGTCGGCCATCGCCAAGGTGACCGAGGCCCGGGTGTACGGGTTCCCGGTCGAGGCCCTGTGCGGGGAGCGGTTCGTGCCACAGCGCGACCCGAAGAAGCTGCCCATGTGCCAGGTCTGCAAGGAGATCTACGACCTCTACCGGGCCGCCAACGACAACCTGAGCGAGACCCCGCGCACCTGAGGGGCGCCCGGCGATGACCGTCACCGAACCCGCCGAGCCCGCCGTCCGCCGGGGCGTCACGGTCGAGCGGACGTGGCTCGACGAGCGATCGTGGGTCGACGTCGTCCGGGGCTGGGTCGACGGGGCGGACGCCCTCTACCGCACGCTGGTCGAGAACGCGCCGCTGCGGCCGGGGAAGGTCTTCCGCTACGACCGCTGGGTCGAGACGCCCTATCTCGGCGCCGGCTACAAGGTCGCCGACCCGCCCCTGTCGCCGGTCCTGCTCGACGCCACCCGGGCGCTTCAGGCTCGCTACCGCGTCAGCTACGACGGCTACTCCTTCGTCTGGTACCGCGACCAGCGCGACGGCATGGCGTTCCACCGCGACCGCGAGATGCGGTGGCTGGACGACACGGTCGTCGCCCTGCTGGTGCTCGGCGACCGGCGGCCGTTCCTGCTGCGCCCCCGGGCCAACCGGTACGCCCACGAGGCGCCGGACAAGGGCGCCACGCACGACTTCGCCCCCGGCCACGGCGACCTCGTCGTCCTCGGGGGCGCCTGCCAGGTCGGCTGGGAGCATTCGGTGCCCCAGGTGGCGCAGCCGGTGGGCGGGCGGCTGTCGGTGCAGTGGCGGTGGACGTCCCGCACCGGCCGCCCGGTCGAGGGCGCCGACTGGTCGGCGCCCCGCACGTACGACGGCTGATCGGGCCGGGCCTCGGTCAGCGGCGCTCCCAGGCGCCGGCCTGCTCGGTGAACCGGGCGGCCTCGCCGGGGAGGTTGCCGGCGGCCAGGTCGGCCAGCGTGACGTTCTCGAGGACGGCCCGGAGGCTGGCCCGGGTGGCGATCCACAGCTCGCGCAGGACGTCGGTGGTCTCGGGGTACGTGAGCGTCTCCGGGGCCTCGCCCCGCACGTCCGCCAGCGGCCCCTCGACCACCCGGACGATGTCCGCGACCGTCACCTCGGCGGGTGCCGTGCTCAGCCGGTAGCCGCCCTCGCCGCCGCGCTGGCTGTGCACCAGCCCCGACCGTCGCATGGCGCTCAGGATCTGCTTGGTGAAGGCAAGCGGCAGGCCCTGGCGGGCGGCGATGGTGTCGGCCGTGAGGCTGTCGGGCGCCGCGCGGGCCAGCTCGACGGCGCTGCGGACCGCATAGTCGACACGTGCCGTGACTCGCACGGCCGCCAGCCTCGCGCACCGCGGGTGTCGGCTGTGCCTACCGCCGCCGACGAGCGGGCCGGGCCCGCCGCACCCGCCACTAGCGTCCCCCGCCGTGCCCACCTCACCCCCGCTGACCGTTCCCGTCCCCGCGTTCGACCGGTCCGAGGTGGTCGTACCGGCCCCCGGTGAGGGGCCCGGTCACTGGGCCGGCGCCGCCAGCGCGGTCCTGGCCGGCGGCACCTGGTACCTGGCGTACCGGCTGCGGCGGCCGGTGGGCGACGGGCGGGGCTTCGGCGTGATCGTGGCGCGGTCCGACGACGGCGTGCGGTTCGAGACGGTCTCCGTCATCGAGCGCGACGCCTTCGGGGCCGCCTCGCTCGAACGGCCGGCCCTGGTCCGGCGGCCCGACGGCGGCTGGCGGATCTACGTCAGCTGCGCCACGCCCGGCACGCCCCACTGGTGGGTCGACGCCCTGGACGCCGACACGCCCGCCGGCTTCGACCCCGCCGCCCGCCAGGCCACGCTCCCGGGTGACGAGCGCACGGCGATCAAGGACCCGGTCGTGTGGGTCGAGGGCCGCACCTGGCACGTCTGGGCCTGCTGTCACCCGCTGCCCGACCCGGCCGAGGCCGACCGGATGACGTCCCGCCACGCCGTGAGCGATGACGGCCTGGCCTGGCGCTGGACGGGCGCCGAGCTGCGCGGCGGCCGGGGTTGGGACGACCGTGGCGCCCGGGTCACCGCCCGCATCGCCCCGACGCCGCGTCATCCCGAGGCCGTGCTGTACGACGGCCGGGCCTCCGCCGCCGAGAACTGGGAGGAGCGGACGGGAGTAGCGATCCTGGACGGCGCCGCGGCGGACGGCGCCGCGGCGGACGGCGGCGCCGCGGACGGCAGGCCGGCCGTCACACTCGGCCTCCCGGGCGGCCCCGTGGCCGAGTCGCCGCATGCCGGCCGGGCGCTGCGCTACGCCGCCGTGGTGCCGCTGCCGGACGGCGGCCACCGCCTCTACTACGAGGCGGCCCGCTCAGACGGCGCCCACGACCTGCGCACCGAGCTCGTCCCGCCGGCTTGAGCCGCTCGCAGGCGGTGGGTCAGGTGGCAGCGGCCTCGGCGTGGTCGGACCGGGCGGCCCGGCGGGCGCCGAACGCGCCGCGGCCCTCGTCGCCCAGCCAGTCGGCGAACGATCGGCCCGTGACCAGCTGCAGGCGGTAGATGTCGTCGACCAGCGGGCCCAGCACGATGCGGCGCTGGTCCGGTGTCAGGCGGGGCCGGGCGGCGCCGTTGCGGTGCAGCGCCCACAGGAGCGGGCGGCTGGCCCGACGCCAGGCCTCCGGCGGGAAGAGCGCCCCGGCGCTCGCCCCCGCTCGTACCGCCCGGGCGAGCAGGCGGGTGCGGGCGGTGTCGGGGACGAACGGACGCGAGTTCTCGCGCGGTGGCAGGCCGGCCAGGTCCTCGACGCCGAGGAAGCGGGTGATCCGTGACAGAGCGCCGGCGGGGTCGTCGACCAGCTCGCGGTAGCGCAGGACGTGGACCTGCGAGGCGTCGAACCAGGCCAGGAGCCGCTCCAGTTGCTCGCCGTACCGGCCGAGGCCGCGGTAGTGCCAGAACGGGGCGTAGCCGGCGCCGATCCGCTCCTCCTCGGCGTCGCACGCCTCGACGAAGTCGGCGATCGGCTCGAGCCCGTCGGACCACAGGTGCATCCAGTTGGAGTGCGCCCGGTCGACCGGGTCACGCAGTACCGCGATCAGCTTCGCCTCGGGCACCAACCGGTGCAGGCGCTCGGGGGCGCCACGGTCGTACAGGTAGAAGGGCGTGCTTTCGCCGTTCAGGGCCCCGGGCGGGGTGGCATCGAACAGCGCCTCGTAGTCCGAGCGGCGCCACACCCACTCCTGGGCGCTGTGGGCGTCGCCCGGCCCCCGCCGCGCCGTCGGCGGGCCGCCGTCGCCGAGGAAGAACTTCGGCTCCTTCACCGGCGACAGGTAGAGGCCGGGGTGTTGGGCCAGGGCGGCGTGCAATGCCGTCGTGCCCGCCTTGGGCGCACCGATCACGAAGAAGTCCGGAAGGGCCACGGGACAAAGATGACTGAAACGATCGGCTTCGTACAGAGAGGGTCTGCGGCCGGGCGTCAGGTGCGGCCGTCGAGGCCGGCGACCAGATGGCGGGCGGCGCCGGCCAGGCCGTCGACCGCGGCGGACGGCGGGAGCCCGGCCAGCACGCCCACCGCGTCCTCGGCGGCGGTGCGGGCGGCGGCGGCCGCCTCGGCCACGCCGGGCCCACCGCGGACGATCGCCAGCGCCTCGGCCTGGGCGTCCGGTGTGAGCGGCCCGCCCAGCAGCGCCCCGAGCCGGTCGGCCTCGGGGCCGCCGGCGGCGAGCGTCCGCAGGACCGGCAGGTTGTACACGCCCTCGGCCATGTCGTGGCCGGCGGGCTTGCCCAGCTCATCGTCGGAGGCGACCACGTCCAGCACGTCGTCGACCATCTGGAAGGCCATGCCGTAACCGAGGCCGAAGGCGCCGAGGGCGTCGATGTCGGGGCGGGGCAGCTCGGCGACGATGCCGCCGATGCGGCAGGCCGTGGCGAACAGCGACGCCGTCTTCCCCTCGATGGCGGCCAGGTAATCCGCCTCGGTGCGGTCGAGCTGGTAGGCCTTGCCCAGCTCGCGGAGCTCGCCCTCACAGAGGCGACCGATGGTGGCGGCGAGGAGCCCGGCCACCTCGGTGCCGAGCGAGGCCGCCAGCTCGGACGCCCGGGCCAGGAGGAAGTCGCCCGCGAGGATCGCCCGCAGGTTGCCCCAGCGGGCGTTGACGCTCTCGACGGTCCGCCGGGTCGGCGACTCGTCGATCACGTCGTCGTGGTAGAGCGACCCGATGTGGACCAGCTCGACCGACACGCCGCCCGTTACGGCGTCGTCGAGCACGGCCACCTCACCGTCGGCCCCGCCCTCGACACCGGTGCGGGTGGCCGCCGCCACCACGGCGAACAGGGGCCGCTGGCGCTTGCCGCCCGCCCGGATGAGGTGGGACGCCATCTCGGTCATGGCGGCGTCGCCGGTCTCGACCGCGCCGAGCAGCCGCTTCTCGACCCGGTCGCGGGCCTGCGCCATGCCGGGCGCGTCGAGCAGGGGGTTCCGGGCGGCCATCGGGCCACGTTACGTCGGGCGCCGCGGACGCCGGCCACCGCAGCGCGTTACGGGAGCGTGTTACGGGAGATCGACGACCGCGTGGACATCGGACGCTCCGGGTACACTCGCCGCCACGGATCCCCCGACTGGTGGGAGGCAGGTCCCTTGTTCGAACGGTTCACCGACCGGGCTCGCCGTGTGGTGGTGCTCGCTCAAGAGGAAGCTCGGCTCCTCAACCACAACTACATCGGCACCGAGCACATCCTCCTGGGCCTCATCCACGAGGGCGAGGGGGTAGCTGCCAAGGCGCTGGAGTCCCTGGGCATCAGCCTCGAGGCCGTGCGCCAGCAGGTCGAGGAGATCATCGGCCAGGGCGGCTCCTCGCCGTCCGGTCACATCCCCTTCACCCCCCGGGCCAAGAAGGTCCTCGAGCTGTCGCTGCGTGAGGCGCTCCAGCTCGGCCACAACTACATCGGCACCGAGCACATCCTCCTCGGCCTCATCCGTGAGGGCGAGGGCGTGGCCGCTCAGGTGCTCGTCAAGCTCGGCGCCGACCTCTCGCGGGTGCGCCAGCAGGTCATCCAGCTGCTGTCCGGCTACCAGGGCTCGTCGGGCCCCGGCGGCGAGAAGGCCGGTGCCACCACCGGCGGCTCGCCGTCCGAGTCGCAGCCCACGGGCTCGCTCGTGCTCGACCAGTTCGGGCGCAACCTGACGCAGCTCGCCCGCGAGAAGAAGCTCGACCCGGTCATCGGGCGCTCCCGTGAGATGGAGCGCGTGATGCAGGTCCTGTCGCGCCGCACCAAGAACAACCCGGTGCTGGTCGGCGAGCCGGGCGTGGGCAAGACGGCGATCGTCGAGGGCCTGGCCCAGTCGATCGTCGCCCACGACGTCCCCGAGACCCTCGAGGACAAGCAGCTCTACACGCTCGACCTCGGCGCCCTGGTCGCCGGCAGCCGCTACCGCGGTGACTTCGAGGAGCGCCTGAAGAAGGTGCTCAAGGAGATCCGCACCCGCGGCGACATCATCCTGTTCATCGACGAGATCCACACGCTCGTCGGTGCGGGTGCCGCCGAGGGCGCCATCGACGCCGCCTCGATCCTCAAGCCCATGCTGGCCCGGGGCGAGCTGCAGACGATCGGCGCCACCACCCTCGACGAGTACCGCAAGCACCTCGAGAAGGACGCGGCCCTCGAGCGCCGCTTCCAGAAGATCACCGTCGACGAGCCCACCGTGGCCCACACGATCGAGATCCTGAAGGGCCTGCGCGACCGCTACGAGGCGCACCACCGGGTCACGATCACCGACCAGGCACTCGTGGCGTCGGCCAACCTCGCCGACCGCTACATCTCCGACCGGTTCCTCCCCGACAAGGCGATCGACCTGATCGACGAGGCGGGCAGCCGGCTGCGCATCAAGCGCATGAAGAC
>Ga0126306_10002050_pt1 | contig 11192 bp, 8 predicted proteins | sample Plot27_FD_92592 | JGI IMG/M metagenome (GOLD analysis project Ga0126306, IMG submission 92592) | Serpentine soil microbial communities from UC McLaughlin Reserve, CA, USA - Plot27 | ecosystem: Environmental > Terrestrial > Soil > Grasslands | place: USA: UC McLaughlin Reserve, Lake County...
AGGATCGGCAAGCGTTACGAATTGTGCGGCCCGCTCCTTGTGCGGCACGGTTACATTGCAACCAAGAAAGCCACGCCCCGCAAGGCTGGACAGGAACGCCTCAAGCTCGTCGGGCGAAACGGGCTGCTTGACGTACTCCCCCGCAATTCCATAATGCTTCAGCCAGTAATTATGGATAAGAGGCGAGCGGGAATGACCGATGGGCCAGCCGATAACACAGCTGCGTAGCTCACCTACTCGGGCAGGCATCCCTCTCTCCTCAGAAAGGACAGCAAGGGCAAAAGCGGCAGACCCAAAATGGCAAAATAGTCGCCCTCGATTCTGTTGAACAACTGCACGCCCCTGCCCTCGATTTTATAGGCGCCAACAGAGGTCAAAGCATCCTCGCCCATTGACACAATATAATTGGTCAGGAAGTCATCGCTGAAATTCCGCATGGTGAGTTTAGCAATAGCGCAGTCAGTCCAGACGACGGCGCCTCTTCTTGCTACGGCAACAGCCGTGATAAGCTGATGGGTATTGCCGCGCAGCAACGCCAGTTGCATGGCAGCCTCTTTCAGATCGCCTGGCTTATCAAATTGTCTATCATCGAGAAGCAATAGCTGGTCGGCCCCGATCACCAGGGCTGCAGGATGGTGGAGAGAAACGGCTTCCGCTTTCGCTGTGGCCAACGCACCGGCGAGTTTTGAGGAGTCGGCGCCTGCCCTCTGGCCCAAGGCTCGCTTGACGGCCGGTTCATCAACACATGACGGAACCGGCCGAACGTTAATTCCGGCAGATTCGAGGAGCCGGCGCCGAACTTGACTCGTCGAAGCGAGCACAATTTCGTTCTCATCTGTCATTCGGTAAAATCGGACGTATCGGTACGATCGGCGAGAAGATTGAGAATTGCAGCGGCGGTCTCCTCAATCGAGCGGCGCGTAACATCGATGATTGGCCAATTGTGCATCGCGCAGACCTTGCGCATGTAAACCAGCTCGTTGGTGATAGCCAGCTTATCTACATAGGCGGTTTCGCGATGCTCCTTCAAGGTGAGCAAACGGTGCCGACGTATCTGGGCGATGCGTTCAGCACTGGCGATGAGCCCGACGATGAGCGGCTTCTCAGCCGCAAGAAGCTCGGTCGGCAGAGCAATGGCGGGCACCACTGGCACATTGGCGGCTTTAATACCTCTGTTGGCAAGATATATGCTGGTGGGGGTTTTCGACGTGCGGCTGACGCCAATTAAAACGACATCGGCCTTTTCGAGATCGGTGGTATTCTGGCCATCGTCATGAGCCATGGTGAAGTTCAGGGCATCTATGCGCCGAAAATATTCAGCGTTGAGGGCATGCTGCCGGCCAATCTGCGGGCGTGAGCGAGCATTGAGATAGGCAGCAAGGCTAGCTATGACCGGATCCAGTATGGAGATGCAGGGAATGCCCAGCCGCGCACAGTGATCTTCTAGCTGGGCGCGTAAAGAATCGTCGACAATGGTGAAAAGCACGATACCTGGCTGACGCTCGATTTCACCCAGCACGCGCTGGAGCTGGCGGGGGGTGCGAACAAGAGCATAAATATGTTCGAGGGGCTGAAAATCAGCGTAATGGGCCGCCGCGGCCCTCGCCACTGTATTAAGCGTCTCACCCGTCGCGTCTGAGATGAGGTGCATGTGAAAGTATTGTCGGCTTGGCTTATTCACAGGGTAGACACCAAGGTGTTGATGAAGTGTGATTTAGGTGCGTATCGCAGGGCCCGGTGAGGCTTTATGCAGCAAGCCCTCTCCATTATCCACCCTCAAGAAACCGGCGATCCGGGCAAAGTGCGAGAGACGATAATGAGAACATGGAGAAGACAGTGGAAAACCAGCCGAGAGGGTGTGGAAGACGTCGTTTAGTCAGCTTCAATGCATTGGTTTTGCGGGCAAATTCAAGTTGATTGCCAGGGCAAGGCGGATGCCGGAAAACGTGCACAGAGAGTTATTGCAGGGGAAAGGGGTTGGATAATTGATATCCCCACTGTCCACGGCCAAACAACAACATCAATTAGGTTAAGACTCTTGTAGAGAGTCGTTAAGGAAGAGACATGCCAGCGGGAAAACCGTTGATCGATGTTCTGACTGGACGGATTCCGTCACGTCGACCGATATGGCTTATGCGACAGGCGGGGCGGTATCTTCCGGAGTACAGAGAGGTTCGCGCTTATGCGGGTTCATTTCTCTGCCTCTGTGATGATGCAAAGCTTGCAAGCGAGGTCACGCTCCAACCTTTGCGCAGATATGATCTAGATGCAGCGATCGTGTTTGCGGATATTCTTCTCATCGCGCGTGCCCTGGGAAGCAACCTGGATTTTCGCGAGGGTGAAGGGCCGGTGCTGACGCCGATCCGCTCGGAAGCTGCTGTCGATGATCTGGCAAGCGCGGTTGATCTTGGGCGACTGACAGCAGTGTTCGAAACGCTGGCGCTAGTCAAGAAGACGCTGGCGAGCCATCAGACGCTGATTGGATTTTGCGGCGGACCTTGGACCGTTGCGAGTTATATGATTGAGGGCGGATCGAGTGAGGACCGGCTGGTTGCCAGACAAATTGCAATCAGGAGACCGGACTGGTTCAAGGAGCTTATGCGCCGGCTTGTCGAGGGGTCCATCGACTATCTTGCAGCACAGGTTACCGCGGGTGCAGAAGTGCTGCAGATTTTTGACTCATGGGCTGGGGACCTGCCCGAAACTCTACAGGAGGAACTGATTTTCGAACCCGTGCAAGCGATCATCGCTGGGGTCCGGAAGCGGGTTAAGACAGTTCCGGTCATAGGTTTTGCACGTGGCCTTGGGGCCGCGCATTGCGGTTTTGCGATGAAATGCGATCTTGCCGGCGTTTCAGTTGAACAGAGCGTGCCCTTGGCTTGGGTCAGGAGCGTGCTCATGCCGCGCATCAGCGTTCAGGGCAATCTCGATCCGCTCATTTTGTCGATCGGCGGGGAAGCGCTGGACAGAGCTGTGAGACGTATCACTGCCCTATTGCCTGCGCACAGTCATATTTTCAATCTCGGTCACGGCGTGCGGCCGGAAACTCCACCGGAGCATGTTGCGAGGCTTGTTGAGGCGGTTCGCCAGGCTGATGGAGCCGGCGGTGGCTAGCGCGTACCTCTGGCTCAAAGCGGCGCATGTGATCGTTGTGGTTGCCTGGATGGCAGGCTTGTTTTACTTGCCGCGTCTGTTCGCCTATCACGCGGATCAGGCCGAGAAGGGCGACCCTGCCGTGTTCAAGACTATGGAAAGTCGGCTGTATAGGATCATTATGAGGCCGGCAATGATCATGACGTGGCTTTCCGGCGCAGTCCTGGCATGGATGATTTTCCGGGGCGGCTCTGGCATGGCACTGTGGGCATGGGCGAAACTCGGGGCTGTCTTGGCAATGACGGCACTTCATCTCAGGCTTGGCTGGCACCTGCGCGCCTTCCAGAGGGACCTTAACCAGCACAGCAGCCGCTATTTTCGGATCCTTAACGAGATCCCTACCATGTTGCTGGTCGTGATCGTGATCATGGTAATTGTAAAGCCTTTTTGACAAAACCGACAAATCGCTATTTTCTTTTCATCTTGGATTTGATAGCTTTCGATCATAACTGATGTTGTCGAAGCCGTATCGGTGGGTTATGACATCCGTATCGCGGCGACCCAACGCCGTGCTCACTCCCTCCACAAGTCGCACTACCAAGATGGGTAGCAGGCTTTTATTTCAGCAGGATCAACATTTCTCGGCCTCTTGGGCCAGCAACCTCCCTCAACATGACGAACATCGCCGAACTGAAAGAGACGAAACTTCACGATTTGAAGCGCAAAACCCCGGCTGAGCTGCTCACGATTGCCGAAGAGCTCGAAGTCGAGAACGCCAATACGATGCGCAAACAGGAGCTCATGTTTGCCATTCTCAAGAGCCTGGCAGGGCGAGACGTTTCCATCGTTGGGGAAGGCGTCGTCGAGGTCTTGCAGGATGGATTCGGGTTCCTGCGTTCACCGGATGCCAATTATCTTGCGGGGCCAGACGATATTTATGTAAGCCCCAGCCAGATCCGACGGTTCAGCCTGCGAACTGGCGACACGGTAGAGGGTGAGATTCGCAGCCCAAAAGACGGCGAACGCTATTTCGCACTTCTCAAGGTCAATACGATCAATTTCGAGGACCCCGAAAAGAGCCGCCATAAAATCCATTTCGACAATCTCACACCGCTTTATCCCGATGAGCGGGTCGAAATGGAAGTCGGCGATCCGACTAAAAAGGATTATTCGGCGCGAGTCATCGATCTCGTGGCGCCTCTGGGAAAAGGCCAGCGCGGACTGATCGTTGCACCGCCGCGCACCGGCAAGACGGTTCTTCTACAAAACATCGCCCATTCGATTACATCGAACCATCCGGAATGCTTCCTGATCGTGCTGCTCATCGACGAGCGGCCAGAGGAAGTGACCGACATGCAGCGGTCAGTAAAGGGAGAAGTCATTAGCTCCACGTTCGACGAGCCGGCGGTGCGTCACGTGCAGGTGGCGGAAATGGTCATCGAGAAGGCGAAGCGCCTTGTCGAACACGGCCGTGACGTGGTCATTCTGCTGGATTCAATTACCCGGCTTGGGCGAGCTTATAACACTGTGGTGCCCTCCTCCGGCAAGGTACTTACGGGCGGCGTCGATGCCAACGCCCTGCAGCGGCCGAAACGGTTCTTCGGGGCTGCCCGCAATATCGAGGAAGGCGGCTCATTGACGATCATCGCAACCGCACTGATCGACACTGGCAGCCGGATGGATGAAGTGATCTTCGAGGAATTCAAGGGTACGGGCAATTCGGAAATCATCCTGGACCGCAAGGTCGCAGACAAACGCGTGTTCCCGGCGATCGATATTTTGCGATCGGGAACCAGAAAGGAAGAGTTGCTGGTGCCGCCCGACCTTCTCAAAAAGACTTATGTGCTCCGGCGCATCTTGAATCCCATGGGTACGGTCGACGCCATCGAATTTTTACTCGACAAGCTGCGGCAGACGAAAACAAACTCGGATTTCTTCGATTCGATGAATGCCTAGTCAAGCGAGGCTTGCTAAGGCTTGACCGGCCTGCGCAGGCTCGGTTACGGGCGCAGCGCAACGCGTTCCCCTGCACAGGTAGAGCGTTGGATGCCCTTCCAGTTGCGATTTACCAGTTGCTGGATGATGGGCCGGCAGTGATTCGTCGGGCGCGATGAATTGCACAATGGGCCGGACAACTGGCAATGCCGTCACCGCACGCAGTAATGCCCGCTCGGCGCGGCCCTGAGGGATGCCGATAATGACTGCCTGCACAGGGTCGAGATGAGCGGCCGCGGCCGACAGGAAGGTTGCGTGACCAAAGGGGTTGGCGGCGGCGCTTGAGCCAAATGAATCGAGGAGCTGATCGGCGCGACGACGATAATCATCCTCACCGGTCAGATGATAAAGCCGAGTGAAATTATTTAGCATGGTGGCATTCGCATTAGGCGTTGCGTCATCATGGGCATGACGTATTCGGACGATCAATTCTGGCAATTGTTGCGGCGCGAAGAAGAACCCGCCCTCATGATCGTCCCAAAGCTGCTCGATGGCCGCGACGAGAATTTCGCGCGCCCTGGAGAGATAGTCAGGGTTAGCAGTCGTCGTGTAGAGAGTGAGCGCGGAGGCCACGATATTGGCGTAGTCGTCGGCGGTCGCCGGGGTGCGAAGCACACGGTTGCGGTATGAATGATGGAGCTCGCCTTGATGCCAATGATGTTCGAGAAGAGAAGCGAAGGTTTTTTCAGCCTCGGACAGCCATTCGCGATTATCGAAGAGTAAGGCCGCGTCAGCGAGAGCACTTATGGCGAGACCGTTCCAATCGACTAGGCTCTTGTCGTCGAACCCCGGCTGCGGCCGTTCCCGGCGCTTGGCTAGGAGTTGGCTCCGTGATGTTTTCAGAGATTGCTCGGTATTGTCGTCGAAAAGTGAAGGAAATTTCAGGCGATTGAGGATGTTCTTGCCTTCCCAGTTTCCCTCGGGGGTCACATCGTATATACGACAAAAAGTCTGCGATTCCTCAGGCGGCAAGGTTTCAGCGACCTGCAAATAGGTCCACACATAATAGCGGCCCTCCTCACCCTCTGAATCAGCGTCGTAACTTGCCGCGAATGTGCCGGCAGCCGTGCGCATCTCAGTAAGAAGCCAGGTTATAGTCTCATCGATTCGGATGCGGAACAGCGGTGCATCCTCTGCAGCGGCTACCTTGCACAGGAGCGAAACGATCAGCGCATTGTCATAAAGCATTTTTTCGAAATGCGGGACAAGCCAAAGATGATCAACCGAATATCGGGAAAAACCTCCAGCCAGGTGGTCGTAGATGCCACCTTGACAGAGATTGACGAGAGTGGACTTCACTGCCTGCGCGTAAGCGGACTCGCCAGTCGCCAAATGCTGGTGCCATAGAAATTCGTAGACCGGGACTTGCGGAAACTTGGGCGCACCGCGCAGACCGCCGTGCTGCAAATCGGTCGCTTCATAGAGCGCCCGTGCCGCACGATCGAAGACCGCCGAACTGAGCTCCGCTGCGGGTCCCGACTGCCGTGGGTGGCGCAACGCGTCTAGAATCGCTCGGCTGTTTCCGTCGACCTTGTGGCGTTCCTCGCTCCAAATGCGGGCTATTTCGGCAAGCACATGGCGGAAAGAGGGTCGACCATAACGAGGCTCTGGCGGAAAATAAGTGCCGCCCCAGAAGGGCACTCCGTCCGGGCGGAGAAACATGGTCAGCGGCCAGCCCCCCTGCTCGCCCAAACGATGAAGCGCGTCCATGTAAATTTTGTCGACCTCGGGACGCTCCTCACGGTCGACCTTCACATTTATGAAATTCCGGTTCATGAGTTCCGCTGTCTCGCGATCCTCGAAACTTTCGTGCGCCATGACGTGACACCAATGGCAAGCGGCATAGCCGACGGACAGCAGAATGGGCTTGTCTTCCTGGGCTGCGCGTGAGAAGGCTTCCTTACCCCAAGGCAGCCAGTGGACGGGATTGTCCTTGTGCTGAAGCAAATAGGGGCTCTGCTCACGGACTAGCTGGTTATCGGTGGCATTAGCGTCCATAGGATTTCCCAGAGCGTTGTAGAGCGGAATCACTGGATTTCGCGGCTTCGATTCGATGCCGAAATAATGCAGTTCCAGGCGAGATGAGCGCTTCCGATACCATCTATGCGTTGTCCTCCGGCTCAGGTCTGGCCGGCGTTGCAGTCGTCAGGGTAAGTGGAGCGAGAGCCGGCCCTATTGTCAAAGAACTTTGTTTCGCGCTGCCCGTTCCGCGCGTTGCCACACTGAGCGCAATTCGTTCGCCAGGTAACCGGGAGCTGATTGACCGCGGCCTTGTTCTATGGTTCCCCGGTCCTGCGTCCTTCACCGGGGAAGACGTGGCCGAATTTCATGTTCATGGCGGAGCAGCCGTGGTGCAGGCGCTCTTTGGCGCATTGGCGAGGTTCGATGGCTTGCGCATGGCTGAGGCCGGCGAGTTTACTCGGCGGGCGTTCGGGAATGGCAAATTCGATCTTATAGAGGTCGAAGGTCTTGTCGATCTGATTGAAGCGCGGACGGAAGCGCAGCGGCGGCAGGCGCTGCATCACAGCGAAGGAGGCGCGAGCAGGCTCATCGCAAAATGGCGGCGGGACATCATGCGCATTCTCGCCCGGCTTGAGGCGGCCATCGACTTCGCGGATGAAGCTCATGTCGAGGAGGAGGCCCTTCGTGCCCATGAAGAGGAGCTTGAAGCGCTCGTCCTTAGTTTTGAATCCGAAATCGAGAGGGGGAGGGCGGGAGAACGCCTGAGGGAGGGGTTCCGGGTCGTGCTGGCCGGCGCGCCAAATGTAGGAAAGTCGAGTCTTCTCAATCGGCTCGGGGGAAAAGATGCAGCAATCGTTTCACCAATCCCTGGAACAACAAGAGATCTGGTGGAAGTGCACCTCAATCTGGCCGGCATACCAGTCATACTTCAGGATACGGCGGGTTTGAGAGCGGCCAGCGACGATCCCATCGAGCAGGCCGGAATGGCGAGGGCCGGAAAAGCTTTGGGGGGAGCTGATCTAATTCTTTGGCTGTCGTCGCCGAATGTCGCAAGCCCGGCCCACGAGCCGCCGTTCGAATCGGATGTGATATGGATCTGGAATAAGTGCGACCTAGCACTACCCGAAGAGGCTGGTCCGGACGGACGGCCCTATGTGGCTATTTCCAGCATGACCGGGGAGGGCCTTTCAGATCTCGTGGTGGCGATCACTGCACGGCTGCAACAGCTGACCGCCATGGGAGAAACGGTGCTGATCACACGGCGGCGACATCGGGAGGCCCTCGTCTCGATGAGACTTCATCTGCTGTCGGCTCTGAGGAAGCCCGCCCCCGCCCTAGAGATTATTACGGAGGAGTTACGACTTGCCGCGGCCGATATTGGGCGGCTAACCGGGCATATCGATGTCGAGAGCCTGCTCGATCTGATCTTCCGTGATTTCTGCATCGGTAAATAGTTAACGGCAATTAATGTGTTTCACGTGAAAATACGAGCCGCCTAGATTTTGACCTTTTCCCGTAGGGGCGACAAAAGGGGCGGCCTTGGAGGATCAATGTCAAAGAACTGTTACGATGTGATCGTGATCGGCGGCGGGCATGCCGGCTGTGAAGCAGCCGCAGCGGCGGCCCGCTCGGGTGCGCGAACGCTGCTCGTCACGCATCGTTTCGACACGATCGGAGAGATGTCGTGCAACCCGGCAATCGGGGGCTTAGGGAAAGGCCATCTGGTGCGGGAGATCGATGCACTGGACGGCCTGATGGGCAGGGTCGCAGATGCTGCCGGCATTCAGTTCAGAATGCTCAATCGTTCGAAGGGCCCGGCAGTGCGGGGACCGCGGGCACAGGCTGATCGCCGACTCTACCGGCGGGCTATGCAGACGGCGATCCAAGCGCAAAGGGATCTTGCGGTCCTGCAAACCACGGCAGAGGGCCTCATCCTTCGCAATGGCAGAGTGGAAGGTGTGCTGCTGGAGGGAGGCGAGGCCATCACCAGCGGTGCTGCTGTCTTGACCACGGGCACTTTTCTCAGGGGCGTTATCCATATCGGCGAGAAGCAGATACCGGCTGGAAGGGCAGGGGAGCGCCCCGCGCTTGGAATATCCAAAGTGCTCGAAGCCAATGGCTTCACTCTGGGACGGCTCAAGACAGGCACGCCGGCGCGACTCGACGGCCGGAGCATCACCTGGGAGGCGCTCGAGGTTCAGCTCGGGGACGTGCCACCCGTACCGTTCTCATTCCTGACGACGCATATTTCGACGCGCCAGATTCCCTGCCATATCACCAAGACCACGCCTGCAACGCATCAGATCATCGCTGCCAATTTGGGACGTTCGCCAATTTATTCAGGGCAGATCGAAAGCACAGGACCGCGTTATTGTCCTTCAATCGAGGACAAGATTGTGCGCTTTCGCGAGCGTGGATCGCATCAGATTTTCCTTGAGCCCGAGGGGCTCGACGATCCGACCGTCTATCCCAATGGCATTTCGACCTCCTTGCCCGAGGAGGTGCAGGAAGCCTTCATCCGCACCATTCCAGGACTCGAGCGGGTCCGGATCATCCGCCCCGGCTATGCGATTGAATATGATTATGTGGATCCGAGACAGCTGAAACCCAGCCTCGAGACCAAGGCCATAGGCGGGCTGTTCCTTGCCGGGCAGATCAACGGCACCACTGGTTATGAGGAGGCGGCGGCGCAGGGGTTGATCGCCGGCATCAATGCCGCCCGGTTCACCGGCGGCAACGGTGATTTCAGGCTTGACCGGACCCAGGCCTATATCGGGGTCATGATCGACGATTTGGTCAGCCGCGGGGTATCCGAGCCCTATCGCATGTTCACCTCACGGTCGGAATACAGGCTGATACTGAGGGCCGACAATGCCGATGAACGGCTGACGTCGCTAGGTAACGACGTGGGCATCGTCGGCGCCGATCGCATGGCGGTGTTCGTCGCCAAGATGGCAGAAATCTCCAAAGCAAAGGAGCTGGCGAAATCGGTTTCTCTGACGCCCAGCGAGGGCTCACGGCTTGGCTTGAAACTCAATCAGGATGGCCAGCGGCGCAGCGCCTTCGAGCTCCTGGCCTACCCCGAAATCGACTTCGGCCAGTTGTTGACAATCTGGCCGCGACTCTCGGCCATACCGGATTTTGCTCTGGAGGCATTGCAGGCAGAGGCGCTGTATAGCGGTTACGTCGGCCGGCAGACCGCGGACGTTGAGTCCTACCGCCGCGAGCAGGCGCTAGTGCTTCCGGATGATCTTGATTACCGGGCTGTGCCGAGCCTCTCAGCCGAGCTTCAGCAGAAGCTTTCCGAAATGAAGCCGGAGAGTCTGGGGCAAGCCGCTCGAGTCGAGGGCATGACGCCTGCCGCGGTGAGCGCCCTTTTGCGCTTCGTCAAAAAGCCGATGGCTTCGAGGGTCGGCGCGTCGGGCTGAACCAGTGAATTCCGAAGAGGTCTTCAGGCGCTTCGATGTTTCACGTGAATCACAAGCGCGGCTTAAGCTATACGCTGATCTCTTGCTAAAATGGCAGGCGCAGATCAATTTGGTCGGCGCCGATACCATCCCCTTCCTGTGGAAGCGGCATATTGCGGATTCCCTGCAGCTCAGAACTTATATCGGCACGGGCGAGAAGACCGTCGTCGACCTTGGTTCGGGCGCCGGCCTTCCGGGCCTAGTGCTGGCCTTGGCCTTTCCGGAGTATCGGGTCACCCTCATCGAGAGCAATGGCAAGAAGGCTGCCTTCTTGAAGGAGGCTGCCCGACGCTCAGAGATCAGCGTTCAGATAATTCAGAGTCGGGCCGAACACGTCGATTCGGAGCCGTTTCGACACGCTGATCCAGTCATCATATCGCGCGCGGTTGCACCCTTGTACAGGCTCCTCGGCCTGGCGGCACCGTTCCTTGAAACCGGGAGGGCGCTTTTTCACAAGGGGCAAGATGCGGGTGCTGAATTGACCGAAGCCATGAAATCCTGGAGAATCATTTATATCAGGCATCCCAGTGTAATTGATTCGAGAGGGGTCATCCTGGAGATCCTCGAGGTCTGCACATCGATGAATACGGTCCAAGAGGCGGCTAGGCCCAGGATTCTCACTATTGCCAATCAAAAGGGCGGGGTCGGCAAAACCACAACGGCGATCAATCTGGG
>Ga0126306_10002051_pt1 | contig 11191 bp, 10 predicted proteins | sample Plot27_FD_92592 | JGI IMG/M metagenome (GOLD analysis project Ga0126306, IMG submission 92592) | Serpentine soil microbial communities from UC McLaughlin Reserve, CA, USA - Plot27 | ecosystem: Environmental > Terrestrial > Soil > Grasslands | place: USA: UC McLaughlin Reserve, Lake County...
GATCCCGAGGTCTACGACATCCAGGACGACGAGCAACTCGTCCTCGATCTGCTGCTGCAGGAGAAGATCTTGGTCACCCAGGGCACCGGCTTCAACTGGCCGACGCCCGACCACCTGCGCATCGTGACGTTGCCGTGGTCGCGTGACCTGGCCAACGCGATCGAACGGCTTGGCAACTTCCTGTCGTCCTACCGCCAGTAGCGTTCGCCGCCCGCGAGACTGCACTTGTTGCGGGGTGCACTCGCAATTCCTCGCAGTAACTGCAGTTTCGAGCAGGACACGCGGCGTCGCGAGCGCCCGATAACTCCGGCATACGTCGCCCCAGCTGGCACGTCTACCCTGGCCGCGTGACGCACTCGCACGCCCACTCGCACTCGCTCAGCGGCCCGGCGCCGTTGGGACCGTTGGCCGCGAGGATCGTCGTCGGCCTGCTCATCGCGATTGGCGTGGCCGTCGTGGCGGGGGCGGCGTTGCTCTGGCCCAGCCAGCAGAAGGTCGACATCCCGCTGCCGTTCCAGAACGCCGCAGGCGGCGCGGTCACCACCGAAGCCGGGCATGTGTCGTCCAGCAAGGCCGCACCGTGCGGAAGCCCCTCGACGGGCGCCGTGTTGACGGCCGATCCAGTGCAGGCCCCGGCCGGCGGTGGCCAATGCGTGCAGACGGTGGTGGCCATCGACTCCGGCCCCAACAAAGGCGCGAACACGATGCTCGAGTTCAGCGGCGGGCCCGGCCAGCCCAACCTCGCCGTAGGCGACGACGTCCGGATCAGCCGCCAGGTCGACCAAGCCGGGACGACCAGCTACGCGTTCTACGACTACGAGCGGACGTGGCCGCTGATCGTGCTCGCCGCGGTGTTCGCCGTCGTGATCGTCGCGGTCGCGGGATGGCGCGGACTGCGCGCCATGATCGGCATCGTGGTGGCCTTCGCAGTGCTGGTGGCGTTCCTGCTGCCTGCCCTGCGCGACGGCGCCTCCGCCATCCCGGTCGCGCTCGTGGCGTCGGCGGTGATCCTGTACGCCGTGATCTACCTGGCGCACGGGGTGAGCCTGCGCACCAGCGCGGCCCTGCTCGGAACGCTGACCGCGCTATTGCTCGCAGCCGTATTGTCATGGGGTGCAATCGAACTGGCTCATCTGACCGGTTTGTCCGAGGATCAGAACAATGAAGTCGCCGCGTACATGGGCAATGTGTCGATCACCGGCCTGTTGCTGGCCGGGTTCATCATCGGCTCGCTCGGCGTGCTCAATGACGTCACCGTAACACAGGCGTCGACGGTGTTCGAGCTCGCCCAAGTCGGCGACGGCAGCTCGCGCCGCGCGATCTTCCTCGGCGCCATGCGGGTGGGCCGCGACCACATCGCCAGCACCGTCTACACGCTGGTGCTGGCCTATGCGGGCAGCGCGTTACCGCTGCTGCTGTTGTTCAGCGTGGCCAACCGGTCTCTCGGCGACGTGTTGACCAGCGAGAGCGTGGCCATCGAGATCGCCCGATCCGCGGTCGGCGGCATCGCGCTGGCACTGTCGGTGCCGTTGACGACGGCGATCGCCGCGGTGCTGGCGACGCCCGCTACCGCTCCAGCAGCTCCAGTAAGTAGTCGCCGTATCCCGACTTGACCAGGGTGCGCGCGCGACTGGCGAGCTGGTCGTCGTCGATGAGGCCGAGCCGCCAGGCCACCTCCTCGGGCACGATGATCTTGAGGCCCTGCCTGCGTTCGATGGTGCGGACGTAATCGGCGGCGTCCAGCAGCGAGTCGAACGTTCCAGTGTCCAGCCACGCCGTGCCGCGGGCGAGCGCCTCGACCGACAGCCTGCCCTGGTTCAGGTACATCTGGTTGATCTCGGTGATCTCGTACTCTCCGCGCGCGGACGGTTTCAGCGACCGCGCGATCTCGACGACGTCGTTGTCGTAGAAGTACAGGCCCGGCACCGCGTAGTGCGACTTCGGTGTCGCCGGCTTCTCCTCCAGCGACAGCGCGGTGCCGTCGGCGCCGAACTCCACGACACCATAGGCCGAGGGGTTGGCCACCCAGTACGCGAAAATCGCTCCACCGCTGACGCTTTGGAATCGACTCAGGCTCGTGCCCAAGCCGGGTCCGTAAAAGATGTTGTCGCCCAACACCAATGCCACGGATCCGTCACCGATATGCTCGGCACCGATCACGAATGCCTGGGCCAATCCCTCGGGCCGGTCCTGCACCGCGTAGGTGATGTTGATCCCGAAATCTGAACCATCACTGAGCAATCGGTGAAACGCGGGAGCATCCTCATGCGTGGTGATGACCTGGATGTCACGGATGCCTGCCATCATCAGCGTCGACAACGGATAGTAGATCATCGGCTTGTCGTAAACGGGCAGCAGCTGCTTGCTGACACCCATGGTGATCGGATACAGCCGCGTTCCCGATCCGCCGGCCAGGATGATTCCGCGCATCAACCGGCCAGGTCCTTCTCGGTCAGCTCGGTAGCGGCCAGCGCGGAGGCGAGGTCGGGGTGCCGGAACACCGAGGTGACGTGGTCGTGCACGACGCGGAAGGCCGACGCCGCTGTGGAGTTGCCTGCGGCCGAGGTGACCGCCTCCTCAACCACCACGATGCCGTCGCGCACGTACATCCGGCCCGGTTCGGCCTTGACACCGGACGAGCGCGCCCATTCCAGCAGCGCGGTGTGTCCCTGTGCTGCGCCCTTGGCGTCGCCGACTTCGACGTCGTCGCTGGACAGGGACACCAGCGTGTCGAAGTCCTGATCGTTGAGCGCGTCATGCCAGGCGAGGACGGTCGCGATCTCCGAAGTGGTCATGGTCGAGAAAATACGCCACTCAGAACTGAGTGCGCTCTAGCCACCGGTCCCACACGGCGTCGTCACCGAACATCTCCAGACCGAGTTCGGCTGTCGTTCTGCGACGAGTGATTGCCAATAGAAGATCGGCGGCGGATCCGCGTAATGCGACTTCACCTTTACCGTGCTCGTGCGACCACCACACGCCGTCCTCGTCGTGGAGGATCGTCCACTCACCGGTCGGGCCGAGTCCGTCGTCGGTGGCGTGCAGATGCATGGACTGGCCGACGTCCAGCGGCGGCGTGCCCTGCGCCGCCATCAACTCGATCCATTCGCTGATCGCATCGGCGGCGAGTTCCGGCGACAAGTCGAAGGCAGAGCCCACCGCCAGCGCCGCATCCGCCGTGTGCACCGTCACCTCGTGCAGGCGGCGCCGAATCCACCAGCCCGCAGGCTTCGGTCCCAGGAAGGTCCATACCCGCGACTGCCCGACCCGGTCGACGGCGTCGATGACGAGCTGAGCGCCCTTGTTCAACCACTCGATGGCGGCGTCCTGGTCGTCGGGCGGTTTGCCCTCGCGGACCTCGCGCGGGTCCAGTGGCTCGGTCCGGCGGTCGGCGATGATCTGTGCGGCCCAACGGTTTCCGCGCCCGACATGGCGGAACAGCTGTCGCATCGTCCAGTCGGGGCAGGTCGGAACGGGCGTTGACGGGTCTGCACTGCGGATCAGTTCCCCGAAGTCCCGGGTCTGGGCGAGCAGCGCTGCTCGGAAATCCACGCTATGAACTTACAGTGGTCCGAGCCTTGCTAAGCGTGATCGGCAACGTTGACCATCCCCGCAGCACCCGGGTATCGCGGCGGCTGCCGTCGCCGGCCAGCCGGGCGTCGGGGAAGCGCTCGAAGAACGTCCGCAGCCCCACTTCGCCTTCCGCCCGCGCCAGCGCGGCGCCGAGGCAGAAATGCCTGCCGCCGGAGAACGACAGATGCTTGCCTGCGTTGTCACGCTCGATGTCGAAGCGGTGCGGATCGGTGAAGACCTTCGGGTCGCGGTTCGCCCCGGCGAGGTAGATGATGATCCCTTCGCCGCTCCGGACGCGCGTACCCGCAACGTCGGTGTCCTTGCTGGCCACCCGGGCGCTGAGCTGCACCGGTGAGTCCAGGCGCAGAATCTCCTCGACGGCGTTGGGCCACAGTTCCGGTCGGGCCGCCAATGTCTCGAGGTGCTCAGGCGCCTCGAGCAGCATCCGAATCCCGTTGCCGAGCAGGTTGACTGTGGTCTCGAAGCCGGCCGCCAGCACCAACCCGGCGGTCGCCAGAAGTTCCTGGTGGCTCAGGTGTACCCCGTCGTCGCTGGCCGCGATGATCTGGCTCATCAAGTCGTCGCCGGGATTGCGTCGCAGATCGTGCAGATGGTTCGACAGCCAGTCGTTGAAGCCCTCGATGCCGCGGTAGACCTGGCGATACTGCTGCCAGGTGAGGCCGATGTCCAGGCTCGGCGCACCGAGTTCGCCGAACTCGAGGATGCGGGGCCGCGCCTCGTCGGGCACACCGAGAATGTCGCCGATCACCGTGACCGGAAGCTGCGAGCAGTACCTCTCCACGACGTCGACCACGCCGGGCTCGTCACCGAGACTGTCGAGCAGCGATTCAGCGGTCTCGGCGACCCGATCCCGCAGTGCGGCAACGGCTCTGGTGGTGAATACCGACGACACCAGCTTGCGATACCTGGTGTGATCGGGTGGCTCGACAGACAGCATGGAGGGTGGCTCGAGCGGATGCAGCAAGCCAGTTTCGGTGCGCCGCAGCACCCATTGCAGCGGCTTGGGCAGACTCGACCCCATCGACAGAACGTGGAAGTCGTCGGACCGCAACAGGTCGTTGCAGATCTTGTGGTCGACGGTGATGTACACCAGGCGGGACTTCACGATCGGGCCTTGCGCTCGTAGCTCGTCGGTGAACGCCACCGGATTCGCCCTCACCGCCGGGTCAGCGATCAACCGCCCTTGGGGATCGCCGCGACGCGCCAGCAGCTTTGTCAACGCACGGACCACCCCATGCATGGCCAACCAACGAATCCGTTGCTTCATGGGCCGACTCCATCCAACCGAATTGCGGTTCGGTAATGTGTCAGCAGCTTACCGAATTACAATTCGGTATGGCAAGGAAGCGGATACCGGCGGCAGAGCGACGGGCCCGCATCCTCGACGCGGCCGTGGAGGTGTTCGCGGAAAGCGGTTTCGCCGAGGCGAAGATGCAGGACATCGCCGCGCGCGCCGGTGTCGTGCCGTCGGTCCTGTATGACCATTTCGGCTCCAAGCGCGAACTTCACATCACGGTCCTGGAGCTCCACGCCGAGCAGTTGCGGGACCGCTCGCTGCGGCGCCTGGAGGGCGCCCCGGCAGAGGAGCTGCTCCGCGCCAGCATCGCGAGCTACTTCGAGTTCGTCGAGGAGGACCCGTTCATGTGGCGCTTCCTGCACCGCGATCCCCCGGCCGACCCCGAGATCGCGGCCGTCTGCCAAGAGATCGCCGATCAGGGCACCGTCGCCATCGCCGATCTCATTCGATTCGGCGCGGCGGGCGCCAAATCGGTGAAGGGCATCACCATCGAGGACGCGGCGTGGATCCTTGCCCGCGCCACACAGTCGGCATGCCACGGCGTCGCTAACTGGTGGTACGAGAACCGTGAGGTGCCGCGCGAGCGCGTCGTCGAACTCACCTTCATGCTGTTGTGGCAGGGCTTCGACGGAATGCTCAAGCAGGCGTCTGCCGATTGACCGCGTCCACGCTCCTGCCAAGGCAGTACACCCGCCAGCCGGCGCCAGTCCACCGATGGGTATCAAGGCAATTGCGTCCGTCGACAACGACTTTGGCGCGCACCGTGCCGGCCAGGTCGTGCGGATCGAGCTCGACGAACTCCCGCCATTCGGTGAGCACCAGCACGGCATCTGCTCGGTCACAGGCCTCCACCACCGACGTCGAGTAGTTCAGAGTCGGGAACAGGCGCTGTGAGTTCTCCATCGCCTTCGGGTCGTAGACGTTGACCGTGGCGCCGTTGAGTTGCAGCATTCCGGCGACATTGAGCGCAGGCGAGTCCCGGACGTCATCGGACTCGGGCTTGAACGCGGCACCCAGCACGGCCACGTTGGCGCCGAGCAACGAGCCGCCGCACGCCTTGGTCGTCAGATCGACCATGCGAGTGCGACGCCGCATGTTGATGCTGTCGACCTCACGCAGGAACGTCAGAGCGTGGTTGGCGCCGAGTTCACCGGCCCGGGCCATGAACGCACGGATATCCTTGGGCAGGCAGCCGCCGCCGAAACCGAGGCCGGCGTTGAGGAAGCGACGCCCGATGCGCGGGTCATATCCGAGCGCGTCTGCCAGCAGGGTGACGTCGGCGTCGACGGCCTCGCAGACCTCGGAGATCGCATTGATGAACGAGATCTTGGTGGCCAGGAACGCGTTCGCGGACACCTTGACCAGCTCCGCGGTTTGGAGGTCGGTGATCAAGAACGGCACGTCCTCGCGGAGCAGTGACGCGTAGAGTTGCCGGATCGCCCTCTCAGCTCGCACCGAATCCCGTTGCACGCCAAGCACGATGCGGTCCGGATGCAGAGTGTCGTACACGGCGAAGCCCTCGCGCAGGAATTCGGGATTCCACGCCACCTCGACGTCGATGCCGTCGGGCGCCAGGCCGCGGGCCCGCTCCCCCAACTCGGAGGCCGTGCCGACCGGAACGGTGGACTTGCCGACGATCACCGCAGGCCGGTGCAGCCGCGGCACCAGGGTGTCGATCACGGCGTGCACATGACACAGGTCGGCGCCGTATTCGCCCTTCTTCTGGGGGGTTCCGACACCGAGGAAGTGCACGTCGGCAAAGTCGGCGGCCTCGTCGTAGTCGGTGGTGAACCGCAACCGGCCCGCAGTGATGTTGTCGCTCAACATCTTTCGCAGACCGGGCTCGTAGAACGGGATGTCGCCGGACGCGAGCTTGGCGACCTTGCCCGCATCGATGTCGACGCCGATCACGTCGTGCCCGAGTTCGGCCATACCGGCGGCGTGCGTAGCGCCGAGATAGCCTGTGCCGAAAACGGTGCATCGCATACTGCCTCTATAGGCAGCCCCGATGAGCTAATTGCTAAGCGACACTGAGCGCCAAGCCAACGGCAGGTGACAAGTGTGGTCAGCGAGCGCCGTGACTAACGGCCGGGCCCGCCGCTGCAGAACATCAGGAAGCAGACTCCTGAGCCTCCACCGTTGCTGCCAGACGAGCCACCGGGTCCACCAGAGCCACCGGATCGGCCGGGTCCGTAGCCACCACCGGAACCGCCCGGACCAGAGCCACCCGAGCCCGGGTACGGCCACTGTTGCGGAGGCTGTTGCGGTTCATCAGGCTCTTGCGGCCATGGATACGACGGCGGCTTCGGCGTCCACGTCTTCGGCGGCGACCACGGCGGGTTCCACGGATTTCGCGGCCGCGGATAGTAAGCGGGCGGCGGCAGGTACGGGTTGTACACCGGCGGGCTGAACACCGGCGGGACATAGGGAACCGGCGCCGGCGCCACGGGAATCGGAGCGGGCGGCGGCGCCACGGGAGCCGGCGGCGGCGCGGCAGGTGCCGGCGCGGGCGGGGGTGCCTGCGGGGCCGGCGCCTGCTCAACGAACACCTGCCGTGGCGCCTGCCTAGGGGCAGGGGCTTCTTGCACGGCGACGGGCACCGGCGCCTTGATGGTCTGCGCGGGTGGCGGCGGCGCGACCGGCTGCTGCGCCTCCTGCACCGGCGCCGGCTCGGGCGTCGGCTCGGGCGCCAAGGTGCTGGGCACAATCGCGTTCGGGCCGGGGTTTGGCCGTTGGTCGACCGTCGGCCGGATGCTGACGGCGAGCGAAATGACCAGTGCCACAACGCCAACCACGAAGATCGAGGTCAGCGCGCTGCCGACGAGCAGGAACGGCTTGCGGCCCTCCTCGGCGATCGGCTCCATATCGGTCTTCGGCGTGTGATCGTCGACCAGGGCATCGGCGCCGACCGGCGCCAGCTGAGTTTCAGCGGCGGCAAGGCCCGGGTTGACGGCGCCCGCTGTGGTTCCGTCGGGGTCTTGAGAGTAGGCCAGGCCAACGGTGGTCGCCTCGAAGGCTGGCGCATTGGCCGATGCCAGCGCCGCGCCACGGGCCAGTGCGAGTTCCGGTTGATCGGGCGCACTGACAGGGATGCCGACGAGATTCTCCAAATGCGCCTTCACCGAGGTGACATCGACACCGGAGCCGACGACGAACATGCGCTGGGGTGCCGAGTCCTGGGCGTCGACAGCCGCGGCCATCTCGGTGAGGACGGCCATCGCGTCATTGCTGTGCAGTGAGCGGCTCAACACCTTCACGACAGAGCCGTCGTCGGTCTGCACCACCGACAGCGTGGCGGTGTCCCGGTCGATGAACAGGAGTGCGGTGGTGGCGTAACCAATGGCCCGGCCCGCGGCCTGGGCAAGCGCCCCGGCGGCGTGGCCGTCGGACACGAGCATCACGTCGTCGATGCCACGGGCGGCCAGGGCGTCGCGCAGCGTTGAGGCTTCGGCGTGGTCACTCCAAGTGACGCCGATCGACTTCAGGTGGTGGCCGCCCTCAGCGGCGCTCTCCTTGGTGCCGAGCACCGCCTCGACCACCTGCTCAGCCGCGCTCAAGGACGTTGCTGAACCGTCGGCTGTGATTTCGAAGGCATCGTGATCAACGATCAACCCGTCGGCTTTCTCGCCTTCGACCAGCACCATGCGGACCGTCGTAGGTGTCATCGACACACCTAGTACGATGTCCACTGACCCTCCAAAATGTTTGCTACGCTAATTAGACCGGCGTTGTGCACTCAGTCCGCACGAGCCGACAACTAGATACTTATCGGCGCTGCCAGCTGGGGCGTTACATCCAACGGCATTTGCTGACGGCGCTGAAGTTCTGGCCGGACCGCGACGGCACGGGAACTCGCCGGCGCCGGTACTAAAACCCTACCCGGGTCAACGACAACCCGTGCCGGACAGTTCAAATTCCCTTACGTCCGCGAAGGATTCATCCTTCTTCGGCCTTCTCGGGTCGCGGACCAGGCGCGCCGAGGTCGCCGAGCTGGCCGAAGGATGAGGGACGGCGCGCGGGCTGATACCCGTGCACTCCCTCCGCGTATGCGGTCTCGGCATGCTGGGTGAAGTCGACACCGGTCGTCTCGTCCTCGGGGCTGACCCGGAAGCCCATGACACGGTCGATCACCTTGGCCAACACATACGACACGGCGAACGCGTATGCCCCGACGACGGGTGCCCCCAATGACTGCTTTCCGAGCTGTGCGAATCCGCCGCCATAGAAGAGGCCTTCCGCGCCGCCGGTCATCACTTCGGTGGCCAGCAATCCGATCAGGAGCACGCCAACGACGCCACCGACGAAGTGCACCCCGACCACATCCAACGAGTCGTCGTAGCCGAACCGGAATTTCGCCCCGACCGCGAACGAGCAGGTAATGCCTGCAGCGACGCCGACGACCGCGGCGCCGAGGGTGTTCACGGTTCCGCAGGACGGGGTGATCGCAACCAGACCGGCGATCACACCCGAGGCGGCGCCGAAGGTGGTCGGCCTGCCATCCCGGACCTGCTCCACTGTGATCCACCCCAGCATGCCGAGGCAACCGGCCACCAGCGTGTTGAGGAATACCGCCGATGCCATCCCGTTGGCTGCCAGCGCGGAACCGGCGTTGAATCCGAACCAGCCGAACCAGAGCAAGCCGCAGCCGAGCAACACGAACGGCAGGTTGTGCGGGCGCATCGCGTCCTTCTTGAAGCCGATCCTGGGCCCGAGCACCAGGGCCAGCGCCAGCGCCGACATCCCGGAGACGATTTCAACGACCAGGCCGCCGGCGTAGTCCAGCGCCCCAAACTCGAAGAGCCAGCCGCCTGGGGCCCACACCCAATGCGCTACCACGGCATACACCGCGACAGTCCACAGCGGGACGAACACCATCCACGCCGCGAACTTCGCGCGGTCCGCGATCGCACCGCTGACCAACGCGGCGGTGACGATCGCGAAACCCAACTGGAAGGTGGCGAACAACAGTTCCGGCACTGGACCCCGCAACGTGCTCGGGTCGATGCCGAGCATCCCGACGTGCTTGAGGCTCCCTGCCAGCCCGCCGGCGCTGTCGTCGGAGAACGCGACGGTGTAGCCGACGAGCAGCCATGCCACGGTCACCAACGGGATCGAGATGAAGCTCATCATGATCATGTTGAGCACGCCGGTGGTGCGGACCATGCCGCCGTAGAAGATGGCCAGTCCTGGGGTCATCAACAGGACGAGCGCTGTGCTGGCGAGCAGCCATGCGGTGGCGGCAGGATCGATCGCGTCCAATTCGGGCTCCCTCCGAGTCGGAGAAGAGCATATGTTTCGCGTTTCGGCTGAGTTACCGAGTTCTCACAACCGTCGGGAGATCAGCCGGATTTGATGAAGTTCTGATAGGAGCGCGACGGCGTCGGGCCGCGCTGGCCTTGGTACTTGGAGCCGGCCTGTGCGCTGCCATAGGGAAATTCGGCCGGGCTGGTCAGCCGCAGCAAGCACAGCTGGCCGATCTTCATCCCGGGCCAGAGCGTGATCGGCAGGTTCGCGACGTTGGACAGCTCGAGGGTGATGTGGCCGGAGAAGCCGGGGTCGATGAAACCTGCGGTCGAGTGGGTCAGCAGGCCGAGCCGGCCGAGCGACGACTTACCCTCGAGCCGGCCGGCGAGGTCGTCGGGCAGCGTGCACAGTTCCAGCGTCGAGCCGAGGACGAACTCGCCGGGATGCAGCACGAAGGGCTCGCTCGGGTCCGGCTGCACAAGGCTGGTGAGCTCGTCTTGCTGGATGGACGGGTCGATGTGGGTATAGCGGGTGTTGTTGAAGACGCGAAACATGTTGTCTAGTCGGACATCGACGCTCGACGGCTGCACCAGGCTCGGGTCGTACGGATCGATGCCCAGCCGCTCGGCGGAGATTTCGGCACGGATGTCGCGATCGGAGAGCAGCACGCGACGAGCGTATCCGCTGAGGTGCTAATCTCCGTGATCACCGATGCCAGTCAAATAGGCCGATGTAGTTCAATGGCAGAACATCAGCTTCCCAAGCTGAATACGCGGGTTCGATTCCCGTCATCGGCTCCACATCTACCAGCGCGAATGCTGTTCGATTCGTTCGAATTTCGGCCTCGGTGTCACGACGTTGCCACAACCCAATTGAAAGTGTCACCGGCCACCTTCAAAGCGTCATCCTGGGAGTGCGCGTAGAGCCGCATTGTGAGGCTCGCGTCCTTGTGACCAATCCACGCTGCGATCACCGGCGACCGGAACGCCAGCGAGGTGCATGGCCGTGGCCGCGGTGTGCCGGGCGGCGTGCAGCTTGATCGGCCGTAGCCCGGCC
>Ga0126306_10002053_pt1 | contig 11187 bp, 8 predicted proteins | sample Plot27_FD_92592 | JGI IMG/M metagenome (GOLD analysis project Ga0126306, IMG submission 92592) | Serpentine soil microbial communities from UC McLaughlin Reserve, CA, USA - Plot27 | ecosystem: Environmental > Terrestrial > Soil > Grasslands | place: USA: UC McLaughlin Reserve, Lake County...
CCGTAGTTGGAGTAGTAGGCCAGCTGGTTCCGCTTGCCGACCCCGAACGGCTGGTGGGGGTCGCTGGCCGGCTTGCAGGTGTTGCTGGGGTTGTCGGCCGTGCCCGGCGGGCAGGTGGCCGAGGGCCGGTTGACCAGGTTGCCGGTGGCCGACACGACCAGCGCCCCCCGCGGGCCGGTGGGCACCCGGTACCAGCCGAACAGGTCGACGAAGTCCTCGGCGGTGGTCCCGGGGGTGGTGAGCTGGCCGTGGGAGGTGATGCGGCCGCCGGCGCCGATGCGGACATGGGCGTTGCCGGCCGAGCCGACGATCAGGGTGCCCTTGGAGCGGGCGTAGGCGATGGCGTCGGCATAGGCCTGGAAGGCGACCGCCGAGGAGGGGTCGGCCGGGTCCAGGTAGCCGCCGAAGGAGATGTTGACCACGTCGATCCCCATGTCGGCGGCGGTCACGAAGGCGGCCAGCTCGGCCTCGGTCGACGAGAAGCCGCACCACTGGGAGATCTTGAGGGCGACCAGGTTGACCTTGGGGGCGATGCCGTTGGTGCCCTGGCCGTCGAGGGCGGCGGCGATGTTGCCGCCGATCCAGGAGCCGTGGCCGTTCCAGTCGCCGTCGGCCGGCCCGCCGAACTGGGCCGCCAGGTCCTGGTCGGACTGGCCGAACAGGGTCTTGCAGATCGGCTCCTCGCCCTCCAGCACGGTCAGGTCGATCACCTGGGCGACCTTGGGGGCGAGCTCGCTGTGGGTGTAGTCGAGGCCGGTGTCGGCCACCGCGACCGTCACCTTGGGGCTGCCGGCCGTCTCGCGCCAGCCCTGGGGCAGGCCCATGCGGCGGTAGTCCCACAGCAGGCCCTTGTAGTCCCAGGCCGGGTCGGGGTTGATCCCGGCCGCCCGGGTGGCGGTGGCGGCGCTGGTCCGCACCCGCTGGGCGCTGCGCAGCCCCGGCGCGGACAGGTCGGGCTTGGCCCGGTCGACGGTGTCGGGCGAGGTCAGGCGGTCGGTGGCCACGCCGGCGGCGCGGGCGTCGGCGGCCAGCCGGCCCTTGGCCGCGGCCGAGGCCCTGACCACCATGGCGTTGATCTGGGGGATGGTCCGCACGACCCGGGCGCCCTCGGCGACCGCCCGGGCCCGCAGGCCCTGGAGGTCGGCGGCGCTGCGGGCCCGCACCAGGTAGCGGCCCGACCCGCCCTGGGTGGAGGGCGCGGCGGACGACGGCGCCACCAGCAGCGCCGCCATGGCCAAGAGGATGGTCACGACGGCCGCGACCCGGAGGACGGTCCTTGGCTGCACGCGCCCCACGCCCCTCTCGGAAGCCGGCGCCGGGACGACCGCGCTGCAATCCCGGCTGGTGCCTGATGATCCGGAATGCCAGATGATCGCGCTATACGCCGAAACGACCAGATTCGGTGCTTGTCGAGATGGCGGTCGGGACGGTGTCTCGGCCATTCCGGAGCACGCGGAGGGCGACGCCGGGGCTCAGCAGCGACTGGGGTGGCGCCACCAGCCCGGCGACGCGGATGAACGCGGTGGCGAGGCGGGCGTCGCGCGCGGCGGCGGCATGCAGCCGGGCCAGGTAGGCGTTGGCCAGCCGGACCTGGGTGTTCGGCGTCCCTGGACGCCGGGGAAGGCCAGGTCGCCGCCGGCCGACATGTCCCAGGGCACGTCGACCACGCGGGCGAGGTCGCGGAACCAGCGCCGGGGCCGCGGCTCGATGCCCCGCTCCAGGTGGCGGCGCAGGGTGAGCGCCTCCAGGGCGGCCACGGTCATGCCCTGGCCGTAGATCGGGTTGAAGCTGCAGACGGCGTCGCCCGTCACCAGGAAGCCGTCCGGGAAGCGGGGCAGCCGCTCGTAGCGGTGCCGGACGCTGGCCGGGAAGCGGAAGCCGACCGGGTCGTCCAGCGGCTCGGCGACGCGGACCGCCTGGTAGATGTCGGGGAACCGGAGGGATCGGGCGAAGGCGAGGAACCCGTCGGGATCGGTGGGCGGGTGGTCATCCAGGATGCCGGCCAGCGTCAGCATCCACCGGCCGCCCTCCAGCGACTGGAGGGCCCCGGTCCGCGGATGCTGGGGCGTGGCGGCGTCCAGGATCGCCAGGTCGCCAGCGAGGGCGTCGGGTGGCAGCCGGTAGGTCCGGGTGGCATAGCCCGCCCGATCCGCACCTGCTCCGCGTCTGGCCGGGGGTAGCCGAGCGTGTCCAGCCACGCTGGGGCGCGCGAGCCGCGGCCGCTGGCGTCAACGACCAGGTCGGCGCCGACGAGCTCCTCGGCGCTGCCGTCGGCCCGACGCAGCACCCGCGCCCCGGTCACGCGGCGACCATCCGGGGTGGTGGCCAGCCCGACGACGTCGCAACGGTCCAGGAGCCGCGCGGTGGGGAGGGCCCGCACCCGGGCCCGCACGTGACCCTCCAGGAGTGGTCGGCTGGCGCACAGCAGCATCAGTCCGCTGTCCGCCTGCCGGAGCCGGTGGCCGCTGAGGCACAAGCGGGCGTCGGTCAGCAGGTTCCCGGCCGGCGCCCCATGGGCGACCAGGTCCGCGGTGAGTCCGGGGAACAGCTCCTCCAGGGCTTGCTGCCCGCGCGCCGCCAGCGCATGCAGGTGGCGGCCGTGGGGGACGCCACGCCGGTGCATCGGGGTCTCGGGCAACTCGTCCCGGTCGATCACCGTCACCTGCCCGTAGCTGTCGGCGAGCACCCGGGCGGCCAGCAGTCCCGCCATGCTGGCGCCGAGCACCACCGCGCGGTCTCCGATCTGCCTGCTCATCGCGGCCACCTCCTCGGTTACCGGGAGGCTGCGCCGCGGCGTTGCTCGGTTTCCAGACCAGCAGCTGCCCGGTTGTGCTCAGTGGCGCCCGCTGCTGCCGTAGACCTCCTGGTCCCACAGCCAGGTCACGACCCGGTCCACGCCCTGGGTGAGGTGGCGGCGGTAGGTGCTGAACGGCAGCCCCAGCGCCGCGGCGGCCCGCTCCTGGGTGGCGGCCGGACGCACATAGGTCCGCTCGACGGCCCGCCACAGCTTGTCGTCGCGCGGGTGCTCGCGCAGGGTCTCCACCGCCGCGCCCACCAGTGCCTCCAGCGTCGCCGCGCCCGGCGCTTCGTCTCCGGCGCGGTCACGTGCCAGGCGGGTCCGCAACAGCGGGTTGCGCCCCAGCAGCTCCGGTCGCCGCAGGTCACGCAACGCCTGTCGTACCGAGTCGTCGAACTCCGGCTGGGAGAGCACCAGCAGCGGCGGCTTGGCCGTCGGCGGAGACGGCGTCAGGTCCTGGGCGAGGGCGCGCTCGGTCACCAGCTCCAGCAGGGCGTCCACCGGGACCTGCCGGAAGTCGTGGGCGAACAGCCCATAGCGGCGGCCGCCCACCCAGAAGTCGGCGCCGGGCGCGCGAGGCAGGTCGGCGGCGGCGAAGTAGGCGTCCCACCGCTCCGGCTCGGCCAGCGTCAGGAAGTCCCAGGCCAGGTTGGGGGTGCCCAGATAGCGCTGGAAGGTCAGGATCGGCGTGGCGTTGAGGGTCGCCGACGGGCCCTGGTAGGCCCCCCGGTCGATGATGAACCGGGACTGGGTCACCAGCTCGGTGGGCCGGGGCGCAGCCTGCCGCGTTGCGTAGTCCCAGGCGGCGCGGGCGCCGGGGTCGGCCGCGATGTCCTGGGTGGAGGCTCGGCTCAGGTCCAGGAGGGCGAGGAAGCCACCAACCACGCCGTCCTGGCCCCGGACCACGAAGAAGCCCTCGGGCTGCCGCTCCCACCAACGCGCCGCGATCGCCGCCGACGCATCCCCCTCCCATGTCAGGACGAGGTCCAGGATCGGCTGCCGGTCTGCCGGCCGTGCCGGCTCGGGATACTGCTGGCCCCACACGTCCCAGTCGACCGGCGACATGACGCCGGGAAGGCGGCGGAACAGGTACTTGGCGTCGGCGATCGCGCGCTGTTGCTCCTGGCCCCGGGACGACCGCAGGCGACCGCTGACCTGGCCGCGGATCCCGCGGAACACCCGCTTGTAGCCGTCGGGGTCACGCCAGCGAAGGTCGGCCTCCAGGGCGTCGGGGCCAGGTCGTGCGGGAACACACCCTCCGGCCCGGACTCCACGAAGGACAGCTCCCGCAGCCAGGTGAACAGCTCGTGCGCATCCTCCAGCCCGAGCACCTCCCGCAACAGCGCCTCGGTGGTCACCCTGGCCAACGCGCACCCCTCCAGGGCACGGCGATGCCCCCGTCAGGGACGATCTCGACGAACCGTCGCAGCAGGGTGCCCACCAGATCCGGGGTCAGCGGATCGGCGACCGCCTCGCCGCCGCGGACGACCACATCGGCCAGCAGCGACAGCCCCAGCGGGTGGCCATGGGCCAGCTCGACCAGCTGGTCGTGGCGGGCGGGCTCCACCCCACAGGCGCGCAGATACTGCCGGCTCTCCTCCGGGCTGAGGTTGCGCAGCGACACCACCCGCAACAGCTCCCGCCAGGCTGGATCGGCCCGCCAGGCCGAACCCGGCGCCGCCCGACCGGCGACCACCGTCAGGGCGGTGGCCGGCAGCCGCGGCAGCAGCCAGGTGCGCACCCAGTCATCCAGCGGCCCCAGCCGCTCATAGGTGTCGACCAGGACCACCAACCGGCCGCCGTCGGCCAGCCCGGCGATGGCGCCCTCCCCCCGGGCAGCTCGAGCGCTCCGCCCAGCGCCTGCAGCACCGCCGGCGGCGACGGGAGGAGGTCGCGGCCGTCCAGACGAACCACGCTCGCGCCCGCGCCGGCCGCAAGCCCGGCAAAGGCGTCCAGCAACCTCGTCTTGCCGATGCCTGGTGGTCCGTGGATGTGGAGCACCACAAACGGTGGTTCGGGCGACTCCAGCGCCGCCCGGAACAGCTCGACCTCGGATGCGCGCCCCACGAACCGGCGCCGCCGGCGAGACGCCAACAGGTCACCGAGCGTCCCGGCAGACCCCATCTCGGTCATAGCGGCAGGATAGGAGCCGAAGCCCGCGGCTACTAGCCGACGATGGGACGCGCGGAGCGAAACGGCGTCTCAGCGGGCCAGGCCGCCCAGGCGGTCGCGGGGGACCTGGGCGGCGGCCGGGTCGAGGACCTCGTCGGCGGGGAGGCGGCCGGCCAGCCAGGCGTCCAGCTGCTCGGCGGCGATCTCGGCCCACTCGGCGAACACCTCGTCCACCTTCCAGCCGATGTGGGGGGTGAGGACCACGTTGGGGGCGCGGCGCAGGGGGTGGTCGGCCGGCAGGGGCTCGGTGGCGAACACGTCCAGGCCGGCCCCGGCCAGCCGCCCGGCGGTCAGCGCCTCGACCAGGGCCTGCTCGTCGACGATGGCCCCGCGGGCGGTGTTGACCAGGATCGCCCCGGGCCGCATGCGGGCCAGCCGGTCGCGGTCCAGCAGCCCGGTGGACTCGGGCGACAGCTTGAGGTGGATCGAGACCACGTCGGAGCGGGCCAGCAGGTCGTCAAGGGGCAGCCGCTCGGCGACCGGGTCGTCGTCGGGGTACTCGCGGCCGGGATCGCGGTCCCAGGCCAGGACCAGCATGCCGAAGGCGGCGGCGATCCTGGCCACCGGGCGGCCGTGCCGGCCCAGCCCGAGGACGCCCAGGGTGCGGCCGGCCAGGGTGCCGCCCATGGCCGCCGGCCAGGCCCCGGCGGCCAGCTCGGCGGCCAGCGGGTGGATGCGGCGCAGCACGGCCAGCATCAGGCCGAAGGTGAGCTCGGGCACCGACGCCGAGGCCATCCTGGCCCGGCGGCTGAGGGCGACCACCACCCCCCGCCCGGTCGCCGCCTGCTGGTCGACGTGGTAGGCGTGGCCGCCCGTCTGCAGCACCAGCTCCAGCTCGGGCAGCCGCTCCAGCAGGGCCTCGTCGAGGCGGGTCCGCTCGCGGATGGCCAGCAGCACCCGGACCCCGGCCAGGCGGTCGAGGTCGCCGTCGGCCAGCGGCCGGTCGAGCACGGCCACCTCGGCCAGCTCGCGCAGCCGGGCCATGGCCGGGGCGCCGGCGATGCGGCCCTCGAAGTCGTCCAGCACCAGCAGCCGCGGTCTCATCGACGCTCCCCGAAGTCGTAGACGTCCTGGTCGAAGGCGGCGTAGTCGGCGTAGCCGAGCAGCTCGTACAGCCGGGCCCGGGTCTGCATGCGGTCGACCAGGCCGGCCTGGGTGCCGTCGTCGCGCAGCCGGCGCAGCCCGTCCTCGACCGCCCCCATGGCCAGGCGCAGCCCGGTGACCGGGTAGATGACCAGGTTGACGCCGAGATCGGCCAGGGTGCGGGCGTCGAGCAGCTTGGACCTGCCGAACTCGGTCATGTTACTCAGCAGGGGCACGTCCACGGCCCGGCGGACGGCCTCGAGCTCGCGCTCGTCGGCCAGGGCCTCGGGGAACAGCATCTCGGCGCCGGCGTCGACATAGGCCCGGGCCCGCTCCAGCATGGCCTGGAGGCCCTCGACCGCCCGGGCGTCGCTGCGGGCGATGACCAGGAAGGCGGGGTCGCGCCGGGCGGTCACGGCCGCCTGGATGCGGCGGACCATGTCGGCCACCGGCACCACCTCCTTGCCGTCCAGGTGGCCGCAGCGCTTGGGGTTGACCTGGTCCTCGAGGTGGCAGCCGGCCAGGCCGAGGTCGTCCAGCTCGGCCACGGCGCGGGCCGCGTTGAGGGGCTCGCCGAAGCCGGTGTCGGCGTCGGCCAGCACCGGCAGGCTGGTCGCCGAGGCGATCTGCCGGGCCCGCTGGGCGACCTCGGTCATGGTGGTGAGGCCGACGTCGGGCAGGCCGAGGTCGGCCGCGACCACCGCCCCGGACACGTACGCGCCGTCGAAGCCGAGCTCCTCGACCAGCCGTGCCACCAGGGGCGAGAACGCCCCCGGCATGCGCAGCAGCCGCCCCGAGGCCAGCCCGGCCCGCAGGGCGGCCCGCTTCTCGGTCGGGGGGCGCGGGGCCAGGGCCGGGAAGCCCATCAGCAGATCCCCCGGCCGTCGGCGGCCGCCCCGGCCAGGTGGCCGGCGGTGACGGTCAGGCCGGCCAGCTCGTCCGGGGCCAGCTGGCCGAGGCGGCCGACCAGGCCGGCGAACCGGTCCAGCTCGGCCCCGGCCACCACCCCCCCGGCCAGGGTGGCCAGCTTGCGCCGGTAGTCGGGGCGGGCGAACGGGGCCGCGCCGTTGGGGTGGGCGTCGGCCACGGCCAGCTCGCCGGCGACCACCTCGCCGCCGGCCAGGTGGACCTCGGCCCGGCCGCCGAAGGCGCGCCGGGCCGGGTCGGGGTCGTGGTAGCGGGCCGTCCAGGCCGGGTCCTCGACCGTCTCGACCCGGTGCCAGAGCCGCACCGTGTCGGGGCGGGCCGCCCGCTCTGGGGTGTAGCTGTCCAGGTGGTGCCAGCGGCCGTCCTGGAGGGCGACGGCGAAGATGTACATGACCGAGTGGTCCAGGGTCTCGCGGGTGGCCGCCGGGTCGAGCTTCTCGGGGTCGCCGGCCCCGGTCCCGATGACGTTGTGGGTGTGGTCGCTGGTGCGCAGGACCACCCGCTCGACCCGGCCGGTGTCGCCGACCCGCTCCCGCAGCCGGAAGGCCAGGTCGATGAAGGCCTGGGCCTGGTACTCGGCCGAGTGGGCCTTGGTGAAGGTGTCGAGGATGGCCCGCCGGGGCTCGCCCGGGGTGGGCAGCGGCACCCGGTAGCAGGCCCCGGGGCCGTCCAGCAGCCAGGCCACCACCCCGTCCTCCCCCTCCCAGATGGGCGCCGGGGCGGTCTGGCCGCGCATCGCCCGGTCGACCGCCTCCACGCCCAGCTTGCCGGCGTGGGCCGGGGCGAAGGCCTTCCAGCTGGAGATGGTCCCCTTGCGCGACTGGCGGGTGGCCGTGGTCACGTGCAGGGCCTGGTTGATGGCCTGGTAGGTGACCTCGGGGTCGAGGCCGAGGAGGGCGCCGAGGCCGGCCGCGACGCTGGGGCCGAGGTGGGCCACGTGGTCGATCCGGTGCGAGTGCAGGTCGATGGCCCGGGTCAGGGCGACCTGGACCTCGTAGGCGGTGACGATCGCCCGGACCAGGTCGGCGCCGGAGCGGCGGCACTGCTGCGCGGTCGCCAGCAGCGGCGGGATGTTGTCGCCCGGGTGGGCGAAGTCGGCGGCCAGGAAGGTGTCGTGGAAGTCGAGCTCGCGCACGGCGGCGCCGTTGGCCCAGGCCGCCCATTCGGCCGCCACCCGGACCGCCGGATCGAGGCCGAGCACGGTCGCCCCGCCGGGCCGCGGGTGGGCCAGGGCCTGGGCCCGGGCCGCGGCCGGCGGGTCGCGGTCCAGGGCGGCCACGGCCACGGCCACGTCGTCCAGCAGCCGGTTGCCGACCATCTCGGCCACCTCGGGCTCCACCGGCGCCGGGTCGGCGGCCACCTCGGCCAGCCGCCAGGCCAGCTCCCGCTCCCGCGGAAGCCGCTCGCCCGGGCGCTGGACGCGGACCTCGTGCTCCTCCACGGGCTTACCCTACCCACCCGGGTGGCCGACAATGACCCCATGAAGCTGGCGGACCGCATGGGGCGGCTGGGCACCGAGTCGGCCTTCGAGGTGCTGGCCAGGGCGCGGGCCCTGGAGGCGACCGGGGTCGAGGTCATCCACCTGGAGATCGGCGAGCCCGACTTCGACACCCCGGCCCACGTGGTCGGAGCCGCCCGGGAGGCCCTGGATCGGGGACACACCCACTACGTCCCCGCCCCGGGCATCCTGGAGCTGCGGACGGCCGTGGCCGCCTTCCTGGAGCGGACGGGCCGGCTGCGCGTCACCCCGGACCGGGTGGTGGTCACGCCCGGGGCCAAGCCGATCATGTTCTTCACCATCCTGGCCCTGTGCCAGGCCGGCGACGAGGTCCTCTACCCCGACCCGGGCTTCCCGATGTACGAGTCGATCGCCGCCTTCGCCGGGGCCCGGCCGGTGCCGGTGCCGCTGCGCGAGGAGCACGGCTTCCGCATGGACCCCGAGGAGCTGGCCTCGCTGGTCACCGAGCGGACCCGGCTGGTCATCCTGAACTCGCCCCACAACCCGTGTGGGAGCATGCTCACCGCCGCCGACGTCGAGGCCGTGGCCCGGGTGGCCATCGAGCACGACCTGGTGGTCCTGGCCGACGAGGTCTACTGGGCGATCCGCTACGGCGGCGACTACCCCAGCGTCCTCGACGTCGACGGCATGGCCGAGCGGACCGTGCTGCTGGACGGCTGGTCCAAGACCTTCGCCATGACCGGCTGGCGGCTCGGCTTCGGCGTGCTCCCCCAGCCCCTGGTCGAGCCGGTGACCCGGCTGGTCATCAACTCCGTCTCCTGCACCTCGGCGTTCAGCCAGCACGCGGCCATCGCCGCCCTGGAGGGGCCGTGGGCGCCGGTGGAGCGGATGGTGGCCGCCTTCCGCGAGCGCCGCGACGTGGTCGTGGCCGGCCTGAACGCCATCGACGGCATCGCCTGCCAGGAGCCGACCGGCGCCTTCTACGCCTTCCCGCGGGTGGCCGACCTCGGCCTGCCCGCGGCCACCCTGGCCGACCGGCTGCTGGCCGAGGGCGGCGTGGCGTTGCTGCCCGGCACCGCCTTCGGCGCCCACGGCGAGGGCTACCTGCGCCTGTCGTACGCCAACTCGGTCGACAACCTGCGCCGGGCCCTGACCCGGATCGAGCGGGTCACCGCCGACGCGCCGGGCGGCTGACGGCTGGCTCAGCCGCGCCGCCGGTCCTGAGCCAGCAGCCGGCGGATGGCTGCCTGCATGTGCGCGGCCATCGCGGCCCGGGCCGCCTCCGGGTCACCGGCCGCGATGGCCCGGTAGATGGGGACGTGGTCCCGGTAGGCGATCCTGGTGGTGCCGGCGGCCGCGATGTTGCGCTCCACCCAGCCACGGATCACGGTCCGGATGCTGGCCAGCATGTCCTTCAGGACGACGTTCCCGGCCAGCTCGGCGATCTTCGAATGAAAGGCGAGGTCGGCGTCGGGGAAGCCCTCATGGTCGCTGACCCGCATCCGCTCCAGCAGCGCCTCGAGGGCGCCCACGTCTTCCTCGCCCCGCCGCTCGGCGGCCCGGCCGCTGGCGACGATCTCCAGATCCGCCCGGGTCTCCAGCAGGTCCCTGGCCTTGCCGTCCCCGAACAGCAGGGTCCACTCGAACAGCCGGAACAGCAGCTCCTGGTCGGGGCCGCGGAAGTAGGTCCCGCTGCCCTGGCGGACCTCGAGCAGCCCCAGGAACCCCAGCGCCCTGATGGCCTCCCGCACGGCGGGCCGGTTCACCCCCAGCGACTCGGCCAGCTGGCGCTCTGACGGGATCCGGCCGCCCGGAGGCACCGCGCCGGACAGGAGGTAGTCGAGCAGCCGTCGGGCGACCTCGGAGCCCAGCGGCTCGCGGGGCGCCAGCTCGATCCGGCTCAGGTTGGCGGGCATCCCGGGAAGTCTATCGACCAATATGAACACTTCCTCGTGGCCCTTGACCGTCCATCCAGGCCACTGGTAGACCGGTATACCACATGACTCGCCCGGAGGAGAAGCGGATGAGCGTTCGCGGGCCAGGGAAGCGGTATCGGCTGGGGGTGCTGGAGGGCGACGGCATCGGCCCGGAGATCGTCCCCGCCGCCACCCGCGTGGTGGACGCCGCGCTGGCCCGGACGGCCGGCGCGGTGGAATGGGTGCCGCTGCCGATCGGCTGGACGGCCATCCACGAGCACGGCGGGCACACGCCGCCGTCCACCGTCGAGGCGCTGGCCGAGCTCGACGGCTGGCTGCTCGGCCCCCACGACAGCGCCGCCTATCCGGAGCCGCACCGGTCGCGGCTGAACCCGAGCGGCGCCCTCCGCAAGCACTTCGACCTGTTCGCCAACATCCGGCCGGCCAAGGGCGTGCCCGGCTCCAAGGCCGTGGCCCCGCACGCCGACCTGGTCATCGTGCGCGAGAACACCGAGGGCTTCTACGCCGACCGCAACACCTACGCCGGGACCGGCGAGTTCATGCCGTCACCCGACGTGGCCATCGCCATGGGCATCTTCACCCGCCCACGCATCCAGCGGATCGCCCGCGTCGCCTTCGACCTGGCCCGGCGGCGGCGGCGGCGCGTGACCATCGTCCACAAGGCCAACGTGCTCCAGCTGTCCAGCGGCCTGTTCCGGGACGTCTGCCGCGAGGTCGCCGCCGACTACCCCGACGTCGAGGTCGACGACCAGCACATCGACGCCATGACCGTCCACCTGGTGCGCCGGGCGGCCGACTTCGACGTGATCGTC
>Ga0126306_10002056_pt1 | contig 11183 bp, 9 predicted proteins | sample Plot27_FD_92592 | JGI IMG/M metagenome (GOLD analysis project Ga0126306, IMG submission 92592) | Serpentine soil microbial communities from UC McLaughlin Reserve, CA, USA - Plot27 | ecosystem: Environmental > Terrestrial > Soil > Grasslands | place: USA: UC McLaughlin Reserve, Lake County...
AGCCGCGGCTCGACCGCCACGACCACCTCGCGAATGCCGGCCTCCGCGAAGGAGTCCAGCACCCTCACGAGCACGACCCTGTTCGCAACCGAGAGCAGGTGTAGGCCCGCGTCTGCCGCGGCCGCACCGGCGTCGATCACCAAGAGGGCTCTCGGCACGGCGCTGTCGAGCAGCCATTTCACATTCGATCAACGGACGATGGCGCGCTTCCTTTCGCCCCCGGCCCTGTCCGGAGCGCGAAAAGCCCGCGGAAGTGTCGACGCTCTGATCCGTTAGTCGGGCGAGATGAACGCTAACGGCACCCTCCCCACGGCTCCCGTCGCCCTCAGAACCGTCGAAGGCGGTTCCTCCAACAGAGACGCCATCCTCGCCGCTCGCGTAAGCGTTGTGATTCCGACGCTGAACGAAGAGAAGAACATCCCCCACGTGTTCGGCCGGCTCCCCGGCGGCCTGCACGAGGTGATCGTCGTAGACGGGCACTCGACGGACGACACGGTGGAGGTGGCCCGCCGGCTGCGACCGGACGTGCGCGTCGTCATGCAGCCGGGGCGGGGCAAGGGCAATGCACTCGCGGCCGGCTTCGCCGCGTGCACGGGCGACATCGTAGTCACGATGGACGCCGACGGCTCAACCGACCCGGCGGAGATCCCGCGCTTCGTCGCCGCGCTATGCCATGGAGCTGACTTCGTCAAGGGCTCCCGGTTCGCGCAGGGCGGCGCGAGCTCGGACATCACCTGGGCGCGGCGGCTGGGGAACCGTGCGCTCAACGCACTCGTGAACGCGCTGTATCACACGAGTTACACAGACCTCTGCTACGGCTTCAACGCCTTCTGGGCGCGCTGCCTCCCATACATGCGCGTGGATTGCGACGGCTTCGAGGTCGAGACGCTCGTCAACGTCCGGATTGCGAAGGCAGGGCTGACGATCCACGAGGTGCCCAGTTACGAGCGCGACCGTATCTACGGACGCAGCCACCTCCACGCCGTGCGCGATGGAACTCGGGTATTGCGAACGATCGCGCTCGAACGGATGTCGACCGTCTACCAGCGGCGGGTCCCCGACCGAATCGCTCAGCGAGGGCTGGCCGCGTGAAGGTCGCGCTGGTCGCGCCGGGTTCCGCTCGCTGCTCGAGCAGCTTCGAGCGACGTGTCCAGGAGCTCGCAGGCGGACTGGCGCGACAAGGGGCCGAGGTCGAGGTGGTAACCCAGGACACGGGCGTCAGTTCGCTCCGCGTCTCGGAAAGCGACGGCGTCGTCACTCGGCGCTTCCCGGCGACGGCCCGGGGGCTCGGATTCGCGGTATCACCCGGGCTGTGGGAGCACGTTCGGCAGGGTGCCGAAACGTGGGACGTCGTGCACCTCCACGCCGGCCGCGGGCCCTTCACCGTCGCGACCCGGGGGGTGGCTTTCGCCACGAGGCGGCTGGCGTCAGGACGACTGATCTTCACGCCGCACGCACCGATCCAGCGACTGCTGCGCTGGCCGTATGCGCCTGTCGTCCGTGCAGTGCTAGACCGCGCCGCGCACATCGTCCCGCTGTCACGGGCCGAGGCTGATCTGATCCGCGACATCTTCCCGAAGGCCGCACACCGAGTGCAGCCCATGCCGTTGGCGGTGGATGCCGGGGCGATACACGCGGCCCGGCCGGTCGACTACCCCGGGCCGGTCGTGCTCGCGGGCGGCCCGCTGGGGCGACAGACCGAGCGGTTGATCGCTGCGATGGCAAGCCTCGATCAGCGGTTTCGGCTCGTCATACCCGGACGTGGGCCGGCCGTCCGCCGGCTGCAGCGGTACGCGGACGATCTCGAGGTGTCCGAGCGCGTCGATTTCGTGGGGCATACGACCCCAGCTGTGCACTACCGATGGCTTCGCACCGCGCGTGTCCTCGTAACGCTCGCGCAGGAAGAGCCCTCGGGGTCGGAACTGCTGGAGGCGCTCGCCGGGGGAACGTCGGCCGTGGCTTCGGACGTCGCCGTCAATCGCGAGGCCGCGGCGGTCGCCGACCACGCCGGCGTGACGCTCGTAGCCCCGGAGTGTTCCCCCCTGGAGCTTGCGGACGCGATCGCCGCCGTCGCCGAGACGGACGTCCCATCTGCTGCGCGACTCAGAATCCCGTCCGGCCAGGTGGTTGCGGAAAGCATGCTGGCGCTCTACCGGTCGTTGAGCGGTCCGGGGGTGGCGAAGGGTCACGCCTCCGCGAACGGCAACGGGCATCGGCCGGTCGCGCACGGGTAGGAACCCAGCGGTGTCGAGCGCGCTGTAGCCGTGCACGCAGGCACAACAGCCTTGCCGGTCGAGGAGCTCCTGATCGACCTCGGGGCGGCGGACGCGGGCCGAGCGGCGCTCCGCGCGCCTGCGGCCGTGCGCCTAATTGACCTCGAGGCTCCGCTCGCGGATCTCCACCTGCCGCGCGCGAGGGACGGACGACCGTACCGCTCGCTCCTGGCGGTGGCTCGGCTTGGGGGTGATCCGCTTGCCGCCGTGACGTTCGCCGTCGGCTCCGCGGGTCGAGTGTCGCGCCAGATGCTCGAGCTCGATCTGCGGCGAGCAGTGGTCGGCCGGGTCCCCGAGTCGGCGGCCGTCCTGGCACCGCGTTGGAGCCCGCCAAGCAGCCCGGTGAGCATTGTCGTGACGACGTGCTGCGACCCGGTGCCGCTCGAGCGATGCCTGCATTCGCTGTACGCGTGTGACTACGACGACTTCGAGGTCATCGTCGTGGAGAATCGCCCCGGCTCCGGAGCAACGCGACGTATGCTGGCCACCCGCTTCGGAGCCTCGCCCAATCTCCGATACGTCGAGGAGCCGCGGGCGGGCTTGTCGCGCGCACGCAACGCCGGCTTGGCGGTGGCGGAGGGCCAACTGGTCGCGTTCGTGGATGACGACACCACCCTCGACCCCGACTGGATCCACCGCTTCGTCGAGCGATTCGAGTGGTCCGAGGACGTCGCCTGCGTAACGGGTCTCATCCTGCCGCTCGAGCTTGAAACCGAGAGTCAGGTCCTTCTCGAGCAGTTCGCAGGGTTCGGCAAGGGTTTCCGGCGCCGCACGTATCGGCTTCGCCAGACGCACAAGGGCTCGCGCGTATATCCATACGCGCCGGGCACGATCGGCTCGGGCGCCAACACCATCGTGCGTCGAACCGTCGCCCTCCAAGTCGGGGGATTCGACTCGACGCTCGGGGCGGGGACGCCGGCGAAGGGTGGCGAGGACCTCGACCTCTACGTCAGGTTGCTGCTCCACGGGCACGCCATCGCGTACGAGCCAAGCGCGATCGTGTGGCACCGGCACCCGGACGGCCCGGAGCGGCTCCGGGGCCAGGTCTACCGCTACGGCGTCGGTCTCGGAGCGACCTTCGCAAAGCAGCTGGTTCGCGGGCCTGCCCGCCGCGAGCTGCTTCGAGCGGTCCCGGCGGGCTTGCGCTACGCAAACGATCCACAGTCGCGGAAGAACGCCGGGAAGACCGATGGTTACCCACGCCGCCTCGACTGGCTCGAACGCGCGGGGATCCTGGCCGGGCCGGTCGCGTACGCCTTGAGCGCGATCGGTGGTCGTCTAACGCACCGCCGAAAGCCCGTGCCGGCTTCGCCTGCCCCTTACCGGCAGCGCGTGCGCCTGCAGAACGGGAAGTCGGTCGACGTTGCCTCGTTTCACCACGGCGAGCCCGGGGCTGACGAAGCACTTCTCTGGCGGACCGGTACGCCAGAGCACGCCCTTACGACCGTGGCGGCGATCGCGTGCGTCGCGGCTCCCCTCACGGTGGCGCTGGGCCTGCCATCCGGAATCCGGCTCTTCGCGGTTCTTGCGCTGCTCTGCACGGCGCCAGGCGTGGCTCTTCTGAGAGCCCTTCGCGGCAGGCCAGAGCCGGGCTTGGTAATCGCGACCAGCCTGGCATGTAGCGCCCTGGTTGCCCAGTCGATGCTCACGCTGGGCGCCTGGTGGCCGAGAACGTTCCTCTATCTAGTCGCCGCCGTCTGTCTATCGGCGCTCCTTGTCGGCACTCGTGTCGGAAGGCTGCGCCGCCCGCGCGACTCTCCTGTTGCGGCTCTGGGGAACGCGCGGCGCATCCCGGCGTACATCCGTTGGCACATTGCGGTGATCGCCGTGGCGATGACGGCGTGGGCCACGTCGCTCTTTGGCGCGGACCTGAGTCGGATGGCGGGCCTCGGCCTGCTGAACGCCCTGCCGCCTGCGTACTTCGTCGCCTTCGCGCTTCTCCTCGCGGGCTTCGTCGCCGCCGTCAGCCGCCCAGTTCTCGCACCCCGCCTGCTGTGGCTCTACGTCCTGGCGCTCATTGTCGTGCTTCACGGCACGACGCCTCTGCTCTACGACGAACCGCGCTACTCGTGGACGTTCACGCACCTCGGCGTGATCAACTCAATCGCGGACACGGGCGCCGTCGACCGGCGAGTCGACATCTACAGCAATTGGCCCGGGTTCTTGGCGCTGACCGCCTGGTTTAGCCGCGTCAGCGGGCTAGCTCCCGCCGCTTACGCCGAATGGGCCCAGGCCTTCTTCAATCTGGCCAACGTCGCGGCCGTGCGGTTCGCCCTCCGCGGCGTGACAGCCAACGAGCGCCTGGTCTGGACGGCGACTTGGCTCTTCCTCCTCGGCAACTGGATTGGTCAGGACTACCTGGCGCCGCAGGCCTTCGCGTTCGTGCTGGCCGTGGTGATCCTGGGCTTGGCACTGAGGTCTGAGCTTCCGGCCAATGTCCCTCGAATCCGCGCGGCTCTCTGGCTCGCGCGGGCCGTCGGCCGGCTGCGCGCGCTGCTTCCGCATGGGCGTCTCGTCCCCGAGCCACGTCGGGCCAGCCCGCTATCGCCGCGCGGAGCTCTGCTCGTCGGGGGCCTTTGCTATCTGGCCGTGGTCGTCAGCCATCAGCTGACCCCCGTCGTCCTGCTCATCAGCGTCACCGCGTTGGCGCTGATCACTCGCCGCTTACCGCTTTGGATCCCGCTGGTCATGGCGCTTGTCGAGCTTTCATGGGTCGCTCTCGCATGGCCCTACGTGGATGAGCACTACGACGTCTTCGACCCGGACCCCGCCTCGAGCGCCGCCCCCGCGGGCTACGAGCTCGGCGGTGGGCTTCCGGGGCTTGCGCTCGTCGCCCAGGCTGCTCGAATCGAGCTGGTGCTTGTCGCGGGCCTGGCGGTGGCAGGGCTGGTGCGGCGGCTTCGAGCCAGGCGATGGGACCTCGGCGCCGCCAGCCTCGTGGTAGCCCCGCTCCTTATCGTCGGACTCAACTCGTACGGTGGCGAAGGCCGCTATCGGTTTTACCTGTTCGCGCTGCCGTGGCTCTGCTTCTTCGCCGCGGTCGCGTGCGCGCCCGCCACATCCACTCGCATCACGAGCGCGTTCCGAGCCTGGCGACTGGCGTTGGCGACCGCGGCTCTGAGCGTCTGCATGCTCTTCGCGTACTTCGGGCTGGAGCTGTCCAACCACGTCACCTCGGACGACGTGGACACCGCCCGATGGTTCGAGCGGCACGCCCCGCCGGATTCGCTCCTCCTCGGCCTCGCGCCCAGCTTCCCGCGTCGGCTGTCGGCCCGCTACCCGCGCGTCTACGACCCAGCCTATCCCGGCGTCCCCGGGCTGAGCGATTACGTCGCATATCGCGGGCGGCGCCTGGATCGCAGCGACCTTCGTCACCTACGGGCGACTGTGAGCGCCTACGGCGCCAGGCACACGTTTCTCATCGTCACGCCGATACAGGAGAACTTCGTCCGGCTCTACGGGCTGCTGCCCGCCGGCTCATCTGCAAGCCTCGCGCGCGCACTGCGGGCGTCGCGGTCGTTCCGCTTGGTCTACGAGCGTGGGGCGGCATCGATCTTCGAGTATCGACCGGACGCGGAGGCGAGGCGGCGATGAGCGGCGCTTGGCTTCGCCGGCGCGCTCCGACGAAGGACCCGCTGATCTCCAGCGCCTACAGCTTGGTGGCCAATAGTGCGCTGACGGCCGCCCTCGGGGTGGCGTTCTGGAGCGTCGCCGCGAGGCTGTATGACCCGGTCGAGCTCGGTCGGGACGCGGCGCTGATCGCAGTGATGCTCGAGCTCTCGGCCATCTGCCAGCTGAACATGGTCAACGCGATCACTCGCTTCCTCCCGAGCCTGGAGCGCGGGACGGCTTCGGCGCTGCTCCGCGCGTACGCGGCGAGCGCCGCGGCGGCACTCGTCGGGGGCCTTATCTTCCTGCTGCTGGCGCCAAGAGTCTCAAACGAGTTCCACTTCATCGTCGACGACTGGCGGCTCGGCGCGTTGTACGTCGTCGGGCTCGTCACCTGGGGGTGGTTCGCGCTACAAGACGCCGCGCTGACGGCCGTCCGGCGAGCGTCGTGGGTGCCCGTCGAGAACGGCTTGTTCGGCATCCTCAAGCTCGCCGCCCTGCCGGCCTTCTTGGCGCTGGGAGCTGCGGACGGCGTCTTCCTCGCCTGGACCCTGCCGGTGCTGTTGTTGATCGTTCCGGTCAACCTGTTCCTCTTTCGAACGGCGATCCCTGAGCACTTGCGCAAACACCGGCCGGCGGGCTCAGCCGTCCTCGCGCGGCTTGGCCGACGTGGTCTCGTCCGCTTCATGGCGCAGGACTGGGGCGCCACGGCGCTGGCACTGGCGCCGACGGCGTTCCTGCCCGTCCTGATCGTCGCGTTGCTCGGCCCCCGCGCGAACGCCTACTTCTTCATCCCGTACATGATCGTTACAGCGTTCAACATGCTGTTCGCCGCTGCGGGCACGTCGCTCGTGGTGGAAGGCGCCCTGGCAGAGGATCGAATCCGCGCCATGGCCGAAAGGATCGCGCGGCGATTCGCGTTGATCGTGGTACCGGGAACGACTGTCATGATCGCCGCCGCGCCCCTCATCCTGCTGCCCTTCGGCGAGGACTACGTCGACAAGAGCAGCTCGGTTCTGCGCCTGCTCGCCTGTGGTTGCGTGTTCTACGCCGCGCTGGCCCTATACGTCGCGATTGCGCGGGTCGAAGGGCGGAGCTTGCGGATTCTCACGGTCGAGGCGGTCAAGCTCCCGCTTCTGCTCGGGGGCGCCATCGTGCTGTCCGGGCCGCTTGGCATCGAGGGAATCGCGCTTGCCTGGCTCGGCGCGGTCGCCATGGTCGCCTTGGCCGTGGCGCCGTCGCTCGTGCGGTTCTTGCGCGGGCGCCCGTCGCGCGAGGTGGCCGTTCGAGCCCGACGAGCGGCCCCGGAAGGCGTCCGCCTACCGTGAGCGTAGCCGCCGCCACCCTATCGGTGCTCCTGCTTGGGACGCTGGTCGTAACTACTGAAATCGAGCGGGTGCCCGGCCCAGCCCAGGACTCGCGCGGCGGCGCCCGATCGCTCGCCTGGAGCGACGAGTTCAATGGGCGGAGGGGCGCCCGTCCGGATCAACGGAAATGGAGCTTCGAAACCGGCTATGGGTGGGGCGACGGGGAGCTGCAGTCGTATACCAGCCGGCGCAGGAACGCTGCGCTCGACGGGCGGGGCCACCTGGTGATAGCTGCTCACCGGGAGCGGTACACCGGCGCGGACCAACGGCCGGCGAGCTACACCTCGGCGCGAATCAACTCGCGCACGAAGTTCGAGTTCGCGTACGGGCGCGCGGAGGCGCGGATTCGGGTCCCGCGTGGGCGCGGCCTCTTGCCCGCCTTCTGGGCGCTCGGCAGCAATCTGGAGACGGTCGGCTGGCCGGCCTCTGGAGAGATAGACGTCATGGAGGTGCATGGCGGCGACCCGTTCACCGTCCACGGCAGCCTGCACGGGCCGCGCGTCGGCCATGAGGCGTACGCGGTCGAGGCGACCCGGCGCTCGCGCACCCGGCTGTCGAGGGGCTTCCACGTCTACGGCGTGTCTTGGAGCCCCGGGCGGATCGCCTTCCGCCTCGACGGCGACGTGTACGCCGTGCGGACGCCCTCAGATCTGCCCGCCGGCTCGACCTGGAGCTTCGAGCGTCCGTTCTTTCTTCTTCTCAACGTGGCCGTCGGCCCCCGCTGGCTCGGGGCGCCGGACGCCACGACGCCGTGGCCGGCGCGGATGCTCGTGGACTGGGTTCGCGTCCGCCTCGGCCGTGCGACGTTCTGTCCCACCGTGCGGGCACGGGAGCTGCGGCGCCGGTGCCCCAAGCGTCCACCCCAGCGCGCGTCCGCCGCATCGGAGGCCGGACCGTGACGAGGTTGATACCGGTGCTGCTCTACCACTCGGTAAGCGAGCGGGCGGCCGCGCGTGACCGGCGATGGACGGTCGCGCCGCGCAAGTTCGCGTCACACCTCACGGCGGTGTCGGCATCCGGCCGGACGCCGATGACTATCACCGAGATCGCCGAGGGGCTGCGAGGCGAACGAGCGCTCCCCTCGAGACCGCTCGGCATCACCTTCGACGACGGGTTCTCGGACACCTACGCCGCTGTCAGCGAGCTACTCAGCCGCGGCCTCCGGTCGACGGTCTACGTCACCACCGGCGAGATCGGCGCGCGGAACAGGTTGTCGGCGTTGCAGCTGACCCGGCTGGGAGGGATGGCGTCCGTCGAGCTCGGCGCCCACGCCGTCCACCACATGAGACTCGACAAGCTGGACGACCCCGAGCTTGCGGCCGAGGTCCGCGACAGCAAGGCGCAGCTCGAGCACATCGTCGGGGCGAGCGTCCACTCCTTCGCCTACCCGCACGGCGCCTACGACCGCGCCGTGCGCGAGGCTGTCGTTGTGGCGGGCTACCGCTCCGCGGCCGCCGTCAAGAACGCGCTGGCCCACGACCACGACGACCCGTTCGCGATTGCACGCTGGACAGTCACGGCCGGCACGTCGTCTGGGCGCATCTCGGAGATCCTCGACGGCGAGCGCGTGCCTTCCGCGTGGCCTCGCGAGCGGCTGCGGACGCGCGCCTACCGCGCGGCGCGGCGCGGCCGGCGCGGTCTCGCCCGGCCGGGAGAGCCGCGCTGAGACTGCTAGCCGACATCGTTCGGATCGGCATCGCCGCAGGCGCGGCGGGCTTCCTCGCAGCAGGCGACGAGTCCGCTGCCCTGAAGGCGGTGCTGGTGCTCGTGCCGGCGGTCGCCGCGCGCCTTGTTCGCGTTCCAGCCGCTTTCGATCTGCTCTTTGCGGTCACGCTTGCCGTCGAGATCGCCGGGAGCGGCCTTGGAGCCTACGCGGGGGTCGGCTGGCCCGATGGCGGCTCTCATCTGGTCATCCCCTTCCTGACTGCCCCAATCGTGTACGAGGCATTCGCTCGTCTCGGTGCGATCCCTGCGGCACAAGACGCCCCGAGCCGGCGGTCCACCGTGGGCGCCGGGCTTCTGGCGGCTGCTGGGGTCCTCGCGCTCGGAGCCGTGTGGGAGCTCGTGGAATGGGGGGCGGACAGCGCGTTCGGGACTGACTACTCCCAGGGCTATGCCGACACTCTCTCGGACCTCCTGGCCGACTCCATCGCGGCCGCTGGAGGGGGTGTGCTCGTTGCCCTCTGGCTCGGCTCGGCAGTACGGGCACCCCTGCGGCGCGCTCGAGCAGCCGGCGCACTGCACCGAGCCGGGCGTCGGCGGCGGCAGGAGGCGGCATGAGCCCGGCACTCTCGGCCGCGGTCGTCGTCTGCGCGGCAAGTGCAGAGCGAGAAGCGCTCCTACGTGCCTGCGTGCACTCGCTTTTGGCCGGCACGCGCACGCCCGACGAGATCCTGGTGGTCATAGACCGAAACCCCGCGCTCGAGGCGAGCGTGGCCAGCTGGCTGCCTCCGTCGGCGCGGCTGATGCGGAGCGGGTCGGGTGGCATCTCCGCGAGTAGGAATGCCGGACTCCGCGCGGCGAGCTCCGACGTCGTGGCTTTCGTCGACGACGACGCGGTAGCCGAGCCCGATTGGCTTCTTCGGGTGCTGGAGCAGTTCCGGGATGCCGATGAAGTCCTCGGCGTCGGGGGAGCGGTCGTTCCACACTGGGACACCAACCGGCGCTGGCTGCCCGACGAGCTGCTCTGGGTGGTGGGCTGCACCTACCTCGGCCACCGCGACAGCGCCGGACCGATCCGCAACCCGATCGGCTGCAACATGGCTTTCCGCCGACGTGAGCTGACGGCGCTGGGGGGGTTCTCGACCGAATTCGGCAAGCGCGGCTCCACGCTGAATACGTGCGACGAGACCGAGCTCGGGCTGCGCCTCGAGCGGCGCTACGGCTCCGCGCGAATCCGCTGTGTCCCGGGTGCGCGCGTGCGGCATCACATACCGGCGGCCCGAATCGGGTGGAAGAAACTCGTTCTGCGCTGCCTCAGCGAAGGGTTGTCCAAAGGGCGCCTTCGCCGCGCCTACGGCCGCTCCGCGCTGACTACCGAACACACCTATGCGCTGAGCCTCATCACCCGGCGCGTGCCTCGGCTGCTGCTTCGCGGCATCCTGCGACGGGATCGCCAGTCGGCTCTGAGCGCCGCCGCAATCGTCCTGAGCCTCGGGGTTACGAGCGCCTCCTACATCGGCGGCCGGCTTCGGGCCGGGCGCGATGGCTCCCGGGGCCAGACCACGCGGTGATCAGCCCGCCTCGAGGCGAACCAGAAGTGCCCCGATCGACTCGAGATCTCGGAGGTTCTCCGGTGTCATCTCCGCGGCGGGGACCGCGAGCTCGAACTCGTCCTCAACGAACGCGAGCACCTCTGTCAGCGCAAAGGAGTCGATTACTCCCCACTCGAGCAACGGCGTGTGCCGATCGAGATCCGCCTGGCCGTCGAGGTGGTGGCGGACGATGTAGTCGCGAATCGGCTCGATGAACTGATCGACTGTCAACGTGCACCCTCCTTCTCGCAAATCGCCTGCAATGCGCGGCGGTCGACCTTCCCGTTCGGTGTGCGTGGCAGTGCGCTCAGCTCGCGGACGCCGTGGACGATCATGTATCGCGGTAGGCGCGCCGCGCACTCCTTCTTCAGCTCGAGCAGCGAGGCGGACGAGCCCTCGCGAAAGCTGACCGCGGCGACAAGGCGCTTTTGGAGGCCCGAGCCGACAGCCACCGCCGCCGCCTCGCGCACGCTGGGGTGCGCCGAGACCGCCGCCTCCACCTCACCGAGCTCTACGCGATGGCCGCGGATCTTCACCATCGCGTCGCGGCGTCCCAGGTACGCGTAGTTCCGCTCGTCGAGGCGTTGCACGATGTCGCCGGTGTGGTACGGCCCGCGGTGGGCCGGGCGGCCCCAATACCCCAGCATCACGGTCGGTCCGTCGACAAGCAGCTCGCCGCT
>Ga0126306_10002057_pt1 | contig 11181 bp, 8 predicted proteins | sample Plot27_FD_92592 | JGI IMG/M metagenome (GOLD analysis project Ga0126306, IMG submission 92592) | Serpentine soil microbial communities from UC McLaughlin Reserve, CA, USA - Plot27 | ecosystem: Environmental > Terrestrial > Soil > Grasslands | place: USA: UC McLaughlin Reserve, Lake County...
CCATCGTTGCGACCGTGATCGGTTCGTCGAGGATGAGCGCGCCGGCCGCCACGGCGACCGCGGGGTTGACGTAGGTGATGACGGTGGCGCGCACCGGCCCGATCTCCGCGACCAGGCCGAACAGAAGCAGGAAGGCCGCGGCCGTGCAGACCACCGCGAGCAGCACGATCGAGACGACCACTGGCTGCGACGGCATCGAGGTGGGCAGCTGGGTCACCGCGAAGGGCGCGTAGCCGACCGCGCAGAGCGTCAGCGAGCAGGCCACCACGCCGAGCCCGGGTAGGTCGCCCAGCGAGCGGGCGAGGATCGCCGGCCCGACCGCGTACCCGACCACGACGCCGCCGAGGGCGGTCACCGCGCCCAGGTTCGCGCTGTGCACGTCGAATCCCACGAGGGCGGCGACGCCGGCCAGCCCGAGCAGGAGCCCGGCCAGCCCGGCCGGTCCGGTGCGCTCTCTGGTCCCGATGACCCAGGCCAGCGCGGCGCCGACCAGGGGCACCGCGGCGATGAGCAGTCCGGTGAGCGAGCTCGTCAGGTGCCGCTCGGCGTCGGTGAGCAGGAGCCACGGGACCGCGATCTCGACCACCGAGTACGCCAGCAGCGGTCGCCACCGGCGCAGCACCGGGCGCACCTGCCCGCGCGCCAGCGCGATGGGCAGCAGCAGCGCGGCGGCGAGGGCGGTCCGCAGGAACACCAGCGCGATGGGGGTCAGCTCGTCGACGGCGAGCTTGATGAGCAGGTACGGGATGCCCCAGACCAGGCAGAGGGCGGCGAACATCAGGGTGCCGCGGCGGCTCACGAGGCGCTCCGGGTGGTGGGCGGCATGGCTCCCATCCTCGCTGGACGCTCGGTGGCGCCGGCTCCGCGTGCTCCGCGAGCTCGGAGATCGGTCAGCTTGCCCTATGAAAGTCGCTGTGAAACATGTGCCGGATATCCGTGTTGAAGTGGATTTCACAGGCCGCTTAGCTCATCTTGCTAGGCGACGGCCGGCAGGACGGGCGCGTCGTACTGCTCCACGGTGTTCCGCGCCCAGATCATCCGGTTTACCGCGGTCTCAGGGTGGTCGCCGAACTCCCCGGCCACCCGCACCGCGCAGCCACGCGAACCGTAGGCGCGGAGGCTACGTGTGATCGCTGCCCACACCGCCTGCTCGGTCGGCCGCTGTGAGGGCTGCAGGTCCGAGACGAACAGGGCTTCGGCCTGCGTGTCGCGAAGAAGGTTGATGTTCATGGTGCTCTGACTCTCTGGGACTGGCTCACCTGAGCTACCACTGCATATTCGTCCGCGACATCGCACCAGCGCATCCGACAGAAGTCTTATTTCTCGTTCCTCGATTCCCTATCTTTAGACCCAGCGTTGGAGTAGGCCGTTGAGTTGAGGCGCCGACACGGGGTGTGGGAGGACCAAACGCCTTGCCGGTACCATCGCCCGGCAGGTCGTCTCACACATCCGTCGAGCACGTGGCGAGCCATGGCGGCGCGTCGCCTTACGCGATGCCGCCTGTGGATCAGCCGAAAATAGGGCCACAGCCCGATGAGGGACAGCGCGTCTTATCCCGATGCTCCACGGTGTCGCCGACCTGGTCTCGACCAGTTCGGTCTTGAGGCCGCGCCGGCGCCGGTGGCGGTCGCCGAGCTTCGCCACGCGATCTCCGTGGCATCTGGCCTGTTGATCGCCACCCCGGAATACAACGGCTCCATCCCCGGCCAGTTGAAGAATGCCCTCGACTGGGCTTCCCGGCCCCACCGCGCCTCGGCGCTGTCCGGAAAACCGGTCGCCGTGATCCACGCTGGCTCGTGCCGCGGCGCCGGGCGGGTGATGTACGCGTGCCCCATCCTCGGCCCCTCGGTCGTGGCCGGCCACGCCGAAGGTTCCCGCCGCCTGGACGCTGTGACCGTGGCCGGCCACGCAACGGCGTGACGGCTCTAACCCGCCGGCGGGGCGAGGCTCCGCTTGAGCACCTTGCCCATGTCGTTGCGGGGCAGCCGGTCGAGGAAGTGAAACTCGCGGGGACGCTTGTGCGGGGCCAGCTGGCTGGCCACCCGGTCGGCCAGCTCCTGCGGGTCGGGCCGCGGCCCGTCGGCCGCCACGACCCAGGCGACGATCCGCTCACCCAGGTCCGGGTCGGGCGCCCCGGTGACCGCGACCTCGGCCACGGCGGGGTGTTCGAGCAACACGTTCTCGATCTCGCCGGCTCCGATCTTGTATCCGCCGCTCTTGATCAGGTCGGTCGCCCGGCGGCCGACGATCCGCAGGTACCCGTCGGGCTCCCGGGTGGCCACGTCGCCGGTGTGGAACCAGCCGTCACGCATCACCTCCGCGGTCGCGTCCGGTCGGTTGAGGTACGCCAGGAACAGGTTCGGACCGCGGACGGTGATCTCGCCGACCACGTCCTCGCCGGTACCGGCCAGCGGCCGCCCGTCGTCGTCGACGAGCTGGATCTCGACGCCGTCCAGCGGCGGCCCCACCGTGCCGGCGCGCCGGTCGCCGCCGGCACGGATCGCGGTGTTCATCAGCGTCTCCGTCATCCCGTACCGCTCGACCACCCGCTGGCCGGAGGCCTTGGCGATCCGGTCGTGGTCGGACGCGGGCAGCGCCGCCGACCCGGAGACGAGCAGCCGGGCCCGTCCCAGCGCCGCGGCCAGCACGGCGTCGGCCTCGGCCTCGGCGGCGAGCCGGTGGTACATCGTCGGAACCGCGAACAGCATGGTGGCCCTGCCGCGGAGGGCGTCGGCGACGGCGGCCGGCGAGAACCGGCCCAGGTGCTGCACGGCGCCGCCGAGGCGCAGCGGGCCGAGCGCGCCGAGGATCAGGCCGTGGACGTGGAACAGCGGCAGGCCGTGCGCGACGGTGTCGTCGGCGGTCCACTCCCAGGCGCGGGCGAGCGCGTCCAGGTTGCTGGCTATCGCGCGGCGGGGCAGCACCACGCCCTTGGGCGGGCCGGTGGTGCCGGAGGTGTAGACGATGATCGCCGGCGCCTCGGGATCCGGCTCTGGCCCGGCGGTGGTGTCCGGGTCGACGGGCCCTCCGGCGGCGACGGCGAGCCGGGCCCGGGCCAGTACCGGCGCCGGCAGCTCGGCGCCCGGCGGGGTCAGGACCAGGTCGGGGTCGCTGTCGCCGAGGATGTGCGCCAGCTCGCGCTCGCCCGAGCGCGGGTTGATCGGGACGACCGGGACGCCGGCGCGCAGCGCGGCCACCACGGCGACGGCCGTCTCCAGCGCCGGGGTGGCCCACACCGCGACCCGGCCAGTCCCGGCGAGCCGCGCCGCCAACGAGGCGGACCTGGCAGCCAGCTCCCCATAGCTCACGTCCCGGTCGCCGAAGCGCAGGGCCAGCCGCTCCGTCGGTGCGCTGAGCGGCGGCAGCAGGGCGTCGGTCACGGCGGCTCCTCCACGGCGATGATTGGCCAGGGCGCGTCCTGCGGATGCTACGTGGCCTGCGCGCGGCGACCGGCTGCCGCCGAGCGCGCGAGCTGGCCGAGCTGCTCGGCGTCAGCCGGGCCGTCAGACCCAGTAGGTGTCGTGCCGGAGGTAGAACTCCGCCCACTCCTCGTCGCTCGGCTGCCGGCCGGAGGCGGCGACGTCCACCAGCCCTTCGAAGTACCCCTCGCGGGGCGCGCCGGGGGCGAACAGCAGCAGCATCGACGCCGGCTCGCCGGACTCGTTACGGAACGCGTGCAACCCACCCTCGGGGACGAACAGGAAGTCGCCCTGCGTCGCGTCGATCCACCGCGTTCCGTTGTAGAGCCGCACGGTGCCGGCGAGGATGAAGAACGACTCGGAGATCGTCCGGTGAAAGTGCGGGTCCGGCCCGCTCGGTGGCCCCGACATGTCCCACCGGTAGAGGCCGAACTGGCCGTTCGTTGAGCCTCCGGTGGCCAGGTAGCTCGCGGCGCCGGAGCGCATGGGCAACTCCGGCTCGTGGTCGGCTGGCCGGTACACAGCGCTGATCTCGCCGCCGTCACCCAGGTACCGCGCGTCGGGATACGACATCCGCCCACCCTAACCGGCGAGCTCGCCTGCCTGCTGGAGACGCCGAGGCACCCGGGCGGCTGTGGGAGGCGCCCGGCTGCCGGGAGGTGTGGGCCGGCGGGGAGTGGTCCCACCTCGGTGTCCGTTGACCTGGTACGGGGGTAACGGGGTCATGCTGGCCGGGTTGGAGTGCGGTGCCCGCCGCGCGTCCGAAGGGGGAGCCGTGGCCACGATCGGAACCGAGGAGCCGCTCGCCATCGCGGTGGTTGAGGCGATCCGGACCGGCGACGTACCGGCGTTGAAGCGGATACTCGCCCAGAACCCAGGCCTGGCGACATGGCGGCTCGGCGACGACGACCCGACCGGCGTGTCCCGCACGCTGCTGCACGTGGCGACGGACTGGCCCGGCCACTTCCCGAACGTGGCGACCACCATAGCCGTGCTGGCGGACGCCGGCGCGGACATCAACGCCCGGTTCCGCGGCCCGCACGACGAGACACCGCTGCACTGGGCGGCGAGCAGCGACGACGTCGAGGCACTGGACGCGCTGATCGACGCGGGCGCCGACCTGGAGTCGGACGGCGCGGTCCTCGGCGGCGGCAGCCCGCTCGCCGATGCGCGCGGCTTCGCGCAGTGGAAGGCGGCGTACCGCCTGGTCGAACGCGGCGCGAAGACAACCCTGGTCGACGCCGCCACGCTCGGGCTGATGAATCGCGTCCAGGCCTACTTCACCGGCGAGCCGCCGCCGACCAAGGACGCCGTGGACCACGCATTCTGGGGCGCGTGTCACGGCGGGCGGCTGGCCGTGGCGGAGTACCTGCTCGACCGCGGCGCAGATCTGAACTGGATTCCACCATGGGAGAACCTGACCCCGCTCGACGCTGCCCAGCGGCGGGGTGCCAGCGAGCTCGTCACCTGGCTCCGTGGCCGGGGCGGCCGGTCAGCCGGCGAACCGGCGTAGCGAGCCTGCTCTGCGATGACTCCGCAGGTTTGCGCGCGACACGCCGGCGCGACACACCCCACGACCCCGGAGTCACGCCGCTCCCGGACCGGCGGCGGTCGCCCGGCCCTGGCAGATGCGGTGCCCGGCTCAGGCTCGGAGCCAGCCTGCCAGGGCGGCGCGGTCGGGCGTGGCCTGCGGGTCGTCGGTTGCCCAGGCGACGTACCCGTCCGGGCGCACCAGCATCGTGGTGGTCGGCTCGGCCGGGGTGACGACGTCCACCTGGGCGTCGATGCTCGCGGCCTGCCTGGCGACCAGCACGAACCGGCCGGAGCGCAGTGCCTCGTAGAGCCGGGCGGCCCCGTCGCCGGCCAGCGCCACGTCCGGCGCCCTCGTGCCGACCAGCGGGTGCGCGCCGCGTGGAGCGGCGTACCGGATGCCGATCCCGGAGATCACGCCGGCCATCCGGCGCGCCGCCGGTCCGATCCGGGTCACCCGACCGGCGACCAGGTTCCGGAACGCACGCAGCAGCCAGGGCCGGAGCTGGGCCAGGCGCAGGAGCCCGCCGCTGGTGCGCAGCACCATCCGACCGACCGGGTGCCGCTCGGCGTGGTAGGTGTCGAGCAGCCCGTCCGGCGCGTGACCGGTCACCGCGGCGGCCAGCTTCCAGCCGAGGTTGGCTGCGTCCTGCAGCCCGATGTTCATGCCCTGCCCGCCGGCCGGCGAGTGCACGTGCGCGGCATCACCGGCCAGGAAGACCCGGCCGACCCGGTAGCGCGGGGCCTGCCGCTCGTCGCTGTGGAAGCGGGAGAGCCAGCGCGCGTCGTGCATGCCGAAGTCGGTGCCCAGCGCCTGGCGCGCGATGACGCGGATCTCGTCCAGGTCGACCGGCGCGTCGTCGGGGAGCTGGCGGCGCCTGTCCCAGGCGATCACCCGGTACCACCCGTCCCCGAACGGGGCGATGAACGCGAACCCGTCGCGTACGCCGTTGACCGTCAGCACGTCCCTGGGTGGCTCGGCCAACCGGACGTCGGCCAGCATCACCGACTGCACGGCTGAGTGGCCGGGGAAGGGCAGGCCGAGCGCCCGCCGGACCGTGCTCTGCACACCGTCGGCGCCAACCAGGTACGACGCTCGCCGCACCCGCGTCGAGCCGTCGGCACCGCGGACGTCGACCTCGACACCGTCCGCGTCCTGGCGCAGCCCGACCACCTCCGCGCCGGTGACGAGGTCGACACCGAGCGCCTTGGCCCGGTCCTCCAGCAGCTGCTCGGTCTCGTACTGCGGAGTGACCAGCAGGAACGGGAACCGGCTCGGTAGCCGGGACAGGTCGATGCTGACGTCGCCGAACACCCGCAGCTCGCCGAGCCGCTGCCCGGTGGCGACCAGCTGATCGGCCAGGCCGCGCGCGTCGAGCTGCTCCAGCGTCCGGGCGTGAACCGCGAACGCGCGGGTCAGGTTGGACTCCTGGCCGCGCCGTTCCAGCACGGTAACCGCGACGCCGCGGGCGGCGAGGTCGCCGGCGAGCAGCAGGCCGGTCGGGCCGGCGCCCACGATCAGCACGTCCGTGGTGAGGCTGGACATTGCTCCTCCTCGGTTAGGTGGCCAACACCTGTTGGCCAACATCTGTTGACATCAGTACACCGCCATTGGACTGGCGTGTCAACAGGTGTTGGCCTACGGTTGTTGGCATGACCTCGACCCGGCCGGTGCCCCGGCGCTCCGACGCAACCCGCGCGTCAATCCTCAGCGCGGCCCGGGAGCGGTTCGCCGCCGACGGGTACGAGCGCGCGACGATCCGGGCGATCGCCGCCGACGCGGGGATCGACCCGGCCATGGTGATGCGGTACTTCGGCAGCAAGGAGAAGCTGTTCGCCACCGCCGCGGAGTTCGACCTGCGCCTGCCGGACCTCGCCGCGGTGCCGGCGGGGGAGGCCGGCAGGCGGATGGTCGAACACTTCCTGGAGCGCTGGGAGGACGACGAGACGCTCACCGCGCTGCTGCGCGCCGCGGTCACCAACCCGCCCGCCGCCGAGCGGATGCAGGCCATCTTCGCCGGCCAGGTGGCTCCGGCGGTGGCCACGCTCTGCCCGGATCCCGCGCAGGCACCGGCCCGGGCCGGGCTCATCGCGTCGCAGATCCTCGGCGCGGCGCTCTGCCGGTACGTGCTACGGCTGCCACCGATGGCCGCGATGCCCGCCGCCGAGGTGGTGGCCTGGCTGGGGCCTACCGTCCAGCGCTACCTCGCCGAGGACCCCGGCTGAGCCTCGGCGAGCGCGGCTGCCGCCCCCGGGTGGTGGTCCACCCGGGGCCGGCACCCCCCGTTCCCGTCAGCCGACGGGTGTCAACTCCGCGGGTGCCGTGGGCGCCGGGCGCGCCTCGTCGCGGGCCAGCCGGCTCGGCCACCAGATCCGTGGGCCGAGGTCCAGCGCGAGCGCCGGGGTCAGCAGGCTGCGGACCACGAACGTGTCGAGCAGCACGCCGACGGCGACGATCACCCCGGTCTGCAGCGACGGCACCAGCGGCAGCACACTCAGCGCCGCGAACGTCGCCGCCAGCACCAGCCCGGCGCTGGTGATGACGCCCCCGGTCACCGTGAGCGCGTGCAGCACACCGGTGCGGTGGCCCAGCTTGCCGGCCTCCTCCCTGGCCCTGGTCATCAGGAAGATCGTGTAGTCGACCCCCAGTGCGACCAGGAACAGGAACGCCTGCAATGGGAGTCCGAAGTAGAGCTTCGGGTGGCCCATCGCGTCCAGGATGAACCCGGCGGCGCCCATCGCGGCGGCGTAGGAAAGCACCACGCTTGCCATCAGCAGCAGCGGTGCGACGAGCGCCCGCAGCAGCACGACGAGGATCACGAAGATCACGCCGAGGATCAGCGGTATGACGAGCTTGTCGTCCCGGCTGGCGGTCCGCTCGGTGTCCAGTTCGGCGGCGGTGTCGCCACCGACCAGCGCCTGCGAGCCGGGTACCGCGTGGACGGCGTCGCGGAGCCGGTCGACGGTGTCCTTTCCGGCCTGGCTGTCCGGCGCGTCGTCGAGCACGGCCGGGATCCGGACCCACCGGCCGTCGGCCGACGGCTGCGCCGGCCGCATCTCGGCAACCCCGTCGACGTCGCTGGCCGCCGCGGCCACCCGCTCGGCGCTGCCGGTAGCGGCCAGGATGTCGGCAGGGGAGGACGCGCCACCGGGGTAGTGCCGCTCTATCAGCCGCTGGCCGGTGACCGAGCCGACCTCCTTGGTGAAGGTGTCCGAGCCGGGCAGGCCCACGCTCAGGTTGCCGACACCGAGGATGAGCACCACCAGCGCGAGGCCGGACCCGATCCAGATCGCGCGGGGGCGCCGGCCGACGGTGCGGGCCACCCTGGCCCAGATGCCGTGATCGGCTGCGATGTCGTGCCCGACCGCCGCCTCGGAGTAGCGCGGCACGAACGGCCAGAACAGCCACCGTCCACACACCACCAGCAGGGCGGGCAGCAGGGTGGCCATGGTGACCAGCGCCGCGGCGATGCCGATCGCCGCCACCGGGCCGAGCGCCCGGGTCGAGGGCAGGTCGGCGGCGAATAGGCAGAGCAGGCCGATCGCGACGGTCGCGGCGGAGGCGAGGATGGCCGGGAACGAACGGCGCAGCGCCACCGCCATCGCCTCATGTCGGTTCCGGTGCCGGCGAAGCTCCTCGCGGTAGCGGGCGATGAGCAGCAACGCGTAGTCCGTCCCCACGCCGAACACCAGGATCGTGAGGATGCTCTGGGCCTGCAGGTCGACGGCCAGCCCGGCGTACCGGGCGAGCAGGTACACGGTCGCGACCGCTACCTGGCTGGCCACCCCGACGGTCAACAGCGGGACAATCCACAGCACCGGGCTCCGGTAGCTGAGCAGGAGCAGCAACGCCACCACGCCGGCGGTGACCAGCAGCAGCGTGCTGTCCAGACCCTCGAACGCGTCGAGGACGTCGTCCAGCCCGCCGGCGGAGCCGGTCAGCGCCGTCTTCAGCCCGTCCGGGGCGTCAGCGGCGAGGCGATCTCTGATCTTCGTGACGGCCTCGCTCTGCTCGTCCTCGGAGCCGGCGAGCTGGAACGAGACCAGCAGCGCCTTGCCGTCCGTGCTGGCGAACGCGGGCGCGACCTCGCGACCCTCGGCGTACCGGGTGAACGCGGCCCGGTCGTCCTCCGCCTTGGCCTTGTCGGCATCGGTGAGGCCGCTGTCGCGGGCGTAGACGGCCACCGCGACGAGCCGGTCCGTGCCGGGGAACGCCGCCTCGGCGCGCTCGGCCGCGGCGGCGGCCTCCGCGCTGTGTGGCAGGGCGGTCAGCGTGTCGTTGTTCTGGACCTCGGTCAGCTTGCCGGCCAGCGGCGCGGCCACCGTGGCCAGCAGGAGCCAGAACAGGACGACGACGAACTTCATACGCCGGCCGGATGGCAGGCCGGTCAGCCGGTTCAGTGACATGGGACGCTCCTACGCAGGCTGGGTGTCGACCGCAGCCTCCGTGCCGGCGCTGACCAGCCACGCACCAACCGCTGACGGCCACGCACAACCGCTGACCGCCACGCACCCGTCCGCCGCCGCGCGTGCCGCCCCAGCCGCGCCCCCACGCGAACGGGACTTTCCGGGCTTCCGTTACTACAACCGGCACCGGTAGCCACGCTTGTCCGGAAAGTTCGGTTGTCGCCGGCGTGCGCCTACGTCGGCGCGCCGCCCACGCCGGCGTGCCGCCCGGCCGGGGCGCCGGCTATCGGCCGCTCGTCGGGGTGGCCCGGTTCGGAGCGGGCGGCAGGGCGAACTGGCCCGCGGGCGCGCCGATGGTGGCGAGCCCTTCCTCCACGCTCATCGCCGCACCGCGCTCGTAGGCGATCCGGTACGCCGGCTCGCCCAGCTCGGCCAGCGCGCCGGCGGAGAGGCGGGTGAGGTCCGGGTCGCCGGTCGATGGGGTGCCGTGCAGTGCCCTGCTAACACCGAGCAGGAGCGCGGCCCGCGCGGCGTCGCCCGCCAGCAGCGCGGCGCCGGCGAGCCCGGTCGCGACGGCCCCCGCGTCGGTGACGCCCATCGTGCGGGGCAGCGCCGCCAGCGCGCGGCGCTGCCAGGCCAGCGCGCCAGCGGCATCGCCCTCGGCCTCGGCGACCTGTCCCAGCGAGACCAGGATCCGCACCCGGATCGAGTCGGCGCCAAACCAGTTGGTCGGGCAGGCGGCGATCGCCTCCTCGCAGTGCCGGCGGGCCGCGGCCAGGTCGCCGCGCAGCCGAGCGACCTCGGCCAGTCCGTGCCGTGCCACGGCGAACTTCTCCGGTGCCCCCGCCAGGCGGGCGAGCTCGGCGCTGCGGGTGAAGTCGGCCTCGGCATCGGCCAGCTCGGCCATCCGCAGGCTCGCGGTGGCCCGGCGAGCCAGCAGATCCGCCATGTCCTCCGTCGAGCCGAGCTGCTCGGCCAGCTCGAGCGCTTCTGCCGTCATCGCGCGCGAGCGGTCCCGGTCGCCGCGCCACTCCGCGAAATCCGCCATCTCGCCCAGCGTGGCGACCAGGCCCCAGCGCTCGCCCAGTGCGCGGAAGCCATCCAGGGCCGCGGCCAGCTCTGCCTCCCCCTCATCCAAGTCGCCGCTGTAGACGCGGGTGACGCCCCAGCCGAACTTGGTGAGCGCCGCCAGCCACGGGTCGTCACCCAGCGCCGCCGGCCGGCGCAGCAACTCGGCCGCGACCTCGCCGTCCGGCGGTCCGGTCGCCATCGCCCACAGCACTGTGACGAACGGGTGCCGCGGCGGCTCCGGCGGAGCGTAGATGAGCGACCCCACCGCGCGCACCAGGGCGCGCAGCTCCTCGCCGTGCGAGCCGGCGGAGGCGACCGCCAGCACGCACATCGCGTACTCCTCCTCCAGCCCGGGCGGCGTCAGCGGCCCGACCGTGTCGAGGAGCTCGGCGGCCAGCGCGTTGCCCTCGGTGCGCAGCCCGCGCAGCCACCAGTACATCGCCAGGGCCGCGTGCAGCCGCAGCGCCGTCTCCGGCTCGGCGTCGATGGCCTGGCGCAGCGCGTCGTGCAGGTTGTCACGCTCGGCGTCCAGCCGCTCCAGCCACTCCAGCTGCTCCGCGCGGCGCAGGTGCGGATCCGCGGTCTGGGCCAGCGCGAGGTAGTACGCCGCGTGCGCGCGCCGCAGCTCCTCCCCCTCGCCCGCTTCGTCGGCGCGCTCGGCGCAGAACGCCCGGACCGTGTCCAGCATCCGGTAGCGCCGGCCGCCGTCGACCGCCTCGATCAGGGACTTGTCGGCGAGGCTGGTCAGCACGTC